>Ga0335075_10000692_pt1 | contig 57584 bp, 45 predicted proteins | sample Lox_Sample_24_FD_206723 | JGI IMG/M metagenome (GOLD analysis project Ga0335075, IMG submission 206723) | Soil microbial communities from Loxahatchee National Wildlife Refuge, Florida, United States - Lox_Sample_2.4 | ecosystem: Environmental > Terrestrial > Soil > Wetlands | place: USA...
GGGGGGTCGGCGCCCCCGTACATGTCCGTCATGGACGAGGCCGCGCCGCGACTCGTCGGCTGAGCCCACTGCTTAGTGGCCGAACTTGACCGGGCCCTCCGCAACCACCTGAATCTGAAGCGATGTCGATACATAGCACGCCTCATAGCACGCGTGCGTGCGTCGTCGTCAGCTCGCGGTCCCTTGAGGTCCCTACAGGCGGCTCCAACAGGGCCAGTGAGCCCGGACCACGGAAGCGCGGCTTGGCTGGCAGAGGGCATCGTCTGTAGCACAGCGGTTCTTCACTCAGCAGCGTGGTGCCCGGCCCTATGACCCCCCGGACAGTCCGCCGAAGAGATATCTCCAAAGCTATGGCGGTGACTGAAAGTAATCCAATAAGCTCTCTCCGTGACCGAGGAGTCCGGGACACGGGTCGGCAGCTTTTGATCGGACAGGTCCGGCAAAGTAACTCCGCTCACGAGGCCTCCCGCGCTGCGCAATGGCCGTGGTTGCGGCGGAGCCTGACTTTCGTGGCCATAACTACCGAATCAAGGAGCCTTAATGCTAGCGGTGATTGGCCAAGGCTATGTTGGCCTGCCTCTCGCGATGCTCGCAGTAGGGGTTGGGCATCACGTGGTCGGCCTCGATATCGACACAACTCGCGTCGAACTGCTGCGGCACGGCGAGTCGTATGTCGATGATGTGGATGACGCGCAGTTGCGGGCAGCGCTCGATTCCGGCAGGTATGTCGCTACCGCCGATTACCGGGACGTAGCGGGCTTTGATGTTGCAGTGATCACCGTTCCAACGCCGCTGCGGAATCGTATTCCGGATCTATCCTTTGTCACAAGCGCGGCAAAGGAGCTCAGCCGCTATGTCACGCCCGGGAGCTTGGTCGTCCTGGAGTCGACAACCTATCCAGGTACAACCGAGGATCTGGTTCGTCCCCTCCTGGAAGAAGGCAGCGGCTTGACTGCTGGGACTGACTTCGCGCTGGGTTACAGCCCTGAGCGCGTGGATCCGGGCAACAAGACGTGGCCTCTCTCGGCAACGCCTAAGGTCGTGGCGGGGATCGATGGTGCATCGCAAACCGCCGTCAAGGAGTTCTACGGCAAGCTCGTCGCTGACGTGGTGCCGGTATCGTCTCCGCGCACTGCCGAGTTAACCAAGCTGCTAGAGAACACTTTCCGGCACGTGAATATTGCGCTCGTCAATGAGTTCGCGATCTTTGCCCGGGAGCTCGGTGTCAATGCATGGGAGGTCTTGCGCGCGGCCTCCACTAAGCCATTCGGTTTCATGCCGTTTCATCCAGGCCCTGGCGTGGGAGGCCATTGTCTGCCGATCGACCCGACCTACCTATCCTGGCATATCCAGCAGGCCACCGGGCGGCGGTTCCGGTTCGTGGAGCTAGCCAACGACATCAATGACCATATGCCTGAGTACGTGGTTCGCCGGATAACCGAGGGCCTGAACCGGCGGGGCAGGCCGGTGCTAGAATCCAAGATCTTGCTCCTGGGTCTGGCTTATAAGAAGAACTCTTCTGACGCTCGGGAATCGCCTGCCAGGAAAGTGGCATCCCACCTTATCTCGCTTGGCGCTCGCGTCAACGCTGCTGACAACTATGTGCAAGCAGATGCTCTGAATGGGCACGTGACTCGGGTGTCCATCAATGCCGACGTGATTCGGGAGGCGGACGCCGTGGTAATTCTTACCGATCACGACGGCATTGACTACGGGCTGGTGGAGCGCGAGGCGCAATGGGTTCTCGACTGCCGGAACCGGTTGTCGGGGGCCAAAGTCGAGAGTCTGTGACTAGGCAAAACCGGTCGGCACCCGTCGAGGCACGTTCCATTACCGGGATGGCCGAGGGTTTGTATCTTCCTAATCACGGTCGGCACGCCCCCATGATCTTGGGCGGCGACTGGCAAGTGATTTGATGGAGTTGCAGCGTGTCGGGTATCGCTGCATCGGCGGGCGGCATCTCGTCGAGCACTGGCACTGGGAGTTTCACGTCTCGGTAAGCAAGCGTGCGGCGAGGGCGGTCCAGGTCGAGGAATGTGAGGTCGAACGTGTCTGATGGTTCCGGAGAGCCTTCGCCTGCACGTTGTATGTAAGCGGTGTGCAACCCCTGGGCGGTGGCTGCGCGTAGGTCCCAGGGGTGGGCGGCGATCATGAGGGCCCGGCTCACCCGAATTGTGTGGACCCGGACTCCAGCCTTTCGACCTCTGCAACCACATCCTCTGCGTGCCAGGCTGCGGCCTAGGGCTATCGGCAGCGGATCACCATGCCTGTGTCGCAGCTATGTCGGCTGCTCCGCCTTGGCCATGATGCTCTCGGAACCACGCGACCGTCCGCTCGAGGCCCTCGTCGAGACCCGTGGGCGTGGCACTGGGGAACAACGCGCGGAGCCGATTGCTCTCAGCTTGTGAATCCCTTACGTCGCCAGCGCGCGGCGGAGCGTACCGGACGTCTGCGGCCACACCGACGGCCGCGACGACCCGCTGGGCGAGATCAGCGATCGTGGTCCGGGTTCCGAACGCCAGATTCACCGGCTCGGGGCTGGTCACCCCGCCGAGGACGGCGTCGGCGAGCACGCTAGCTACCGCGCCGACGAACGTGAAGTCGCGAACCTGCTGGCCATCCCCGTAAATCATCAGCGGCTCCCCACGGAGGGCGGCGTCCACGAAGGTCGGGATTACCGCCGCATAGGCATGCCCGGCCGCCTGCAGCGGCCCGTACACATTGAAGAACCGCAGCGCCAGGCCCTGCAGGCCAAACGCGGCCTGGTAGGCGAGCAGGTAAGCCTCCGCGGCTAGCTTGCTGGCCGCATACGGGCTGAGCGGGCGGGTAGCCAGGTCCTCGTGTTTTCGCGGGGCGTTGACTGAGCCGTATACCGACGACGAGGATGCCACGATCACATAGGCGGATCGCCGACGGCATGCCTCAAGGACGCACAGCGAGCCAGTGGCATTGGCTTCATGGCTTGCCATCGGATCCAGCAGCGATCGCGGGACCGATGGGCGGGCGGCCAGGTGGACGACGGCGTCGACGCCGTCGACCAGGTGCTGGACCAGCTTCTGATCGAGGACGCTGCCGACCACCAGATCAGCTCGGGTCCCGCTGAGGTTGCCCGGGTCGCCGGTGCTCAGGTCGTCCAGCCCTACGATCTCTTCGACATCCGGGCGCGTGGCAAGCTCCCGGCACAAGTTTGCACCGATGAACCCGGCTGCCCCGGTGATCAGAACCTTCATAGTGCTACCTCGCGAGCGCCTTGCGGGTGCCCGGCTCCGCCCATTCCCGAATGATGCGGCCACCACCCGCGGTCCAATGCAATGGCTTCGTATACGTGCTCGACATCGGCGACCAGGCGCTCGGCGCCGAACTGCCCGCGGGTCCATGACGTCGCGGCGGCGCCCATCTGGCAGCGCAGCCTGTCGTCGCGCAGCAGCCGTATCACGCTCTGCGCGAGATCGTTGACATCGCAGCGGGTGAGCAGGCCGGTGGACCCATCCTTGACGACCTCCGCCACGCTGCCCACGTTCGTGGCCACGGCCGGAACTCCGGCCAGCCCAGCCTCGATGAGGGAGACCGGCATACCCTCGTTGTCCGACGTGAGCAGGACCAGGTCGGCGGCCGCATAAACCGTCTCGACGTCGGCCCGCCATCCGAGCAGTCGCACCGAGGGGCTGAGTGCACGCGCGGCCGACGAGAGTTCGGCACCAAGTTCGCCATCGCCACAGATCGCGAACGTCACACCGGGCACGGCGGCAACGACCTCGCGGGCGACCGCGGCCAGCCGGTCGGGCCGCTTTATGCGGGTCAGCCTTCCCACGTACGCGACGACCTTGTCGCCCGCAGGCAGCCGCAGTTGCTCACGTGCGGCCTGGAGAGGTGGCAGCGGCTTGAGGCTCGTGCCCGGTGGGACCACCGTGTACTGGGCCGCCCGACCGATTCCGGCGGCGAGGAGATCGTCACGGACACGGTCCCCCACCGCTATCAGGTGGTCGGTGTACCGAGCGAGGATGCTCTCGGTCGTGCTGATCAGGCGTACGGTGCGGGGCGGGAAATAGCCCTTCAATAAGTGGCCGTGAAAGGTGTGCACGCGGCCCGGCACGTGGGCCATGGCCGCCGCGACGCGGCCGATCGCGCCTGCCTTGAACGTATGGGTGTGCACGATGTGCGGGCGAAAGCGGCGCATCTCCGCAGTCAGCGCGGCTAGCGCACGCACATCGTCGGTCGGCCGGATGCGCCGCCCAAGCGTTTTCACTCGATGAACCATCAACCCGGGCGCACGCAGATCGACGTAGTCGGCCTCATCTGGCTCAACGAATCCCGTGTAGAGCCTCTGCTCGAACCGGTCGGGTGGTAGCCCGCGCATCAGCGTCACCGACTGCAAAGCTGGCCCGCCTACGTTCATCCGCGCGACCACCCGCATCACCCGGAGGGGCGTGGCCGCGTGACCCATGTGTGTCTCCTTCGAATGTCGGACCAGCCTAGGCTACATTCAGTAGTGTTCTCGTCATGCTAAGTAGCGAACATTTGGCGCCGTCTTCATCGCCGCGCCAAGGGCAGCCGCAGCGGCTAGCCAAGGTGCGGCTGATGATCGGGCAACTGGGCCTCGGCGGGGCGGAACAGCAGTTAGTGCTGCTCGCCAGCGGCCTTCACTCACATGGAATCGAAACCAGAGTGCTGGTTATGCACGACGGCGGCCCACGGGAGGATGCCCTCCGGAAGGCGGGTGTGCCCGTCGTTTACCTTGGATTCCGCCGTTTCAAGTCGCTGCTCGACATGCCGCGGAACATCGCCGCCTTCACAAGGCTGGTGCGCATGCTTCGGCGAGATCGGCCAGATGTGCTGCATGCGTTCCTTTTCCACAGTTACGTCACCGCATCCCCGGCTGGGAGGATTGCCCGCGTGCCGGTGATCGTCGCAGGTCGGCGGAGCCTCGGCTACTTCAAGGAAGGTCGGCCGTTGTACCGGGTAGCGGAGCGCCTCGCGACACGGGTCACTGACCTGCTCATAGCGAATGCAAAGGCGGTGGCTGACGACACTCGCGCGCAGGAGCGCGTTCCCGACCAGAAGATCACTGTTGTATACAACGGCCTCCCCGATGCCGCCTTTGCCGAGCATGCCCCTGCCAACATAGAGACGCTTCTCCCAGTACTGCTGTGCGTGGCCAATCTCAAGACGCACAAGGGCCACGGTGATCTCCTCCAGGCCGTCGGCCACCTGCGGGCACGAGGGAGGCCGTGCACGTTACTGCTGGCCGGCGACGGATATGAGCGCCAGGCTCTCGAGCGCCAAGCGGTACGGCTTGGCATCGACGTCCGCTTCCTCGGCGCATGCCGAGCCGTCGGGCCGCTTCTCGCACGCGCCGATGTGGTGGTGCATCCTTCCCACACCGAGGGGATGAGCAATGCGGTGATGGAGGCGATGGCCGCCGGGCGGCCGGTCGTGGCTACCAATGTGGGGGGCACACCAGAACTCTTGCGCGACCGCGGCCTGCTGGTACCGCCCCGGGAGCCGGCCGCGCTCGCTGCCGCCGTTGAGCGCCTGCTCGCCGATCCGGGATACGGCGCGACCCTGGGCCAGCGCGCCCGGGACTGGAGCCATGCTCATCTCCGCATGGATCACATGGTCGATCAGCACATCCGCATCTACTCTGATCTGCTGGAGCCGCGATGTGCGGGATAGCCGGCATCGTGTCGTTGTCGGATCGGCCGGATGCCCGGCTGGTCCGGTGCATGTGCGACCGGATAATCCACCGGGGCCCCGATGGGTCTGGATTTCACGAGAACGGCCAGGCCGTGCTCGGGATGCGCAGGCTGGCGATCATCGACGTCGCCGGAAGCCAGCAGCCTGTGTACAACGAGAACCGAACGGTCGCCGCCGTGTTCAACGGCGAGATCTACAACTTCGCCGAGCTGCGAGAGGAACTCCGCGCACGCGGCCATTCCCTTACCACGAACGGGGATTCCGAGTGCCTGGTGCACCTCTATGAGGACTACGGCGACGACTTGGTCCACCGGCTGCGGGGCATGTTCGCGTTCGCCATCTGGGACGCTGCGGCAAAGCGGCTGCTGCTGGCCAGAGACCGGGTGGGAAAGAAACCGTTGTACTGGCGGGAGGACGGGGATTCGCTGGCCTTTGGATCAGAGCTCAAGGCGCTGCTCGCGGACCCCGATCTTGTCCCGAGGCTCGACCCTGTCGCGCTGCATCATTACCTCACATACCAGTACGTTCCTGCGCCATGGTCCATCTACGAGGGCATCAGGAAGCTCCCGCCGGGCCACCTGCTCTCATGGCAGGACGGGATCACCAAAGTCAGGCGCTACTGGCGGCTCGACTGCACCGAGCGCCCTGTCGGGTCCGTCCCGGAGGAAGCGGAACGACTGCGGTCCCTGCTGCTCGACGCCACCAAGGTGCGGATGCTCAGCGAACGACCGCTCGGCGCGTTCCTATCGGGTGGCGTCGACTCGTCCGCTGTGGTCGCCGCGATGGCTCGCCAGACGTCACAACCGGTCAAGACCTTCTCCATCGGCTTCGAAGAAGAGCGGTTCGACGAGCGGGAGCACGCGAGGCGGCTGGCCGAATGCTACGGAACCGACCACCAGGAATTCGTCGTGACACCGGCTGCCATGGACGTCCTGCCGATGCTGGCATGGCATTTCGACGAGCCCTTCGCGGACGCTTCCGCGATTCCGAGCTTCTACGTGGCGCGCATGAGCAGCGAGCATGTGACCGTGGTGCTGACCGGCGACGGCGGTGACGAGTCATTCGGCGGCTATAAGCGTTACGTGCTGATGGGCGTCGAGGGGCGGATTCCTCTGCCCCCGCTACACAGCCTTGGATCCTCCATCGCCCGGCGAGGCAGGTGGGGTGCCTTGAGAAGATTCGGCCGCGCCGCGGTGACACTCGCGGAACCGGTGCCGTGCCGCTACGCGCGCCGCATGTCCTACTTCGCGCCAGAACAGAAGCTTGCGCTCTACTCAGGCGCGCTGCGTGACCAGCTCGCCGACGTGGACAGCTATGAGCTGATCTACCAGGCTTTCGAGGAATCGCGCGCCCGGTCTGACGTGTGCCGGCTGATGGATGTGGACGTGCAGACCTATCTTCCTGGCGATCTTCTGCCCAAGGTGGACATCACCACGATGTCCTGCTCGCTCGAGGCACGCTCTCCGTTCCTCGACCATTACCTCATGGAGTGGGCGGCCGGCCTGCCGGCGCGTCTCAAGGTGCGATCGCACACCACGAAATACCTGCTCAAGCACGCGATGATGCCCTGGTTGCCAAGCGAGCTCATTACCCGGCAGAAGCAGGGCTTCGGTGTCCCGCTCGCCGCCTGGCTGCGTAAGGAACTCCGGGATCTTTCCTGGGACGTGCTTGCCGATTCGACCGCGAGGTCCCGCGGCTTGTTCCGGCCCGAGGCCGTCGCAAGCCTGCTGTCAGAGCACGGGCAAGGCATCGACCATAGCACCCGGATCTGGGCTCTCATCCAGTTCGAGCTCTGGCACCGGAACTTCATCGACGCCCGGACGGTCCGGGACCAGGTGCCTTTCCCCTCCGCCTAGCGCACCCGCTCGAACACGAACTCGTTGCAGCCTATGCTGCCGCCGCAGGTCTTCAGATGGCGAAGCTCGAAGCCCAGCGGATGGATGTGGCCGAACACCTCTTCTGGTCTGGCGACCTCGAAGGGGTACCCTCCCACCCAGTCGACAAGGTCGTGCTTAGCCGACATTCCCCGGACGCGGACTGGGCGTTCGCGCTGCGTCGTGCGTCGGCCAATCCGGAGCACGGCATTGACCAGTCTGTGTCGGCGCAGGTAGACGAATGAGCCTGCGACCAAGAGCCCGCGAGTCATCCGGCCTGAGGCGTTGTAGCGCCGCTTTACCCGCCGCCACCGTCGGCTCGCGACCCCCTGGTCGTTGTAGATAGATACAAAGAGCATGCCTCCGAGTCTGACCAGGCGGGCAGCCAACTCAACGGCGCGCCATAGATCGCCGGTGTGGTGGAGTACCCCCCACGAGTAGACGATGTCGAAGGAACCGAGCTGGGCGACGTACCGCTCGTCAAGGATCGATCCCTGCTCGACTGTCCAGTCAGAATCCGGGGCGAGCCTGCATCGTAACCTGGCAGTCGCCACTACGGAGTCGGGGTCGAAGTCAAAGGAGCGCACTCCCGCGCCGAGGCGATGCGCGGCGAGCGAAAACAGCCCGCTGCCGCATCCGATGTCGAGGAACGTGCGGCCGGACAGGCCGGTGACACTCAGCGCTTCGGTCAAGGAACGGCACGCTGCTTCAATCCTCGTGTCGTCGACAAGGTCAACGAAGGACTTCCAGTTCGCGCCGAAAGCGAAGCGGGTGCCTGAAGAGATCTCGAGCTGGCTGTCGGTCATCTGTCCATCTCCTAATGAGTGTTAGCGGGTCCGCCATCTGGCAGACTCGGGTGTGGTGGCCGCCGGCAGGTGAGCACAGGTGTCTCCTGGGCTTCGGGCCCTCATGAATGGTCGTGCCCCTGCCGGGTGACCGCGAGGATTGATCGCCGCGGGATGTCGCGCCCGCCGGGTGGCGTGAGCACCGTGGCCAACGGACTCGAACACAACGACGCCCTGCGGCGACTCGCCAACCGGCTCGTCGGCATCCTGCACGCATGCCTGAAGACCCCGCACCCTCTACGACGAGGCCACCCCCTGGTCTCATCGCGAATCCTCGCCTGCCGCTTGACATTTAAGAATGTCGACCAGCCAAATTGGCGGAAGCATGCCTGGTTGATTATCCCCGCAAGCACTACGCTTTCCGAGTGCCCCAGCCAGGTGCCAGGGCTCTAGCCTTGGCATCGGCCAGCATTTCTGCTCTGATCAGCCACCTGAACTCGCCTAGAGCCAGTTGTCAAGGTCCCTTGATCACGAAGGCCTGACCGGTAGGACAAGCCACGATCGGCTCAGGTCGGCCGATCATGAAGTCCTCCATAGCTCTCAGCGCGCCGGGGCATGTTATGAAGCCGTAATCGTCGCATACGATGATTCCACCCGGGACCATCCGAGGATAGAAAAATTCGAGTGAAGACTTCGTCGGCTCGTAAAGGTCGACGTCTAAATGCACGAAGGAGAATTCGCGAGCTTCGACTTCAGAGAAGCGGTGGGGAATCCAGCCCTTGTAGTAGCGCACATCGAAATCAGCAAGTGTCGCCCTAGCACGCTCCTCCGACGTGCTAAGGTTTCCGGTCCGCCAGTAGCGCCCGTCGGCAGCCGCTGGCTCTGATAGACCCTCGAACGAGTCAAATGCGTGGTGAACCTTCCCCGAGGTCCGGAAATGGTCACAGATGAACCACGACGACGCACCCTCGTACACCCCGCATTCCGCAGTATCACCCGGGAGTCTATCTACGAGCTTAAGCAGGGACCGCAAGAAGTATTTCCGATTGGCGGAACGATCATTGCCTGGACAAAGACTTCGATACTGCGCCATAAAAGCCTGATCCTCGAACCATGACAGCCCGTAATCGGTAACAATATACGAGAGGCGCATCCACGCTCTCAGCCGCGAAAGCACAGTCCAGCCCGCGTGCTCACGTTCAAACTGCTGAGGCCCCGACCGTGCCTCATTGAAAAGCCGCGGCATCGTCAGAACCTCCCAGGCACGCGCACGAAGATGTGGTGGCACTCTGCCGAGCACTGCTTGCCGGACTCGTACCGGCATGGTCGTCAGTCCGAGGCTTCCGTGGTTTTCCTGCACCACTACTTTCCCTTCTAGATACCGGATCGAAATGATAGAAATGCGCGCAGAGAGCGCATACATGCGTGACATGGCCAAGAGTCGTGCCACACAGGAGAGCACAGTCGAGATCGGCAACAACGCGGCAGCCTGGGCAGCCCCAATCGATGGGCCGCGTGATCAGTGCCGATGCGCATTACGGGATGGCCAGCTTGGCGCCGTGACATTGTGGCTACCCGCAGAGATTGGTCGTCAATGACCTAATGGAATGATTATCCAGTATAGTCACTGGGCGACTATTTGCCGGCAGTGCACCGGCTAGATGAGAGCCCGATAAAGCCGCTTCCGCCTGTAATCGGGTAAGATATACTGGCCATAGGCCTACCGATTCCTTTCCAGCGTCCGACGTACGTCAGTCGATTACTTTGCCGACACAAGATGCTACTATGCATAACGCGCCTCGACGAGTGTTCCACCTCCGATAGTGGAGAATAGCCTCGGCCGCAGGGATTAGGGCAGTGCCCTGATAGCTCGCTAGCAGAACGGGGCGAAAGGGAGGAGTCGGGATATGATGGAGATAATTTCAAGTCGTGACACAGGTACCCGCTTAGTCTACGGCAAGAACTGGCGCTCATTTATCGAAATTGTCGATGACGCCATTTACGCAGTTTTGAGTTGCGTCACCTCAGACGTGAGGGCGGCGGGGTCGGCTGCAACGACTATGTCTTCCAGGCGGCCCATCCGTCCGGCTCCGCGCCCGTGTCACGAGATGCTCTGCCGCAAAAGCTCCGAGACTGATGATCACCATGATCGATCATTCCGCGAAGATTGAACGGGTGCGGCAGCAGGGAAGGCGAGCAACTCCGCCTGCCTGTCCGCTGTGCACGAGCGGCGCTAGCGCAGACGTCTGGGCAGTCACCGCCGATTCGGTTTTCAGCCGCCTGAAGCGGCAGTGGGGTACAGACTTCACCGAGGATGCCTTTCCGTTTGGGAAAGGTATTGAGTTTGTCCTTCATGAATGCATTTCTTGCGGACTCCATTTCTTCAACTCAGAGTTTGCGGGGAATGCTGCCTTCTACCAGCAGCTGATGGCCAGCGTTCCCTACGAGCCGTCGAGATGGGAGTTCGGGCAGGTCGCGCGTGAGCTGAAAGCCTCGGACAGTGTCGTTGACTTTGGCTGTGGCGAAGGCGCATACCTCCGGATGATGCAGCCGCTTGTCTGCCGGGCGATAGGCGTTGACCACAACCGTGATGCGATTGAGCGCCTCCGCCAGGCGGGGGTGGAAGCGGAAGTGGCATCCTTCTCCCGCTTCGCGGCAGAACATCCCGCGGACTTCGATGTCGCCTGCGCCTTTCACACGCTTGAGCACCTCGCCGACATCGATGAGTTCATGCGGGCCATCAGTCGTTGCGTTCGCCCTGGCGGCCGCATCTTTCTGTCGGTGCCTAACCGGGGACGATTCGCCCGGGACAACAATGAACCACTGGACTGCCCTCCTCACCACGTCAGCCGGTGGACTGGCGCCCAGTTGCTGTTCCTTGCCGATCGGTTCGGGCTCGACCTGGCCGAGGTCCGCTTTGAGCAGCCAGACCTGTCCCACATCAAACTGCTGCACCGCCAGCGGATCGAGCGCCGGGTCGGCCGCCTGCTCGGGCAACCGATACCGCGCCTTGTCTCGCGCGTGTACGCCAAGCTGATGGTCGGGTCATTGCGCTACACCCTGCTGGCGCGGCACAGCTTGTACTCCCGCAGGGGCATCTACGGTCACACGATGCTGGCGCAGTTCCGGGTGCCGCCGCCCGCCGTGTGATGCTATTCGGCTCATGGTCACGCAGTTGCCGCGGGTTCGTGGCTGTGACCTGCTGATTCGTCGTCGGCGACCGGCGCAGCTGCGCGGCCGTCCGCGGAGTCCGCCGTGCACGGCTCCTGTGGCGATTTACTTGAGAGCAGGCCTTGATAAAGCCTTAGCGCGTCCTGCACCATCCGTTCTATCCCGAACAGGTCGTTCACTATGGCGCGCCCTTCTGCGCCTAGACGGGCCGTCATGGCGGGATCCACCAGCAGCGTGCGCATGGCGTCGGCCAGTGCCTCTGGGTCTCCGGGCGGGACGAGAACACCCCCGCCATGCTCGAGAATCTCTGGTACCCCTCCTACCGCCGAGGCAACGACCGCGCGGCCGTGCGCCAGGCTCTCCAGGACCGCGTTCGGCATGCCCTCCGTCAGCGACGGCAGTACCGTGAACGCGCAGCCCTCCAGAAGGGCGGAGACGTCGGCAACCGAGCCGAGGAACTCGACGTCCCCGTCGATCCCGAGTTCGCGCGCACGATCGCGCAGTGTCCCTTCCTCGGGACCGGTGCCCGCGAGCTGCAGCCGTGCCTCCAGCGTCGGCATCGAGGCGCGGACCCGCGCAAAGGCGGTGAGCGCGTCGTCGTGGCCCTTGTAGGCAATGAGGTTCGCAAGGATGACCACGCGAGGGGGGCGCATACCCGAGGGTGCCTGGGCAGGCGGCACGAACACTCCGTTCCGGATCACGAGCGCCTTCCGGCGTGGCAGCCGGGTGTGCCGGACGGCGTCCTCCATAACCGCGATCGAGTTGCAGACCACCGCGTCAGCCAGCCGGTCGCACGCCCACTCCCAGGGGATCAGTAGCTGGAACCGCCTGAAGCCGGAGGTGAGGCTTCTGCGTGAGCTGATCACGACGGGCACGCCGACGCTTCGCGCGATCGGCACCCCGATCAGGTAGCCCCAGTACAGGAAGCAGTGGATGACATCCGGCGAGGCCTCCCGGATGACCCTCCGGATTCGGCGGACTTGGCGGATCGTTGGGAACGGGTTGAAAAGCATCGAGCGCGGTAGGCCGGCAAAGCCGGTTTCGACGACGCGAATGCCCGCAGCGCGCGCCGCGCCTGCCCGGTCGCCTGCCGTGCCAAGGCAGATTACCGTCACTAGGTGGCCTCGCGCGGCCAGCGCTGAGCCGAGGGCCAGGATCTGTCCCTCGGTCCCTCCGCGGCGCAAGCTTCCGATCACGAAGGCCACCCGGAGCGAACCGGCGCTCCGTTCGGCTCGACGCCAGAGACGCCCTCGGCCCAAGAGGCGTAGATCCGAGGCTCGCGGGACCAGGTCTCGCCACCCGGCCACCCCCTTGCGTCGGGAGATGGCAACATACGAGAGCGCCAGCGCCACATAGCAGACCGAAGACGCGATGCTTGCGCCGCGGATGCCGATCCACGGAAGGAGCGCGAGGTTGAGAGCCACGTTCAAGCCAAACGCGCCGAGGCCCAGCACGCTGGTCATTACCATTCGCCCCTCTTTGATTAGCACCGACGCCAGAGGGGTCGCGGCGCCTAGGGCTACCACGCCAGGCAGCAGCAGGCGCAACGCGGGGACGGTGCCGGTGAACCCGGCCCCGTAGACGGTCGGGATGACGAGCGGGGCGAGAAACCACGCGCCTGCAGCCGCAATAGTCAAGATCACCAGGCTGATTCGTGCCATCGAGAAGCTGAGGCGCCGGTCATCCCCTGCACGCGCTCGCACCATATGCGGCATGAGGGCGCCGGCCAGCGGGTTGGTCAGCAGCCACAGCAGCTCCGCGACCGTCGTGGCGAGCGCGTACAGACCTAGCTGACGGTACCCCGCATAGTGGGCTACCAGGACCTGGTCGGCCCGCAGCACGAGATAAAAGAAGATCTGCGCGACATATGCCTTCACGCCGAACGCTATCGACTGGCGGATGAGCGCCGGGTCGACCCGCAGGGTCACCAGGCCAGCCCGGCGGCAAGCGGCCAGCAGGAGGAGCCAGGTGGAGCCGTTCGTCAGCCACTGAAGCAGCAGCACGCGGAATGGTGTCAGCTCGTGGGTAAAGAAGAGCACGCCTGTGGCGGCCATCTGCAAGGCAACACCGATCCAGGATGCCCATGTCGCCATCACGAGGCGGCCGTCAAGCTGGAGCAGATTTGCCCAGTACAGGCTCATCAGCAGGAACGGCAACAGCCCCATGGGGACGGCGATCCACGACAACGGCAGGCCCCCGGCGACCCGGGGATCCATGGCGATGACGCCCGTTAGGGCGGCCCAGCATACGATGCCGGCGGCCATGCTGAACACCGTGGCGTCTGCCCACATCCGGCGCAGGTCCTTTCCCCGCGCCGCCAGGTGGACCTGTGAGAACTCGAGCCCGAGGTGCGACAGCGCAACCACGAGCCCGAGCAAGGCTACAGGGTAGGCGTACAGGCCACGGCCGGTAGGCCCGATAGCCCGGGCGATCATAATGCTCGCGACGAAGCCCACTGCATAGCTAGACAGCCGGAGCCCCACCACGCGTACGCCGGTGGAGGTGGCGCGCCCAAGCGCTAGCTTCAGGTCAGATTCCGATTCGCTGCGCACAACCGTTGCCGATTCGCTGTGCTCTACCTTTGCCCGAGTCTCGCGACTAAGCGCACGCGGAAGGCGCATCGGCCCCGGCCTGACGCTGCGTGCGCGCGCAGAGCCCCCGGCGAGCCACACTGCACTCACAGCGATCACAAAGACGGCAATGCCAGTCGTCGGCAGGGCCCCCGACAGGAACAACTGCGCCGGAGCGGCCACGCAGGCGCAGAGCACTGTACAGGTAGCCGCGACCCGCGGGGCTCGCTCGAATGCGTACAGGCCCATCACCAAGAACAAAATCTCGACCGTGAATCGTTGTCGGCTGAATCCCTGGCCCTGAAATACGCACGTGTACAAATACATATAAATTAATGCGGATATGACGACGCCCTTGGCGGCCCGGGATTCGTACCGAAGGAGGTTCCAGCAACCGAGCGCAATAGCTGGCAGCAGCAGTGTCCAGACGATCATGCCAGGAATGTACGCCGAGTCCGTGGCGGGACCGAACCATCGGACAGGGTTCAACAGTGCATGGACAAGGTCGAATGGAGATGGTATGAAGTTGATTGCCACTGGCCCGGTGCCCAGCGAGAGCGTCGGTTTACCCGCTAGGCTTGCCTCCAGCGTTGGCAGGTAACGGATGGCCTGCGTGACCAGCACTGCTGACGCAATCGGAATTCCGAGTAGTAGCACAAGCAGACGCGGCCCTCTCCGGACGGAATACGCAGAGCTATTCCAGCGCTTCCGCGTAAGTTCTGCGGCGGGTACCGCCAGCATGGCGAGACCGACGGCACCTTCTACGGGGCGGGAAAGGAACGCCACCACAAGAAGCGCTACTGCGCAAGCCAGCCGGCGCATCGTCAGCGGCCGCAGCACAATGGCCACAACCACGAGGAGCAACGTAGCCATCGGGCCATCTTTAAGACCGGTGGCGCCCCAAAAGATCGCATTTGGATAGAGGGCTGCGAGCCACGCCGCTCTGAGGCCGAGACGGCGCCCCGCGAGAGATTTGCCGACGGCCCCGGCTGCCGGCACCGAGAGCGCCGATAGCAACGCGGCGAGAACCTTTATCAGAAACCAGTGGCGGCCAAACGCGAAGTACACCACGGCAACGAAGACGTAGTAAAGATAGGAGTTCGTGACGGCGACCGATTGCGGCGAAGGGAACCTGCCCATGTGCCACGCCTGGGCGAGTTCCCATCCGACCTGGTCGTAGCCCTGATCGTCCAAGAAAAGGAAGTTCCCGTGCAGAACCTGGACGAAGGCGACCAAGAGAAGACGAAGGGCTACGCCCACCACAAACGGGGCGGCCGCAAGCTTCCAGACGCTTATAGGCTTGGTGGTTGCTTCCTGTTGCGATGGCACGCTGACGCCCATTCTTGATCTCACATTCTGCGCCAGCGACACCCGAAACCCTCCCTCTTGCGACTAAACCGCAGCCACGGTGCAAGTGTCTCCCCTGTGAAATTCGCGCCTTTGGAAGAGGTCATCTGAGCCTCTCCTCCGGTGCGAAAAGGGCCGACACAGCGGAACGGTGCATTACTGCCCGGATGGATGCCCCAGAAGGCTGAGGCTCGTGCCGGATCATCCTGTAACAATCGGCGGGCTAGACGAGCCTAACCCGGCCGCAGTATGTGTCCGAACTCCGCCCACGCGGCTAGCTACGTAGCGTACCATTATGATCCCGCAGCGTAATATGAATCACGGCATGGTCATCCAGAAGGCAGGACGGTTCATGGGCAACGGCAAAGGACTGGCATACCTGGTGACTGGCGGAAGTGGCTTCATTGGCTCACACCTGGTGGAAGCGTTACTGGACCGTGGAGACTCGGTCATTGCCCTCGATAACCTATCGACAGGGCGGCTTTCCAACCTCGATGGCGTGAAGTCCCATCCACGGATGCGTTTCGTCCACGGTTCTGTGCTGGACGAACTCATCGTCGACGAACTCACCCATCAGTGCGATGTGGTGATCCATCTGGCCGGCGCGGTCGGCGTGAAGCTCATTGTCGAGCACCCTCTGCGCTCACTCACCACGAATATCCGCGGATCGGAGATCGTGATTGAGGCTGCCCACCGATACCGGCGCAAAATCCTTGTTGCCAGCACATCGGAGATATACGGAAAGAACTCCGCAGGGCCGTTAAACGAACAATCGGAGCGGATCCTTGGCAGCCCGTCCGTCGTCCGATGGACGTACAGCACAGCCAAGGCGGTCGACGAGATCTTGGCCAACGCCTATCACCGCGAGCGCGGCTTGCCAACTATTGTCGTGCGCCTGTTCAATACCGTGGGACGCCGCCAGAGCGCGGCATATGGAATGGTTATCCCTCGGCTCATCCGCCAGGCTCTGCAGGGCAATCCTGTCACTGTCTTTGGCAACGGGACACAAACTCGCTGTTTTGCCCATGTTGCCGACGTCGTAGCAGCGATACTGCTGCTTCTTGACGAGAATGCGGCCATTGGACAGACTTTTAACGTTGGGTCCCCCAACGAGATCAGCATCATCGATCTAGCCAGACTGATCATCGCTCGAAGCGACAGCACATCTGCAATCGAGCTGATCCCATATGACCAGGCATATGAATCAGGGTTCGAGGACATGGAGCGGCGTGTGCCAGATACGACGAAGATCCGAGCGTGCACTGGCTGGACGGCCCGCCGTTCTCTCGATGTGATTCTGGAAGAGATGATCGCGGAAGCGGCCAGGGAGATGGCTGAAATCCCGGGCCTGGTGCACTCATGACCGTTCCTAGCAGCAGCATCCTCGCCGTCTTAGCCACAGGGGGCTTGGCATTCATCCTCGTGCTGGTGCTCACCGAGGTCATGCGAAGGATTGCAATCCGGCATCGTCTGGTTGCACAGCCGCGAGCTGACAGGCTTCACGCCATCGCCACGCCTTACCTTGGCGGGGTCGCGATTGCTGGCGGCACTGCGGCAGCGGCTGCGGGAGTAGCGCATCCGGACGCTTCTCAGGCGCTGGCCATATTTGTCGCTGGCCTATCAGTGTCCATTGTTGGTCTGGTCGATGATCTTCGATCGCTTAGCCAGACCGTACGGTTAGTCGCCGAGTGCTTAGCAGCAGCAGGTCTTGTCGCGGTCGGCGTTCACGTAGATCTATTGGCTAATGCAGGCGTGGTCGGCCGCTCGATCGATGCCGCCTTCACCATTATCTGGATTGTTGTAATTACTAACTCGTTCAATCTGCTCGATAATATGGACGGAGCAGCAGCGGCGGTCGCTTTCTCCACCACCCCCGTCCTCGCCTTGCTGGCACTGGCGAACGGCCAACGGGCTGTTGCGGCTTTGCTGGTTGCCATATCCGCGGGCTGTGCCGGTTTCCTCGTACACAACTGGCATCCGGCACAGATCTTCATGGGTGATGCAGGATCGTTGTTCCTCGGCTTCGTGATCTCTTCCGCCACTGTGCTGACCTGCGATACGGGGGGCTTCTCCGGCAATTCGACCCCAATTGTTATCGTCGCATTGCCATTGATGGTTTTTGTGCCCGTGGTGGATACCTGCACTGTATTGGTGTCCAGACTGCGGGCGGGACACAAGTGGAACCACGGAGGCACTGATCATATTGCGCATCGTCTTCAAGCGCTGGGGCTGAGCACATCCGGCACCGCACTAGTGCTATCGTTGACAGCCGCCATTAGCGCAGTTATCGGAGCGCTGGTGCTAACCGATATTGTGCCCGCTGGCGGGATGCTTTTTGCCTGCATGGCGGTTGGAGCAGCGATAGTCGGGCTCGCCCAGAAGGTAGAGGTCCTCCGCCCGTCAGCTGCCGAACGGCTGCAGAGCGGCAACCAGGGCGTTACGGCCGCTACATCGAATCATGGCGCTATGGTCGCCAGATCAAGCCCGTTAGCAGGTTCGAGCCCCCTGTTGCCTGTGCAGCGCACAGCGCCTGACGCCACTGCGCCAGCAATGAAGGCCCCCTAAAGGTCGTAGCGGTCGCCAGCGCGGAGGCGGACTCGTAGGCCAGGCCTGGAGCCGGTCAGCGCGGCGATATGAGGCGTCCGTTGAATGCGCACGTCGACAGCCACATTGTGGCCTTGGCCTCGAAGCGCCGTCGCACCTGCGCCGCCCGATCGGTCGTCTTATCCGTCATGTCCGGCGGCTGCTGGCGGCCGCCTGGAGGGTTGCGGATGTGCTGGCGAGCATAGTCCTGGTCGGCACGGACTTGCCTCCGATGACGGCGTGGTGGAAGGCCTCGACACAGGCGCGGTGACCCTTGTCCTGGCGGCCCCGCCAGAGCGTCTTACCGTCCATTTTTAGCGAGCGGAAGTCGTCGATTACCAGCTGCCGGGAGTCGGCTGTGACCTCAACCCACTCCTTGCCTGCCTTGGGCCGCGCGCTGCCGTAGCAGATCGTGGCCAGCGAGCCGTCGGAGAAGCGGAGGCAGACCGCGGCGTCGTTGCCGGGCACGGCCCGGCCGTCGCCGCCGCAGCGACCGTGACCGTAGCCTGCCACCATCGACGTGGCCTCCTCGATGTCGGCGCCGATCAGGGCCTGGGCTGTGTCCACAAACTGGCAGACCTCGCCGAGGATCCGGCCGCCCTGCCGCCGGTCGGTGTACCAGTGGCCCTCGGGCACCGGTCCGGCGGCGATGCGGTACACGAGGAACTTGGGCGAGAATATGCCCGCGAGTATGCTCCTAGCGGTCTGAACCGCGGGTGACCAGCGGCGGTTGAACCCGATCATGAGCTGGCGTTCCGACGCCTCCCAGGCAGCCTCGACCTCGGCGAGCTCGTCCATGCTCAGGGCGGCCGGCTTCTCGCACCACACGTGCCGCCCGCCCTTCAGGGCCAGCGTAGTGAGCTCGGCGTGGCTGTCGTGCGGGGTGGCGATCACCACGACCCCGACGTCCGGGTCGTCGATGACCGGAAAGGCGCCGGAGACCGGCTTGTCGAAGTGGTACCGGTCGGCGGCGCGCCGGGCCGCGATCCCGCTGGCCGAGGTCACTGCGACGAAGTGCTTGAAGCCCGCGCGGCGGAAAGCGGGGATCAGCGTCCTGGTCGAGAACGCCCCGGCGCCGATCCAGCCAACGCCCGGCAGCGGGCTCCCGGCCGACGGCCCGGCGGGTGGCGGGACGGGGAAGGCCGACGGTGAGTTGGACGGCGAGCCGACAGACGGCGAGGCGACATTGTGGGCAGATGGCGAGCCGCCGAGGGGTGAGTTCGAGGTGGGCGGGCTGGAGGACGGCAAACGGGGTGCGGGGATGGCGTTAGCGATCACCGCTAGGGCTGTACTGGCCCAGGGCGTGTCGCCCGGGACCGGGGACGCCGGGGGCGCCATATAGCTAGGGAAGGTCGACTCTCCGGCCGCGGCCTTGTCCGGGTACGTCAGCTGGACTGCCAGGTACGGGTCGTCTCGCTTCTCGATCAGTTCGTAGGCCGTGGGGGCGTCGTCGAAGTCGAAGCGGTGGGTCACGAGGTCAGCCACCTTGAGCTTGCCGGCCGCCAGGAGGTCGAGCACCGCCTCGAGGTTCCTGCCCTCGGTCCAGCGCACCTGGCCGGCCGGGTAGTCAACCCCCCATGCCTCGTAAGAGGCGTCGTAGCGGCCCGGGCCGTAGGAGCGGGCGAAGCGCAGCGTGATCTCCCTCTCGTAGAACGGGATCCGGTCGAGGTACAGGCCGACGTCACCGACGATAACGATCGTGGCGCGGTCCCGGCACAGCGCCGGGGCGCGGGTCACCGGCTGGGAGGAGTGGCTGGCGGCGCACACGAGCACAGCGTCCGCGCCCCGCCCGCGCGACCAGGACAGGACCTGCTCGGTTGTCGTCTTACCGAGCTCGTCTAGGGAAAGGACGCCGGACCCGGCCGCGGTAATCCGGGCGTGCGCGGCCGGGTCGATGCCCGCGACGTCGCAGCCGGCGGCCGTCGCCAGCCGCGCTGCGAGCTGCCCCACCAGGCCGAGGCCGATCACGGCCACCTTCGAGCCGGGGCCTGCGTTGGCCAGCCGGAGGCTGTGCAGCGCGATCGAGGCGACGGTCGTGAACGCCGCGTCCCTGGCCGGGACTTTGCCCGGCACTGGCACGCACAGCAGGCCGGGCACGGCCTGGAACTCGGCATGGTTAGGCTTGCCTGCTCCGCCGGTCGCCACCAGCTGCCCAGGGTGCAGGCCGCTGACCGCCGATCCGACCTCGACCACCTCGCCGGCGGCGGAGTACCGCAGCGGCAGGTCCTCGGCCAGGCGGCGGACGCTCTGCGCGGTCGAAGCGATCCCTTCGGTCCTGGCCTTGCCCATCACCTGGCGGACCAGATCCGGGCGCGCCCGCGCCTTGGCGAGCAGGCTGGACCGAGCCAGCTCAGCCACCGCGCGTTCGATGCCTGGCGATATGACTGAGGCGAGCGTGCGCACTAGCACCTCGGTCGGCTCCGCTATCGGCCGGGGCACCTCGAGCACCTCGACCGGGCCGCCCTTGACCGGCTGAACAACAGCTTTCACTCTTCCCCCTAAGTCCCGCTCCTGCCGGAGATCCGATGCCAGGGTGCTGACCCGCGTCGGCAGGCCGCCTTCGGTGCAGCGGGTCAGTACCGGCGCGACGGTCGCGCTCTGGGATCCGGTCGCGATCATCCTCGGCTCGATCGTGAGACGTGCCGGGTCTGGGGAGCCGACGCTGACTCCGAGCTCGCCCGCCGCAGTCCTGACCACGGCCCCGGTGCGTGCTGGTCGACGCTCGCGCCGGGGCGCGAGGTGACACCGGACCGCGACTCGGTGCCGCCTGGCGCGGCGAGCGGTGCAGCGCGGTCCGCTGGGTGCGCAGCCGGGCCCGGTGGGCGAACTGGAACGGCTGCATGTGCACGGCCGTGCCGCCGAGCACGGCAAGCTCTCGGCCGTTCACCTCGTGCTCCTCGGCTTCGCCACCAGCCCCATCGCGCGGGCCTCGGCGCGGATGCCCTCGCCGAACGGGCGGGGGGCGTAGTCAAGGTCGCGGACCGCCTCGTCGATCGCGAAGGCCTTGTCCTCAGATAAGCGGCGCACCTGCTCGGAACGGATCTTCGGCTGCTTGGTCAGCAGCTCGTAGCCGCGGGCCACAGCGATCATCGGAGACAGCGGCACCGGGACGAACCAGGTCCGGCTGGCCACCGCGCGCGCCGACGCCCGCAGCAACTCGGTGAACGTCATCGGCTCGGGGCCGGCCACGTCGTAGACGTGCCCGGCCGCAGCCGGCCGCTCGGCTGCGGCCAGCACCGCGTCGGCCACGTCGGCTACGTACACCGGCTGCTGGAAGTGATTCCGGCCGGGAACCGGCAGCACCGGCGCCCGGCGCAGCAGCAGAAGCAGCCGGGACAGGTTCCGGTCATCGGGATCGCCGTAGATCATCGTCGGCCGCAGGATCGTCCAGTCGAGCGGGGACTCCGTGATCGATTGCTCGGCGGCGAGCCGCACCTGCTTGGAGGTAACCGGCAAGGACGTCATGACCGCCGTCGTGGAGACGAACACAGCCCGCTTGATGCCCGCCCGCTCAGCGGCGCCGATAACCACCGACGCGTGCCCGAAGCCCAGCGACGCGAGGCTCACCAGCACCTCGCAGTCCGCTGCCGTGAACGCGTCGACCAAGGAGCGGGCATCGTTCAGGTCGCCGCTGACCGGGCGCGCGCCGAGCGCGGTGACCGCGCCGGCCGCGGCCTGGCTGCGGGCCAGCGCCACGGTCTGGTGCTCGCGCCGCGCCGCCTCCCGCAGCACGTACCCGCCCAGGAACCCGCTGCCTCCGGTGATCATGAGCTTCATCGGTGAGATTCGCCTCCGCTTCGTGAAAACTTGATCGGAAGCCGACATGCTGGCGGGCGGGGCGTCCAGGATCTTCCGGTACCCGCTGGCAGGCTCGGCACGGTCGAAGAAACTTCGCCACGTACGCCCGGCCCGCTTGGCCCATCGTCGCGCGGCACGCCGCGCCGACGGCCAGGGCGCGGGTCGCGTCCGCGAGTCCCTAAATGTCCCCTGGCGGCACTACGACGGCGTCGGCCTCGCATAGGATCTGCCTCGGCTCGCCCGTCACCGAACCGATCACCGGCTTCGCTGCGGCCGCTGAGGCTAGCTGCCGCCAGGCAGACCGCCGCAGTCACGGCCGCCGTAACTGCCGTCACCCGCTGATGCGACCATCCGACGTCGCACAGTTGCTGGTAGCGCAGCAGCGGTATAAGCACCCGCTCGGCCGCCGTGGCCGAGCTGGCGCATATCACCGCAGCTAGCACGGTCGTCAGGTCCCCTGGCACGTCGCACGATCCTAGCCAAAGGAATGACTACGCGTAGCGCTTTGCTTACGGTAAGTTGCCGAGCGTGGAAAGTCCGAGCAAGGAACGCACGTGACGGCCCCGTCCAGCGTCGCAGTGGTGGGGCTCGGCTACATCGGGCTGCCGACCGCGGTGTCGCTGGCCACCGGCGGGCTCGACGTGACCGGCGTCGACGTGAACCCGGGCATCGTCGAGCGGGTCAACCGCGGCGAGACGCCGTTCGCGGAACCCGACCTGTCGGTCGCGGTCAGCGGCGCGGTCGCGATGGGGCGGCTGCGCGCGCAGCAGGACATGCCGCAGGCCGACGCCTATGTGATCGCGGTGCCGACGCCGTTCACCGGCGACGGCGACGGCGACGGACCCGGGGGAGTGCCCGCCGTCGCATCCCGGCGTGCGGACCTGAGCTACATCACCGCGGCGGCCGAGGCGATCGCCGACGTGCTGCGCGGCAGCGAGGTCATCGTCCTGGAGTCGACCGCGCCGCCGGGCACGACCCGCCGGGTCAGCGAGCTCATCGCCGCCCGCCGCCCCGACCTGAACCTGCCCCACGTCGCCGACATCCCGCCCGACGTGCACATCGCACACTGCCCGGAACGCGTGCTGCCGGGCCGGATCATGATAGAGATCGCGGCCAACGACCGGGTTATCGGCGGGCTGACGCCCGCCTGCGCCGAGCGCGCGGCCGAGCTGTACCGGACGTTCTGCCGCGGTGAGCTGATCGTCACCGACGCGGCGAGCGCGGAGATGGCGAAGCTCGCGGAGAACGCCTACCGCGACGTCAACATCGCGTTCGCCAACGAGATCTCGCTGATCTGCCAGCGCCTCGGCCTGGACGTCTGAGAGATCAGGGCGATGGCGAACCACCACCCGCGGGTCGACATCCTGCGGCCGGGGCCGGGCGTCGGCGGCCACTGCATCGCCGTGGATCCGTGGTTCATTGTCGAGGCAGCACCCGACCTGGCCAGGCTGACCGCCGTCGCGCGCGCCGTCAACGACCACATGCCCGCGCACACGACGGAGCAGATCGTCAGCACCTCACGCCGGTTCCGGGATCCGCGAATCGCGTGCCTGGGCCTGTCGTTCAAGGCGGACGGCGGGGACCTGCGGGAGAGCCCGGCGGTCGACATCACGGCCCAGTTCGCCGCCGCGCTGCCGGACGTGAAGATCCACGTGGCCGAGCCGCACGCGGCGTGCCTGCCCGGCCGGCTCGAGGAGTTCGGCAACGTGGTGCTGACCGACGCCGAGCACGCGATCGCGCTGCTGGTCGACCACAGCTGCTTCCGCGCCATCAAGAAGACCCAGCTCGCGGGCAAGGTGGTCTACGACACCCGCGGCATGTGGGCGTAGCCCTGGCGTCAGATGCCGCCGGTCACGTGCACTGCTCCGGCTCGGCGGCGGGCTTGTGCGCGACGAACTTCAGGATCTCGTCCACCGTGATGGTGATCTTCCCGAAGCCGAGGGTCTGCAGCCGGGGCAGCACGCTCGCGGGCTCGACCGGGTTATAGGTGTCGTCGGCGTGGAAGTGGTGCAGGTCGTTGCTGGCCAGGCTGTCCGAGCAGATGAGCACGCCGCCGCGGCGCAGCACGCGGAACGCCTCGGCCAGGATCTTGTTCTGCTGCTCCAGCGTGGGGACGTGGTGCAGCACCGTGAAGGAGCCGACCGAGTCGAAGGACTCGTCCGGGTAGCCGAGTTCGGTCGCGCTGCCCGCGACGACCGTGACGTTCGTGTCCCGGTACCGGGCGGCCAGCTTGTCCGCAGCGGCGCTGTCGACTTCCACCGCGGTCAGCCGCTCGACCTTGTGCCGCAGCCACTCGGTCGCGGCACCGGGGCCCGGGCCGATCTCCAGCATGTCGGCGCCGAGGTCCGCGTGCTGCGTGAGCCAGGGCAGGACCTCGTCCTGGATGTGCGCCGCCCACTCCGGGCTGGAGCAGACCGTGGCGTGGTTCTCGTTCATGGCCCCGACGCTACGGACCGGCCGCGGCCGGCCCAAGCGCGTAGGCTGCCATGTTGTGTCGCAGGACGGACAATGTGCCGGCGATGAGCCCGATCCCCGCACGGGCCGCACGGCCGGGACCGGGCCGACCGGGCCGACCGGCCCGTGCGAGTTCGATCAGCATTCCGCTGTCGTCGCGGTCACGTTCCCGATGCCCGCCGGCCTGGTCTTCGACTGGCACACGCACACCGATCACCAGCTGGCCTGGGCGGCAAGCGGGGTGCTGACGGTCCGCACCGCCGCGGCCGCCTGGGCGCTGCCGCCCACGCGGGCTCTCTGGATCCCGGCCGGGGTGCGGCACGAGACGCTGTCGGCGGGCACCGCGGTGATGCGCGCGCTGTACGTCAGGCCCGGCCTGTTCCCGATCAGCTGGCCGGACTGCACCCCGGTCGCGGCGAGCCCGCTGCTGGCCGAGCTCATCGGCTACCTGGAGGATCCCGGTCTCGGCCCCGTCCGGCGCGGGCACGCCGAGGCCCTGCTCATCGACCTGCTGCAGCCGGTGCCGATGACCACGATCGAGGTGCGCCTGCCGGCCGAGGAACGCGCCCGGCGGGTGGCTCAGGCGCTGACCGGCGACCCGGCCGACGGCCGGACGCTGGCGGAGTGGGGCCGCGAGGTGGGCGCCAGCAGCCGGACCCTGGCCCGGGCTTTCGCGTCCGGCACCGGGCTTCCGTTCGGGCGCTGGCGGGCGCTGCTGCGGCTGCAGGCCGCGCTGCCCGCGCTGGCCGCCGGCGAGCCGGTGGGAAACGTGGCCCGGCGCGTGGGCTACGAGTCGGCCAGCGCCTTCGTCGCGGCGTTCCGCCGCGAGACCGGCGTGACGCCGGCCCGGTGTTTCCGCAGCCCGCCCTGAAAACTACCTGGCCCGGCGGGAGCCTGCGCGGTGCGCCGGGGACGAGCCGTTCGGCTGCGCGGGCACGTGCAGCTGCGGCTGCTCGGCGGCGTAGGTGCTGCCGTAGTAGCCGTACCGGTAGCCGTAGCCCCCGCCCTGCCGCGTGGTCTCGTTCAGCACCAGCCCCACGACGCGCGCGTTCACCTGGGCGAGCTTCTCCGCGGCGCGCTGCAGCTCGCCCCGGCTGGTCTGGCCCGCGGCCACGACCAGCAGCGTCGCGTCGGCGTCCTTGGCCAGCACCACGGCGTCCGTGACCGGCAGTACCGGGGGACTGTCGATCAGCACCAGGTCGAAGACGCCGCGCAGGGTCGAGAAGACCTGCTGGATACGCCTGCCGTTCAGCAGCTCGGCCGGGTTAGGGGGCAGCTGCCCGCTGCCGAGCAGCCACAGGTTGTCGTCCCCCGGCACGGCCTGGACCAGCTCCTCGACCGGATGCTCGCCCAGGATCGCCGTGGTCAGCCCGAGGCTCTCATCGACCCCGAAGAACTGCCCGAGCCTGGGCTTGCGCAGGTCACAGGACACCAGCACCACCCGCTGGCCTGCCTGGGCGAACATCGCGCCCAGGTTCGACAGCGTCGAGGTCTTTCCTTCGGCCGCAGCCGGGCTGGTGACCAGGATTGTGTGCAGGTCCCGCTCCTGCCTCGCGAACTGCAGCGAGGTCCGCAGCGACCGGTAGGCCTCGGCGGCCGGGGACATCGGCCTGGCCAGCGACACGACGAGCGGCCGGTTGCGCTTCTTCCACGAGTTGACCATCGGCACGGCGGCCAGCACCGTGGCGCCACCGAACTCCTCGGCCGACTCCTTGGTGGTCACCGCGTCGTCCAGGCTCTCCCGCAGGAACGCCGCTGCGAGGCCGAGGACCAGGCCGGCCGCGAGCCCGAGCGCTCCGTCCTCGGTGGGTTTGGGCGAGGTCGGCGACGACGGAGCCTGCGCCGGGGTAACCAGGACCAGGCCGCTCGTCTCGCCGGCGCTGTTGACCTGCATCTGGGTGAGCTGCTCGCTGAGCACCGCCTGCTGGTTGATGAGCGCGGTCTGTTCGGACGCGGCGCCGGACATGCCGCGCAGCTGCTTGATCTGCTTGCTGATCGACTTGATCTGCGACCGGAGCTGTCCCTCGGCCTGCGCCAGGCTGTTCAGCGCCACCGCCTGCTGGTAGTTCACGAACGCCTTCGCGTAGGCGTTGGCGGTTGCCGCGGCGCTGGCCGGGCGCGCGGCGACCGCCGTGATGGCGATCACGTTCGTCTGGGCGACCTCGGCTGCGGTGACCGAAGGTGCGCTGCCCAGCTCGCGCTGCACCGCCCTGGCGACCGGTGCGCTGGTCACCAGCTGCAGCATGGTCTGCACCTCGGTCGTGGTGACCGGCTGCTGGCTGCTGCCGAGCGCGGTGGCCTGGCTGGAGGGTTGCACCAGCACCTGGGCGGACGCCGCGTACTGCTTGGGCTCGCCAAACGAGATCGCGAGGCTGACCGCCAATCCGGCCAGGGCAAACGCAATCACCCAGCGCTTCCTCCTGCGGACGAGCTGGGCATACGAACGGAGCGTCGGGTCGCTGCCGAACTCGGCCGTCATGCGGTCCCTCCTGGCCTGGTGCGCTGAAGCAGTAACAATGATGAACAGTGAGTGTAGTTATGACTACGCTGGGTAGGTGATGGTTTCCCGATCACAAGTGCTCGTCCTCTGCACCGCGAACATCTGCAGGTCGCCAATGGCTCAGGCGCTGCTCACCGCTCGCCTTGCCGACCTGGGACGGCCGGTCACCGTGCGTTCGGGCGGCATGCTCGGCGACGGAGAGCCGCCGTGCCGCGAGGCAATTGCCGCCATGGCCGCCTACGGGCTCGACATATCCGCGCACCGCAGCCGGCGGGTAACCGCCAACGACGTTGAGAGTGCCGATCTGACGCTCACAATGGCGCGCGAAAACCTGCGCCATGCGGTGGCGGAAGCGCCGGCGGCCTGGCCGCGGACCTTCACGATCAAGGAGCTCGTCCGCCGCGGCGAGGCCGTCGGGCCCCGGCCGCCGGGCCAGAGCCTGGCCGCCTGGCTCGCCTGTGCTCACGACGGGCGGCAGCGCACGGCGCTGCTCGGGGACAGCGTGGACGACGACGTGGCGGACCCGGCTGGCGGCCCGCGGCGCGGCTACATCGAGACGGCCGCGCTGCTCAGCGGTCTGGCCGACGATCTGGTCAGCCTCTGCTGGGCAACGGCCGACCAGATCGGCAACTGCTGAGCCCGGGCTACCGTGCAGGCTGTGGGTCATTGACGGTCAGCTCGGCTTCGGGGCTGGGCCGGGAGGGCGGTGGGATCAGCCGGGCGGCTCCGGCGGCGCCGCTGCCGGTCGCGCAGGCGGCCAGCGAGGCACGCAGGCCGGCCGGGCATTCGCCGGGGTCCAGCCGGGTGATCGCGTCCGGTGGCAGCGGGACCACCGGGACGTGCCGGATCAGCGAGTGGAATGGGCGCTCGTCCAGTTCGCCCTCGCCGAGCAGGTGCTCGGCCAGCTTCTCGCCCGGCCGCAGGCCGGTGTAGACGATGTCGACCTGACACGGCACGGTCGCGATCAGCCGCCGGGCCATGTCGGCGATCTTGACCTGCTCGCCCATGTCGAGGACGAGCGCTTCGCCGTCCCGGCCGATGACCGCGGCCTGCAGTACGAGCTGCACCGCCTCGTCCGCGGTCATGAAGTAGCGGCTCACCTCGGGATGGGTCACCGTGACCGGGCCGCCCGCGGCCACCTGGGCGCTGAGCGCGGTCAGCACCGAGCCGCGGCTGCCGAGCACGTTGCCGAATCGCACGCTCAGGTATGTGCCGACGGAATGGTCCGCCATGTAGGCGGTCAGCCGCTCGGCCGCGCGCTTGGAGTAGCCGAGCACGCTGACCGGGTCCGCGGCCTTGTCGGTCGAGATGTTGACGAACGACTCGACGCCGCAGGCTGCGGCGGCCTCGAGCACCGTCCACGTCCCCCAGACGTTGGTCTTCACCGCCTCGGCGGGGTAGCGCTCGAGCAGCGGCAGGTGCTTCAGCGCGGCCGCGTGGAACACAATCTGGGGACGAGCCTGCTCAAACACCTGGCGGATCCGGCGCGGGTCGCGGATGTCGGCAAGCACCGAGCCGTCGGAATCTAGCAGCGCACGGCCGTGCAAGTGGAGCTGCACCGCGTGCAGCGCGGATTCGTCACGGTCCAGCATGATCAGTTCGGCGGGGCCGAAGCGGTGCAGCTGCCGGCAGAGCTCCGACCCGATCGAGCCGCCGGCACCGGTCACCAGAACCCGCTTGCCAGCGAAGTGAGCCGCCACCGCGGCGACATCGGTCTGCACCGGCCTGCGGCCGAGCAGGTCGCTGATCCGGGGGTCGCGCACCCCCTCGATGCGGGCGACGCCGCTGAGCAGTTCGCTGATCGTCGGGATGACCTTGGGAACCAGGCCGCACCGCTCGGCCTCGGCGGTGAGATCGGCCATCGCCGTGCCGCTTGCCCGGGCGATGGCGATAACCAGCACGGTCGCACCGGTCTTTGCGGCGGCCGCGGCCATCGCGGTGCGGTCGCCGAGCACCTGTACGCCGAAGATCCGCAGCCTGCGCTTGTCGGGGTCGTCGTCCAGGATCGCCACCGGCAGGTACTCGGCCTCGTCCTGGTCCAGCAGGCTGCGGATCAGCTGGGAGCCGGCCTCTCCGGCACCGAAGACGATGATCTTCACGGCGGTGTGCGCCGGGGCGGTCGGCCGGATCCGCTGCCGGGTGGCGAACAGCACGTACCGGGCCCCGAGCATCGCGAGCACGGCGAACACCGCCGCGCCCGCGACGGTCGCCAGCGGGGCGCGCTGGCCGGGAACGACGATGCCGGTCACGGCAACCAGCACAGCGCTGATGCCGAAGTCCGCCGCGCAAACCCCGACCACCTCGTCGAGGCTGCCGCGCCGGTACCGGCTCCGGTATAGCCCGGCGAGCAGGCCGGCCGCCGGGACCAGCACGCATACCGCGCCAGCCACGCGTAATGACAGCAGCCCCAGGACCGAGCCGGAAGAAAGGTCGCGGGTCGTCCAGCCAGCGGCGAGTATCCCCCAAAACCATACGATGATGTCGTAACCGAGTTCCGCGGCCGTCCGCCAGTACCGCTGCCGAATAAGGGCAAAATAAGCCCGCCGCGGATATGTCTTGCCACCCAGCGCACCGTTACTCACGAATTCCCCGTTCTGGCTGATCCCGGCACAGCGCGGTCCGGGCGTCGTGCGTTCACTGGTCATCCTGGCGCCTCGTCGGCTACATTACTCTGCATGTCTGAAGCCTGACGCTAAGTAGTCAGAATAAAGGACAGGCAAATAATGAACTGGCAGCGCAAGGTAGGCCGAGGGAACCATTTCAGGGGGAAACGCCAAGATGACCGACACTTCCACACAGGACTTTTACGCGCGCCAGGCGGCCGATGCACACGGGCCGGAGCCTGACCACCCGAAGAAGAGAAAGGGACGGCGGATCTGGCGGATCGCGGCCGCGGCCGGCGCCAGCCTGGTCCTGATCCTCGGCCTAGTGGTCGGCGGTGGCTACTGGTACGTCAACCACCTGGTCAGCAGCGTGCAGCGGATCAAGGTCGCGGCGCTGACCGCCAAGGACCAGCCTGCCGCGCCGCCGGGCAGCCTGAACATCCTGCTCACGGCCTCCGGGCTCTTCGCGGGGGAGAACGCGCAGACCGGCCTGATCGAACTGCTGCACCTCGACGCCGATCATCACGACGGGGCCGTCATATCATTCCCCGCGAATCTGCTCGTGAGCGTGCCGGGCCACGGAGAGCAAAGGCTCGGGGTGGTCACGTCAATCGGCGGCCCGTCGCTGCTTATCCGTACTGTCGAGCACCTCACGGATGTCCGCATCAACCACTATTCGCGGATTACATATTCCGGCCTTTCCCGGGTTATCGGGTCAATGGACGGTGTCGACGTGATCGTGCCCTACCCGACCACGAGCTTCGGCGTCCATTTCCACGCCGGGGAGAACCACATCACCGCTTACACCGCGGTGCCGTATGTGCGCCAGCCGGCGGTCAGTCAGGTCACGCGGACGGCGCTGCAGGAGAACCTCTTCCGGGCGGTCCTGCACAAGATCGCCAACAGGCGTTACTTCGTGTTCACGGACTGGCGCGTGATCAACGCGGTGGCGCACGCGGTGAGCGTGGACAGCGACCTCAGCAACTCGCAGATCATCAGCCTGGCGATGAGCCTCGGGCACCTGGAGGGCCGGGACGGCGTGTCGATCGACGTGCCCACCATGGGCCCGCCGCACGCCGGCTACACCGAGCCGGTGTACCTGCGCACCCGGCTGGACGATGAGCTCTGGCAGGCGATCAGGGACAACAGGGTTCTGGAGTTCGCGCTGCACCACCCGTCAACGGTGACCCCCGTCGATCCGGGCTGATCCCCCGGCCGGTTAGCCTTTGGTCATCGAGGCTGCCACGGGGGCAGGCAGGATATCAGAACGGGTGGGTACATGCGGGAGACGTTGCCGGACATCGGCTCCTTCGTCGCACTAGGGGATAGTTTTACCGAAGGCCTCGGGGATCCGTACCCGGATGGCCCGGGCCTTCTTGGCTACCGCGGCTGGGCGGACAGGTTCGCCGAGCGGGTGGCGGTCAAGAGGCCCGGGCTCCGCTACGCGAACCTGGCGGTGCGCGGCAAGCTGGTCAGGGAGGTCGTGGCCGACCAGGTGCCGGTCGCGGTGACCATGGCCCCGGACCTGGTCAGCATCGCTGCGGGCGGCAACGACATGCTGCGTCCCCGTACCGACCCTGACGCGCTCGCCGAGGAATTCGGGGCGGCGGTCGCGGACCTGCGGGCGGCCGGCTCGGCAGTGCTGGTGTTCACCGGGTTCGACCCGCGGACGTTCCCGCTGGTTCGCCTCATCCGCGGCAAGGTGGCGGCCTACAACATGCACCTGCGCGCGATCGCCGACCGCTACGACTGCTACCTGGTTGACCTCTGGTCGATGCGGGTGCTCGACGATACCCGCGAGTGGGTCCCCGACCGGCTGCACCTGAGCGCCGACGGTCACCGGCGGGTGGCCCTGCGCGCGTGCGAGGTGATGGGCGTGGACGTCGACGAGGACTGGCGGGAGCCGCTGCCCCCGCGGCCCAGCGCCGAGGCCCTGCTGGCGAAGGCCGTCGCCCGGTCGCGCCCGGCCGTGCTGTCCCAGACCAGCGGCTGGCTCGCGGCACGGCGGCTCGATGCGCGGTGGGCCCGCGACTACGCCGTGCCCTGGGTGAGCAGGCGGCTGCGCGGGATCTCGTCGGGTGACGGCATCCCGCCCAAGCGCCCGCAAATGGTGCCGCTTAACGCGGGTGGCCTGATCGGCAGGCCGGAGGGGGCCACGGGAGCCGCGAGCTTCCGCGAGGCCCGCGCCTCCTTACCGCCGCTCAGGAATTCAGGAAGGCGAGGACGGCAAGCACCCGGCGGTTGTCGTCGGTTGACGGCGCCAGGTCCAGCTTGGTGAAGATGCTGGTGCTGTGTTTGCCGACCGCCTTCTCCGAGATGAACAGCCGCTGTGCGATCGCGCTGTTGGACCGGCCTTCGGCCATGAGCTCGAGCACCTCGCGCTCCCGCCCGGTCAGCCTGGTGATCGGCTCGTCCCTGGCCCGGCGGCCCAGCAGCTTGGCGACCACCTCGGGGTCCATCACGGTGCCGCCCGCGGCGACGGTGCGGATCGCGTCGACGAACCTGTCGTCGTTGAAGACCCGGTCCTTCAGCAGGTACCCGACCCCGCCCGCCTGGTCGGCCAGCAGTTCGCGGGCGTAAAGCTGCTCGACGTACTGGGAGAGCACCAGCACCGGCAGCCCGGGCAGCTCGCGCCTGGCCTGGATCGCCGCCCGCAGCCCGTCGTCGGTGAACGTCGGCGGCAGGCGGACGTCGACGACCGAGGCGTCCGGCTTGTGCTCGAGCAGCGCGTGCAGCAGGCCTGGCGCGCTGTCGACCGCGGCCGCGATCTCGAAGCCGTGCGCCTCCAGCAGCCGGACCAGCCCCTCCCTCAGCAGGAAGAGGTCCTCCGCGATGACAATGCGCACGGTATCTCCATGACGATCATGGTCGGCCCGCCGGCCGGGCTGCTCACGGCCAGGATGCCATCGAAGGTGGCCAGCCGGCGCTCGACGCCCAGCAGGCCGCTGCCCTTCGTCGGGTCGGCGCCGCCGGTCCCGTTGTCGGTCACCTCGATCCGCAGCACGCCGGGCTCTAGGGATGGCCGCCCCGGGGCGTGCCGCGCGGCCGAGTACCGGATCCTGATCTGGACGAGCCGGGCACCCGAGTGCTTGACCGCGTTGGTCAGGGCCTCGGCGATCGCGAAGTAGCAGGCGGACTCGACCGGCAGTTCGAGCCTGCCGGGCAGGGCGATGTCGGTCTCGGTCCGGACCGGCGTGTCCAGGGCGAGGGCCCGCACCGCGTCGGCCAGGCCGCGGTCGGCGAGCACCGGCGGGTACATGCCGCGGACCAGGTCGCGCAGCTCGGTCAGCGCCTTCGACGACGCCTCCCTGGCCTCGGCGACCAGGGCGATCGCGGCCTGCGGGCTGGTGGGGATCAGCCGTTCCGCGGCGCGCAGGCTCATCCCCATCGCGACCAGCCGGGCCTGCGCCCCGTCGTGCAGGTCGCGCTCGACCCGCCGCAGCTCGGCGGCCGCCGTGTCCACCGCGTCCGCCCTGGTCTGGGTGAGCTGCTCCACCCGGCCCGCCAGCTCGGTGTCGGGCCGCAGCAGCGTCCTCGCGCGCACCCCGATCGTGCGCGGGATCAGCCAGATCCCGAACGCCAGGATCGCCGCGCCCTCGAGCCCCGCCATCAGCTCCACCGGCCCGTCGGTCTTGGGCACGAACGCGACGATCGTTGGGGTCATGATCTTGCTGGCGGGCTGCCGGGGGGCGGCCATGGGGGCCGGCGCGCTGGGGGTGACCTTGCGGGCCGGCGCGCTGGGGGTCACCTTGCGGGCCGGCGCGCTGGGGGTCACCTTGCGGGCGGGCGCGCTGGGGGTGACCGTGCAAGGAGCCGTACCGGAGGCGGCCCTGCAGGCCGCCTGCGCACTCGAGTAAGCAGCGCCAGCCGGGCTGGGGCTGGCGGAGAAGGCGGCCTGCGGGAGGACCTCGCGCACGACCGTGGTGGGCGGCGACAGTACGTAGCCGAGCGCGCACAGCCCGAGGACGGTGAGCGCGGCGGCCGCCAGGTCGGGTGCCGCGGCGGGCAGCGCGACCACCACCACCACGGCGACCGCCACAGCCACGAGCCACGCGGGGTAGCTGGCGTGCCGGGAGATCAGCATGACCACGAGCGCCGCGGCCGGCACCAGCAGGACCGCCCACCGCCAGTCCCACCGCCCCGCCGCGCGGCGGAACGGGACCGGGTCGCCGTTCCGGCGGCGCCAGATCAGCCACAAGCCCACGGCGACGAACACCGCGGACTGCACCAGCAGCGAGACCCGCCACACGTTCAGCCCGGCGGGCACGAACACGTCGAGTGGCTTGCCCACGGGCGTGGACTGCCTGACCGCCAGCACCGCCGCAAACCCGGCGATACCGAGGCACACCGCCAGGAACGGCACCAGCGGGCGGAACCGCGGCGGGGCGCAGGCGATGACCAGCCAGGCAGCCACGACCGCCACGCAGGTGGGCAGCCTGGAGTGGCCGCTGGTGGCGGCCACGAACACGCTAACGGTCAGGGCCAGCAGGCCAACGGCCCACCCGAGGGCGCGGAGCTGATCTCGCGAGGGCCGCGGGAGTCGCGGGGGTCGCGGGGGTCGCGGGATCCCGCCATCAGCGTCCGACCTGCGCCAGGCCAGGAAGAAGCAGCAGCAAGCGACGACGCCGAGCACCACCAGCACCTTGTACATGGCACCCAGCGTGGCCCACGCCACCGGCCCGCGCCAATGGGAGTGCGCCCCCCTGCTGAGGTAGGCAAACGCCTACCAGGCAGAACGTGCCGCCTGCTGGCTTATGGGGCGAGGTCGGCGAGGATCTCGCTGAGCCGGTCGAGCTGCGCCGCGATCCACGGCAGCGACAGCGGGTTGTCGGCCGCCAGCGCGGCTTCCTGCCTCGCCTCGCTGTCGCCGTAGAGCAGGCCCGTGGCGAGCCGCAGCCGGAGCACCTTGGGATCCTCGCCGAACGCGCTGGCCGCCAGCGTCCCCGCGCCGTAGCGGTCCAGCAGCAGCCCGGCAAGCCCCTGGCTCGTGGTGACGCCGTGACGGCGGCCCAGATGCGCGCGCCAGGGCTCGAAGTCCGGGTACACGTAGAACGCCGCCTGCGGTGCCGGCACGTCCAGGCCGGCCTCCCTGCAGACAGCCGCCACACCACGGCACACCGCCGCGTGCAAGGATCGGCTCCTGGCTACACGTTCAGTCAAATTGTGTGGCTCGCTGAAGGCGAGAGCGGCGGCCTGCTGGATCGGGGCCGCGGGCGCCGACCAGATCTCGCTGCAGATGCCGACTAGCTGGCGGCGCAGCCAACCGCCGAGCGCGCCCTCGGGCAGCCGGGCCACGCCGATCCGCCACCCGCCGAGCGCGAAGCTCTTGCTGAGCGCGGTGGTGACGACGGTCCGCTCCGGGGCCACCGCCGCCGGGCTGAGCACCGCCGCCGCCGGGTCGTGCACCAGGTCACGGTAGATCTCGTCGGAGATGATGACGAGGTCGTGGGCGGCGGCCACCTGGCAGAGCGCCCGCACCGTGGCCGGCCTGGGCAGCCTGCCGGTCGGGTTGTCCGGGAGGGTGACGATCACAGAGCGGATCTCCCGGCCGGCCGCCCGGGCGGCGGTGACCGCCGCGCCGAGCGCGTCCGGGTCACAGATGCCGCCCTCGCCGGGCGCGGCCGGAACGAAGTGCGGCATGGCCCCGGCCAGGCCCGCCTGGGCCGCGTAACTGACCCAGCTTGGCCTGGGCACGGCCACGTCCGCGCCGGTCGCCAGCAGCAAGCCGAAGAGCAGCGCCTTGCTGCCGGGCCCGCAGACGACCGAGCCAGGGCTGGTCGGCAGCCCGCGCCGCTGCCAGTACCCGGCGGCGGCCGCGCGCAGGGCCGCGCACCCGGCCACCGGGCCGTAACCGTTGCTCGCGGTAGCGGCGGCCAGCGCCTCCTGCAGCGCCGGATGTGCGGGCAGGCCCGCCTCGCCGAACGCCAGCGGCAGCACGGGCTCCCCGCGGCTGCGCCTGGCAGCGAGCGCCTCGTTCGCCGCGAGGGTCGCCGAGACCGGCATGGGCTTCGCGGCCGGCGCCGCGGGGAAGGGTGAGGTGGTCAGAACGGGAAAAGCCGGTGTGATCGTCCCGGCGGATGACATGGGGGAACTCCAAGCTGCGGGGGGAAGGAGGGGGTAAGGGCCCGGGCGGCAGTGTCCAGGTATCTCCAGGCATCACCAATAACAACACACGCGATTACCAGGATGTATCCCTTCAAGCATCAGCATGGAACCCGCATATCTGAGGCAGAGGTTAAGCTTTTCTTATGCTCGACACACACCGGCTCAAGCTGCTGAGGGAGTTCGCGGAACGGGGGACGATCGCGGCGGCGGCGGCCGCGCTCGGCTACACGCCTTCCGCGGTGTCCCAGCAGCTCGCGGCGCTGGAGCGGGAGGCCGGAGCCGTGCTGCTCGACCGGACGGCGCGGACCGCCGAACTCACCGACGCCGGGCGGCGCCTCGTCGAGCATGCCGAGCGCATCCTGGCCATGGTCGAGGCCGCCGAGGCCGACCTCTCGTCCGCGGGCCCGGCCGGCCGGGTGACGGTCACCGCGTTTCCCACCGCCGCGGTGGCGTTCGGCCCGGCGCTGATCCGCCGGGTGCACGCGCACCCGGGCCTGACGTTCCTGCTCCGGGAGACCCAGCGCGAGGAGGGCATGCGCCTGGTGCGCAACGGCGAGGTGGACGTCGCCCTGGTGGCCGACTGGTCCGGCCGGCTCGCCAATCCCAGCCCTAGCGGCGGAGGCGTGCTGCGGACCTACCGGCTGCTGCGGGATCCCCTGGTGCTCGTGCTGCCGCGGGGCCATCCCGCCGCAGACCCGGCGAAACCGGTCAGCCTTGACGGGCTGACGGGCGAGCCATGGCTGGCTGCGCCCGCCGGGGAGCCCTCCCGGCAGGCGGTGGACCGGCTGCTGGCGAGCACCGGCGGGATGCCGCAGGCGCCATGGGAGTTCGAGGGGCTGACCACGATCCTCAGCCTGGTCGGCCAGGGCATCGGGATCGCCGCGCTGCCCAGGCTCACGCTGGCCGTCGACTCCCGGCGGGTGGCCGTGCGCGAGCTGCCCGGCGGCGCCCCGGCGCGGGACGTGTGCGCGGTCGTCAGGGAGTCCAGCGTGCGCAGGCCGTCGGTGGCCGTGATCCTCGCCGCGCTCGACGCCGCGGCCGAGCGGCTGAGCAAGGTAAGGGGAGGCAGCGGGGAGGTGAAGCTGCCCTGACGCGCCTCAGCGGTCCCGCTCGACCGGGCAGGTCATGCAGCGGGGCCCGCCGCGCCCGCGGCCGAGCTCGCTGCCCCGGACCGTGATCACCTCGATCCCGTTCTCGCGCAGGTAGGTGTTGGTCGTGACGTTCCGCTCGTAGGCGATCACCACGCCGGGGGAGACCGCGAGCACGTTGCAGCCGTCGTCCCACTGCTCGCGCTGCGCCGAGTGCACGTCCTGGGTCGCGGACAGCACCCGCATGCCGCCCGCCGCCGCGGCGATCGCGGCGTGCATGTCCTCGGGCGGATGGTCGGTGACCTTGAGCTCCAGCGGGCCGCTGCCGGGCTCGACCGTGTAGCACGGCAGCATGCCAAGCCCGGCATACGCCACGAACACCCCGTAGTCGGCCATGGTCAGCACCGTGTCCAGGTGCATGAACGCCCGGGACTTCGGCATGTCGATCGCCACCAGCCGGTCGGCGGCCCCCGCGGCGAACAGCCGCAGCGCGAGCATCTCGACGGCCTGCGGCTGGGTCCGCTCGCTCATCCCGACCAGGACCGCGCCGTTGCCGAGCACCAGGATGTCGCCGCCCTCGATCGTGGCGGGCGCGGATTCCGGGCCGTGCATCCAGAACTCGAACCCGCCGGAGGCGAACATCGGGTGCCACCGGTAGATGGCCTCGCCGCTGACGGTCTCGCGCATCCTGGCCCGCCGCCGCATGGTGTTGACCGACACCCCGCCGTAGATCCAGCTCGAGGCGTCGCGCTGGTACAGCACGTTCGGCAGCGGGGAAAGCACGAAGCCGTCCAGGCTCAGCGCGTGGAACGCGACGCCCCGTGGCTCCGGGCCAAGCTCGAGGATCTCCCGCTTGGTGATCCCCCCGATCAGGAAGCGCGCCAGGTCCGCCGCGCCCAGCCCGTCCAGGGCGCCGCGCAGCGCATCCGCGGCCAGCGGCCCGTGCACCCGCGGGTCGAACAGCCGGTCGAGCACGTAGCCGCGCGCCTCGGCGATCTGCAGGGTCTGCGCGAGCAGATCGCCGTAGTAGTGCACCCGGACGCCGGCCGAGCGCAGCGCCGCGGCGAACTCGTCGTGCTCGGCCTGCGCCTCGCTCACCCAGAGCACGTCGTCAAACAGCAGTTCGGCGGCGTTGTCCGGGGTCAGCCGCTTGAGCTCCAGGCCGGGCCGGTGCAGGATGACCTGGCGCAGCCGCCCGACCTCGGAGTCCACTTCAAACATGGGTCCCAGACTAGGCTGCCGGCGTGGACCTCGATCTTTCCCTCGCCGCCCCCGACCTCACCGCGCAGATCGTCGACATTGAATCTGTGAGCGGCGGCGAGAAGCCCCTGGCCGACGCGATCGAGACGGCGCTGCGCCGGCTGCCGCACCTCACCGTGCACCGCGACGGCAACGCGCTGGTCGCGCGCACCGCGCTGGGCGCCGGCCGGCGCGTGGTTCTCGCCGGGCATATCGATACCGTGCCGGTCGCAGCAAATCTCCCATCCCGTCTTGAACGTGACGCCATCTACGGCTGTGGCAGCAGCGACATGAAGTCTGGTGTGGCGGTACAGCTTCGCTGTGCGGCGCTGGCGGGCGAGCCGAATCAGGACGTCACGTACGTCTTTTACGACTGCGAGGAGGTCGAGGCCGAGCGCAACGGGCTGCTCCGGATCAGCCGCGGCAGTCCGGGCCTGCTCGGCGGCGACCTGGCGGTGCTGATGGAGCCGACCGCGGGCGTGGTCGAGGGCGGCTGCCAGGGCACGCTGCGGGCCGAGGTGACGGCCAGGGGCAAGCGCGCGCACAGCGGCAGGTCCTGGCTGGGGGTCAACGCGATCCACCAGGCAGGACGGATCCTGGACGTGCTGCGCGGCTACGAGGCCGCCGAGCCCGAGGTGGACGGGCTCACGTACCACGAGGGGCTGAACGCGGTCTTGATCAGCGGTGGCGTGGCGGGAAACGTCCTCCCCGACGAGTGCGTGGTCACGGTCAACTTCAGGTTCGCGCCTGACCGCTCGGCCGGCCAGGCTGCCGAGCACGTGCGGGAGCTGTTCGCCGGCTTTGAGGTGAGGGTGACCGACGTGGCCGGGGGCGCCAGGCCCGGCCTGACCCAGCCGGCCGCCGCCTCGTTCGTCGCGGCCATGGGCGGCACGCCGCGCGCCAAGCTCGGCTGGACCGACGTGGCCAGGTTCGATGCCCTCGGCGTGCCGGCCCTGAACTACGGCCCGGGCGACCCCGAGCTCGCGCACCGCGCCGACGAGCACGTGGACGTGGCCGCGGTCGCGGACTGCGAGGCGAGGATGCTCGCGTGGCTCACGGCGTGACGGCGCGCGTGGGCCTCGCCCCGTGAGCCGGCGGCTGGGCCTTGCCCCGTTCATGGGCGAGTCCCGCCGGCCGCGCTGACCGGCGGGACTCCCCGACGTGGTTGGCCGGGCCTACTGCGGCGGGGCGGCGACCAGGTCGATCCTGCCGCTCTGCTGCTGCCCCGAGGTGTTCTCCCAGGTGACCGAGATCGTGGTGTTCGGCTTGTAGTTGCTGAGGATGCTGGTCAGCGAGTCCGGCGAGGTCACCGCGGTGCCGTTCACCGACGTGATCACGTCGCCGGCGCCGATGCCTGCCGAGTCGGCTGGTGTATTGCAGAGCACGCCGAGGACCAGCGTGCCGGCGGAGGCCGGGGCGATGTTCTCCGGTACCCCGGCGTTCTGGTCGTTGTCCATGCAGGAGCTGGTGCCTCCCGGCTCGCCGCCGAACCCGTTGCCGCCCTGGCTCTCGGCCTGCGACTCCTGCTGCTGCCGCGGGCTGCTCTCGGTGCTCGCGGTGCCCGAGGGCACCAGCACGCCCATGAACCCGCTCGCACCGACCTTGACCGTCGAGCTCGTCTTGCCGTCGATGATCTCGCGGGCGATGGTGAGCGCCCGGTTGATCGGGATCGCGAAGCCGACGTTGTTCGTCTGGTTGCCGAACGTGGACGTCGATGCGGCGGTGTCCATGCCGATGACCTTGCCGGACGCGTTCGTCATCGGGCCACCGGAGTCGCCTTCGACGATCTGGGAGTTCGTCTGCAGCATGTCGTGCAGCGTCTCGCTGCCGCCCAGGTCGTCGCTTGCGGTGATGGTCTGGTTCAGCGCGGTTATCGAGCCGGTGGTGACGGTGGGCTTGCCGCCGACGCCGTTGGCGTTGCCGATGGTGACGACCGGGTTACCGACCTTGACCGTTGACGAGTCGCCCAGCGGCACCGTGCGGAGACCGGAGGCGCCCTGCAGCTTGATCACGGACACGTCGTCGGTCTTGTCGTAGCCCAGCCATGTCGCGCTGTACTTGTGGCCGTTCGAGACCAGCGTCGCGGTCAGCCCGGTGGTGTCGTCGATGACGTGGTTGTTGGTGAGCACCACGCCGTCGCTGCTGATCACCATGCCGGTGGCCTCTGCCGTCCCGCCCTCGTAGTTGAGGTTGCTCTGGATGTCGACCACGCCAGGCTCGACCGCGTTGATGATCGCCTGCTCCTGGCTGCTGCTGACGCCGCCGGTGCTGAAGCCGTTCGAACCAGAGCCGTTGCCCGGAGCGGTGCCGCCGCCCTCGTTACCCGGGTTCGGCACGCCGGTGCTCGGCGAGGACTGTGACGTCGGCGTCGAGTTGTGGTCGAGTGTGGCCACGGCGGCCGCGCCGATCCCGGCGGCAAGCGCGGCCACGACGAGATAGACGATGAAATTCTTGGCCCAGCCGGAGCGGCGCGGCGGCTCCTGTCCTATGTAATCGGCGGGGTGGCCGTAACCGCCCGGGGGACCGTACCCGCCGTACCCCGGCTGGCCGTATCCGCCGGGCTGCCCGTAGCCCGGCTGCCCGTACCCAGGCTGGCCGTATCCAGGCTGGCCGTATCCAGGCTGGCCGTATCCGGGCTGGCCGTATCCGGGCTGGCCGTACCCCGGCTGCCCGACGGGCTCGCCGTGCTGCCCGTAGCCGGGCTGGCCGTGCTGCCCGTAGCCGGGCTGGCCGTACCCCGGCTGGCCGTATCCGCCGGGCTGCCCGTAGCCCGGCTGCCCGTACCCCGGCTGCCCGTACCCGGGCTGTCCGTACCCGGGCCCCGGGCCTACCGGCTGCGTCGGCTCCCCGCCCGGCTGGGCCTGACCCGCGCCGCCGAGCAGCGGGGCGGTGTCGCCGGGGCGGCCAGGCTCCGCGCTGGCTGGTGGGTCGCTCGCCTCGGCAGGCGGACCGGGATCGTTAGCAGGCGTCGACCAGGGGCCCACGTACTCGGGCTGCTGGCTCTCGCTGCCGGTCTGATCTTCCTGCATTACTCCATCACCTCTGCCCAGAAGCGCACGTTCCACCCGCCAGCGCCTGGCATGCGGTCAGCGGTGTGCCCGGGTTGTCGACCTGCCTGTCTCGCACAGTACTAGTAAGCACCATCGTTCTGGACGTCGCCTGAATGCCCACTGAGGATTCCCCGTTGTCCTCCGACTCACTCGTGCCGCCATCGTAGCTGGCGCAGAGCCAAGAAGCGATATATCTTGAGTAGGAGACGTTTCCGATGACCCAGGGAGAGGATATGTCTGCACCAACCCGCAACGATGAGCCGAAGCTGAACCGGCGGGATGAGCTAGCGGTTTCCGGCGCGGCCATGTCCGGTGCTCCGTGGAAGACGGCCGGTGCCGCTGGCGCCGTCGTCACCGGCGCTGATCTGATCTTCCACCTCGTGGGCGGCCATCTGGACGTGCCCACGGCCCTGTCGGCGGGCACCGTGGCGCTGTTCGCGGTAGCGGGCGGGGGAGCGCTGGTGCGCGGGCACGCGGGCCGCGCGATGCGCTGGGCGCGCGCCAACCCGTGGCGATTCGCGCTGCTGCCAGGCGTGGCGGCCGCCGCCGTGGTCTTCGTGCTGTCCGTGGTGCTCGGCAGCAGCGGCGTGATCGGCGGCGTCTTCACCGCGGTATGGCACGGCGCCGTGGCCTACGGGCTGACCGGGGTGGCGGGCTCGGTCGCCGGCAGCCGCAAGAGGCGCAGCGCATGAGTGCGCAGCGGCGGCCCGGCCGCCGCGACGGGACCCCCGCCGGGGACGGGTCCCCGCCGACGCCAGCGCCTCGCCCGGGCCAGCCGTCCTGGCCCGATCCGGCTCCCCTCTCCAGGCCATGCTGGCCGGGACCGGCGGCCGCCGGCAGGTGGTGCTGGCCCGGGCCTGCTTCCTGGCCAGCTTCCGCACTCTCCTGGCCGTCCGGCCGCATCCCGCCGGGCGCCGACCGCTAGACGCCGCCTGCTGGACGGAACCGCTGGACGTCGCCTGCTGGACGGAACCGCTGGACGTCGCCTGCTGGACGGAACCGCTGGACGTCGCCTGCTGGACGGAACCGCTGGACGTCGCCTGCTGGACGTCGGCCGCTAAACGTCGGCCGCTGGACGTCGCCTGCTGGACGTCGGCCGCTGGACGTCGGCCGCTCAGGGCTCGCCGACCATCAACCCGGCGGGTTTGATCTTGGTATTCGAGCCCGTTTTCATGATCGTGGTAGATACCGCGCACATATGCGCATCAGCTACCACGATCATGAAAGAGACCACCCCGGAGCACAGCCAAGCCGGCCGCTCTGCCGTGTTCCCACCTGCCGCACGCCGGGACACCGTAACGCCAAAGCAGTGAGTCGTAACGCAAAGTAGTGAGCCGTAAAGCCAGTGAATCGTTCGGCGCCGGGCACTCAGCCGGCGGGTTCGCGCGGCACGTTTTCCCTGCCGCGCGGCGTCGTCTGCCCGATAGCCTGAACCCGGGCATCTCAGGGCAGGAGGCGAGCGTGGCCGTCGACACCGCCGACGCCGGCATCCGGTGGCACCACCCGTCGCATCTGCTGCTGCGGGCCAGGCGCATCCAGACCGCGCTGGTGACGCTGCCGGCAGCGCTGGCGGGCGGCATCGCCGCCGCCACCGCCGGGTCGGCCGCCCTGGGACTAGGGATCGGGCTCGGGCTCCTTGCCTGCGGGCTGTTGTGGGAGCGGTTCCTCGCCCGGCGCGTCGCCGCATGGGGTTACGCCGAGCGGCACGACGACCTGATGGTCAGGCGCGGGGTGCTGATCCGCCGCATGTCGGTGATCCCGTACGGGCGGATGCAATTCATCGATGTCACCGCGGGGCCGGTCGAGCGGAGCCTCGGCTTGGCCACGGTGCGGATGCACACCGCGGCGGCGGCGAGCGATGCCCGCATCCCCGGCCTGGACAAGGCGGCGGCCGCCCAGCTGCGCGATCAGCTTGCCGCGCTGGGCGAGGCGCAAGCAGCGGGCCTTTGACCGGTTCCCCGCCCACCGCGCCGCCGGATGACATCTCGACCTGGCACCGGCTGCACCCGCTGTCGCCGCTGGTCCGCACCGGGCGCCACCTCGTCGCCCTCGGCATCGTCGTACTGCTGCTGATCTTCGCCAACCAGGGCGGCAAGAACAACAACGACTTCATCAGCGACATCGTGGTCGTCGCGGTCGTGGGTGTCGCCGGGGTGATCAGCTGGCTGGTCACTCGCTGGGAGGTCGCGGACGGCGTGCTGCGCATCGAGACCGGGCTGATCCGCAGGCAGTCGCTGCGTTTCCCACTGTCGCAGGTCCAGGCGATCGACGTGGTGCAGACCGGGCTCGCCCGGGTCCTCGGGCTGGCCGAGCTCCGGCTGCGGATGGCCGGAGCGGACTCCTCCGGCGGTCGGCTGGCCTGCCTGCCGCTCGCCGAAGCCGAGCAACTGCGCGCTCGGCTGCTGGCCATGGCGCACGCGGCCGGGCAGGCGCCCGCCGCGACCGCGGGCGCCACCGCGCCCGGCGCACCGCCGCAGCCCGAACGTGAGCTGTTCCGCGTCAAGCCCGGGCCTCTGGCCGGGGCGATCATCCTCAGCCGGAGCGGCGCGTACGCGGGCGTCGTGATCGTGTGCGCGGTCCTGGCCATCGTGGTGACCGGCAAGCCGGGGGTGCTCGCGCCGTTTGCGGCGTTCGCGTTCGGCGTGGTGGCGTCCGTATGGCGGCGGTTCAACACCGAGTTCGGGACCGTTGTGGCGGAGGCACCGGACGGGCTGCGGCTGAGATCCGGCCTGGTGCAGACCGCCACGGAAACGATCCGGCCAGGCCGCGTCCAGGCGGTCCGCATCGTCGAGCCGCTGTTCTGGCGCGCGTTCGGGTGGTGCAGGCTCGAGGTGGACGTCGCCGGGCCGCGGCAGCGACGGGAGAACCGCTCGGAGGGACAGCGCCTGCGTGCGCTCATCCCGGTAGGCTCGCCGGCCGAGGCCGGGCGGATGCTGGGCGAACTGCTGACCGCGCCCCCGCGGCCGACCCGCCAGGCACCCCCGAAGGCGCGCTGGAAGGCGCCGCTGTCGTACCACTTCCTGGCCTGGGCCGGGGACGACCGCTACGTGGTCGCCTCCTGCGGGCGGGTGTGCCGCAAGACCACCTGGACCCCGCTGGAGAAGGTGCAGAGCATCCGCTGGGTGCAGGGCCCGGTGCAGCGCCGGCTGGGGCTCGCCTCGGTGCGGCTCGACGTGGCCGGGCGCCGGGTCACCGCCGACATCCAGGACCGGGACGTCGCAGAGGCCAACGAGATCCTGGCCAGGCTGCCGGACCTCGCCCGCGAGGCGCGCTCGCGCGGCGTGATCAGGTGACCGGCGGCGAGCCGCCGGGAGCGTTACCCACCCGGAGGCCTCCTGGATCGGGGTTCATCCCGCTGATGATCGCCCGCACGAAGCCCGGGTTGCACAGCGCCACGACCGCCATGATCAGCGCGAGCAGCACCGCGGTCCCCGCCGTTGTCCAGCCGAGCCCGATCCAGTCGATGACCGGTCCCTGCGCGAGCGACCCGATCGGGTACGCGACGCCGAGCGCGACCAGGAAGAAGCTGAGCACCCGGCCGCGGTAGGCCTCCGGGGCCCGGAGCTGGACCAGCGTGGTGAGCCCGGACAGCACCCCGATGTACACCAGCCCCACGATGAACAGCAGGATCACGCCCTGCCAGCGGGTCTGCGCGGCGCCGTAGGCGACGAGCGCAGCGGGCAGCACGGCCAGGTTCCAGGCGAGCAGACGGCCGCGGCCGAGGCGGCCAGCCAGCGGGGTGAGGCACAGCGCGCCGAGCACCGCGCCGACGCCCTGGGCCGTGGTCAGCAGCGCCGTGGTCTGTGCGACCGCCCGGGCGCCGCCGTGCGTCAGGTGGTGCGCCATCACCGGGACCAACGCGATGAACGGCGAGGCGAGCAGCGCCACCACCGCGATCGTGATGATCGCCGCCCGGCACGATGGCTCCTGCCTGGCCGCGGTGAATCCCTCCCTGAGCGAGGAGATGAGGCTGGCTTGCGTCCCGCTGGGCGGGCTGAACTTCACGAACAGCAGCGCCACGACGACCGCAAGGAACGACGCCGCGTTGGCCACGAACGCGACCGGGTAACCAAAGGCGGCCACGGCGATGCCCGCAAGCGCCGGCCCGACGATGCGGCCGAGGTTCCACTCGGCTGAGTTGAGCGAGGTGGCCGCGAGGAATTCTTGCTTTGGCACCAGGTCCGGCAGGATGGCCTGCTGGAACGGCCCGATCAGCGCGGAAGCCGAGCCCTGCAGCGTCACGAGCGCGACCAGCGCGCCCGGGTTGTCCCGGCCTCCGGCAACGTCGGCCGCGATCAACGCCGCGGTGGCTGCGGCCGCGAGGTTCCCGATCGCCAGCACCGTGCGGCGCGGCAGCCGGTCGGCCAGCGCTCCGCCGATTGGCGAGAGCAACCCGATCGGCAGGAACGCCCCGGCGGCCACCAGGACCGCCCACGTCGCGCTGCCGGTGTCGGAGATGACGAGCGCGCCGACCGCGACGGTCTGCATCCATGACCCGACGGTGGAGATCAGCCCCGCGGTCCACAGCAGCGTGAAGCTGCGATGGCGGAACGGCTGCAGCGAGGAGAACCCACGACCCGGCTCACTGGGTGGCGTCCGGTCGGGCGCCCCGGCTACGGGGTCCGCAGACCTCATTCGGCCATGGCCGCCGGTCCGCCGGCCGTCCTCGCCACGACATCGCCGGGCTGCGGTCCTGTGCAGCGTCGGCCCGGAACGTCGCCGGGGCGCGGCTCCGCCCACCAATCGCCCCGGCCCATGGCCGCCAACCTACATGGTTCGCGCGATCCCCGCCGGATTAAAAGATCTTGAAAATAACTCGCCCGTGGGTTCGCTGGTTGCCCAGGATTGTCGGACCCTGTCCCTACCATCGAATTAGTAATCGAATAGCCATCCGTGAGGAGGCTTCGAGGGTCATGTGCTTAGCCGGTCAGGTGCCCGCCGCGCCCGCCACCACTGCTGAGGCGGTGGCGATGCTGCAGGCCGGGCTGGGCTGGCTGGCCACCGCTGATGTGGCCGCGCTGCCGGCTGTGGTGCAGGCCGACTGCCTGCGGGGGCTGGAGCGGGCCCGGTCGATGCATACCGTGGCGCAGTCGCGGGTGCTCGGCGCGTTCACCGCGCAGGGCGGGTACGAAGACGACGGGCACGGCTCGGCGCGCACATGGCTGAAGTGGCAGACGCGGGTGACCGGCGGCACGGCCACGGACGCGCTGGGCTGGACGCGGCGCCTGGCCGCCCACGGCGCGGTGGGTGATGCACTGGCGGGCGGGGATATCTCCGAGTCCTGGGCGCGACAGATCTGCAAGTGGACCGACCCGCTGCCCGAGGACGTGCGCGGCGACGCCGATGTGATCTTGCTGGGCGCGGCGGCCGGTGGCGCCGATCTGCGTGACCTTGGCGGGCTGGCCGAAGAACTGCGCAGGCGTTTGGCCCGTCCCGACGCCGACGGGGATGACGGGTTCGCCGACCGGTCACTGCAACTGGACACGACGTTCGATGGCGCGGGGAAGCTGGATGGGAACCTGACCCCGCAGTGCGCCGCCGCGGTGCAGGCGGTGCTGGACGCTTTGGGGAAGCGGCGGGGGCCGGAGGATGAGCGGACCAAGAGCCAGCGGCTGCACGACGCGCTGGAAGACGCGTGCCGGCGGCTGATCGGGTCAGGTTGCCTGCCGGAGCGTGCCGGGCAGCCGGCGCAGATCGTGCTGCACATGGACCTGGACCGGCTGCGTGGCATGCCGGGCGCCGCCGAAGCTGAGGCCGCCTGGGCGGGGCAGGCCACCGCGGGCCCGGGTGATGACTGCGACGCGCAGATCGTCCCGGTGGTCACCGGACGGATCGACCCCGATGTGCTGGACAGGCTCGCCGCAGCCCTGCTGCGCGGCACCCCGGCCGGGTCAGACCAGGCGGGCCAGGCGGCACCGGCCGCTTTGGGCCCCGCTACCCCAGGCCAGCCCGCCGCTTTCGGCCCCGCCGCCTCAGGCCAGCCCGGCTGGCCCGCCGCCTCAGGCCAGCCCGCCGCTTTCGGCCCCGCCGCCTCAGGCCAGCCCGGCTGGCCCGCCGCCTCAGGCCAGCCTGCCGCTTTCGGCCCCGCCGCCTCAGGCCAGCCCGGCTGGCCCGCCGCCTCAGGCCAGCCTGCCGCTTTCGGCTCCGCCGCCTCAGGCCAGCCCGCCGACACCGCCCCTGCGCGGCAAGCCCGCGCCGCGCGGCAGATGATCCTGGCCGCGGCGGCCGACCTGCTGTCAGGACCCGGCGGGCTGGCCGGCTACCTGCGGACCCGGCTGGCGCCGGGCACGGTCGCGTCGGTGAGCCTGCCGCTGGACGTCGGCGCGCTCACCGACACCATCCCGGTCCACCTGCGCCGCGCGGTCGCGGTGCGCGACCGGGGCTGCCGGTTCCCTGGCTGCGACCAGCCGGTGGCCGCGTGCCAGCCGCACCACATCATCCCGCGCGCCGAGGGCGGGCCGACCAGCCTGGGCAACCTGCTGCTGCTGTGCACCTTCCACCACCTGATCGCCATCCACCGCTGGGGCTGGGGCATCACCTTGCACCCCGACGGCGCCGTCACCGCGACCAGCCCCAACGGCGACAAGACGCTGCACGGCCAGGGACCGCCACCTGCCGCAGCCGCCTGACCGCGCCCTATCGGCGCTTCTCGGCCAGCAACACCCAGAGGAAGTCCTCGCCGAAGCAGGGGCCCTCTCCGTCCGTTTTGCGCATCTGCCGGAGTTCCCGCAGCCGGAACGGCGCCGTGTCCCACAGGGCGCGCAGACGATCTTCCGAATGGCCGAGGCCGCCGCCGAGGCTCGCTCGCTCGTAGACCTGCTGATCTGTGTAGCCGCTCCCGCCCTCGGGCCGGAAGCAGACCAGCCCGTAGCTGCCGCCTGGCTTCAAGGCCCGGTCCACGAGGCCCACGTAGTCCTTGCGGCGATGCGGGGGGAGATGGTGGAAGCAGCCCGAGTCGTAGACCAGGTCGTAGCAGCCTTCGGCGAACGCCGCGTCAAAGATCGAGCAGCACTGCAGAGCCACCGCGGCCCCTGCCGCCCTCGCTCGCGCCTCGGCCCACTCGATCGCCTGTGCCGAGAAGTCGACGGCATCGACGGTGCATCCCAGGCTGGCCAGGTGGACGGCGTTCCGGCCGTTTCCGCAGCCGAGTTCGAGCACGCGCCCGGGCGCGAGCGGGCCTTCGCCGAACCACGCGACGAGGTTCTCGTCCGGCCAGTCGACCAGGAACGGGCATGGCTCGGCGCGGTCTGTGAAGAACGCGCTCCACCAGTCACCGCCGCGGCCGGAGAAAAGATCGTCCAGCATGCGCGAGACGTCGGGGTCGTCCACGCGCCGACTTTAGCGGCGGCGGACCGCGCGCAGGACCGTGTCCTTGACGGTCACCGGCTGGCCGTCCAGGTCGGTTGCTGGCCGGCCGATGGCGGAGGCGACGAGGATCTCCCAGGCGCCGGGATCGAGCGCGGCGGCGAGCTGCTCGGCGGAGGGGAACAGGGCGAGGCGCCCGGTGCGCCCGACGTTCACGTGCAGGTCATCGGGATGGTGCGCCACGATCAGCAGCGTGCCGCCCGGCCGCACGGCGGCGGCCAGCCGGCCGTGCATCGACCCGAGTTCAGCGTTCGGCAGGTGCATGAACTGGGCCGACACCAGGTCAAACCGCTCGAGTCCCGGGTCCCAGGTGAGCAGGTCCTCGCGCTGCCAGGTGACGGCCACTCCCTTGTCCGCGGCGTGGGCGGCCGCCCGGTCCAGGGCCACGGCCGACACGTCGACCGCCGTGACGGTCCACCCGCGGGACGCCAGCCAGATGGCGTCGGCCCCCTCGCCGCAGCCGGCGTCCAGGGCCTCGCCCGGCGCAAGGCCGGCCGCCTGCGCGACGAACTGCGGATTCGGCTGCCCGCTCCACAGCCGGTCGGACGAGCGGTAGCGCTCGTCCCAGAACTCCTGGGTGAAATGGGCCCGGTCGTCGGAATCGAACGCGGCGGTGTGCGCGTGGTCGTGGCTCACTCAAGCACCATGCCGTCACGTAACCAGGTCCGCAAGCTAACTTGCCAGTACGGCAAGCTGTTAGCGGCCCGCCCGGCTGCTCCAGCCGGTGCTGCCGGTGCTGCCGGTGGTGCCGGCGGCGGTGCCGCCGCGGCCGAGCATCTTGTCGAGGGCGGACCCCAGGCTGCCGTCCGCCGCGATCACCCGGCGGACCGCTACGACCAGAGTTGGGATGGCCCAGAAGTCCCCGCAGACCCAGAGGATCCCGGCGCCGATCTGCTGATCCGCGAACGGCGGCAGCGTGACCCCCGGGACGTGGTTGTAGACCGAGTACCAGGAGACCGTGGTGAGGATGCCCATCGCCATGGCCAGCACCCACATGATCACGTTGGTCACCACCAGGGCGACCGCCTGCCCTTCCGGGGGCATCCGCATCGGCAGCGGCGCGGACGGGATGAACTGCAGCCAGAACAGGACCCCCACGATGAGGTAGCTGGGGTGCAGCAGCCAGACCTGCACGACCCAGTTGCTGACGGCGAGGTCAAGCAGGGCCGGAATGTGCCAGCCCAGCATCACGACGTTGAACGCCACCACGGCGACCCAAGGGGAGATCAGCCAGCCGCCGGCCACGCGCAGCGCCCCGGTCCGGGCGGCCACGCGGCGGGGGAGTACCTCGAGCAGCGGCCGCCATGGCGCACCCGCAACGATCAGCGTCGGCGCGCCGAACATCAGCAGCAGATGCTGGATCATGTGCATGAAGAAGTAGCGGTCGGCGAAGTACTCGACCGGCGAGTCGACGGCGATCAGCGTGACCGCCAGCCCGCCGTAGAACCACACCGAGCGCCGCCTGCGCCCGCGGGCACGCTCGGGATCGGAGCGGGCCAGCCGGGCCAGGCCTGCCTCGTGCCACCCCACCAGGATGATCGCGAAGACCAGGAACGGGTCGAACGGCCAGTGGCTGAGGTAGCTCATCGCGGGCTCAGCTCGACGAGCCGTACGGGATGTTCACGTGCACGGTCTGCGCCAGGCTCCACCCGGCAGCGCCGAGTTGCCAGTCCTTGAACGTGCCGCCATCGGCCGCGAGGGCGTCCACCCGCGCAGCTGGCCCGAGCGCGAGCGTCGCCGTCCACTTGGGGAGCGCCGGGAGCGCGTGCCACGCCGCCCCCGGCCCCGACAGCGTCTCGCCCCGGCCGTCGCCGAGGATCACCCCGACGGCCGCGCCGGGGCCGGCCGCGGTGGAGCGGAGCGGGCGCCCGCCCGTCGGCAGCGGCGCGGAGAGGGTCCACGAGGCGCCGCTGGACCAGGCGGCGATGAGGCTGGAATGGGCGCCGGCTTCGGCTTGCAGGAGAGCCTCGAGGCCGGTGCCCGCCGTGGTCAGCGCGAGCACGTCGACGTCCTCGCGGCCCAGCGCTGCGGGCAGCGCCGGGCCTGCCGCGCGCCAGGTGCCGCCGCTGCGGACAAAAATGCCGGCGACACCGGGACGGCCGCAGGCCGCGCCCAGCATCGTGGTCCCGCCGCTGAACGCCGCCGCGGTGAGCCCGGTCACCCCGCAGGCCCTGCCCGCCGAGGTGGCGGCCAGGGCGCTCGCGCTGGACAGGCGCGTCCAGGCCGCCCCGAGCCGCTGGCCGAGCTCGGCCCTGGCGCCGCCGTCGGTCAGCGCGATCAGCGCGCCGTCCGGCCCGGCCGCCAGCGCGTCCGGCGCGTCGGCCAGGCTGGCGCTGAGGGGCCCAGCGGGCGACCAGCTCGTGCCGTCGTCGGTGCTGGCCGCGAGCGGGGAGTAGGTGAGGAGCTGGCTGGGCCGGAATCCGGTCACCAGCGACCCGCTCCCGGCGCTGGCGATCACCAGGCCGCCGTTGTCGGCGACGCCGAGCGGCGTCGCCAGCCGCCACGCCGTGGCTCCGGCCGGCCGCACGAAAAGCTGCCAGAAGTTGTTTTCCTGCGCTGCCGAGCCGCCCATCTCCACGACCGTCCAGCTCGGGCCCGCCGTGCTGGCGACCGAGGTGGCGAGCGGCGGCGGCGGCGGGGCGGCCCGCGGTGCGGCACTCGGCGCTGGCGTGCTGCCGCAGCCCGCGATCGCCCCCGCGGCCAGGAGGGCGCCCACGGCCGGCGCCGCGAGGCGCCGGATCCCGCTCACGACGACCTCAGCGTCTGCTCGGCGGCCTGGGTGAGCTCGACGGAGAACGACGACTCCGAGCTCGCCGTGCCCGGGCCCGGGTCGAAGTTCAGCTCGGTACGGGTGTAGCCGCTCGCGTCGATGACGTAGGCCACGTCGGAGTGCGCGATCATCCCGCCGGCCGGCAGGATCTGGGCCGCGATCGCGTAGTCCTTCCACACCCGCTGCAGCTGGGCCAGGCTCCCGGTCAGGTACAGCCAGTTCGGCACGCTGGTCATGCGTTCCTGCGCGTCGAAGGCCCGGGTGTAGGCGAGCGAGTGGTACAGCGGGTTGGCCACGATCGCGACGAGCTCCACGTGACGGGAGCTGGCACCGAGCACCTGGTCGGCTCCCCGGAACTCCTGTGCGATCTGCGGGCAGTCGTTGGTGCAGACCGGGTCGAGGAACGTGAGCAGCACCACCTTGCCGCGCAGGCTGGCCAGGCTGACCTGTTTCCCGTTCTGGTCGGTCAGGGTGAACGCGGCCGCCTTGAAGTCCAGCGGCGCGGCGTTGCCGTCGATCGCCTGGGCGATGATCGGGGCGGCGTTGTGGTTGGCCTGAGCCAGGGCCATCGGGGCCGCGCCCACGACGACGATCGCCGCCGCCCAGACCACGATCACCACCCGCGTGCTCGCGCCGCCGAACGCCCGGGCGAGCCGGGCCGGCTGGTCATGCCAGCGACGCCTGGCCGGCTCGGCAGCCGCCGCTGTGGCCGGCTCGGCTGCTGTGACGTCGGCGGGGACTGCCGGCGGATTGACGGCCGGCTCGGCCTCCGGCGCCGTGGCCACCGCCCGGCCGGGGGTCAGCGCCAGGTACCCGGCGACCACGACCAGCGACAACGGGATCATGCTGTTCGGGTCGGTGCCGAGCCCGCCGAAGAAGCCGAAGTCCTCGATCAGCACCCAGTCCGCCAGGCATGCCGCGATCATGGCGATGACGGTGGCCCGGATCAGCCACAAGGGCGGAGCCGGCAGGCCCGCCTCGGGCAGGCCGGCGCTGAGCAGGCCCGCGCCGATCGCCGCCAGCGCGATCACCGCGAACAGGTTGACCGCAAAGCCGTGCGCCGCGGTGAACGACGCGAAGGCGGCAACCCAGTGGGCGAAGACGGCGGGCTGCGGGGTGGTGGCCATCGAGCCGACCATGCCGGTGAGCGTGCCCTGCTTCCCGTGCACCGTGCCCTGCCAGAAGCCCCGCCCCGGCCAGGCCTGCAGCACGGCCATGCCGGCGAAGAACAGGCCCATGGCCGACAGCACGGCCCGGCCGAGCCGCGGCGTCCGCCAGGCCCGCTCGGGGAGCGCGATCAGCGCGCCGGCCGCGCAGTAGAACAGTGCCGCACCGGGCGCGCCGAACAGCCAGGTCAGGCCCGGGGCGAAGATCCCGCCGAAGGCCTCGCCGAACACCCAGACCACCAGGCCCCAGGCCACGCTGGCCAGCCCGCCCAGCCGGGACCAGATGCCCCGCGGCGCGGCGATGAGCCAGACGCCGATGCCGATCTGGATCCAGACCGCAGCCGCGGACGCCTGGATCGGGTGGTATGACCAGGTCGTTCCCGCCCAGTTCACGACGTGCTGCACCCAGGTCGGCGAGCTCGCCGCGGTGGGCTCGATCACCTGCGACGGAAGCCCCGCGGGCATGTCCGGCTGGGCCTGCAGCAGGCCGTCGAAGATCCAGATGACGCCGAAGCCGATCCGCAGCAGTTCCCGCCACGCGGGTTCCGGGGCGGCCGGCCGCGCCTGGCGGGCCGGGCGCAGCCATTCCCTCGCGCTGACCCAGGCCACCGCCAGGATCGCGAAGATCAGCAGCACGTAGATGCCCTGGTGTAGCAGGGCCGCGCGGAACGCGGCGACCAGCGTCGCGTTGTCGTCGTTCAGTCCGGAATTCATCCCCGGCATCGGGACTCATCTCTCCTTGTGCGTCATCCCGGCAGGCTTGGCGGCGATGCGTGGACGGACAGCGACGTGATCGCGTGATCAACGGTCGCGTCGATGGCCGCGCGCTGGGCGTTCAGCTTCCGCAGCGCCCGCTGCAAGGCTGCGGCGTCCTTGGCCTTGGCCGCCGGGCTGGGCGCCGACAGCATGTTAGCGACGTCTGCCTGCACGTTGACGGCGTCGGGAGCCGCCCAGTTCACCAGCCCGGTGACCACGCCGCCCAGGTGGAAGCTGGCCAGGGATTCGGTGACCTGGTACTGCTCCAGGTCGTCAAGCTGCAGGTTATTCGCTGGCTCGCAGTTGCTCGCACCCTGGTCGGCGATGCTGATCGTGTCCTGGATGTCCGCGGCGTTGGTCCCGGCCTGGTGCAGCGCGGACAGCGACTCGCTCACCCCGCCGGCGCAGGACTCGATGTCGGTGTTCATGTCGCTCAGGAACCCGCGCAGGTCCGACGCGCGCTCCGACTGGGACGGCTTGTGCACGAGCCCGACAAGCACCGCACAGACCGCCAGCACGGCGACTGCCAGCAGCGCCCAGCGCGGGGTCCGGCGGGTTGCCCACCCGGTGCGCCGCAAGGGGACGTACGGCGGCACCCCGCCGGGCCCGTCTGGCTGGCCCTTTACGGCGTTGGGAGGAGAGGTCACGGTCAGTCAGCTCCGCGCGTCCATCAGGGCGACGCCCTGGTCCAGATCGGTGAGGGTCACACCGCCGATGACGTGCTTGACGATGCGGTGCTGCGCGTTCAGGAAGAACGTCTGCGGCAGCGCGATCACCCCGTAGGAGGTCGTGACGGGGGAGGGGAACGGATCCGAGCCGACCGGGTAGCCGACCCCGGCCGCGCGGACGAACTTCTCGGCCGGCCCCGCCTCGTCGTTGGCGTCGATTCCGACGATCAGGGTCCGGCCGCCGCGGGAGGCGTAAAACCGGGCGAGCAGCGGTGTCTCCCGCTTGCACGGTGTGCACCAGGACGCGAAGAAGTTGACGATCAACGGCTTGCCGCGGAAGTCAGCCAGCGAAACGTGCTGGCCCGGGCTGCCGAGCCGGGCCAGCGTGAAGGGCTTGGCAAGCGGCAGAGTCCGCGGGGGCGTCGCCTTGGTGCCCAGGGTGCCAACGCCGATCGCGACGATCGCCAGCAGGGCGGCGGCCGCGGCGGCCAAGACGATCTTGCTCTGCCGGCTGATCACGCGGCGCCGCCCGGTGACGGGGCCTGCGGCGATCACGTCACCGGCCTGAGGTGGGTTGACGCTCATGACAGCCTCACGCCCGGGCGGGCACGTCGATCGAGGACGGGACCGCGTGGGCTGGGTCGGCGGATTCGGCGGGGAGCACGAACTCGAATGTAGCGCCCGAGCCTGGCCTGCTGTACGCCAGCACCTCCCCGCCGTGTCCGTGCGCGATAGCGCGGGTCAGGGCCAGGCCGAGCCCGGTGCCTCCCCGTCCGGTACGAAACCGGTCAAAGATGTACGGGAGCTCACCGTGGGCGATCCCCGGGCCCGAGTCCGCAACGATCATCCGGGCACACCCCCTGACGTGCCGGACCGAGAGCCTGATCACGTCGTCGGCGCCGGTCTGCTGCACCGCGTTCTCCAGCAGCGCGTCCAGGGCGAGGCCGAGGCGCTCACGGTCGGCGCTGACCGTCACCGTGTCGATGCGGCCGAGCTGCCAGTGCCGCTGCGCCGCAGCCCGCCAGCGCCGCAGCACCTCCATGATGAACCCGTCGAGTGCGACGGGCTCGAGATGCAGGAAATCCGGGTTCTCCGAGGTGGCGATCAGCAGCAGCCGCTCGGCAAGGCTCTTCAGCCTGGTCAGCTCGCCGACGACGAGACCGATGTCGCGTGCCTGCCGCTGGTCGGTGAGCTCGCGCGCGAGCAGTTCGGCGTGACCGAGCGCGATGGTGATCGGTGTCCGGAGCTGATGCGAGGCGTCCTGCAGGAACCTGCGCTGCGCCGCGAGCAGCCGTGCGTTCTCCTCACTGACCCTGGCGCGCTCGGTGTCGGCCGCCTGCCTGCGGTGGGCGTGGTGCATCACCAGCGCGAAGGCCAGCAGCAGCAGGGTGATCCAGACGAAGTGGAACGGCACGGCCTGCCACCTGGCGTACATGACGATGCACGCGAGGCCGAGCAGGCAGAGCGCGATCCAGGTGACGTCCAGCGCGTCGGGCCGGCCGGACGCCCGCCAGGCCTGGCCGAGGCGCCGCACCGGCGCCTCCTGCCCGGGCGGCCCGGCCCCGCTAGGGCGCGAGCTGATACCCGGCACCACGCACCGTCTTGATCAAGCCGAAGCCGAGCTTCGACCGCAGCCGCCGGACACAGACATCGACCACGTTGGAGCCGGGGTCGAAGTCGTATCCCCAGATGGAGGCGAGGAGCTGCTCTTTGCGCACGGACTGGCCCGCGTGCTCCATCAGCTCCCTCAGCAGGAGGAACTCGAGCCGGGTCAGGGCGACGGGGCCGGCTCCGCTGTCGGCCTCCAGCCTGCCGACGTCGAGGAGCAGGTCGCCGACCTTCAGCACCTCGCCCGCCTGGTGCGGCTCTGCGCGCAACTGCACGCGCACCCGCGCCAGCAGCTCCTCGAGCGAGAACGGCTTGGTCAGGTAGTCGTGCGCGCCCAGGTCCAGGCAGGTGACCTTGGTTGTCACGTCGTCCAGGCAGGAGAGCACGAGGACCGGCTGGTCCGGACGGTCCCGGATCAACTCCGCCAGCACCGACCTGCCGTCCACGTCCGGCATGATCAGGTCGAGGATGACCAGCCCGTACTCACCTCGGCGGGCGAGCTGCAGCGCCTCGGCGCCGCCCGACGCGCAATCGATCGCATACCCCGCACCCGAGAGCGCGCGGGCGATGAACCCCCGGATCTTTGGCTCGTCATCGACGAGCAGTATCCGCGGCGACGCCGCATATGGGGCCAAACGGTCCGTGATCATTGAGGCGCACTTCACTATCGCACTTGCCACAACAGCGGGTGTGGCAACCGACCCGCCCCTCGGCACGTGTGGGTGCTTAGCACAGGATCTACTCCATATCAGTCGTCCAGGTCAAGCGTCGTGATCTAACCGCAAACCTTTGCACGACGGAATTCTCCCGTGACCAGAGCGTCTCGTGTTGTCTGGGGGCCGTAACTTTCGGCGATGCTCGGGATGCAAACGGTAATCCCTCTTTACCGTCGCCAAGCGGTGAAAGCGGCGCAGGCTGGCCTGAGCATGACAATTTCGTCATTCAGCGCGAACGTCCTTGCCGGTCTCGCGGCGCTGGCTGCAAGATCGGGAAACGAGAGACAGCTTCCGGTGGCCGGGCGTGCCGTGATGCGCGCCCGGTTGGCGCTGCCCGCGTATAGAAGCGAGGTGGTGGCTGGTGTCCTTGCCGGCCAGGATTTCACTCCTCGTCGTGGCGTTCCTCGCGGTCGTCGCGATAGGAGCTTTCACCGTGCTCCACTACTTCCGCTACAACCCGCCAGTGGAGGACTACGCCTCCGGGGTTACCCCGAACACGGGCGCGGTGGTGCACGTGGTGATGCAGGAGGACCCGCAGAACACGGTCAGCACCCACCCGGACTGGGTGTCCTACTTCATCCAGAACCCGCAAACCAAGGCGTGGGTGCATACCACGCTGTTCCAGGTGCCGGCGGGCAGCCGGATCGACATGACCATCTACGGGTTCGACGGCTGCACGCCGATCCGCAACCCGGTCTGGGGCCAGGTCACCGGAACGATCGGCGACGTCGAGTACGTCAACGGCAAGCCGGTGCACCAGCTCAACTCCTGGTCGGGCTGCAACGTCGGGCACACGTTCTCCATCCCCGGCATCAACCTGAACGTGCCGATGGCGTCGCCGTCGAATCCCAACGCGAACCTCTGCGCCACCTCACCGTGCAGCCCGGCGACCACGCCGAAGAGCGTGTACAAGGTGATGACGTTCAGCTTCAACACGCCGCACGCGACCGGCACGTACTTCTGGCAGTGCCGGATCCCCTGCGGCGGCGGGTTCCTCACCGGGTTCGGCGGTCCCATGCAGACGATCGGTTTCATGACCGGCAACATGGAGGTGGTGTCCTGATGGCCGCCGACACGCCGGCCGGCTCGCCCGCCGGGGCGCCGGGCGAGCCGAACCACGGGATCCGTATCTTCATCCCCTGGCTGATCCTCTCCGTGGTCGCGGACGTGCTGATCTGGGTCGTGTGGGGCCCGCACCTGCCGCCGGGCGACATGTCGTCCTCGGCATCCAGCCAGCAGTTCGACATCAGGGTGCTGGCGGTCGCGGCGGCCCCGGTCGCGATCTTCGTGTGGGTGTACTTCTCCTATGCCCTGGTCGTGTGGCGGCACAGGGAAGGCGACCAGGCAGACGGCCCGGCGATCCACGGCAACACGCGGATCTCGGTTATCTGGATCACGGTCAGCTCGGTGATCGTGCTCGGGCTGTTCGTGTTCGGCACCGTCCAGCTGATCGTGCCGCAGGGCGCGGGTGCGGGCGAGGGAGCCCAGCCGATCTGGAAGCCCAGCAGCGGGAACACGCTGCAGGTTCAGGTCATCGCCCAGCAGTGGAAGTTCACCTACCGGTACCCGCAGTTCGGCGGGTTCGAGACCACGGACCTGGTGCTCCCGACCAATAGATGGATCGAGTTCCACGTGACCTCGATCGACGTGATCCACGACTTCTGGGCTTACCAG
>Ga0335075_10000693_pt1 | contig 57576 bp, 47 predicted proteins | sample Lox_Sample_24_FD_206723 | JGI IMG/M metagenome (GOLD analysis project Ga0335075, IMG submission 206723) | Soil microbial communities from Loxahatchee National Wildlife Refuge, Florida, United States - Lox_Sample_2.4 | ecosystem: Environmental > Terrestrial > Soil > Wetlands | place: USA...
GTGCGGCGGGTGCGCTCGCAGCAGCGTCAGAGGCGGGAGTCGGTTCCGGTTCCGGCAGTGGCGCTGGTGGGGTACACGAATGCGGGCAAGAGCACGCTGTTCAACAGGCTGACGCAGGGCGGAGTGCTGGAGTCGGCGCGAATGTTTGCGACGCTCGATCCAAAGCTGAAGGCGATGCTGTTGCCGAGCCGCAGAAAGATTCTGCTGTCGGACACGGTGGGATTTATTCGCGACCTGCCGCACACGCTGGTGACGTCGTTCCGCGCCACGCTCGAAGAGGTGCAGAAGGCCGAGGTGCTGGTGCATGTGCAGGACGCGTCGAGCGAGATGCGCGAGGAACACAAGGCCGAGGTGGAGAAGGTTCTGGGCGAGCTCGATGTATTGCGCAAGCCGCGCATCGAAGTGCTGAACAAGATTGATCTTCTGACGGAAGAGGAGCGCGCGGCGCTGGCGACGAGTGATGTGATTGCGGTTTCGGCGAAAGAGGGCCTGGGTATTGCCGGACTGCTGTCGCGCATGGATGCGGAACTGGTGGCCGATCCGATTCTTGAGCAACGGTTCGAGATTCCGCAGTCGCAGGGCACGGCGCTGGCGGCGCTGGGCGCGGGCGCGGTGATTCGCGAGCGGGAGTTTGTGGGCAATTCGGTGCGGATGACGGTGGCGGGCCCGGCGTCGCTGTTGGGGAAGTATCGGGAGTTCAGGATTTAGCGAAGAGGCGGGTTGCTGAAATCCGGGCCGTTCATCAAATCGCGCTGGTCTTGATGAGCGCATTGGCCCGCGAGCAACAGCCGAGCCAGGATCGCGCGCACGAACATGCGGCCATCCTGCCGATTGACGGAAAGCAGGCCAGCACTGAGTCTCCGCTGGAGTCTCCGCGATAGCCTGCCATTCCGTTCCATTCAGTAGCTCGCGCATCACGATTCAAAGCTTCAGCTTCTTATTTCGCCTGCGCCAGCTCCTCAACCACTGCAGCAACCTTATCGAGGATCTGTTTCCAGCCCTCAAGCTGCCCGCTGTTCTTTGCGCTCTCCATGGGTTCATTTCCAATGAAGGTGAGTTTCGTCTGGCCGTTTCCCAGATCCTCAAAGATGGTCACGTCGTACGCACCCTCTACGGCCTCATGTTCGATTCCCAGCTGCGCAGGATCAATCTTGTTTCCCTTCGAGTCGGAAAAGTACATGGAGGAGACAATCTTCTCGTGCGGAACAATCTCGTGGTATTCACCCGCATTCCAGAACTCCTGCCCATCCGGCGTCTTCATGCAGCAGAGAAATTTCCCTCCCACGCGAAAATCAATTTTGCAAACCGGCGCAGTAAATCCCTTCGGTCCCCACCACCGCATCACATATTTCGGGTCTGTCCACGCCTTCCAAACCAGCTCGCGTGGGGCATCAAAAACTCTCGTGATAACCATCCGCTCAGTTTCGCTTACCGTGCTTTTTGTCATCTCCAGCCTCCTCTTTCTTCATTTGCTTTACAACTACATCCAATTTGTCGAAACTCTCTTCCCAGAACCGGCGATAGCTGATTGCCCAGTCGCTGACAGTCTTGATCGCCTCCGGCCTGAGCGTGCAAATACTCTCTCGTCCACGCTTCGACTTGATCACAATCCGCGCCCGCACCAGGCAGGCAACGTGCTTTGAAATCATCTGCTGCGAGAGTGCAAACGGCTCCGTCAAGCCATGCACAGAGGCAGGCCCGCTGGCGAGCCGTTCGACCATCGCTCGCCGGGTTGGATCGGACAAAGCCGCAAATGTTGTATCCAGGCAATCCACAACCATATGGTAGTGGATTTTGGTTGAATGTCAATTGTTATTTTTGCGATCGCAGTTTTCTGTTCCCTGATCGGAAGAACCATGTCGCCCGCGCGACGAGCGCCAAATCGCCCATGCGCGGATCGAGCGCAGTCTGTCTAGCCTGCCTGCACCAGAATGGCGGTTACGTTGTCGTGAGCGCCGGCGGCGTTTGCCGCGTCGATGAGCTGCTGGCAGCGCTGATCGATGGTTCCGGTGTGGCTCAGAATGGCGGCGATGCCCTCTTCGGGGACCTCACGGGTGAGGCCGTCGGAGCAGAGCAGGAGGACGTCTCCGGACTCGAGAGCGAGATCGGTAATATCGGGCTCGACCGTTGTTTGTGTGCCGATGGCGCGGGTGATGACGTTGCGGAGTGGCGAGCGGTCGGCGTCCTCCTGGGTCATCTGGCCGAGACGCACCTGCTCGTCGACGAGGGAGTGGTCGTTGGTCTGGCGGGTGAGCTGCGCGGCGCGGAAGAGATAGCAGCGACTATCGCCGACGTGGCCGATGAGGGCGTGGCCGTCCTGAATGGTGACTACGACCAGAGTGGTGCCCATGCCGCGAAGCTCAGCGTCCTGCGTGGCCTGCGCAAACACCAGGCGATTGGCCGCGGCGATGGATTCTTCCAGAGCTGCTGCGCGGTCTTCGCGCGAAGTGACGGCGCAGAGCCGCTCGATGAGCGCGTCGACGGCGATGCGGCTGGCGATTTCGCCGGCTGCGGCTCCGCCCATGCCGTCGCAGACGGCAAAGACACCGGCATCGAGGCAATATCCAAAGGAGTCTTCGTTGCCGGTTCTTACCTGGCCCACATGGGTGAGCGCGGCTGCCTCAAGGGCGATGGATTTGGCGGAGTCTGGCATTCTTTCTTCGGCCTGTTCCACGATACATGCGGGTTGAGGAATGCTCAACCCTTCATTTGGACGGAACTGGGGAGAAAGGGGCCAATATGGGGCGGTTCCAGAAACGCACTGTTAGTTGCCTCTAGTACTGTTGAGCCGGGACTCGGCTTCGCGAATGACCTCGTTGGCGTGCGCATATTTTTCGGCATCGTCGCCGGCTTCGTTCCAGAGCTTATGGCCGTGGTCGAGCTCTTTCTGTGCTTCTGCAGTGTTGATCTCTTCCGGTTTCATGGCGCTTTCGGCGAGGATGGTCACGCGCTCGGGCAGCACTTCCACAAAGCCGCGGGCTACGCTGAAGCGGTCTCCGGCTTCGCCGCGGCCTCCGTGCAGGCGCACCTCACCCGGGCCCAGCTCGGCCAGCAGCGGCGCGTGGCCGTAGAGGACTTCGAGATCGCCGGACTTGGCGGGAACCTCGACCGCGTCCACGGTCTGATCGACGAGGATACGGTCGGGGGTTACGAGCCGGACGCGCAGTGCATTGGTGTCTGCCATCAAACCCGCCTACGCCGTTGCCTTCATTTTTTCAGCGGCTTCGAGCACTTCGTCGATGGTGCCCTTCATGTAGAAGGCCTGTTCGGGCACGTCGTCGTGCTTGCCCTCGATGACCTCTTTAAAGCTGCGGACGGTATCAGCGATTTTGCAGTAGGCGCCGGGGATTCCGGTGAACTGCTCGGCGACGTGGAAGGGCTGCGAGAGGAACTTCTGCACCTTTCGAGCGCGGGAGACGGTGATCTTGTCCTCTTCCGAAAGCTCGTCGATGCCGAGGATGGCGATGATGTCCTGCAGGTCTTTGTAGCGCTGCAGGATGCGCTTGACGCCCTGGGCCACGTCGTAATGTTCCTGGCCGACGATGCGCGGGGTGAGGATGCGCGAGCTGGAGGCCAGCGGATCGACTGCGGGGTAGATGCCCAGCTCGGAGAGCGGACGCGAGAGCACGGTGGTGGCGTCAAGGTGGGCGAATGTCGTGGCCGGAGCCGGATCGGTGAGATCGTCGGCGGGAACGTAGACGGCCTGCACGGATGTGACAGAGCCGCGCTTGGTGGAGGTGATGCGCTCCTGCAGCTCGCCCATTTCGGTGGCGAGGTTGGGCTGGTAACCGACGGCGGAGGGCATGCGGCCGAGCAACGTGGAGACCTCGGAGCCGGCCTGCGTGAAGCGGAAGATGTTGTCGATGAAGAGCAGCGTGTCCGAGCCTTCCTGGTCGCGGAAGTATTCCGCGACGGTGAGGGCGGAGAGGGCGACGCGCAGGCGGGCTCCGGGCGGCTCGGTCATCTGGCCGTAGATGAGCGCGGCCTTGGACTTCTTGAGATCCTTGAGGTCGATGACGCCGGCCTCCTGAAATTCGAGCCAGAGGTCGTTGCCTTCGCGGGTGCGCTCCCCGACTCCGGCAAAGACGGAGAAGCCACCGTGCTTGGTGGCGACGTTGTTGATGAGCTCCTGAATGATGACGGTTTTGCCGACACCGGCACCGCCGAAGAGGCCGATTTTTCCGCCCTTTAAAAAGGGCTGGATGAGATCGATGACCTTGACACCGGTCTCGAACATCTCTTCCGACGTGGACTGCTCGTCGAAGGCCGGGGCTTCGCGGTGAATGGGCATGCGGAGCTTTTCGCCGATCGGGCCGAGCTCATCGACGGGATTGCCGATGACATTGAGCACGCGGCCCAGCGTTTCGCGTCCGACGGGCATGGAGATGGGGCCGCCGAGATCGATGGCCTTCATTCCGCGCACCATGCCTTCGGTGGCTTCCATGGCGATGCAGCGCACGCGGCCTTCGCCGAGGTGCTGCTGCACTTCAAGGATGACGTTGACGGGGATGGGCACGTCGAATCCGTCGCTGACTACGCGCAGGGCCTGGTAGATGCCGGGCATTTTGGATTCTTCAAACTGCACGTCCACGGCGGGGCCGGAGATTTTGATGACTTTGCCGATGTTTTCTGCCATAAAGTTTCCGTTTGCAAGCTTTCTAAATTGCGGCGGCGCCGCTTACGATTTCGATAATTTCCTTGGTGATGGCGGCCTGGCGGACGCGGTTCATGGTCAGCGTGAGGGCGTCAATCATTTCGGAGGCGTTGTTGGTGGCCGCGTCCATGGCGGTCATGCGCGCGGCGTGCTCGGCAGCGACGGATTCAAGCATGGCGTGGTAGAGCTGCGAGGTGATGTAGCGCGGCAGAATGTCGTTGAAGATTTCCCGCGAGGAGCTTTCGTAGATGTAATCGACCTCGGCGGTGCCGAACTTTTTGGCTTCGTCCTCGAACTCTTTCACGTCGGCTTCGCGCTCGCCGGGCTGGACGGAGACTCCTGCTGTCATGGCGGCGTGGCCGGCCTGTGCGCGCTCCTCCGCGGACATCTCCCTTGTGGCGGTAATGTCGTGCTTGCCGAATTCGATGATGGGCAGAATGCGCTCGACGACGACGCGCTGCTGGATGACGGACTTGAACTCGTTGTAGACGAGGTAGGCGGCGTCGATTTCTTCGTGCTCGTAACGGGCGACGATCTCTTCGCCGAGCTCGCGCACATGCTCGAAGTTCAGATGCTGCAGGATGTCGGGGTGGTCGCCGGTGACCTCGATGCGCGCGGCGCGCTGGCGCTGGGCGCGAGCTTTGGGGCTGTCTCCCGACGGCTCGATAAACTTTGCCCCCGGGTAGCGACGACGGAAGAGATCGCGCCCCCTGCGCCCGATGGCTTCGACGTCGATCTGTTTATTCGGGTTCTCATCGAGAAAGTTGGCGGCGGCTTTGAAGATGCTGGAGTTGAAGGCTCCGGCGAAGCCCTTGTCTCCGGTGATGACGACGACGAGAACGTGCTTCTCCTCGCGCGTCTTAAGGAGCGGGTGGCGGATTTCTCCGGTTTGCGGGTCGTAGAGGTCGATGCGGCGCTTGAGCGACTCAAGCACGCTGGCCAGCATGGCGGAGTAGGGACGTGAAGCGATCGCGCGCTCCTGCGCGCGGCGCAGCTTGGCGGCCGAGACCATCTTCATGGCCTTGGTGATCTGGCGCGTGTTCTTTACGCTGCGGATGCGCCGCCGTAGATCGAGGACATTTGCCATGCGCTACCGGGCTGCTCCCGCGGGTTCTTCTTCTTCGGCTTCGGACAGATCCTCTGAGCCGTGTGCTTCGCGCTTTACCTTGGCGTCCTCGTGTCCGGCGAGGAAATTGGCCTTGTACTCGTTGAGGGCATCGGCGATGCGCTTCTTCAGAGTGTCATCGAGGGCCTTTTTGGCGGCGATGTCGTTGAGCAGCGCGGTCTGCGCGGAGTCGAGGTACTTGTAGAGCCCGTCCTCGAAGGCGCGAATGTCTTCGACCTTGATGTCGTCGAGGAAGCCCTGGGTTCCGGCGTAGAGGATGATGACCTGCTTCTCTGCGGTGAGGGGATGAAACTGCGGCTGCTTGAGCAGCTCGGTGAGGCGCTGGCCGCGGTTGAGCTGGTTCTGCGTGGCCTTGTCGAGATCGCTGCCGAACTGCGCGAAGGCGGCGAGATCGCGGTACTGCGCCAGATCGAGCTTGAGCGTGGCACCGACCTGCTTGACGGCTTTGATGGCGGCGGAGAAGCCGACGCGCGAGACGGAGAGTCCGACGTTGACGGCGGGCCGGACTCCGGAGTTGAAGAGGTCGGTTTCGAGGAAGATCTGGCCGTCGGTGATGGAGATGACGTTAGTCGGGATGTAGGCGGAGACGTCGCCGGCCTGCGTTTCAATGATGGGCAGCGCGGTGAGCGAGCCTGATCCCTTCTCCTTGCTGAGCTTGGCGGAGCGCTCGAGCAGGCGGGAGTGGAGATAGAATACGTCGCCGGGGTAGGCTTCGCGTCCGGGCGGGCGTCGCAGCAAAAGAGAGAGTTCACGATAGGCGACGGCGTGCTTGGAGAGATCGTCGTAGACGATGAGCGCGTGCTTGCTGCTGTCGCGGAAGTATTCGGCCATGGCGGTCGCGGCGTAGGGCGCGAGGTAGAGCATGGGCGCGGGCTCGGATGCGGAGGCGACGACGACGATGGTGTAGTCCATGGCTCCGTGCTCGGCGAGCGTCTGCACCACCTGCGCGACAGAGGAGCGCTTCTGGCCGATGGCGCAGTAGACGCAGATAAGGTCCTTGCCCTTGCTGTTGATGATGGTGTCGAGCGCGACGGCGGTTTTGCCGGTCTGGCGGTCGCCGATGATCAGTTCGCGCTGGCCGCGGCCGATGGGGATCATGGAGTCGATGGCCTTGAGGCCGGTCATCATGGGCTCGCGCACGGGCTGGCGGTCGATGACGCCGGGAGCGAGTCGCTCGATAGGCAGGGTCTCGCTGGTCTCGATGGGCCCTTTGTCGTCGATGGGCTGGCCGAGCGCGTTGACGACGCGACCAATCAGAGCATTGCCCACGGGCACGCTGAGGATTTTTCCGGTGCGGCGGACCTGATCGCCCTCGCGCAGCTCGGAAAACTCGCCCATGATGACGGAGCCGACCTGATCCTCTTCGAGGCTCATGGCCAGTCCGGCGACGCCGTGGGGGAACTCGATGAGCTCGCCTGCCATGACCTTGTCGAGGCCGTGGATACGGGCGATGCCGTCGCCGAGGGTGATGATGGTGCCCACCTCGTCCACGCGCACCTTTGCATCGTAGTTTGCGATCTGCTCCTTCAGGAGCGCGGTGATTTCGTCTGCCTTAATCTGCGCCATGTGTCACTTTTCTATCGGATTTCTGTAGCGTTTGTCTTGTCGGGGCAATGCTGTTGCTCTGGTTTTAACCGGCCGCCAGTTGCTCTTTGAGCCGGGTTAATCGCCCGCGTACCGAGTCGTCGTAGACGGTGCTGCCTACTTGGATGACGACGCCGCCGAGCAGTGACGGGTCTTCGCGGAATTTGGCGCTGATGGCGCTCTTTGTCATCTCCGCGACCTGTGTTTCGATCGACTTGCGCTCCGGCTCGTCGAGCTTTCGCGCGCTGGTCACTTCGACTTCAGCGATGTTGAGCCGGACGTTCATCTCGTGCCGGAAGTCGGCGAGAACCTCGTCGAGGGTTTCCAGCCGGTCGTGGTTGATGAGAACAGCAATAAAATTACGCACCTGCGGCGACATTTTCAGCCGGAGGTTGAGCTTATCAAGGATGGCAACCTTTTGCACGGACGGAAACGAGGGGTCGAGGAAGACTTCGCGCAGGTTGGCGCTTTCCTGCCAGGCGGCGGTGAAGTCGTTCAGGTCGGACTGGACGGCTTCCGGCTTGAGCTTCTCCTCGAAGACCACATCAGCGAGGGCGCGGGCGTAGCGTGCGGTGACGGCGGACATCAGTTGCGCTCCCCCCGGGTGTCTTCTTTGCTGAAGTTCCTGGCGAAGGAGCGAATGAGGGCGCGGTCGTCGTCCGGGCTCAGGCGAATCTCGGCGGCGGCACGGTCTACGGCGAGGCCCGCGGCGTACTTGCGCAGATCGCGCCGGGCTGAAGCGCCGGCGGCTTCGATCTCCTGCTCAACGGAGGCGACGAGGCGCTGCCTTTCGGCTTCGAGCGAGTCGTGGATGCGCTTTTCGTCGTCGACACCGTCGTGCTCGGTCTGGCGGCGGATGGCATCGATCTCAATGCCCAGCTTGGAGAGACGTTCCTCGACGACGGTAAGGCGTTCGTTGGCCTCAGTGGTCGCGAGCCTGGCGTCAAAGAGCTGCTTCTGGAGAATCTCTGACCGCTTGCGGTACATCTTTGGCACGAAGCGGAAGAGGAACCACAGGATTGCGCCGATCATGATGGCGGAGTTGAGGTCTTCGAAGATCTTGGCGGTGGTCTCGGTGCTGAGGTGCAGGTGGCGCGCGAGACTCTGCACGGCAGGCGAGTGGCGGAAGCCCTCCAGCTGAGAGTTGGTTTCGGGGGCATCGACCTTTTCCGCTTTGGCGGTGCTGTTGCTTGCCTGGATGGAGGCGGCAGACTGCGCGTGCAGACGCGGTGCGGCGGCAGTGAAGCTGGAGAACAGGAGCAGAGCCAGGGTGATTCGGGAGAAGAGCTTCATCGCGCCTCCTCCATGCGAGCCGGGAGCACGGCTTCGAGAACTTGTGCGGCAAGCTGCCCGGCGGAGCTCTCAATCTGGCGGCGTGCGGCCTCGGCTTCGGCTTCTATTCCGGCGCGGGCCTTGGCGACGCGCTCCTGCGCGGCGAGGCGGGCGGAGGCGAGCGCGGCGTCCTTTTGCGCGGTCCATTGCTGGACGCGCTGCTCGCGCTGGTGGAAGATCTCGGCGCGTGCGGCGCGGAGCTTTGCTTCGTATTCCTGGGATTTGGCGTCGGCTGCAGCAATGGCTGCGTGGGCGGCTTCGAGGGCGCCAATGGTGCGGGCGCGCCGCTCGGCGAGCATCTTTACCAGCGGCCCATAAAGGATGTATCGGTAGGCCAGGACCAGGACGATGAAAATGAGCATGGTCGGCACCGAGCCGAGCACAAGATCACCGAGTTGACGCAGCAGTTCACTTACCATGATTTCGCCGATAAATACGGGTGGAATCTATTGGGTTGGTTTGCGGACACTTGGTTGTAACAGAGCGGAAATTCGGGTGTCAATGCAGTTGAATACACCTCCACTGCGTCTCCTGAACTCCTGTAGAAAATGAGGTGGAAAAATCCCTCAAAACAAGGTCCGGAAATCTCTTGACTCGCCCTCATTCGGGCGTAGACTCAGAATATCACCTCGACCCGATTCAGGGTCCAATGGGCTGAATGTTGGGGACCTTCCACTGCTCCCTCTCGTTCAGCCCATACTTCTGCCCGGCTAAAGAGCGGGTCACTGATACAGCGGGTCGCCAGAGCGCCAGTTGCCGGGTCAGGTTCCTGTCCGTAGCGTTCGCAGCAATGCATTCAACATGCGGGCGATCTTCCCGCATTGCTGCTTACGAAAGCCTGAAGTGCTGCGACCCGCCTTTCAGCCGTGTTTACTGATAGACTTCAGTGTTTCGAGGATCGACATGGTGGCGGAAATCAGGACCGTGGGTGTGATTGGCGCGGGCACGATGGGCAACGGCATTGCGCACGTGTTTGCGCGAGCCGGCTTTGCCGTGCGGCTGTGCGAGGTGGAGCAGCGGTTTCTGGATCGTGGTCTGGAGACGATTCGCAAGAACCTGGCGCGCGAGGTGGCCAAGTCCAAGCTGACGCAGGCGGAGATGGATGCGGCGCTGGGTCGAATCACGGGCACGCTGGAGCGGGTTTCGCTGATGGAGTGCGCCATTGTGGTGGAGGCAGCGACGGAGCGCTTTGAGGTGAAGCGCACGATCTTTACGGAGCTGGATTCGATCTTGCCCAAAGGAGTGATTCTGGCGTCGAACACCTCGTCGATCTCGGTTACGAAGCTGGCGGCGCAGACGGATCGCGCGGAGCGGGTGATCGGGATGCACTTCTTCAATCCCGTTCCCATGATGAAGCTGGTGGAGGTGATTCGTGGCCTCCAGACCTCGCAGGAGACGTATGACACGGTGAAGGCGCTGGCGGAGAAGCTGGGGAAGACTCCGGTGGAGGTGAATGACGCGCCGGGTTTTGTGTCGAACCGGGTCCTGATGCCGCTGCTGAACGAGGCCATGTACGCCGTGATGGAGGGCGTGGCGACTCCCCAGGCCGTCGATGAGGTGTTCAAGCTGGGGATGGCGCACCCGATGGGCCCGCTGACGCTGGCGGACTTTATCGGGCTGGATGTTTGCCTGGACATTATGCGCGTGTTGCAGGAGGGACTGGGCGATCCGAAATACCGGCCGTGCCCTTTATTGATACGCATGGTGGACGCGGGTTGGCTGGGGCGCAAGAGCGGACGCGGGTTTTACACCTACAGCTAAGCGCCGCGCTTGACCCGCAGTTGGGTTCTCAATAAGATTCTCTCGTCCCTCCCTAAGCAGGAAATCATGGAATCTGTTGTCGGGCAGACTGTTTCGCACTACTCCGTTGTGCGCAAGCTGGGCAGTGGCGGAATGGGTGTGGTGTATGAGGCCGAGGACTCGCAACTTGGCCGTCATGTCGCGCTCAAGTTCCTTCCGCAGGAGCTGGCGCAGGACGCGCATTCGCTGGAACGATTTCAACGCGAGGCGCGGGCGGCGTCGGCGTTGAACCATCCCAACATCTGCACTGTTTACGCCATTGAAGAGCATGGGCGCGAGCCGTTCATCGTGATGGAGCTGCTGGAAGGTGAGGCCCTGTCGTCGATTCTGGCCGCACGCGAGCCCATGGAGATGGACAAGCTGTTAGCTCTGGCGATCCAGATTACGGATGCTCTGGAGTCGGCGCATGCCAAGGGGATTGCGCATCGCGACATCAAACCGGCGAATATTTTCATCACCACGCGCGGGCTGGCCAAGATCCTCGATTTCGGACTGGCCAAGGTGGAGGGGGCGCGGCGGCCAGGTGGTGCTGCGACACTGGCCGAGACGATACGGCAGAGCGACGAGCTGACGATTCCGGGAACGACGCTGGGCACAGTCTCCTATATGTCTCCGGAGCAGGCGCGGGGGCAGTATACGGATTGCCGCACTGATTTGTTTTCACTGGGCACGCTGTTTTACCAGATGGGCGCCGGAGTTCTGCCCTTTCCGGGTGACACGCCGGCCATGATTTATGACGCGATTCTGAACCGCGACCCGGTTCCCATGACGCAGGTGAATCCGTCGGTGCCGGCCGGGCTGGTGCGCATTGTGGAGAAGGCGCTCGAGAAGGACCGGAATCTGCGCTACCAGACGGCGACGGAGATGAAGACGGATCTGAGCCGGCTGAAGCGCGATCTCGATTCCGGCAGCCGCCGGCGAACGACGGACTCCGGCGAGGGACGAACGGCGGGCAAACATAATGAGAGGCTGATTGCGGTCTTATATTTCGAAAATCTCGGCGGGATGAAGGATGACGAGTATTTTCGTGACGGGATTACGGAAGACATTATTACCGAGTTGTCGAAGATCAAGGGGCTGCAGGTGTTTTCGCGTCCGTCGGTGCTGGCGCACCGGGACAAATCGATGACGCCGGCGCAGATTGGACAGCAACTGGGAGCCGCCTATGTGCTGGGCGGCAGCCTGCGCCGGTCGGGGAACCGGTTACGGATCAACGCGCAGCTTGTGGACACGGCGACGGACTGCCCCATCTGGTCGGAACGGTATGACCGTGAAATGGCGGACGTGTTCGCGGTGCAGGATGAGATCGCGTCCAAAATTGCGTCGGCGCTGCGCATCACGCTTTCTCCGCAGGAGCAGCAGGAGATTGCGGTCAAGCCGACGGAAAACCTGCAGGCGTATGACCTTTACCTGCGGGGCAAGAGCTATGCGCGGCGGCGGCAGCGCCAGGACATGGAGTTTGCCCTGCAGATGTTTGAGAACGCGGTGATTCTGGATCCGAATTTTGCGCTGGCCTTTGCCGCGATTGCCAACGTGTGCGCACAGAACCACTATTACTATGGGCGCGATCCGGTGTGGATGGAGCGCGCAACGAGAGCGTCGGAGACTGCGGCGGCACTGCGCCCTGATCTGCCGGAGACACAGGTGGCACAGGCATGGATGCTGTATGCCGACCAGAAATTCGACGAGGCGTTGACCCTGGTGCGGAGAGCGATTGGCCGCAAGCGCGACTGCGAAGGCGGCTATTACCTGCTGGGGCGGACGTTGTTCTCGGCGGGACGGTATCAGGAATTGATCGACAGTGCCGAGGCGGCGGTTGAGGCCGGCGGCGACGATTACAACGTGTATGTACCCATTCTGAATGCTGTGGGGGCGATGGGAAAGGAAGACCTGCTCCGCAACTGGAGACTGAGAACCATCGCCGCGCTGGAAGAGCACCTGCATCAGGTTCCGGAGGACGCCCGCGGGCGGATGGTGCTGGCGGTAAACTTTGCGGCGCAGGGCATGACGGAGGATGCGGTTCGGGAGACGAATTTTGCGGTGAGGCTGCGCCCGCATGAGGCGAACGTGCTGTACAACGCGGCTTGCGTCTTCTGTCTGCTGAAGAAGAAGCCCGAGGCGATGGAAGTGCTGCAGCGGGCATGGGAGGCCGGCTACAAAGATGCGGCATGGGCGCGACGCGACCCGGATCTGGCCATATTGCATGATGATCCTGAGTTCCAGCGGCTGTATCCGGCGGAATAGCGTGCTTCTGTCTCAGGCGCTGTAGTTCGCGACCACCCGGGTGACCTTTCGATCGGCATTCAGCTCCATGAATTCGCCGGTCATCGTGCCTCTCTGATTTTTGAAGTAGAGCAGGATGCTGGAGATTCCCCAGAGTACATCCACAAGCTCGAAGGTGACATTGGGATAGGCCTCAAGCCCTCGCCCGAAGTAGCGGCGCAGCGCGTCTTTGCCGACGACCATGCCGGAAGGCTCGTGCAAAAGTTTTGCCGCGGCCGGCGAAGTGAGCACGACCTCCGGCGCGTAGTGCGAAACAATGGCTTCAAGATCGTGTGAGTTCCAGGCGCTTATCCAATCGTCGGCGAATTGCCTGGCTTCGGCTTCTGTCAGCATGCGGCTTCCTGGGTTCCCGTGTTCTGGGTTTTGGGATTTCCCATCATAACCGAACTGCGCCGCGTTCTTTTCCGGCTCGGGGAATGGATCCATTTGAATCCATCCTTTCCGTATGGACCGCAAATCTGAAATGGAGTGACGAAGAGCCCGTTTCCGGGGACTTGTTCCCGATCAGGCGGCAAATCATGCTCGATGCGTGCATTGGCCTGTTGGCGAGAATCGAGTTGCGGATGGGTAGGCGGGAGGTGGCATCTTTGCTCGACCCCATACAAGCAAAAGAGGCTTGTGTGGGCCACCCGCCGACCACATCAAGCCCTTAAGGCTGAAGATGGACAAGCTGAAGCAGCTACGGTCGAAGTAAGCCCTGCATGGTTGAGGCTCAGGATTCAACTTTCGCAGCGGGTTCGATCACCGGGTCAAACGAAGTCTCTTCCAAGTCGAGTTGGTCCCTGCTCATTTCGAGAGCTTCACCGCTATACCTTCCGTTCTTGCCTTGAGCGTAGTAGAAGTGACCGTGTGCCCTGAAAGCATAGTCTGTCATGGCCGGGTCTACGCCGAGATAGATAGCGAAAGCTCGCAGTCTGCTTCCGGGGGTGATGAACGGCTCGAAATGAGCGAGGCAAACACCCTCCCGAATCTCTGCGCACAACAAGTGAGCGAGAACAGGGGCGGTCGGCGCGATGGGATTTTTGTGGACCCCGACGAACCGATTGATGCGTGCAGCCACTAGCTCCCTCTCGTCGTTGGTGATGAACTCACGAATGTCGGAAAAGATGGCCTCGTGACCGCTGTAGATTGGAAACTGAGTCAGAAAGTAGTGAAACCCTGTCTTGGCAATCGCTCGGAAGTAACGGTTCGTCACCTGTATCTGCACGATCCCACCTTGGAATCTGTCAGCGCCCAGCGTACTTTCCGGTAACTCACGATCTGGCCAAAGCTGCTTAAACAAGTCTGCGGCCCACGGTTCTGTCGGCGGATCAAAGATGAGTCGAGCTTCCAAGGGCGCAACGAGCTTCAGTTCGGCAATCTGCTTTCGAAGTAGCTCAATCGTCGTCGTTGCAGTCAGAGGGATATGGTGCAGCGCTCCTTCTTGCCCCTTGAGAATCAGTTGCGACAGTTGCCGACCCTGCCCTCTGCCGGTGAGTTCAACAAGAACCTCACAGCCGAAATTCTCGTCCCGAGTAAAGAATTTGAGTCGCTGTCCACCGGCACTCCCGCGATAGAACGGATTCACTTTGTCATGATGCGCTCGACCTTCTATGCCAAGCTGCTTTCGTAGTACGCCGATTGGACCGCAGCGAACGAGTTGCTCGTCCAGTAAGCCGATGCGTCTGCCATTGCAGTCTCCACAGATGCGATCACGCAGAGTCGGCGCATTCTTGAATTCACCCAAGGCCGCTGAGAGCGGATGCTCTTCAGAGCGGGGCGCTTGCGTGCAGTAAAGGCAGTGATCCATAAAGTTGAAGATACGCCTGCTCAAAAGCGAACCCAAGGCGAATCACCTGGCATGTGGCCCAGTTAAGAGCCGCCAAAGTGGTGCAATGAGTTAGAAGTATCTGCTCCCCGTTCATTGCGGCTTTATCGCGATGAGCGGGCAGTATCGGGCAGCAGGCGGGTTGCTTTCGACGTGCGGCTGGGCAGCCACAACAAGATTGAACCCAACAAATCGGCTTCGCCTTACCGATTTTGATTTTGGACGAGTGATAAATCGCCAATGTACTCATCGATACGGATTTGTACTGTGAAGCTGGCTTATGGGGAGGAATGGCCGGTCCGCTGTGACGGTTCCCCACGAGCGAGAAATCTCAAATTGACCCACTCGCAACGGCGACGATTGGCGGGGCTGGTTCCATGGGCTGAAAGGCGCGCGCTTCCACATGCTTCGGGCGTATTCTCAGAACATGGTGAAGATGACGGTGCTGGCCAGCGGTTCCAAGGGCAACAGCACGGTTGTCTCGACTTCGCGGACGCGGATTCTGGTCGATGTAGGCGTCTCGTGCCGCGAGCTTTTCAAGCGCATGGCTGCTGCCGGAGAAGATCCGCACACGCTGGATGCGATTCTGATTACGCATGAGCACCAGGACCATGTGCAGGGGCTGGCGGTAACGGCCCGCAAGCTGGGGATTCCTGTCTACTTTACCGAGCCGACGCACCGCGAATGGATGCGCTGGATGACTCCGCGCAAACGGATGACCTACGCGGACTGGCTGGCGGCCCGGAAGGCCGCTGCGGAGGCGGAAGCGACCTCGGTAAATCCTGAGATGGAAGCTTGTGAAGCCTTTGAGGAAGAGAAGGAAGAGAACGCTCCCATGGCGCTGGCTGCTGCCGCAGAAAAAGCGGAGCCCGAAAAGCGCGACCCGTGCGCGCTGCCGGGGGTGGAGTATTTTGCCTCGGGCGAGGGATTCTCGGTGGGCGACATTTCCGTGACTCCGTTCACGATTCCGCATGACGCGGCAGACCCGGTGGGGTTTGTGTTTGAGGCGGAGGGGGTGCGGATCGGGCTGGCGACTGATCTTGGATATATGCCTCCCAATGCAAAGCGGCATCTAAACAGGTGCGATGTGCTGATGCTGGAGTCGAACCATGACCCGGATATGCTGCGCGACGGGCCCTATCCATGGAGCGTGAAGCAACGGGTCATGTCGCGGGTGGGCCACCTGTCGAATCTGGCGGCAGCGGAGTTTCTGGAGACGGAATACGACGGCGGCGCGGCGTATGTGGTGCTGGCGCATCTGTCGGAGAGCAATAATCTGCCGGAGCTGGCCCGGGTATCGGCGGAGCGGGCGCTGCGGGGGCGGATGAATCTGCTGGCAAACAAGTTATTACTTGCGACCCAGGACCGACCGCTCGAATCTATTGTTCTGTAACCGTTTCAGGACGAGCATCGTCTTAAAGTCTTGAGAGGCCTTACAACGGTAACGCTGAGTTATACTTAACAGTAACGTTTCCTTTCTGTGTTCCGGACGTAAAACGGCTGGCAAAGCCGGGATTTAGTGGTATTCTCCGGAGCAGGCGGGAGCGCAGGGTTTTTTTAAACGATGGCTATGTGCACCGATCAAGTCGTAGGCGACATTCTTTCGAGCTGGCGTTATGACATCTCCGGCATTTCTCCGGAGATGCGCACCGACTATGAAGAGCATCTGGAGACCTGCGACCACTGCCACAACCGGCAGCGGCTCCACCGCATTGTCGACGTGACCCTGATCGGCCTGAGCACCCTTTCGATTCTGGCATTTCTGCTGGCGCTGGCGGTCATTCACCACCTGCAGCCGCTGCGGGACTGGGTGCTGGTGATGCACCTTGACGGTCGCTACGTGGCCCTGACGCTGCAGACGGGCGCAATGTTCGGCCTGCTGTTTTCCCTGATTTTGTGGGTGCTGGTCGCCGTGGCCACCCCGGTTCCTGTATATCTCACAGGCATGGCGCTGACCCAGGCGCGCATGCTGCAAAGCCGCCTGCCGCATAACGGAGCCAATAGCTCCCCCCGCAACGCCGCCTGAAGGACTCGCCGTCCAGGCACACGCACCTTCGGCGCCATCTTTATTTCTGCTTTCATGGCCCTCCCTTGGGTCGGGAAAATCTATCTTCTTTTTTAGCTTCTTTTGCCTCGGGTTTGAGCTGGATGTGCTCGGGGCGGGCTCCCATGCCTACGATGCGGCCCAGGAGCCTTTGAAAGCCGGGGATGTGCACGGCCAGCTTGAGTTGCCATGGGGCGTGGGCGGGTCCCGGATTGCGAAAGACAGAAGCCATTCCTTTGTGAGCGATGACCTGGATGCGCTGCGTGACGCGTGCGGGAAACTCGCGGCGTTCCTGCAGACGGGCGAGCAATTCTTCCGTCACGCCGCCTTCACGCAGGGGCTTTGCCAGCAGATTGGCGGTGGCAACCGCGTCCTGCACGGCCAGGTTGATGCCGACTCCGCCGGCAGGCGACATGGCATGGGCCGCGTCGCCGATGCAGAGCAGCCCGGGCTGGTGCCACCTGTTCAGGCGATTGATCTGTACGGAGAGCAGTTTGATTTGCTCCCAGTCCTTGAGTTCGGCGACGCGGTCCGCCAGGAACGGCGCAAGTTTGGCGACCTCCTGCCGAAAGGCCGGGAGGCCACTCTGCTGAAGGCCTTCGAAGGAGCCCTTGGGAATGATGAGCCCGGCTTGAAAATATTCGGCTCGATTGATGAGGATGAGGACTTTGCCGTAGTTGATGTTGCCGAGGGCCGCTTCGGGGTCGGTGGATTTGCGGCTGATGTGGAACCAGAGGACATCGATCGGCACTCCGAACTCGGCGACTTCCAGATGAGCGGCGGGGCGAATGACGGAGTGGCGTCCGTCGCAGCCGATGACCAGATCCGCCATGATCTGAACCGGACCGGACGGCGTTTTGGCTTCGACGCCGGTGACGCGGCCATTGCTGGTGATGAGGCCGGTGGCTTCGTGTTCCATGCGGAGATCGAAGGCGGGGAACTGCTTTCCCTGCTCTGCGAGGAAGTTCAGCAGGTCCCACTGCGGCATGAGCGCGACGAATTTGCACTGCGTGGGGAGATGGCGGAAGTCTGCCGCGGTGAAGACATAGCTGCCGAATCTGCCGCCGACGGTGGGCATTTCCTGATGTGGAATTTTGAGGAACTGCTGGAGCAGGCCCAGCTCGTGAAAGAGTTGAAGCGTTGAGGGATGGACGGTGTCGCCGCGGAAGTCGCGGAAGAAGTCTTTGTGCTTTTCAAGCACGACAACGCGGACGCCGGAGCGCGCGAGCAGATAGCCGGTCATGACTCCGGCGGGTCCTCCGCCAACGACGCAGCAGGTGGTGCGGCAGGCTTCCGCCATTTCGCGGTGTCCTTTCGCCTTCAGACGGAGATGATACCGGAGAACGGCGCGGCTAGGACGATTGCTGCGGCCTGGAGGTGTCGAGAGTGCCGGTGAGGTCGCTTACTTTTTCTACGTGGTGGCGGATACACCAGCTCTCCAGGCCCTTCGCGATGTGTTCTACGGCGCGGGGATCGGCATAGCTGGCGGTTCCCACCTGGACGGCGGTGGCTCCGGCGATGAGAAATTCGACGGCGTCTTCGGGGGTGGTGATGCCTCCGAGCCCGAGGATGGGGATTTTGACGGACTGGGCCGCCTCCCACACCATGCGCAGGGCGATGGGCTTGATGGCCGGGCCGGAGAGGCCTCCGGTGACGTTGGCGATGCGCGGGCGGCGGGTTTCGACGTTGATGGCGAGCGCGATGAAGGTGTTGACGAGCGAGATGGCGTCGGCCCCGGCATTCTCCGCGCAGCGGGCCATGGTGGGAATGGAGGTAATGTTGGGCGAGAGCTTGACGATGAGCGGGCGGCGGGAGATCTGCTTCGCGCGCCAGACTAATTCATCGAGCGTCATCGTATCGGTGCCGAAGGCGATGCCCCCGTGGCTGGTGTTGGGGCAGGAGGCGTTCAGCTCGTAGGCGGCGATGCCTTCCGCGTCGTTGAGCTTGCGGATGACTTCGAGATAGTCAGCGACGTACGCGCCGAAGACATTCACGATGACGACGCACTTTGGATGCCGGCGCAGCTCAGGGAGCTTTTTCTGGAGGAAGGCTTCGACGCCGATGTTTTGCAGGCCGATGGCGTTCATCATGCCGGCGGCTGTTTCAAGAATGCGCGGAGCCTGGTTGCCGGCCATGGGCGCACGGGAGATGCCTTTGGTGACGAAGCCGCCGATTTTTTCGAGCGAAACAATGTCTTCAAACTCGACGCCGTACCCGAAGGTTCCGCTGGCGGCGATGACTGGATTTTCAAGCTGGATGCCGGCGAACTGCACGCGCATGTCTGTCTTCAAGGCTTCTTCTCTGGAGCGGCGGGTTGGGGTGCGGCGTGGTGAACGGGGCGGTGGACGCGGCGAGGCGTGGGCGGCTTGGGATAGCTGACCTGCGACTCCGGCTTGAGCGCCTCGGTGAGAATTTGTCCGATCGAGGCCGAGGGCTGGTTGACGCCGAGCAGTGAGGCGAAGGTGGCGGCGATATCGACCGGCTGGACGCGGCCGCGGTAGGTTCCGGGCAAGAAGGGTGCGCCGTAGAAGGCGAGCGGTACATGGCGGTCGTAAGAGTAGGGCGTGAAGTGGTTGGTGCCGGATGTACCGGCGCCCTGCATCTGGAAAGCGTCGGCGACGATCATGACGTACCAGCCGCCGTTGGGCGTGTAGCTGTGCGCGATGATCTGACCGAAGGGAGTTTCCGGGAGCAGGCCGGAGGCCATTTCCAGACGGGTGTAGCTGCGGAAGAGGCGTGGGATGGGTGGCAGCCTATGGGGAGCGGAAACGGACAGCGCAGTCGAGGGTTCCTGAGGAGATGCGGGTGACGAAGGGGAAGGCGTAGTCGACGGAGCGGTAGAAGATGCAGTCGACGGAGCCGGAGACGATGTGGCCGTCGAGGCTGCGGGCGGTGCAGACGATGGTGTGGAGGATGGCGTCGTTGGTGGGATTGAGGTCGGGGTGCCGGACGGGGCTTGTGAGGGAACTTGAGTTGAAGACGCGGGTGTGGCTGCAGGAGCGGATGCAGCCGCCGCGTTTGCCAGATCCTCGAAGGCCGCGGGAAGTTGCCTCTGCACGGCCTCTTCTGCCTCTTCCTCGTTGATTCCGGCGCGGGTGAAGGCGGGCGGATTCAGCTCCATGTAGGGGAGGGTCTGGTCGGGCAGGAGGTACTGGATCTTTTCTCCGGGCGAGAACTTCATGTTGAGCGCATAGTTCACGTCGTCGGAGAGCTTCTTCATATTGATGCCCGCGGCGTTCAGACCGAGTTGGGCGGCGACGGAGGGCACGGGCGCAACGCCATGGTCGGCAGTGAGCGCGATCCAGACGTTGCCCAGGCCTCCGGGGACGTTTTTGTCGAGCCAGTCGAAGAAGTCGTTGAGGTCGACATCGACGGCATCGACCATGGCGCGCTGCTGGGGCGAGTCGGGGCCGACGCGGTGGCCCAATAGATCGGTGGACGAGATGCTGAGGGTCAGCATGTCGGTGGTGTCATGCTTGCCGAGGTTTTCGCCGGTGATGAGCGCCTTGGCGAAGTCGAGCTCGTAGCTGACGGCGGCGGTGGTGGGGCCTACATCGTTGTAAAAATTCCTGGTGTTGATGAGGTTGCCGGCTTCCTGCACGGCCTGGGCGATGCGTCCGCTGTCGTCGAAGGCTTCGGCCCAGTCGGGGAGCTGCTGCATGTAATAGGTGGAGGTGATGAAGCGGCCGGAGACGGGATCGATCCAGAAGGCTCCGTTGGCGGTGGCTCCGGCGGGCAGAATGGCGGCGCGGTCTTTGAGCGAAACACCGAAGACCTCGGACGCGCCCTTGGTGTCGAGCCGCAGCTCGTCGCCTACGGTGGAGGCGAGCAGGTTGAGCGGCGAGGCTCCGGGGGTGGTCTTTTCTCCGGCAGGGATGCCGACGAGGGCGTAGCGCTCATCCTCTACGGAGGAGACGGGGTGGTCTTTGCTGCGGTCGAGGTCCCACCAGGAGTTGCCGCCGATGCCGTTGCCGTCGGTGTAGGCTCCGGTGCCGATGGCGGCGTGGCCGGGCGCGGTCTCGGTGTTGGCGTAGTCGAAGTAGCAGTCCGGAAACCAGGCTCCGTGATCGAGGAAGAGGTTGAAGCCGCGGTCTTTGAAGTCGGCGCGGTAGCGCTCGAGATAGTCGGCACGGAACTGGTCGAGGACCAGGATGATGACCAGCCTGGGATGGTCGTCGTAAGCGGTGGCATGCGCGCGCGGAAGGTAGACCAGCGTAAGCGTGCAAACGAGGACGAGTGCAGCGAGTCGTTTGAGCGTCGGCATCACGGTTTTAGTATCTCAGGACTGGCCGTCCAGGCGCACGCGGGACGGGCCGTCTAGTAATCCGCACTTCGGGCCAGTCTGATTTCGACGCTGGCGGCCGCTCGTGCCGTGTAGGGCGAACCCGAGCCTCTAGTAAACTGACCTCTATGCTCGATTTGGGATTTGTACGCGCCAATCTGGAGTTGGTGGAGGGGAAGCTTCGCGACCGGGGGCAGGATCCGGCGGAGTTGCTGGGGGATTTTCGGGCGCTTGATAAGGACCGGCGCGAGCTTATCACTAAGGTTGAACAGCTCAAGGCGCAGCGCAACCAGCTGAGCGAGGAAGTGGCTTCGCTGAAGAAGTCCGGGCAGGACGCTTCGTCGGTGATGGAGGAGACGCGCGCGCTGAAGGCGAAGATGGAGGCTCTGGAGGCGGCTGCCGCGGAGTCCGAAGCGAAAATGCAGGCCATTCTGGCGCGGATTCCGAATCTGCCGCTGGCCGACGTTCCGGTGGGCAAAAGCGAGCAGGAGAATGTTGAGATCAAGCGCGTGGGCGAGCCTGCGCAGTTTGATTTTGCCGCGAAGCCGCACTGGGAGCTGGGCGAGCAGTTAGGCATCCTCGACTTCGAGCGCGCGGCGAAGCTCTCCGGCGCGCGGTTTGCGGTGTACTGGGCTGCGGGCGCGCGCATGGAGCGGGCGCTGGCGAACTTCATGCTCGACATCCACACGCGCGAGCATGGATATACGGAGGTTCTGCCTCCATTCATGGTCAACAGCAGGTCGCTGTATGGCACTGGGCAGCTGCCGAAGTTTGCCGATGACCTGTTCAGAGTGCCAACGGGTAGTTTTGACCTAGACAGGACCCGCGTTCCTGTCGAGGGAGAAGAGGTGCTCGCGCTAGAGCTCGCCGGGCGTTACATAGTCAGAGAGGTTCTTGGCGATGAGGTGGCTATTGATCTGATAGGCGCACCTTATCAGCCACCGTGTAGAGTCCCACGTTCGGCTCTTCTGTACCGGCGAGATCACTGGCTGATTCCGACGGCGGAGGTTCCGGTGACCAACCTTTACCGCGATGAGGTTCTCGATGATGCCGAGCTGACGCGGTCGCTGGTGGCGTATACGCCTTGCTTCCGGTCAGAGGCGGGGTCGTATGGGAAGGATGTGCGCGGGATTATTCGGCAACATCAATTCCAGAAGGTAGAGCTGGTGAAGTTTGCGCGGCCCGAGGACAGCGAGGCCGAGCACGAGAGACTGACGCACGACGCGGAGACGATTCTGGAGCGGCTGGGTCTGCCGTACCGGCGCATGCTGTTGTGTACGGGCGATATGGGTTTCAGTGCGGCGAAGACGTATGACCTTGAGGTGTGGCTGCCGGGGCAGAATCTTTATCGCGAGATTTCCTCCTGCTCCAACTTCGCGGATTTTCAAGCGCGGCGCGCGAATATCCGCTACCGGCCTAAGGGGCAGAACAAATCTGTGCTGCTGCACACGCTGAACGGCAGCGGGCTGGCGGTGGGACGGACGTGGGTGGCGATTGTGGAGAATTATCAGCAGGCTGATGGGTCGGTACGGATACCCGCTGCGCTGGTACCCTATATGGGTGGGCTTGAGGTCATCCGGCCCGGGAATCGCGCAGGGGAAAAGTAAGCAAGTGGGACGCATTCTAAAGAGCTATTTCTTCTGGACCTATGAGCGGGGCAGCTTCCATTACGACGTGATGGTGACGCTGATTCTGGCGTTCATCTTTATCACTCCGTTTGTGTGGAACTACGGCGACCGCCCGCAGCCGGATAAGCTGGCGGCGGACAGCGTGCTGGTGCAAATCACCGGGCCGGGAAGCTACGTGTACGACGTTCCCGCGACCGATGTTCATGGCAGCGCAACGCTGGAGACGCAGCTGGAGCAGGAGATCGAGGCTGTGTCGGGCGCGGTGACGATGAGCAGCTATGAGGCGATGAAGGAGCCGGGCGGCAGGATCGTATCCTACCGGGTCTGGGCGCACCGTTGAGCGGTGCCGCGCATCTTAAAAAGCAGATCTGGTTTTGTCCGTATATGAAGAATTTACAGAAGATATTTGTTTTTGCCGCGATGGCGGGTTTGGGTTCGGGGCTGGCGCCGGCGCAGAATGCCGAGTTGCAGAAGGTGTTGAGCCAGATGGATACGGCTTCAGCGCGGTTCCAGAGCGCGCAGGCCGACTTTACGGCGGATACCTATACCGCGGTGGTGCAGAGCCACGATATCCAGAAGGGCACCATTGCCTTCCGACGCGTGGCTGGCGCAACGCAGATGATGATGCGCGTGCAGACCGACAACGGCTCACCGTCGCTGAAAGACGTTCTCTATAAGGATGGACAGCTCGACTACTACCAGCCCGCCGTGAAGCAGGAGACGATCCTGAAGGCGGGATCGAACTACGAGCGTTACTTCACGCTCGGCTTCGGCGGGAGCGGCAAGGACCTGGCGGCGAACTGGAACATCCAGTATCTGGGCACCGAGGCGGTGAATGGCGTGCAGACGGCCAAGCTGGACCTGACGCCGAAGGTTCCCAGCGACCAGTTCACGCACATCACGGTCTGGATCGATGCGAAGCGCGGCGTGTCGCTGAAGCAGCAGGTATTTCAGGACAGCGGCGACTGGCGGACGGCGGTGTACTCGAATATCCGGCTGAATGACGTTCCGGCGAGCACGTTTGTGCTGGTGGTCGCTCCGGGCACGCAGGTCTCGACGAAGTGAAGCTAAGGAACGGTCAGCTCGACCGCAGGCCAATTCAAGGCGCGGTTGACGGAGCCCTCTTCCTCTTCGTCAAAGCAATTGCGGCCCATGTGATGATCATGGGGAAGCATTCGAGCGTGTAGCGCGGCTCCGGGGCGGCGATGGTTGCCAGCAGCGCGCAGCGCATGAGCACAAAGGCGAGCATGGCTCCCGAGAGTGGTGGCCATTTTCTGAGCCCGAAGGCCGCGACGATCAGGTAGAGCAGGTTGAGCCCGGCGTAAGCCCAGGCGAAGACGGTTTCTCCCTCATGCCTCTGAAACTGCCACCAGCGCAGCTCAATCCAAAGCAGCGAGGTACGCGGGCGCAGCCACATATCGGCGACGCGCGCCACCGGCAGCACGATGTAATAGCGCAGGGGATGAGCATGGATGCGCTCGGCGGCGAGCGCGGCGAAGCGGGCGTCGAGTGCGGGGGTAATGGTGGTGGTCTGGTTGTAGTCGTCAAGGAGTTGTTTGGTCTGCTGGTACTGCGCAGGAAAATCGAAGGCGCGCGAGGGCAGATCGGTACTATGAATTTCGTCGCTGTTGGCGTTCCAGTAGACCTCCCAGGTGCAGGTGAAGTCGACGCAGACGGTTTTCGTCCAGCGCTCGAAGCCGGGAGCGGTAAATTCTCCCGGGTCGGTGGCGGTGCGCGGGGCGAGCGGCTGAAAAACGTGGAAGGTGCGCCAGTTGCGGATGGTCCAGGGAATAAAGGGAAGGATGGAGAGCAGGCCCGCGGCGACGGCGAACCTCATCATGCGCGCCGTGCCCCAGCGCTTGCGTCCATACCAGACCATGGCCGGGCACAGAGCGACGGCGAGCAGAGGGCCATCGGGGCGCAGCAGCGCGGCATAGCTCCAGGCAAAGGCTTCGAGAATGGCCCAGCTCCAGCGCGGAGTATGCAGAAAACGCGCAAGTGCGTAGAGGGCGAGCGCGATGCAGAAGACCTCAAGAACCTCGGTGAGCGGAACGGCGGTGTAGTTGGCGGTAAACGGACAGAGTACGGCGAGCCAGAGCGCCCACCATGCGGCCCTGCGGTTCCAGATGCGGCCAACGAACGCGGCGAGCAAGAGGCAGGTGGCGAGATCGACGGCGACCTGCGCGTACATGACGGCGTGGTAGTGCTCCATGCCGAAGAGGCTGAAGCATCCCATGAGGAAGAGCGGATAGCCGGGCAGCCGAATGAGCGTGGGCAGCAGGCTTCCGCTGGTCGTGGTGCCGTAGACGCCGTGCAGCATCCAGTTTTTGGCGATGGAGCCATAGATGAGCGGATCGCCGAGGATTTCAGGATAGGCATGGATAAACCAGAGTCGGAGTGCGGCCCCGCTGAGGAGCGCGAGAAGCACGACCCACCAGTGGCGAGGAAGCCGGGAGTGCTCAGCAGGCGAGGAATGCATAAAGGCAGGGTAACAAGGTATGAGCTTCAAGGTACAGGGGTTAGGGCCGGAGGGCGCGGCGACCTGTAAAGTAATAGAGAGCGCATTGCACCCACGATGAAACAAGTTTTCTACGACCCGAATCTTACGCGATGGAAGCGGCTGCGCCGCTTTACCGATGTGGCGTTTCTTCTCGCTACGGTCGTCGGGATCATTTTTATCTTCAGCGTATTAAAGGGAGAGCGGTTGCCCGATCTGCTGATGCCCACGCAGAAGCGCAACTACAAGGCGCTGAAGGAGCGGCGCATCGGCGACAAGCTGCGGAAGAGCCTGGAGCGTCCGTCGCACCGCCGGTCGCGCGTGCGGCCATCCGATATCCCCCTGAATGAAGATGAAGGCCTGCGCGCTGCTTTTTACCAGAATGATGAACCCAGCTACTCCTCGCTGAAGCAGCACATTCACCAGATCGACATGCTGTATCCCGACTGGCTGCATGTGATCTCAGCCAACGGCAGGCTCATGGCGGCCACGGCGGAGTATCCCATCCGGATTTACGATGTTGTCGACAAGGATGGCGTGCATGGAGTCGATCCGCAGAACCGCATTGCGCGGCTGATCGCGGCAACCAAGGAAAGCATGGAAGTTTTTCCCATGCTGAATGACTACAATCCGCTGACCCAGGAATGGAATGGAGACGCGATCGGCAAGATGCTGGAGAACCCGGCTGCCCGTCAGGCGCTTCATATCCAGCTCGATAAGTTTCTGTCTGCGAATCCCGAGTATCACGGCATCTGCCTGGATTTCGAAGAGGTTCCGGTTGAGGACCAGAAGCTCTATGCCGAATTCATCGCGGAGCTTTATCACGACCTGCATGCAAAAAACCTGCGGCTGTATGTCAACGTGGAGATCGGCAACAAAGACTGGTTCCTGAAGGCGCTGGCGGCGAATACGGACGGCGTGATCCTGATGGACTACGACCAGCACGAGGACTCGAGCGAGCCGGGCCCGGTTGCGGCGCAGGACTGGTTTGACGCGAACCTGCAACGCATGGTGAACGCGATTCCGCTGCAGAAGATCATCTGCGGTATGGGGAATTACGGCTATGACTGGTCGATGCCGCTGCCGGAAAAGGGCAAGAAGCCCTCGGACAAAGTGCTGGATGTGACCGACCTGAGCGTGCAGGAGGCGTGGCAGCGCGCCGCTGACTCGGGCGCCGATGTGCATCTGGAAGGTGATGAGCTGAATCCGCACTTTGCCTATGACGATGAAGACGCGCATATCCGCCACCAGGTCTGGTTCCTGGACGGAGTGACGGCGCTGAACGAGATGCGCGACGCGCGGTTGATGGGCATTCGGACGTTTGCGCTGTGGCGGCTGGGCATCGAAGACGGCTCGCTATGGTCGGTGTGGGACCGTCCCATGGCGAAGGACGCGCCCCAGCAACTGGAGGCGGTGCCGCCGGGCAACGACGTGGATACCGAAGGCGAAGGCGACATTCTCCGCATTGTCGCGCAGCCGCGATCGGGCAGTCGCACCATCGACATGGACTCGGACAACTTCACCGTAACCGACGAGGAGATGACGGAGCTGCCGCGGTCCTATGTAGTGGAGCAGTATGGATACGATCCGCACAGGCTGGCGCTGAGCTTTGACGACGGACCGGACCCGGTCTGGACGCCGAAGATTCTGGCCATTCTGAAGAAGTACAACGTGAAGGCCACCTTCATGGTGATCGGCGAAGAGGCGCTCGATTATCCCGGCATCCTGAAGGAATACATCAAAGACGGCAACGAGATCGGCAACCACACCTTCACGCATCCCGACATCAGCGAAATCTCCGACTTTCAGCTGCATTCGGAGCTGAACCTGACCGAGCGCCTGTTTGCCGCGAAGCTGGGTATTCAGCCGCTGTTTTTCCGCCCTCCCTACTCGATCGATCAGGAGCCGGACACCAACGATCAGGCTGCGCCCGCGTACCGCATTCAGCAGATGGGCTACACCATCATCGGCGACAAGATCGATACGGATGACTGGAATGAGCATCCCCGCAAATCGCCGCAGGAGATCGTCAACAGCGTTCTTGAGCAGCTCAAGAACATGAGGACCTATCCGTGGATGCGGGGCAGCATCATTCTTATGCACGATGGCGGCGGGAACCGCTCGGCAACCGTGGCCGCGCTGCCGCTGCTGATTACCACGCTCCGGGCAAAGGGCTACGAGCTGGTGAACGTTTCAGACCTGATGGGCAAGACACGGGCGGAGGTGATGCCTCCCATCTCTCCGAAGACGCGCTGGCAGGCGCGGGTCGACTCGGTGGCGTTCTTCTTCTTCTCGTTCTTCAACCACTTTGTGGTGGACGTCTTCTTCCTGGGCGACGTGCTGATGAGCGCGCGCCTCGTCCTGATTGGGCTGTTTGCGCTCATTGACCGGCTGCGCCGGCGCAAGGTTCCGCCGGGCGTGTATGAGCCGGACGTGGCGGTTCTGATTCCGGCGTACAACGAGGAGACAGTGATTGTCCGCACCATTCGCTCGGTTCTGAACTCGGATTACGCCAACCTGCGCGTGATTGTGGTGGACGACGGCTCGACCGATGACACCTTTGAGACAGCGCGCGAGGCCTACCGCGCAGAGATTGCAGCCGGCAGGCTCACGGTTCTGACCAAGCCGAACGCGGGCAAGGCGGAGGCGCTGAACTTCGGCCTGCAGCACGTGACGGAAGAGATCTATGTGGGCATTGACGCCGACACGGTGATCGCCTCCGATGCGGTGTCGAAGCTGGTATACCACTTTGCCGATGCGCGCGTGGGCGCGGTGGCGGGCAATGCCAAGGTGGGCAACCGGGTGAATCTGTGGACGCGCTGGCAGGCGCTGGAATACATCACCAGCCAGAACTTTGAACGGCGCGCGCTGGACCTGTTCAATGTAGTGACCGTCGTACCAGGCGCGATCGGCGCATGGCGCACGGCCGCTGTACACAAGGGCGGCAACTATCCCATTAACACCGTGGCCGAAGACGCCGACCTTACCATGAATCTGCTGGAGCAGAACTACAAGGTGATCTACGAGGACCGGGCGCTGGCCTTCACCGAGGCTCCGGTGAATGCGCGCGGGCTGATGAGGCAGCGGTTCCGGTGGTCGTTCGGCACGCTGCAGGCGGTCTTCAAACACAAGCACGCCTTCCGCACCAACCGGGCCATGGGTTTGTTCGCACTGCCGAATATCGTCGTGTTCCAGATTCTGCTGCCGCTGGTCTCACCGTTTATCGACATCATGTTCGCCGCCGGGGTGATCCAGTACTTTCTCGACCGGCACTTCCATCCTGAGACGGCCAGCGCGGCGAGCTTTGAGAAGCTGTTGACCTACTTCCTGGCGTTCCTGGTGATTGATTTCATCACCTCGGCTCTGGCCTTTTCGCTCGAGCGCCGTCATCCGGCGAGCAAGGGTGACGGCTGGCTGCTGTTTCACATCTGGCTGCAGCGATTTGCCTACCGGCAGGTCTTTTCGATTGTGCTGTTCAAGACCATCAAGCGGGCCATCGACGGACGCCCCTTCAATTGGGAGAAGATCGAGCGTACTGCGAAGATGTCGCAGCGCACCGAGAGCATCGCGGGATAACTCTCTCGATTCAAGCTCATCCGCTGAGTTCTTTCTGCCGATGTAAAGCGCAGCAGCAGCGGTGTAGACTACGCGTAACGTTCCGCAACCTCGGTCAGAAGCAGACCTGAACCCGCCTTGTTCCGGGTTCGGCAACGGTGCAGGCACGGGACGCGTCAGCTATTTTCTTCCCGCTCGTTGTCAGTTCTGAATTCTGAGGTTTCGGCGTATGACACTTCTCCCCCGACGTGTCTTGATTTTTGTGCTGGGTGCATTTTTTGCCGGGACAGTTTCCGCGCAGCAGGCGCGGGTGGCCGGCGGCCCCGACGCTGCCGCCCGGAGTGAATCTTCCGGCAGCAGCAACGTGGATGCGATCGTCTCCGGCAGTCATGGAGCCGGCGGACAGGCTGCCCCGGCGGTTACAGGGGGGCTCTGGCTATTTCGCGATTACGGCATTGGATCTTACTCAAGTCCGCTCGGCTTCGGCGGAAGGATCGCCGTTTCGCTTACGCATTCGCTGAACCTGCGCGCGGGTGGCAGCTTTTTCAGCTATAGCCTTACGCGAACCGTGAGCGGTATTCCGTTCACGGCCAATGTAGTGCTGCAGTCGGAGCAGGCCAGCGTGGACTGGTATCCGTTCCATCACAGCAGCTTTCACCTCAGCCCGGGCGTACTGTTCGGCAGCAGCAACCGCGCGTACGGCTCGGCCTCAATTCCTGCGGGCGAGTCGTTCACGCTGAACGGTGTGACCTATTACAGCAGCGCGGCTGTGCCGGTGCAGGCGTCGGGATATGTGAGGTTTGCGCACACCGCGCCAACGTTCACCGCCGGGTGGGGCAACTGGGTCCGGGGAGAGAACACGCGCCACTGGGTCTTCCCGTTTGAGTTGGGCTTCGCGTATGTCGGCGATCCGCAGACGGCGTTGAACTTTACCGGCGTGGCATGCACCGACCCCGCACAACACGATTGCCAGAACATCTCCGATGATCCATCGATACAGGCCAACATCGAGGTGGAGAGGAAGAAGCTGCAGGACGATGCGGATTGGCTGCGCTTTTATCCGATCATCGCGGGCGGCATCGTGTATCGATTCTGATCGCGCAGTGCGGCGATAACCTGGTCCACGACCGAGGCCCAGTCGCCCGCTGAGCTTTGCCGGAAGAGTCGCGCGCTCTGGTACCACGGGCTGTCGGCGCGCCGCTCCATCCAGCGCCAGTCAGCCACCCACGGCAGCATGATCCAGACGGGCACGCTCATGGCGCCCGCGAGGTGCGCCATGGAGGTGTCCACAGTAAGCACAAGGTCAAGCGTGCCGACCAGTGCTGCAGTGTCATGCATGTCGGCGTGCGCCGACGCGGCGTCCTCCATCGGCAAATGATCTTTGAGCGTTGCAAGCTGTTCGATGCCCGCGCCCTTTTGCAGCGAGAGGAGTGTGATGCCGGGAACGCCGGCCAGCGGCAGCAGTGCTTCGAGCGGCATGGAGCGGTTGGCGTCGCCCTTGTGGCGCGGATTGCCGGACCAGGCTATACCAATGCGGAATGTTTCCGGATGGATCGCGGGTCCGCGCTCCATTTTCAGATAGCCCTCTGTCGAGGGAATGCTTTCCACTGTTGTGCCGAAGGCCAGGGGCAGGCTCATGAGCGGGCAGTGGCAGTCGAAGGCAGGCAGCTCCGCGCCGGAGGCGAGGACGTGTTCGACTCCGGGCAACTGCTCCAGCAATCGAACCAGTGGCGGCTGCGCCTCAAGGATCAAGCGCGCGCCGCAAGCGGCGACCAGCGGCAGGTAGCGCGCGAACTGAATCGTGTCTCCCAGGCCCTGTTCGGCGTGCAGCAGAATGGTCCTTCCGTGGAGCGGCTCGCCGCGCCAGAGCGGCGCGCGGAAGTTCCTTTGCCGCAGATGCAGTTCCTCAAAGCTCCAGCGTGATTCGTAGTTGCGCCAGCCCTCGATAAATTCCCCGTTGCGAAGCTGCGCGAGCGCGAGGTTGTAGCGCGCGCCCGGCAATGCGTCGTCGAGCGCGAGGCCATGCTCGTATAGACCGCGCGCCTGCTCGTATTTGCCCAGCGCCAGCAGCGCGTTGCCGAGGTTGATGTGAGCGCGGGCGTAACTGGAATCGAGGTCCAGCGCGTGACGGTAGTGTTCTGCGGCGTGGTGCATATTTTTCTGGCTGTAGTGAAGGTTACCGAGGCTGTTGTGAATCTCGGCGCTGGCCGGGGCGAGTGCGAGCGCCTTCTGAAAGCATGCGCGGGCCTCGGCCCAGTCTTTCTTTTCGGCGAGCGCGTTGCCGAGGCCGTGTTGCGCGTTGACCGAATCCGGCTGGAGCGTGAGCGCGCGGCGATAGCATTCGATGGCGTTGGGAACCCGGCCGAGTTTCGACAGGGCGTTGCCGAGGTTGATGCAGGCTTTCACATAGCCGGGCCGCAGGCGCAGCGCGCATTGATAGTGCGCTGCGGCGACGGGGAAGAGTCCGCGGTCGTAGTAGAGATTGCCGAGGTTCAGGTGAGCCTCGGCAAAGTTGGGCCGCAGTTTGAGCGCGGTGTTGAAGGCCGCGCGGGCCTTGCGCGTGTCTCCCAGGCGGTTGAGCGCGTAGCCGAGGCCGAAATGGAACTCAGCCTGTTGCGGAGCGAGCGCAACGGCCCGGCGGTAGCTGACCGCGGCTGCGTCGAAGTCCCCCTGCCTGCAGAAGATATTTCCCATGCCGTGATGCGCGCGGGCAAAGCGCGGATGGGCAGCGACCGCATCTTCACATGCCCGCTCCGCGGCTGTGTAGTCTTCGCGGTCGAGAAGAATCTCCGCCAGCCAGCAATGCGCGGCGGCGTCCCCAGGCGCGAGAGAGATCACTGTACGACAAGCCTCTTCTGCTGCGTCGAGATTTCCCGCTGCGCGCTGCGCGTGGGCGAGGTTCAGGAAATAATGAGGTGCCGGACGCTGCGCAACCGCCGCCTGCGTGAGCGCGATGGCCTCAGAGAAGTGCCGCGTCTGCCGCGCGAGAATGCCAAGCAGCAGCAGAGCGTCAGGGTCTCCGGGGTTGGCATGGAGCGATTGCTGGTAATACCGGGCGGCGCCGGCGAGTTCTCCCGCTGCATGGAGCTTCAGCCCGTCCGCGAGGAGCGCGCTCGACTCGGTCGCGAATTTCGCCAGGGACTCGGCTTGGAGCGGTTCGGGCATAGCGGTGACTGCTCGAAGACTAGCGCCGGAACCATTTGCGCTTGACGCAGATTGCAAAGATTTGCAGGGGCTGGGTTTATTTTGGGAGCGCGTTCCGGATTGGGGTTGTGTCCTTCCAGTTTCGACGCGTTTTCCTGAACGGGACTAAACTGGACTGTTATGGCGACTACTGAAATCTCTACTGTCATCCTTCCGCGCACCCCGCAAGGCGCGTTTCGCAATGAACCGTTTGTGGACTTCAGCGACCATGAGAATGCGCACGCGATGCGGGATGCGCTGACGCGCGTGGGCGACATGCTCGGCCACGAGTATGAGCTGGTCATAGGCGGCGAGCGGCTGCGCACCGAGGGCAAGATCCTCTCGAAGAATCCGGCGAAGCCCGCGCAGGTGGTGGGCATTCATCAAAAGGCCGGGGCGGAGCATGCGGAGAAGGCGGTGCAGGCGGCGTTGCGCGCTTTTGCGACGTGGCAGCACACTCCTGCCGAAGAGCGAGCCTCGCTGTTGCTGAATGCGGCGGCGATCATTCGTGAGCGCAAGTTCGAGTTCTGCGCGTGGCTCACCTATGAAGTCGGCAAGAACTGGGCCGAGGCCGATGCCGACGTGGGCGAGACCATCGACTTTCTGGAGTTCTATGCGCGCGAGTCGCTGCGGCTTTCGCAGGCGACCACGCCGATTCAGTATCCGGGCGAGCGCAATGAGCTTTTGTATATCCCGCTCGGCGTGGGCGCGGTGATTCCTCCGTGGAACTTCCCGTTCGCCATTATGGCGGGCATGACCGCGGCTGCGGTGGTGACGGGAAACACCGTCATTCTGAAGCCGTCAAGCGATTCGCCGACGATTGCGGCGCGCTTTGTGGATGTGCTGGAAGAGGCGGGGCTGCCGCCGGGCGTGGTGAATTTTTGCCCGGGGTCGGGCGCGACCTTTGGCAACGCGATTGTGGCACACCCGAAGACGCGGTTTATCGCCTTTACCGGCTCGAAGGAAGTCGGGCTGGAGATTCATGAGCGCGCGGCGAAGACGCAGCCGGGGCAGATCTGGATCAAGCGCACGATTCTGGAGATGGGCGGCAAAGACTCAATCATCGTGAGCGCGGACGCGGACCTGGACCAGGCGGTTGCGGGCGTGGTGGCCTCGGCCTTCGGCTTCAGCGGGCAGAAATGCTCGGCGTGTTCGCGCGCGATTGTTGAGGAGCCGGTCTACGACGTGTTTGTGGAGCGGGTGCGCGAGCTGGTGGCAACGCTGAAGATCGGCGACCCGGCGGAGAACCCGAACATGGGGCCGGTGGTGAACGAAGGCGCGATGAAGACCATCCAGGAATACATCGAGGCCGGGAAGACGGAGGGCCGCTTGATCGCGGGCGGCAAGGCGATTGCGACGCCGGAGAAGGGCTACTTTCTTGAGCCGACGGTCTTTGCCGATGTTGCTCCGGGCGCGCGCATCTCGCAGGAGGAGATCTTCGGGCCGGTACTGGCGATCCTGAAGGCGAGCGACTTCGACAATGCGCTGACCATTGCCAATAACACGGAGTTCGGCCTGACCGGAGCAGTGTATACGCAGGATCGCGTCAAGCTCGATAAGGCGCGGCGCGAGTTCCATGTCGGCAATCTCTACTTCAACCGCAAGTGCACGGGCGCAATGGTGGGCGCGCATCCCTTTGGCGGATTCAATATGTCGGGGACGGACTCGAAGGCCGGAGGGCCGGACTATCTGTATCTCTTTACGCAGGCGAAGTCGGTCGCGGAGAAGCTCGCTTAGATCCATCGCTGGATACGCTCGCAAAAACAACAAACCCGCCATATGGGCGGGTTTGTTGTTTTCAGGGAAACGGGTGAAGAAAACGAAGCCGTCAGTTGGCCTGCATGATCAGGTCTCCGGCTGCAATAGCAGCTTCGGCCAGCATGCGATGGTGAATGGTGAACAGGGCCAGCTCCAGACGGTCGGAGACCCCTGTCTTGTCGTAGATGCTGCGCAGATAATTCTTGACTACCTGCTCGGTGGTATACAGGCGCAGCGCAATCTCCTTGTTTTTGCAGCCCTGGATGATGAGCGCCACGATCTTCATTTCCTTGGGTGTAAGGCGGTCGCGGACGCGCACCCCCACCGGATCGTCCTGGTGAACGGTTCCGTGGCAGCCGTTCGCGATCACGCCGCGCTCGCCGTGAATCACGCGGCGCATGCACTCGATCATGGACGGTCCGCTGACGGAGCGATGCACGGCGCCGTTGACACCGTCGGCAAGGAAGGGCTGGATGGGTTCATGGTTTTCCGCAATGACGACGGCGCGGGCCCCGGCGGAGCGAACGCGCGCCATAATTTGAAGTGTGTTCAGCTTGAGCGACGAGGCAAAGATCACCGTTGCCTCACGAAATGTTTCCATCACCTGAAATAACCGGACCGGGTCACCGCACTGGGCGATGATGCGGAAGTCGTCTTCGATTGCCAGAATCTTCGCTGTCCCTGCTCTGAAGATGGCCTGATTGTCAGCAAGTATGATCTTGTTCATTTTCTCCCACTACCGTTCTAGGTTAGGCAGACAAGGATGCTTTGCCTGGGGAACACAAAGCGTCCTGAAAGATCGAGGATGCTACGCGATGGCTGCGTTTACACTTCCTGCGACCAAAAAATATGTTTGGGATCGTGCATTCTTTCTCCGAGACAGAACCGATACCGAAAGCATATCCCTCATGCGAGAGATATCCCAAAGTCATGCAAGTGTATTACTGATGTTATGCACACAGGCTAATTGAGAATGTTCTCTTTGCAAACAAAAAAAGGACGTTTATGACCAAAGTACTGTTCTATTTTGGGATTCCCTTCACGACCGGGAAATCCTCCGGAGAGTTTGCCGCGTTTTAAGCGCGGCCTTGCCGGCGGCATCTTCACGAGCGCCGTGCCGTGTTGGGGTTCGCCGCAACCTGCGCCGATCTGGTCCGGCTTTCGAGCCGGAAGGTACACTGAAAAGACCATGAGCAAGCCGGTCATTTTAGCCGTTGATGACGATGCCAGTGTTCTTGAGGCCATTATTCAGGATCTGCGGCGGAAGTATGGGCAGAATTACAGGATTCTGCGCGCCGCGTCCGGACAGGCCGCGCTCGATACCTGCGCGCAGCTCCAGCAGCGCGGAGACGAAGTCGCGCTGTTTCTCTCCGACCAGCGGATGCCGGGCATGTCGGGCGTGGATTTTCTCGAGAAGTCGCAGAAGGTCTATCCCGAGGCGAGGCGGGTTCTGCTGACCGCCTATGCGGATACCGAAGCGGCGATCAAGGCCATCAATACGGCCCGGATTCAGTATTACCTGACCAAGCCGTGGGACCCGCCGGAGGAGCAGCTGTATCCGGTGCTGGACGACCTGCTGGGCGCCTGGAGCGAGGGATACAAGCCGCGGTTTGAGGGCCTGCGGGTCATCGGACCGCGCTGGTCGGCGATGGACCACCAGGTGCGGGATTTCCTGTCGCGCAACCAGGTCCCTTACGTTTGGCTGGACCCGGAGCGCGAGCACGAGGCGTTTGAGTGGCTGGAACGCTACGGCCTGGACGACCGCAAGCTGCCGGCGGTGCTGTTTCCTGACGGGTCAGCGATTGTGCAGCCCACACAGACGGCGCTGGCGGAAAAGATCGGCCTGAGGACCCATGCGGAAAAGGACTTCTACGACCTGGTCGTGGTGGGAGGGGGGCCGGCGGGGCTGGCTGGAGCGGTCTATGCCGCGTCCGAAGGCCTGAAGACCCTGCTGGTGGAGCCGGACGCTCCGGGCGGCCAGGCCGGATCGAGCTCGCGGATCGAGAATTACCTCGGATTCCCGTCGGGGGTGAGCGGAGCCGACCTGGCGCGGCGAGCCTATGTGCAGGCCTCGCGTTTTGGCGTGGAGTTCCTGACGCAGTGCGTGACCGGCATTCGCGCCGAGAACCAGTACCGGCTGATCCGTACCGGCGATGGACGGGAGGTCTCCTGCAATGTCGGCCTGATTGCCATGGGGGTGAACTACCGGCGGCTGGATGCTCCGGGGATTGAGCGGCTTACCGGGGTGGGCGTTTATTACGGCGCGGCCATGGCCGAGGCGCGCGCCTGCAAGGACGAGGACGTGTACATCGTAGGCGGGGCAAACTCGGCGGGACAGGCCGCCATGCATTTCTCCCAGTATGCCCGTCAGGTAACCATGCTGGTGCGCGGGGAGTCGCTGGTGGCCAGCATGTCAAAATATTTAATCGATCAGATTGCTGGCACATCGAATATAAAGGTGGAGACCTGCTCGCAGGTCATGGAAGGGATTGGGGAAAGCCGCCTGGAAGGCCTCCGGCTGAACTGCGGGGGCGAGGAAAGGGTGGTGCCGGCGACGGGCCTCTTTATTTTCATCGGAGCGGCTCCCGCTACAGCCTGGCTTCCCGAGCAGGTGATGCGCGACCCGCGCGGCTTTGTCCTTTCCGGTCCGGATTTGCGAGTGGACGGCAAGCTGCCGAAGAGATGGAAGGAAGACCGGGATCCGTACCTGCTGGAGAGCAGTATGCCGGGCGTATTTGTAGCCGGGGATGTACGGCACGGGTCGGTGAAGCGGGTAGCGTCGGCGGTGGGTGAGGGTTCGATTGCGGTGCAGTTCATGCACCAGTATTTAGCCCGCTTTTAGGGCGGCGGCAGATGTTTGGTGGTCTTAGCAGCAAAGAGTGAGAGCGCCCTGGGCACAACTCACGGGATTGCACTTGAATTTTTATTGCCGGACTGGTTTCCGGTCGACGAGAAAAGCGGAACGATGGAAGTGAAGCAGACGAACCTTACGTCCAGGCTGGTGAGCGCGGGAGAGATCCTCTCGCAGTTGCGGCAAATCCCCCTCTTTCAGAATGTCAAAGAACAGGATCTCGACTGTCTGGGCGAGATCGAAGTCATTGATGCCCCGGCAGGCGCAGTCCTGATGGAGGTGGGAGAGTCGCATCTCTATTTCTGGGTGCTGCTCAGGGGAGAGGTGCGCGCAACCAAGCCGGAAGCAGACAACGGTTCCACTTTACTGGCCACGCTCAAGGCTGGGGAGACATTCGGCGAGGTTCCTTTGCTGACCGGAGCCGGGGCGACAACGGTTCACACCGAAACAACGGAAGACAGCACACTCGTCCGCGTCTCGGCCCCGAGCTTCTGGAAACTGATGAGCAGCTGCCCGGTGGTGCGCGCGGGAATTTTATCCAATATGGGCCGCCGACTTGAGGCCTACCAGATTCTGACCCTGCACCGGGAAAAGCTGATCTCGCTGGGGACGCTGGCCGCGGGGCTCATGCATGAGCTGAATAATCCCGGCGCGGCAGCGCGGCGCGCAGCGTCGCAGCTGCGGGAAAACCTGATTCATCTGCAGGAGATCAGCCTGCGCTTTACCGAGACGGAGATGAACGGAGACCAGAAGCGCTGCATGGCGCAGCTGCTGGCCGAAGCGCTCCGCAGCAACAAGCCGCAGGTCATGAGCTCCATGGAGCAGTCCGATGCCGAAGATGCGCTCCTCGAATGGCTGGAGGGCGCTGGAGTCGAGAACGCATGGAAGGTTGCGCCGACCCTGGTGGCGGTTGGCTGGAAGGGCGAAGACATTGAATGCGCGCAGCGGGCGTTCCCTCCGGGGGGGCTCTCAGACGCGCTGAACTGGCTGGAATCTCTGGTGTCGAGCCTGCAGCTGGTGGGCACCATTGAAGAAAGCATCACCCGGGTCACCGATCTGGTGATCGCGGTCAAAAAGTACGCTTACGACGATAAGAACCGCGAGCGCGAAATCGATATTCCCGACAGCATCCAGAGCACCCTCACCATCCTCGCTCACAAATTCCGCCAGAAAGAGTTGAGCATTCGCAAGATCTTCGGCGCGGAGATGCCGCGCATCAAAACGACCGGCACAGGTCTGAGCCAGGTGTGGACGAACATCCTCGATAACGCGATTGACGCCTCTCCGGAGAAGGGCGAGATCGTGATTCGCACCTGGGTGGAAGGGGGCAAGGCCTGCATCGGCATTGCCGATCAGGGAGCGGGCATCGCGCCCGAATACCGCGAGCACATTTTTGAGCCGTTTTTCACCACCAAGCCTGCCGGAGTGGGCACCGGGCTTGGGCTGGACATTGCGCACCGCATCGTGGTGGGGCAGTTCGGCGGCGAGATCACCTTCGCGAGCGAGCCGGGCAAGACGGAATTTGTGGTGCAGATCCCCACAGAGAAGTAAATCCCGCAGCCGTTTCTGTTCCGTCTTTTGCACGCCGGAAGAAACGTTGCCCCTCCTTGAAATAAAGCCCCTGTCATCCGCGCCGATAGACAAGCCAGATGCCTTGACCTGTTTCAGGACGGCGTGGCCGGAAGGCCGGCATCTATGACGAAGTAATCCGCTGAAAGCAGAGGGGAAGCGCGCCGATGTTTGCCATCGTGGGAATTCTTTTGGTCTTCGGAGCCGTGATTGGCGGTTTTCTGATGGAGAAGGGCCATATTGCCGTTCTCGTGCAGCCGGCGGAATTCCTGATTATTGTGGGCGCGGGCCTCGGAACGCTGCTGATCGCGAATCCTCTGCATACCCTGAAGGCGATCTTTTCTTCGGCTCTGGGCGTCTTCGGCAAGTCGCACTTCACGCGCGAGCGCTATGTCTCCACGCTGAAGATGATGTATGAGCTGCTGAACAAGGTGCGGCGTACGGGCATGCTCTCGATTGAAGCCGACATTGAGCAGCCGGCGGAGAGTTTGATCTTCAAGGAGTATCCGGCGTTTCTCCATGACGAAGCCGCGTGCAGTTTTGTGTGCGACACCATGCGCATGGCGGTGACGGGCGGCATTGAGCCGTTTGATCTGGACCAGATGATGGACCTGGATATGGAGGTGCAGCATCGCTCGTCGCATCAGCCGGTGGCGGCGCTGACGACGGTGGCCGACTCGCTTCCCGGCCTGGGCATTGTGGCTGCGGTGCTCGGCGTGGTGATTACCATGGGCGCGCTGGGCGGCCCTCCGGAGGAGATCGGGCACAAGGTTGCCGCGGCCCTGGTGGGGACGTTCCTCGGCATTCTGCTGTGCTATGGGCTGGTGGGGCCGATCGGCTCTCACCTGTCCAAAGAGGCCGAGGAGGAGCACGCGTTTCTGTATGTGTTGCGTGTGCTGATGGTGTCGTTTATCAAGGGCAATGCGCCGGTGCAGGCGGTCGAGATGGCGCGGCGCGCGATTCCCATGCACGTGCGGCCCACATTTGTGGAGGTCGAGGCGGCATGCCGCGGACAGCAGGCCGACGGCGCGGCGCGGGCGGAAGAACAGGCGGCCTAGCCTGTGGCGGCGAAGACAATCATCCTGGTCAAAAAAGCAAGGGGGCACGCGGGCCACCACGGCGGCGCGTGGAAGGTGGCCTATGCCGACTTTGTGACCGCCATGATGTCGCTGTTTATCGTGCTGTGGCTGATGAATACCAATCCAAGCGTGCGCAAGGCGGTGGCTGGATACTTCAACGATCCGATGGGACGCACAACGCTGACAGGCACCGACCGCTCCGGCAGCGCGGACAATCTGCCCATTACGAAGGACAATATCCAGAAGCTGAAAGAGCGGCTGGAGAAGAGTGTTCATGCGTTGGATAACCTCAAGGCGCTCTCCAACCAGATTGAGATCACGGTGACGCCGGAGGGGCTGCGCATTGAGCTGCTGGAGACCAAGGACGGCAGCTTCTTCCATACGGGCAGCGCGGCGCTGAATGCGAATGGCCGCGAACTGCTGACGGTGCTCGCGCAGCAGCTGGGCACGGTTCCAAACCGTATCTCGATTGAGGGCCACACCGATGCGCATCCGTATACCGGGCGCGCCAATTACAGCAACTGGGAGCTCTCGACCGATCGCGCCAACGCGGCACGCCGCCTGATGCAGGAAAAAGGGCTGCGCCCCGATCAGGTTTCGCAGGTGCGCGGTTACGCCGACCAGATGCTGCGCGTGCCCGGCAATCCGTTCGATCCCTCGAACCGCAGGATTTCACTCATCGTGCAATATCTCCACGCTTCACCTGCTCCGGCGCCACAGACCAGCGCAGCGGCTCAGACCGCCGCTGGCAAACCCTCCGCCGCGAAGCCCATGCCCGCGTCGAAGCCTGCAGCAGCCTCCGACGGCTTGGTTGCCAAACTACTTGGCCGGATACGCGGACGCTGAACCGTTGCATCCGCAGGAGTGGCGCTGTATCCACTCCACCGGCAGCACCACTCGGGTTCCCTGCGCGGGAACCTCGACGCTGCCTAGCCGGTCAAATAGAAGATTAGCGGCCACGCTGCCCAGCTCCTGTGCCGGCTGGCGCGCTACCGAGAGGCGCGGTTCGAGAATCTCCGCCATATCAAAATCATCAAACGCCACCAGCGCCAGGTCAGCGGGAATGCGGATGCCCGCATCGAGCAGCGCCTTGAGCGCGTAGCGGGTGGTGAGGCCGTTCGCAGCAAACAGCGCGGTGGGCGCCTCCGGCCCGCGCAGCGCCTCCAGCAGCGTGGCCGATGCGATCTCCTGCGTGGGGCAGTGCAGCATGGGGAGCGGCTCGAGTCCGGCTCGCTCCATGGCACGGTCATATCCCTCCAGCCGTGTGCGGAAGGTATAAAGATGATCGTTGAGCGCGGCCACGGCGATGCGCCTGTGTCCGTGCACGGTGATCAGGTGCTCGACAGCCTGTTCCGCTCCAGTGCGGTTTTCAACAAGCACAGAGCAGAAGCGACGATCCGACAATGGACGGTCGAGGGCGACGATATGGGTGGACTGGAACTCAGGCAGGCTCAGACGGGAACGGCCTTTGTTTGCGGGAATCACGATGAGGCCGTCGACCAGGCGGCGCATCATCAACTGAGCCTCGGCATATTCCATTTCCGCGTCCTCATTCGATGTGGTCAGAATGACGGAGTAGCCGTTCTCCCGGGCGACCGTGTTGATGGCGTGGGCGCACATGGCGAAGAAGGGATCATAAAGATAAGGGACGATGATGCCGATGGTGCGTGACTTCCGCCCGCGCAACGCGCGCGCCATCTCATTCGGCCGGTATCCGAGCCTTTCAACCGCGCTGTAAATGCGTGCGGCAGCCGCTTCCGAGACGTGTGCCGACTGGTTCAACAGCCGCGAGACAGTCATCGGACCGACTCCGGCAAGATTGGCCACATCTTTAATGGTGGGCTTGCGGGTCATAGCGCGCTTGCAGGCATCGGATTCAAAGCTCTTTGTGAGACCATGTGAACGTTATCACATCGCGGCATCGATAAGGAACAGAAGCAGCCGCAACAGGATGGAGGTATGGATGAACGCGCGTAGAGTTCTGCTTTTTTCGGCGGCGTTTCTTTGTATGACGGTTCAGGTGCTCCCGGCCCAGAGCGTAGCGTTTGAGCGCGCCGCAACGCTGCAGCACGGGATTAATCTCTCGGGATGGTTCGCGAGTTCGAGCGATCTCTCTGCCCAGCACATTGAGAACTTCACCAACGCAACTGATCTCAAAACAATTCACGCCATGGGTTTTGATTTTGTGCGGCTGGGGATTTCTCCCGACCTGATTGAGCGCCACGGGCAAACGGCTCCTGCGCATCCAGAAGTGCTCGCACAACTGGACCATGCAGTGGTGGAGGCGCTCGACAATCATCTGGAGGTGATGCTCTGCGTCTTTCCCAACGATGAATATAAACATAATCTGGCGACCGAGCGCGGAGTCGATGATTATGTGCAGCTCTGGCGCATTCTGTCCGCACACTTCGCCCCGCAGAACCACGATCGCATCTTCTACGAGCTGATGAATGAGCCCGAGGTCCCCGATCCATATCGCTGGATGGGCATCCAGGCGCGCGCGGTGGAGGCGATCCGGCAGATCGATCCGTACCACACCATTGTTGCCACGGCGGCGAACTATTCAAGTCTGGGCGACCTGCTGCAACTGGAGCCGGTGCGCGACGCAAACGTGATCTACAACTTTCACTTCTACGAGCCGTATCCGTTCACGCACCAGGGCGCGTCATGGGGAGCCGACAACTGGATTTATTACAAAAATATTCCCTATCCGGCGACGCCCGCAACGCTCGCGGACCAGATGAAGAACGTTCCCGGCGATCTGGCGCGCTACGAGTTGTATCTCTATGGAGCGGACGGCTGGAACCGCGAAGGCATTGCGGCCCGCATCAGCTTTGCCGCGGCCTGGGCGAGGGAGCGTCATGTGCCCCTGATCTGCAATGAGTTTGGCGCGTACCGCGAAACGGCTCCGCCCGCGTCGCGCGCGCGCTGGATTCATGATGTACGCTCGGCGCTGGAAGCAAACCACATCGGCTGGGCCATGTGGGACTATCGCGGCAACTTCGGCATTGTCACGCGCACGGACACGGAGATCACTCCGGACGATGCGACACTGAAGGCGCTGGGATTGAATGCCGATGCGAAACCGGTCCCGCTGCCCGCTCCGTCACAATCGGGCCAATAAGACTCAGGCCTGACAGGGCGCGACGTCTTTCTGCGCTCTCGTCCAGGTCTCCGTTCGCCCAAAGAGTGAAATGCCGACGTAACCGCGCAACTCCAGCGTGTCTCCGTCGCTCGTCATCGAGCCGCTGTAGGTATTGCCCGATTCAGGGTCGTAGAGTTTGCCGCCTTCCGCATGGTCCGGGCCGGTGAGATGAAAATTTCTGCCGATCTCCAAACCGCAAATGGGTCTCTTGCGCAGAGCCTTGTTGGGGTTTTCCGAATCGATGTGCGAGGGAGCCTTGCTGCTGATCGCGATCACCTTGGCGCAGACATTTGCACCGCAGCGAAAGATCTGGATGGTGGAACCTGTAGGGTTCTTCCACACCCCCAGCACGCCTTTTTCCCCCCGGGCTGTCGCCGCTACCAGCAAAAACAGCACGGGAACGAAGATTCGCTTCATGCATCCACTCCCACAGAGCCGGACCCATCTGAATTCAACGCGCACCTCTATGCACCGCTGTCTCGCGTCAGCGCGTCGGACGGAATCCGGGTCCGCCTTGCTATATGACGCAAAAGAGACGGCCAGAGCCGCCCGATACCCGCCAGCGCCGGACAAGCGATGACGGCACGGGATACCGCCGAGGCCATCGTAACGGAATACCTCAACTCCTGGCCAAGACTTTTTTGAAATGATTCGGCGCTGCCTCCAGCCAGAAAAGTCTGCGCGGCAAGGTGCGCGCTGTGCAGCGCGATGGACATGCCGTCTCCGGAAAATCGGCTCTGCAGGTTGATACGAAAATGCGTCACCCGTAATCCATGCCGTCGGAGAATTCGCGCGCGCTTCGAAAAGTCGAGGGGTTCCGAGGGCATGAATTCGACCCGGCTTCAGCTTACCTCTCTGCGTTAATCAGATCGAGCATGCCCTGCGCCCGCAAGGCGGAGAAGACGGCTTCGACCGACCAGTCCAGAGACTCGGTGCCTTTCACGATAAGGTCGGCATGCGCCGCGGAGGGGCGCACATGCTGCTCGGCCATGGGGCGTACTGTATCCGCGTAATGGCGGGCGACGGATTCGGCCGTGCGTCCACGCTCGCGAATGTCGCGGGCAAGGCGGCGCTGGTAGCAGACGTCGTCCGGCGTATCGACGTAGACGCTGAGGTCGTAGAGCTTCCGCAGCTCTTCGTAGTGCAGCGCGAAAATTCCATCCACGATGAGCACGTGATGGGCCTCAAGATGTTTCTGCACGCCGGCCTGCCGGGTGTGCGTGGTGAAGTCATACTGTGGCTGGCGAATGGCATGACCGCCGGCCAGTCGGCTCAGATGCGCAAGGAGCAGGTCGGACTCGATGATATCGGGGTGGTCGAAGTTCTGCAGACAGCGTTCCTGGTAGCTGAGGTGCCCGAGGTCGCGGTAGTAGTTGTCCGTATGGAAGAGCGTGCCTTCCATCTCGCGCGCCAGCTCTTCCGCCAGCGTAGTCTTTCCAGAGCCGGAACACCCGGCGATACCGATCACCACCGGGCCCTTCATTCGCTGCGCGCCTCCACAATGGCTGCGATGATGCGCGTGAGCAGTCGCGCAAACTGCTGCTCCACCTGCATTCCCGTCTCGATCACCTCTTCGGCAGTGAGGAGCTGGTCTTTGACGCCCGCCGCCATATTGGTGACGCAGGAGATGCCGAGTACCTCTACGCCCATGTGCCGAGCGGCGATCGTTTCAAGCACGGTGGACATGCCCACCAGGTCCGCGCCCATGTTGCGAAAGGCGCGAATTTCCGCGGGCGTCTCATAACTTGGGCCAGTCACGCTGACGTAGACGCCCTCTTCGAGCGTGTAGCCCTCGATCTTCGCCGCCGTCTGCGCGAGCGTGCGCAGCCGCCGCGAGTACGCGTCGCCCATATCGAAGAAGCGTCCGCCGAAGCGCTCATCGTTGGGTCCGATGGTCGGGTTCTGTCCCGTCATGTTGATGTGGTCGGAGATGAGGACGAGCTGGCCTTCATGGAACGTAGTCCGGATGCCGCCCGCGGCATTCGTCAGGAGAAGCGTGCGCACGCCGAAGCGGGCCATCACGCGCGTGGGAAAGGCGATTTGGCTTGCCGGGTAGCCCTCGTATCCATGCACGCGGCCCTGCATCACGGCGATGGGCGTTCCATGCAGCGTGCCGATCAGCAGGCGCCCGCTGTGTCCGGGTGCGGTCGATAGCGGGAAGTGGGGAATTTCGCTGTAAGCCAGCGTGACGGGGTTGTCAAGCTGGCCGGCGAAGCCGCCCAGACCCGAGCCGAGAACAACGGCGAGGGTGGGGCGCAGCGTGGTGCGCGCGGCGATGAACTCTGCAGCCTCAGAGGCCTGGTCGTAAAGAGAGGGGTTCTGCATTGGGGTTTAGCGAATCAAAATTCCAACGATGGATGCGGACATAAGGTTAGCCATGGTTCCGGCAAGCATGGCTCGCATCCCCAGCCGCGCAAGGTCGTTGCGGCGATTGGGCGCCAGCGCGCCGATGCCTCCAATCTGAATGCCGATGGAGCTGAAGTTGGCGAATCCGCAGAGCGCGAAGGTGGCGATGGTGAACGAGCGCGCGCTGAGCACCGCCTTCTGCGCGCCGAGCATCGAGTACGCCACAATTTCATTCAACACCATCCGCGTGCCGAGCAGGTTGCCCACGCGCCGAGCCTCATGCCAGGGAATCCCGATGAGCCACGCAATGGGTGCAAAAATTGCGCCTAGAATCGCATCAAGGCTGCTGGGGAAATAACGGAAGTGATGCGCCGCGAGCCAGGTGTGCATCCCGCCCATCACGCCGTCCAGCAATGCGATGAGCGCGAGGAAGGCAATCAGCATAATGGCCACGTTGAAGGCCAGATTGCCGCCATCGATCGTGCCGCGCGCGATCGCTCCCAGCAGATTCTCTTCTTTATGCTCAATGTTCTCCGGCATCTTCACCACGCCCTGGGTCGCGGGCGTTTCCGTCTCCGGCACCAGCATTTTGGCAATCAGGATGGTTCCTGGAGCAGTCATAATGACGGCGGCAAGCAGATGCTGCGCTGAAATTCCGTACAGAATATACGCAGCCATAATGCCGCCGGAGACGTGAGCCATGCCGCTGGTCATAATCGTCATCAGCTCGGAGTTGGTCGCGTCGGGCAGAAACGGGCGAATCGTCAGCGGAGCCTCGGTCTGGCCCATGAAGATGCTGGCGGCAACGTTCAGGCTTTCGGCGCCCGAGACGCGCATGGTCCACTGCATCAGCCGCGCGAAGAAGCGGATCACGATCTGCATCACACCGATGTGATACAGCACTGCGAACAGCGCGGAGATGAAAATAATGGCGGGCAGAACCTGGAAGGCGAAGATCAATCCATAGGAAGAATGCTGTTTGCCGAATTCGCCGAAGACCATCTGCGAGCCGGCGAAGGAGTAGTCGAGCATGCGCGTGATGGCCCCGCTGACAGTGGCCAGAATCCTCTCGCCGAGCGCCCACTTGATGACCAGGAACGCGAAGACGATCTGCATGCTGAGTCCCCAGACGACGGTGCGCCAGCGGATGGCGCGGCGGTTGGTCGAGAAGAGACATGCCAGCAGCAGCATGGTGAGCAGACCAAGGATTCCGGTGAATCGCGCCAAATCGTCTCCTTCGGGTGGGGCTTAGGTATGAAAACTCTATCCTACTGTGCGGGAGAGCGGCGGCGGCAAGGGATTTTTCGCATTTTCGCTGTCGCGGGTAAGAATTTCTCCAATCAGCGGAGGGATGACGGCTGGACCGTCGTCGATGAAGATGGCTCCGGTCAGGAGACGCTTCGCTTCCGCAAATCGCGCCTTCTCATCGGTGAACATCAGGCACAACGGCTCGCCAACCTGCACGCTGCTGCCGAGCTTTGCGTACATCTCAATGCCCGCGTGCGCCGCCACAGGCTCGCCGGCCTTTTCGCGGCCCGCGCCCAGCCGCTGCACGGCCCAGCCCATCTGCTCGCAATCCATGCGCGTGATCGTACCGCTGCGCTGCGCGCGCAATTCGCGGTGAAACTTCGGAGCGTGGAAGTCCCCCGGGCGCTCGAAGATGCTCGTGTCGCCGCCCTGCGCGGCCACCACGCGCAGAAAAGCCCTATATGCGGAGCCGTCGTTCATTCTGGCCTCGGCAATCGCGCGGCCCGCGGCAGCGTCCGCGGCTTCGCCACCCAGATGAATCATCCATCCGGCCAGAACCAGGGACAGCTCGCGCAGGTCTTCGTTCAGCGGGTGGCGCTCGCCGCGCAGCAACTCCATTGACTCCCAAACCTCAATCCAGTTTCCAGCAAAGCGGCCCAACGGCTGGTCCATGGATGTCATGAGAGCCGCGGTGCGTGTGCCCGCCTCTTCACCCGTTCGCACCATGAGCGTGGCGAGAAAGCGCGCCACCGCGGGGTCTTTCAGGAATGCGCCGGAGCCGGTTTTGACATCGAGCACCAGCCCGTCCAGCCCCTCGGCCAGCTTCTTGCTCATGATGGACGCGCAAATCAGCCAGGGGCTTTCCACCGTTCCAGTGCGGTCGCGCAGGTCGTAAAGCACGCGATCCGCGGGAACGATGTCCGCCGTCTGTCCAATCATCACTAAGCCGCATTCCTCCAGCACACGCCGCGTCTCCGCTCCGGAAAGCTGGGTCCGGAAGCCGGGGATGGTTTCCAGCTTGTCCAGCGTGCCGCCGGTGTGGCCCAGCGCGCGCCCGCTGATCATGGGAACCGCAAGCCCGGCGGCTGCGGCAATCGGGGCCACCAGGAAGGAGGTTTTGTCGCCCACGCCGCCCGTCGAGTGCTTGTCCACGGTACGCCGACCACCCGGAGAGCGCATGAAGACCTCGCCCGAGAAGCGCATGGCCGCCGTCAGGGCTTCGAGCTCGCTCTCACTCAGCCCACGCAGAAAGGCAGCCATAAGCCATGCCGCCAGCTGCGCCTCGGAGATGGTCTGGCGGGCGGTTCCCGCGACCAGAAATTCAATCTCCTCGGTGCTCAGCTCGCGCCCGTCGCGCTTCTTCCGGATGAGGTCGATCACATGCATTGCGCTACAGCCTGCGGAGGTGAAAACTGAAGGGAAAGACCTGGTTGAATGGCAGCGCCACCAATCCATCGTCGCCAGGGAAAGAGATCATCGCGTCGGGCGCGACGAACTCGCTCAACACCTGGCGGCATGCGCCGCAGGGCGGGCTGGGCTGGCCGTTCAAATTTGTAACCGCAATGGCTACAATCTTGCGGCTCGCTCCACTCGCGCTGATGGCGCGGAAGAGCGCGTTGCGCTCCGCGCAGCTGGTGAGTCCATAGGACATATTCTCGACGTTGCAGCCGGTGACCACCGACCCATCGTCAAAGAGCAGGGCCGCGCCCACGCGGAACTTCGAGTAGGGGGCATAGGCGTGCGCGGCGGCGTGCCGCGCCGCGTCCATAAGCTGCGCGCCGGAATGGGATGAATCAGCCATACTACTGAGGCTAAAGGCTGCCTGTCGATTGGGCAAATATGGCTCTCAAGTTCCACCGCCTTCTTCCCGATAAACCATACTGTGGACGAGCTGACGCGCGAATTTCTGATTGAGAGCCAGGAGGGTCTGGACCGCATGGAGCGGTGCCTGACCGAGCTGGAGGAGCGGCCGCGGGACGGTGAGCTGCTGGCCGATATCTTCCGGTCGGTGCATACCATCAAAGGCACAACCGGGTTTCTCGGCTACTCGCGGCTGGAGTCGCTGTCGCATGCCGGAGAGAACCTGCTCGGTATGCTGCGCGACGGCAGGTTGATCGCCGACGCGGAGATCATCGGCGCGTTGCTCGCGCTGCTGGACGGGCTGCGTGCGATCCTCGCGTCCATCGAAGCCGACGGGAGCGAGGGCGACGGCGACGACCGCGCGATGATCGAACGCCTGATGGATTTGCAGAATGGAGATGCGCAGGTTCACGCGATGAAGCCTGTTCAGGATGCTCAGGGGCAGACGGTTCGCAGGCGCAAGCGGAAACCGGCAGCATCCGGCAAGCGTGCGGCAAAGCATTCGACCGCGCTGGTTGTCTCCGGCGGTGCGGCTGCCATGATCTCCAGCAAAGACGCTCAGATCGGCGGCGAAATTGCTTTTCCGGTCTCTCGATCCGCCGTGGACAAGCTGGACAGGCTGGAGACTCTGCCCGGAAATGACGAAGGCGCGGCAAAGGCATTGGCCACAGCGGCTGATTCCACATTGCGCGTCGATGTGAACCTGCTGAACCGGATGATGAATCTGGTGGGCGAACTGGTGTTGACGCGCAACCAGATTCTGCAGGCAACCAGCGCCGATGCTGGATTCACCATGCTCTCGCGCCGTCTGGACATGGTGACGGCGGACCTGCGCGAGGCGGTGATGAAGGCGCGGATGCAGCCGGTGAGCCACGTCTTCTCGAAGTTTCCGCGCCTGGTGCGCGACCTGTCGCAGCAGCTCGGCAAGCGCGTGCGCCTGGAGATGGAGGGCCAGGAGACGGAGCTGGACAAAAGTCTGCTTGAGGCCATCAAGGACCCGCTGACGCACTCCGTACGCAACTCCATCGACCACGGCATTGAAGATCCGGCAGCGCGCGAAGCTGCGCACAAGCCGGCCGAGGGCCTGCTCAAGCTGCGCGCCTATCAGGACGGCAGCCATGTAGTCGTTGAGGTGGTCGATGACGGCGGCGGCATTCGCGTGGAGAAGGTGCGCGACAAGGCGATCGAGCGCAAGCTGATTTCTGCCGAGAAGGCTGCGCAGCAGAGCGAACGCGAGCTGCTGCAGCTGATCTTTCTGCCCGGGTTTTCGACCGCGGCGGCGGTGACGAATGTCTCCGGACGCGGCGTGGGCATGGATGTGGTGCGCAACAACGTCGAGAAAATCGGCGGCAAGGTGGAGATCGAGAGCCGCGCGGGCAAGGGAACCACGCTGCGGCTGCGGATTCCGCTGACGCTGGCCATCATTCCTGCGCTGATTGTCCGCAGCCGCTCGCAGAGCTTCGCGTTGCCGCAGGGTGTGCTGCACGAGCTGGTGCATCTGAGCGCGGAACAGGCGAAAGAGCAGGTCGAGTGGCTGGAGAATGCGCCGCTCTACCGCCTGCGCGGACGCCTGCTGCCGCTGGTCTTTCTGGGCAGCATGCTGGAACAGAAGGAAGCCGCCGCAGAGGGTGGGGGCTGCTACATCGCCGTGCTCAATGCCGACGGACGCCGCTTCGGGCTGGTCATCGACGGGCTCGCCGACCCGGAAGAGATTGTGGTCAAGCCTCTGTCGCCGGTGCTCAAGCGGATCGGCCTGTTCTCGGGCGCGACCGTGATGGGCAATGGAGAGATGGCGCTGATTCTGGACCCGTCTGCGCTTGCCGTCCGCGCCTCGATCGGCATTAGCAGTGAAGAAGAAGAGATGCAGACGGTGGGAGACACCGTGAAGCTGGACAAAGTAGAAAGTGAGTTTCTGCTGGTCGAGACAGGCTCTGCGCAAGCCGCCCTGCCTCTGAGCGACGTGCTGCGTATCGAGCGGATTTCACGCACGAGCATTGAGCGCATCGGGCAGCGGCCGGTGCTGCGCTTTGCGGGCACGGTGCTTCCGCTCGAAGACCCCTCGGGCATCCTCGATCAGCCGTATGAAGAAGGCGCGGAGATGACCGTGGTCGTTTGCCGCGATGGTGGACGGCACGTCGGCGTGGCCGTGTCGCATGTGCTCGATGTGGCCGCGGGCGCGCCGCTCACTGAGGCGGGAACGGAGGTTGTGTCTCCCGGCATCACGCTGCTCAAGGAGCGCGTGACCAGCGTGGTGGATCTGAGCCGCGTGCCGCCTCTGCCCGCAGCCGAGCCTGAGCTGGCGATGGAGATGGCCGTATGAAGGCAACCCTGGAAGCACGCAGCAAACCCGTGAGCGAGGGCGGAGTGGAGATGTGCTCGGTGCGCGCCGGCGAGACCGCCTTCGGCGTGCCGATCATGCGCATCCTTGAGATTCTTGGCGCGCAAGCGACGCAGCCGGTGCCGCTCGCGCCATCGTTCATCGGCGGACTGGTGCATTATCGCGGCGAGGTGCTCACCGCTGTCTCGCTGCGCCGCCTGCTCGATCTCGAGCCGCACCAGGGCGCGTCGGACGTTCTTGTCTTCGAGGGGCCAAGCGGATACTTCGGCCTGATGGTGGATGCGGTGGGCGAGGTAATCACCGTACTGCCGGAGGCGTTTGAGGCGAATCCCTCGACGCTCGATGATCGTCGCAAGGCTCTGTTTGCCGGAGCCTGCAAGTTGCCGAACGGGCTGATGGTGATGCTTGATCCCGACCGTCTCGATCCGATGCGGCTATCGCATTAACAGGAGGATGGACGCATGCGCGCTTTGATTGTGGACGACTCTCGTTTCATCCGCGACTATCTCCGGTCGCTGCTGCAGGGGCGCGGCCTCGAATGCATGGCTGCCGAGAATGGGCAGGCCGGCCTGGACTACCTGGGCTGCTCCGGCCCATACGATGTCGCGCTGGTGGACTGGAACATGCCCGTAATGGGCGGCCTGGAGATGGTGAAGGCGGTGCGCCGCGATCCCGCGTTGGATGCAGTCAAGATCCTGATGGTGACAACCGAGGCCGAGAACTGGAATATCGAAGCCGCGCTCAGCGCCGGAGCAGACGAGTATCTGATGAAGCCGTTTGATGAGAGCGGATTGATGGAAAAGCTCGAGATGATCGGAGTCGTTCCTGATTGACTGCCGGGCTCACATGGATGCAGCCGCGTTCCCGGATTCGCGTGCTGGTAATCGACGACTCTGCCGTGATGCGCAGCCTCTTGCGGATGACGCTGGCCGCCTGCCCGGAGATTGAGCTTGCGGGCATGGCGGTCGACGGCGTCGCCGGGCTCGAGGCCGTCGATACGTTGAGGCCCGACCTGGTGCTGCTCGACGTCGAGATGCCGCGCATGAATGGTTTGGAGGTGCTCGCGGAGATGCGCGCGCGCAGCCTGCCCGGCAAAGTCATTATGTGCAGCACGCTCACGCGGCGCGGCGCCGGGATTACGCTGGAGGCACTGGCGCGCGGTGCAGCAGATTACGTTGCAAAGCCCTCTGCGCAGGATGGCATTCATCAGGGCGTAGACACACTCAGCCGCGAGCTGCTGCCGAAAATACGCGCGCTGTTCACCGTGCCGCAGCACCCGGCCCCGTTCAGGGCTCCTCGGATTCCAATGCCGGTGCCGTCTCGTATTGCGCCGCATGCATCTGCGGGTGTACTGGTCATTGGCGTTTCCACGGGAGGGCCGGCCGCGCTGGAGAAATTTCTGTCTGCGTTGCCCGCGGAGTTCCCGCTTCCGGTTCTGATTGTGCAGCACATGCCTCGCCTGTTTACCGCGCTGCTGGCCGAGCGCCTCAACGGCCTGTGCAGCATGCCGGTGCGCGAAGCCTCCGGAGGAGAAGTTCTGCGGTCCGGAACGGTTTCGCTGGCGCGGGGCGACTGGCATCTGCAGATCGTCGGCACGGCAGCGCGCAGTTCACTTCGCGTCACGCAAGCGATCGCTCAGGAACACTGCCGTCCTTCGGTCGATGTGCTGTTCCGCTCCGCCGCCGCTGTGTACGGAGCGGGCGCGCTTGCGGTGGTGCTCACAGGAATGGGATCGGACGGACTCGACGGCTGTCAGGCGATTCACGCGGCGGGGGGAAGAATCATGGTGCAGGACCGCGAGACCAGCGCTGTCTGGGGAATGCCGGGCGTGGTGGCTGCTGCCGGACTCGCCGATCAAACGCTGCCGCTGGAGGCGCTGGCGCCGGAGATCGTCCGCTCCACAACCCGGTATGCGACGAGCAGACCGGCCTGATACGAGAAACGATACGAACAACGTTGGGGAATTCTTTCCATGGCCTGTACGGATGCTGATTTTGCCTATCTTCGGTCGGTTGTGTACGAGCAATCGTCCAACACGCTCGACGCCTCGCGCGATTATCTGTTTGAGTCGCGGCTGCATCCCCTGCTTTGCGCTACCGGTATGGGAACGCTTGATCGCCTGGTAGCCGCACTGCGCCAGCAGCCGGATGCCGGCATCAAGCGGTCCATCGCCGAGGCCATGACCGTCAATGAGACCAGCTTCTTTCGCGACCGCGCGCCCTTTGACCTGATGCAGCTCGACCTGCTTCCCGCGCTCATCGAGCGACGGGCTTCCAGGCGCCGTCTGCGCCTGTGGAGCGCGGCCTGCTCCACCGGCCAGGAAGCCTACTCGCTGGCCATGATGCTGTGCGAGCACTTTCCGCGCCTGCGCGAGTGGGAGGTGGAGATTGTGGGCACGGATATTTCAGCGGACGTGGTTGCGCGCGCGCAGGCGGGCAGCTACCAGCGCACCGAGGTGAATCGCGGCCTGCCGGTGCGCTTCCTGCTCAAATATATGCAACGCAGCGGGGATGAGTGGAAGATCGTTCCCGGCGTCAAAAGCGTGTGCCGCTTTTACCGGCGCAACCTGTGCAACGGGCCCATGCTCATGGAAAAGTACGACGGCATTCTGCTGCGCAACGTCATGCTCTATTTTTCGCGCGAAACCCGCTGCCAGCTTCTGCTGAATCTGCATCGCATCCTGGCCTCCGACGGTTTTCTGATTCTGGGCTCGAGCGAACAGCCGGGGCTGCCGGAGCACTTTGAGCCGGTCCTGGCGCACAAGACCTGTTATCACCGGCCCATCAACAGTAAGGCTGGTTGAGGAACCGAACGGCGATCCGGCCCGGGTGTGGCGCATCTAAAGAGCACGGCACGATATCCTGCTTCGAGCAGAGCGAGGCGCGTGTTCCATCGATGACCACCCGAAAGAAAGCACCCATTCCGGCAGAAGATGACGCCGCGCTCGCGCTCTTCCATCCGGTCACGGCATCCTGGTTTCGCGCCGTCTTCAAGCGGCCGACGGCGCCGCAGCGGCAGGGATGGCCAGCTATTGCGCGCGGCGAGAGCACGCTGATCCTTGCGCCGACCGGAACCGGCAAAACCCTCACCGCGTTCCTGTGGTGCCTCGACCGGCTGATGTCGCGCAGCGATGACGATGAGACCGAGGGTTGCCGCGTCGTGTATATCAGCCCGCTCAAGGCGCTGGCCGTGGATGTGGAGCGCAACCTGCGCGCGCCGCTGGCCGGAATTGCCGATATGGCCGAGCGGCAGGGAATCAGCGTTCATACTCCAGGCATCAGCATTCGCACCGGAGACACGCCACAGCGCGACCGTGCGCGCTTCCGCCGCCATCCCGCGGAGATCCTCATCACCACGCCGGAATCGCTCTACCTCCTGCTCACGTCGGAGTCCGCAAGCGCGCTGCGCACCGTCGAAACCGTGATCGTCGATGAGATTCACGCGCTCGTACCCACCAAGCGCGGAGCGCATCTGGCGTTGAGCCTCGAACGTCTGGAAGCGATTGCGCAGAAACCGATGCAGCGCATCGGCTTGTCAGCCACGCAGCGCCCGCTGGAAGAGATAGCGCATTTCCTCGCTGGAGTGGAGCCGCGCAAGGCGGCAAAGCGTGAAAGGAAATCCGATGAGTTAGCCGAATTCGAGCACGAGTGGACCAGCGATGAAGAAGCCGGACAACGATTCCGCCCGGTCACCATCGTCAATGCCAGCGAGCCCAAGCGCCTTGACCTGAAGGTCGAAGTTCCGGTCGAAGACATGGCGCGTCTCACCCAGGCCAATGAGAGCGGCGAAGCGGCCTCGCAAAACGCGAAACGCGCTTCCTCGATCTGGAGCGCGATTCATCCGCGCCTGCTCGAGATTGTCCTCACGCGCCGTTCCACACTCATCTTCGTCAACAATCGACGCACGGCGGAGCGTCTTGCCGGGGCGCTCAATGAATTAGCGGAACAGCGCGGGATTCCCGGAACGCTGGCGCGCGCGCATCATGGCTCTCTCGCCGCCTCGCAGCGCTCCGAGATAGAAGAGCAGCTCAAGGCCGGCAATATTCGCGCGCTGGTCGCGACGTCATCGCTGGAGCTCGGCATCGATATGGGCGCAATCGATCTTGTTGTGCAGATTGAGGCGCCGCCCTCGGTGGCCAGCGGCATGCAGCGCATCGGCCGCGCCGGCCATCAGGTGGGAGCGGCGAGCGAAGGAATCATCTTTCCCAAGTACCGCGCTGACTTGATCGCCTGCGCCGCCGTCACACGCGCGATGCAGGAGGGGTTGGTTGAGTCCACACGCTACCTTCGCAATCCGCTCGATGTGCTGGCGCAGCAGATCGTCGCCATCGTCGCGCAACCACCCCGCATCGCCGTCCCGCGCAGGCAGGGCCAGCCTCCACCTGAGGCCGAGATCGAGGTAGACGCACTCTTCACCCTCATTCGAAGCGCCGCACCCTTTGCGTCGCTGAGTCGTAACGCCTTTGATGGCGTGCTCGATCTCCTCTCCGGGCGCTACCCTTCTGACGAGTTTGCGGAACTGCGTCCACGCATCACATGGGATCGCACGCACAATCTGCTCACGCCGCGCGAAGGCGCGAAGAGCCTGGCGATTCTCAACGGAGGCACCATTCCCGATCGCGGCCTCTACGGAGTCTTTCTCTCCGGAGCCGACAAGCCCGTTCGTGTCGGTGAGCTTGACGAGGAAATGGTCTTCGAAAGCCGCCCTGGCGAAACCTTCGTTCTCGGAGCCTCGACCTGGCGTATCGATGAGATCACGCATGACCGCGTGCTGGTTTCGCCCGCACCCGGTGAGCCCGGCAAAATGCCGTTCTGGCATGGCGATCTTGCCGGACGCCCGCTCGAATTCGGCCGCCGCATCGGTGCGCTGGTACGCGAGCTGCGCGAGCTTCCACGCAATGCGGCCGTCAGCCGTCTGGTGCGCGAACACGGTCTTGACGTACAGGCGGCGGAGAACCTTATTCGCTTCCTCGCCGATCAGGAGGCGGCGACCACCGCCGTTCCCGACGATCGCACCATTGTGATCGAGCGCGTGCGGGACGATCTGGGCGACTGGCGCGTTTGCGTGCTCACGCCCTTCGGCAGCCGCGTGCATGCTCCGTGGGCGATGGCTGTTGCTGGAAAGATGCGGGCTGCAGGAGGCGCAGATATTGAAACGATGTGGGCCGACGACGGTTTCGTCCTGCGCTTTCCTGACTCGGACATGGTGCCTGACGTCGAAGCGCTGCTCCTCAATCCGCGAGAGGCAAGCGACCTGGTGCTGCGCCAGCTGGGATCGACTGCGCTGTTTGCCGCGAAGTTCCGCGAGTCGGCGGCGCGGGCGCTTCTGTTGCCGAGAAGGCGCGCTCAGGGACGCGCGCCGCTGTGGCAGCAGCGCAAACGCGCCTATGATCTGCTGTCGGTTGCGTCGCGCTACCCTTCATTTCCCATGCTGCTGGAGGCGTATCGCGAGTGCGTGCGGGACGTCTTTGATATCCCCGCGTTTCTCGAAGTGCTGCGCACCGTCGAGAAGCAGGAGATACGGGTGCATGTAGCCGATTCGCGCAAGCCTTCGCCCTTCGCGTCATCGTTGCTCTTCAGCTATGTTGCCAATTACATCTACGACGGAGATGCGCCGTTGGCCGAGCGCCGCGCGCAGGTGCTCTCCATCGATCAGGATCAGCTGCAGGAGCTGCTCGGCGAGGCGGACCTGCGCGAGTTGCTTGACGCTGACGCCATTTCAGAAGTTGAGGAGCTGCTGCAGGGGCTGCGCGAGACGCAGCGCGTGCGCAATGCCGATGGTATTCACGATCTGCTGCTGCGGCTCGGGGACCTCTCGCGCGCAGAGATTGCGAGCCGTGTAGCCACGCCCGCTCTCATGGCATACATCGAAGGTCTGCAGCGCGCGCGTCGCCTCATCGCAATCAAAATTGCCGATGAAGAGCGATATATCGCGGTTGAGGACGCGGCTCGCTATCGCGACGCGATCCGCATTCGGCTCCCGCAGGGCATTCCGCCGCAACTGCTCGCACCCGTTGCTCAGCCGGCGGTGGCGCTGCTGCGCCGCTATGCGCGCACGCACGGGCCGTTCACCGCGCACGAGGCCGCTTCGCGTTTCGGCTTGAGCATTCAACAGGTAGAGGCGCCGCTGCGCACGCTGGTGCTGGATGGACGTGTCCTCGAAGGCGGCTTCCGCCCAGCGGGGCTGCATCGCGAGTGGTGCGATGTGGAGTCGCTGCGGCAGATTCGCCGCAAGTCGCTTGCGCGTCTTCGCAAAGAGATTGAGCCGGTTGAGCAGTCCATGCTCGCGCGCTTTACAACGCACTGGCAGGGAGTCATGCAAATGCGCCGCGGGCTGGACGCGCTGCTCGACACCATCGAAAACCTGCAGGGTGCGCCGTTGCCTGCGTCGCTGGTGGAGTCCGCGATCCTGCCTGCGCGCCTGGCAAAATACGTGCCCGGCGATCTCGACACGCTGATTGCGGCGGGCGAGATTGTGTGGTGCGGTTTTGATTCGCTGGGCGAACGCAATGGCCGAATCGGATTGTATCTCGCTGACAAAATCAACACGCTCTTGCCATCAAGCTGCCCAGGGAGTGAGCCGCTCAACAAGAAGGAGCAGCAGATCCTCGATCAGCTATCGCGCGGCGGAGCCATGTTTTTTGCGCAGCTGCACGATGCGCTCGGCGGCGGCTATCCCGGTGAAATCCTCGATGCGCTCTGGAGCCTCGTGTGGCGCGGTCTGGTCACGAATGACACCTTCCACGCGCTGCGCGCCTATGTTGTGAAACCATCTTCGTCTCGCCCGGCAAAGCGCCTGCATAATCTGCCCGCCTTCCAGTCGCGCCGCACCACGCCTCCCAGCGCGCAGGGCCGCTGGGCGCTGGTTCCGCAGCCCGACCGCGGCACACCCGCGCAGCAAACCAGCTGGAGCCACGCCCTCTCACTGCAATTGCTGCAGCGCTACGGCATCCTCACCCGCGAGACCGTCGCACAGGAGAATATCCCCGGAGGCTTCAGCGCGGTCTATAGCGTTTTGAAGGCATTGGAGGAAAGTGGACGGGTCCGCCGCGGCTATTTTGTTGCGGGCTTAGGCGCAGCGCAGTTCGCCCTCCCTGCGGCCGTCGATACGCTTCGTTCGCTGCGCGCGATGTCGCAGCCGGAAAAGCCGGAGGTGATCATGCTCGCGGCCACCGATCCGGCCAATCTCTATGGATCGGTCCTGCGCTGGCCGCAAAGCGCAGACGATGCCGCCGAGCCCGGCCCGCGTTCGCTGAGCCGCAGTGTCGGAGCGTCCGTCATCCTGCGCAATGGGGATCTGACGGCTTATTTGCGACGCGGCAATCCGAACCTGCAGGTCTTTCTTCCTGCCGACGAGCCCGACCGCAGCAACGCCGCGCGTGATCTGGCAACTTTTCTCGCGAACGCAGCGCAGGCAACCATGGACGACGAAGATCACTCCGCGCGCGGCTTGTTGATCGCAACAGTGAACGGCCAGCGGGCGCATGAGCACTGGCTAGCGCCGTTTCTTCTGGAAGCAGGCTTCTCTGCGGCGCCGAAGGGGTTCAACATTCGCAGGACTCCACCGTCAGATTCACCCGCCGCAACCTGATCGCATCCCGCGCGCCC
>Ga0335075_10000694_pt1 | contig 57495 bp, 45 predicted proteins | sample Lox_Sample_24_FD_206723 | JGI IMG/M metagenome (GOLD analysis project Ga0335075, IMG submission 206723) | Soil microbial communities from Loxahatchee National Wildlife Refuge, Florida, United States - Lox_Sample_2.4 | ecosystem: Environmental > Terrestrial > Soil > Wetlands | place: USA...
ACCACCGTCCAGGATCAGCAGGCTCAGGTCAAGAAGGCCATTGAGAATCCGGATGTGATCCACTTCAAGGGGATTACACTTTCGCCGACCGGAAGCTTTATTGAAGCTGCGACCGCCTGGCGTAGCGCAGCAACCGGCGGCGGCATCAACACGCCGTTCACCGGCATTCCGCTGGAAAACTCAAATGCGGGCCAATTGAGCGAATTCTACGGCTCAGGCCGTCAGTCCCGCCTGGCCATCAAGGCTGTCGGCAAGCTGGATAACATGACGATGACCGGCTACTACGAAATGGACTGGCTCGGCACCGGCGTCACTTCTAACAACAACCAGTCGAACAGCTATGTTATGCGCCAACGCCAACTCTGGGCGCAGGCAGCTTTGACCAACGGATGGCAGTTTACAGGCGGCCAGATGTGGTCCCTGGCGACTGAAACAACGCACGGCCTGGACAACGGGACCGAAATTCTGCCTTCCACCATCGACCCGCAGTACGCCGCCGGCTTTGTATGGGCCCGGCAGTACGGCTTCCGGGTAACGAAGAATTTTGGTAACCAGTTCTGGATCGGCGCATCGGCTGAAAATCCGGAGACACTCAACCCCGCCGGCAGCAATCTGCCGCTCAACGTTGTGCTCGGTGAAGGTGGAACCGGCGGCGGCCTGTACAACTCTACCGCGAACTACTCCTTCAACCTTGCTCCGGATATCATCGCCAAGGTGGCCTTCGAGCCCAAGTTCGGCGGTCATTATGAAGTCTTCGGCATCGCCCGCTTCTTCCGCGATCGCGTTTACCCGAACGCATCCGCCGCTCCTCCGTCCGGTTCGACTTCGCTCACAGGCACCTCTGCCGGAGCTTACAACGACAGCACGGTCGGCGGCGGTATCGGCGCCAGCGGCAGGTACGCCTTCCTGGACAAGAAGTTAACCATCGGCGTGAAGGGGCTTTACGGCGACGGGACCGGACGTTATGGCTCTTCGGGAATTGCAGATATCACCTTGCGCCCGGACGGTCAGATCGCTCCGCTGCACAACTTCTCGGCCCTCGGCACAGTCGAAGCCAGCCCGACTCACCGGCTCACCATTTACCTCAACTACGGCGGCGACTACGTTTTCCGGAACTACTTTGGCAAAGTCGGCTATGGTTCGCCTCTTACCAACATGAGCGGCTGCCATACCGAACCGGTGCCAGGCGGCGCGGCAAACGCAAACGGTGGAACGGGCTTTGCGCCAGCGAACCCGGCCAACTGCGGAAACCAGACTAAGGACGTGACGGAGTTCGTTGCCGGATACTGGTACGATATCTACCGCGGACCGAAGGGTCGCCTTCGCCAGGGAATGCAGTACAGCTACTTCACGCGTAACCTCTGGTCGGGCAACGGCGGTACAACGAATCCGGGTAACGGAGCCGACGGCATCGACAACCTTTGGGAGACTTCGTTCCGCTACTACCTCCCGTAATCACAATCACACAGACAGAAGAAAGACCCGCTTTGGCGGGTCTTTTCTTTTTAGCGATCGAGATTCTGAACTCGTCATGTCTTACCGCCGCTCAGCTCTTCAGGTGCGCAACCTGTGCTTTCATCTGTGCCTTGATCACCAGTTCCGCAGCCAGCAGACACTGCGCCTGATCCTGCGCTATGTGTGTGCGGTTCACAACATCGGAGACAAACTGCGGCCCAAAGGGAAGCACGACATTGTTGCAATCGATATAGCGCTGCTCGGTTTTGTTTACCAGGAATAGATTGTTGCCGCTCTTGCTGACGGCTACGTTGATGTACTTGCGAACTTCAATGTAGCCTTCCGTGCCCAGGATGAACAGTCTCCCATCGCCCCAGGTACCAAGCGCGTCCGGCGTAAACCAGTCCAGCCTTACGTATCCGAATCCGCGATCGCCGCGCAGCATCATGTCGCCGAAATCCTGAAACTTTGGATGCTCCGGATGGTTCACGTTGGCGATCTGCGAAGCAACGACTTCAGCCTCCGTCGAGCCCGTGTAGTAGAGAAACTGATCGACCTGGTGCGACCCGATGTCGCAAAGAATTCCTCCGTATAGCTCCGGTTCCCAGAACCAGTACGGACGCGGCGACGCGCCTCCCGCATGTGCATCGGCCCCGGCCTTCACCGGTTGGAAGATCTGATGTGGAGCAATGTTGATGGTTTGGATCACGCGTCCGATCGCGCCTGCCTGCACCAGCTCGCCGGCCTTCACCGCGCCCTTTACCTCGAGGCGTTCACTGTACATGATGGCGTAAATGCGCTTCGTCTCTGCGATCGTCCTGCGCACTTCGGCCAACTGCACAAGCGTGGTGGCTCCGGGCTTGTCGCTCAGGAAATCCTTGCCGCGTTTCATTACTCTTACACCAAGCGGGGCACGCTGATTCGGAATCGTCGAACTCAGCACCAGCTGCGTCGAAGAGTCGTCGAGAATCTCGCCCTCCGATTGCACCATCTTTGCCTGGGGAAACGCCTTCGCGAATGCAGCGGCCTTGTCAGGTTCGGCTCCGTAGGCGGCTACAAGCACGCCGCCTCCACGGAGGACCGCCCCCACCATCCCATAGATGTGGTCGTGGCTCATCCCGCATACCGAGAATCGGATGGAATCGTTCGGCTTTGCCTCCGCATCTTGTCCGGGCCCTGCTATCTCATGCACGAAGTGACCGCTCTCCGTGGTGCGCAGCCCCAACCCTGATTCCGGAAACATGGTCATCATTCCTGCTCCGCCCATCGCTTTCAGAAAAGCCCGCCTGTTTACCTCATCGAGTGCCATTCACAAGTCCCCCACTCCAATATTCCGATTAATCTGCCGGGTGGCAAATCGCTGGCGGCCGTACGCGGGCTCCCCGTGGAAGATGTTCAGCTGAAAAAAGCCCTGCAGACAGTTGATACGGTATCGCGTATAGGTTTATTCTCTGTCACTTCTAACAGGCGACGCCCCGACAGGCGTCACTTAGACTTGCCGCATTCGTCGAGAAATGAAGGAGTGTGATTTGTGGCGATCGTAACGGCTACCAAACCCGTGAAGGATGGATAACGGCATAATGGAGTGGCGAGATCGACGGTGCCCGGTGCTCCGCTCAGCGCGGAGGATCTGTGCAGTGCGGAAGCACGGTGGGAAGCGCGATATCTGAATTGGCCACCGCAAGCGCGACATAAGGAGCACAGTGTGGGGACAGCGCAATTCGCCGCAACAAAATCATCGGAGCACTCAGACCAAGCCGGTGGCAGCACTCGCGGCCGAAGCTCGCCTCTTGGAGCCACCCCTGCTGGCAGTGGCGTGAACTTCAGCGTGTACTCGCGCAGTGCCGACAAACTCGAGCTGCTGTTTTTCGATCAGGAAGACGACGCTCATCCCTCGCGTATTATCCCCCTGGATCCGTTTCACCATCGCACGTATCACTACTGGCACGCCTTTATTCCCGGTGCACGGAGTGGGCAGATCTATGCATACCGGGTTTACGGCCCTGCAGATCCATCAAGGGGGCTTCGCTTCGACGATGTCCGGCTCCTGCTCGATCCATATGGACGCGGGGTAGTGGTACCAGATAACTATTCTCGCGAGCAGAAGAATAATGATGACGCCTCAACGGCCATGAAAAGCGTGGTCGTTGACCCGGCTGCGTACGATTGGGAGGGCGACCAGCCTCTTTATCGCGAATGTTCCCGGACCATCATCTATGAGATGCATGTGAGGGGCTTCACTCAACATCCGAACTCGGGCGTTGCAGAGCAGAAGCGCGGCACATTTCTTGGCCTGATTGAAAAAATCCCTTACCTTGAGGACCTCGGCATAACAGCAGTGGAGCTTCTCCCGATATTCCAGTTCGACGCGTTAGATTGTCCGCCGGGCCGCGTGAACTATTGGGGCTACGCGCCCGTTTCCTTTTTTGCGCCGCACCATGCATACAGTTCCGGCCGGGATTGCCTCGCGCCAGTCAACGAATTTCGCGATATGGTCAAGGCGTTGCACCGGGCCGGCATCGAGGTAATCCTGGACGTTGTTTTCAACCACACAGCGGAGGGTGATCACAACGGTCCCACCTTCTGTTTTCGCGGTTTCGACAACGAGACATATTACGTCCTCGAGAAGGATCGATCCCGATACGCGAATTTCAGCGGCACCGGTAACACCCTCAACGCGAACCATCCGATCGTGCGCCGAATGATCGTTGACAGCCTCCGCTATTGGGTGCAGGAGATGCATGTGGACGGTTTCCGTTTCGATCTGGCATCGATACTTGCACGAGACTCGAGCGGCCAGGTGATGGCCAGCCCCCCGGTTCTTTGGGATATCGAATCCGACCCTGTGCTTGCCGGAACAAAGATGATTGCCGAAGCATGGGACGCAGCCGGGCTCTATCAGGTCGGAAGCTTTGTCGGGGATAGCTGGCGTGAGTGGAACGGGCGTTTTCGCGACGATGTGCGCAGCTTTTTCCGTGGCGACGAAGGCTCGTTGCAAAACTTTGCCGATCGATTGCTCGGCAGTCACGAAATCTACCGCCATAAGGGACGCGAGGCGGAACAAAGTGTGAATTTCGTGACGTGCCATGACGGTTTCACCCTGAATGACCTGGTTTCTTATAACCAGAAGCACAACGAATCAAACGGCGAAAATAACCGTGACGGCGCAGACGACAACCGAAGCTGGAACTGCGGAGTGGAGGGGCCGACGGACGATCCGGCGATCGAGCAGCTTCGTGACCGCCAGATCAAGAACTTCATGACCGTCACACTGCTGTCGCTTGGCCTGCCTATGTTTCTTATGGGTGACGAGGTGCGCCGCACTCAGTTCGGCAACAACAATGCGTACTGTCTGGATGATGAAGAGAATTGGTTCGATTGGTCGCTGCTCACCCGGCATGCGAATATTCATCGATTCGTAAAACTCATTCTCAGCAGAAGACTGCTGCGCGATGCCGGTCCTGAGCGTCAGGGGATGAACCTGACTCAGCTGATTGCCAGAGGTGTGAAGGGATGGCACGGGGTGAAACTCGATCAGCCGGACTGGAGCAGCCGTTCGCGTAGCATTGCGTTCAGCGCCGAGTTACGCAACGAAAAATCGCTCGTCTATTTCATCTTTAACGCGTATTGGCAGCCGCTTACCTTCGAATTGCCCGCTGTATCCGGTTCTTGGCGGCGGTGGATCGATACCTATCTGGCGACTCCGCAGGACATTGTTCCCTGGCTGGAATCGCCTCCAGTTTCTGACACTGCTTATCAAGTGGGTCCGCGTTCCGTAGTGAGCCTTTGGGCGCGTTCCGGCGACGAAGCGTGATCGTTCTGAAGCTGGCTACACCCTTGAATTCCCGCAAGATGCAGCTGAAAGAAAGGAAACAGATTTTAGTTGTCAACCGCGAGGGACAGGCGCAAACTGTCACTTCTGCCAGTATGCTGTCCCGTCGCGCGGGCATACTTTGGCTGCGTCGATGCAGCCGCTTGCGGACTGTCGTCCTGAGTTGAATTTATGGGTGCAAGGGTTTCTCATTGGTCGCTTTCTCAGGTGTGCGTCAACAAGGAGTGTGTCAATGCATGGTACGCGTGGATTTGAGAGATTCGGATCTCACATCGCCAAATGGAAGAAGCGCTACACAGAGAACCTCCATGCAAATCGATCGTTATTGAGGAGGGTCAGCGCCGGAGCTTTCGCTCTCATTATGGTCGCTGGCTGCGGGAAAAAGGAGGCAGCGGCACCACCTGCTCCCCCCGAGGTGTTGGTAACAGCGGTCGTCCAGAAGGATGTGCCCGCCTTCAGCGAGTGGGTTGCGCAGTTACAAGGCCCGGTGAATGCGGACATCACTCCCAAGGTGCAGGGCTACCTTCTGAAGCAGGATTATCAGAACGGCTCCTTTGTGAAGAAGGGACAACTTCTGTTTGATATAGACCCTCGCCCCTTCGTCGCCGCGCTTGATCAGGCCAAAGCGCAGGTCGCCGTGGCCCAGGCAAATCTCACTGAGGCGGAAAACAACGTAACCCGTGATATGCCGCTCGCGGCGCAGAACGCTATTCCGCAAAAGCAGCTTGACACTGACCGGTCGACACAGCAGGCGAACCAAGCGCAACTGGACGCTGCAAAAGCGCAGATGGTGCAGGCGGAACTGAATCTCGGCTGGACCAAAGTTTATTCGCCCATCGACGGGATCGCCGGTGTAGCGAATTCACAGATCGGCGATCTGGTGGGAACGGCCACCAAGATGACGACAGTCTCCCAGGTCAATCCAATCTGGACATACTTCAACATCAACGAGAGCGCTTACCTCGCCAACGCGGCGCACATTAACCAGGCGATCCGGACTGGAGATAGGCGAACGGTGCCGCGCAACATCGAATTCATCCAGGCGGATGGAGACACTTATCCGGAGAAGGGACAAATCATATTCGTGAATCGCCAGATCACTTCCCAAACGGGCACCATCCAGATGGCCGCCGCCTTCCCCAATAAGGATGCCATCCTCCGCCCCGGAGGCTTTGGCAGAGTTCGAATCGAAACAGGCGTGACTCAGAACGCTCTGCTGATTCCGCAGCCCGCCGTGATCGAAGTGCAGTCGCAATACCAGGTGATTGTGCTCAATCCTGAAAACAAGGCAGTGTTTCGACCTGTAAAGGTGGGAGAGCGGGTTGGACCAAATTGGATTATCACTGAGGGATTGAAGCCCGGCGAGCGGGTTGTGGTGGAAGGCATCCAGAAGGTGCAGATGTTTGCCGCCGCGGCGCCGCCTGAGATGGTAAAGGAAGGTCTCCCGGTCGTCGCCAAGCCTTACACGCCGGCCCCCGCAACGCTCGGGGGCAACTGACCATGTCGAAATTCTTTATCAATCGCCCCATCGTCGCGATAGTCATCGCCATTCTGATGGTGCTGGCTGGCGGGGTCGCAGTGCTCGAGTTGCCTACGGCTCAGTTCCCCAATATTGCCGACCCGATGGTCCAGGTAAAAGCCACCTACCCTGGCGCCGATGCCCAGACGATTGCCGAATCTGTCGCAACGCCGATCGAACAGCAGATGTCGGGTGTCAGCGGCATGAACTACATGTACTCCCTCAGTGCCAGCTCCGGCGGAGGCATGACGCTGTACGTTGACTTTGCTCTGGGAACCGATATCAACACCGACCAGATTCTGGCGCAGATGCGGCAGGGACAGGCCGCATCGCAACTGCCCTCCGAAGTAACCCAGCAAGGTGTGACCGTTCAGCCGGGAACAACGGCGCCTTTCATGCTGCTCGACCTCTACTCTCCCAATGGCGCGTATGACCAGCTTTTCCTTTCCAACTACGCCATCATCAATCTGCAATATGCGCTCACCCGTATTGGAGGTGTTGGACAGGTCAATGTATTCGGCGCCGGCCCCTATGCCATGCGCATTTGGATAAATCCAGACAAGCTGGCGAGCCTGGGTGTGACCGTGACCGACATCATGAACGCGGTCAAGGCTCAAAATAAGGTCAATCCCGCTGGCCAGGTTGGCGGCGAGCCTGTCCCATCCGGGCAACAGTTCACCTACAACGTGCGAGCTCCAGGGCGCTTGCCTACGGCCGAGGAGTTTGGTGAGATCGTCGTCCGCGCTCAGCCGGACGGATCGATCCTGCGGCTGAAAGACGTCGCGCAAGTGCAACTGGGATCGCAATCCTACTCCGTCATATCGCGCTTTGGAGTGGCAGGCGAAAATAAGCCCACCCAGCCAGCCGCCCTCATTGCTCTCTATCTCACCCCCGGAGCCAATGCGCTTACAACCCGAGCCGCCGTCTTGAAAATGATGGACGAAGCGAGAGGACGCTTTCCTCAGGGGCTGGCCTACACGACCGCCCTCGACACGACGCTCGCTGTCAGTGCCGGCATCCACGAAATCTATAAGACGCTGATCGAAGCCCTGATCCTCGTCATCATCGTCGTCTACATCTTCCTCCAGGGCTTCAGGGCGACGCTGATTCCGCTGCTCGCCGTTCCCGTCTCTCTGGTCGCGACCTTCATGGTCTTTCCCATGCTTGGTTTCTCCATCAATACCCTGTCGCTTCTGGGTATGGTCCTGGCGATTGGGCTGGTTGTCGATGATGCCATCGTCGTCGTGGAGGCGGTGGAACACAATATCGAGAATGGGCTCTCACCTCACGATGCGACCATCAAGGCGATGGAAGAAGTCTCGGGACCAGTCATTGCGATCGCACTCATCCTGGCGGCGGTCTTCGTCCCCACAGCCTTCATTCCCGGCATTACGGGCCAGCTTTATAAGCAGTTTGCAATCACCATCGCGATTTCGGTGCTCTTCTCGGCATTCAACGCACTCACCCTCAGCCCCGCGCTCTCCGCCATGCTGTTACGTCCCAAGAAGGAGTCTCGAGGACCCCTGGGCGCATTTTTTCGCGGGTTCAACCGCGTCTTTGGCCGCGCCACCGATGGGTACGTAAACATATGCAGACATCTCATCCACAAAGCCGCACTGGCATTTCTCCTCCTGGCAGCCCTGACCGTGGGTGCGGGTTACTTCGGTAAACAGCTTCCGGGAAGCTTTCTCCCCGATGAAGATCAGGGATACCTTTATGCCGGGTTGCAACTGCCGAACGCCTCGTCTCTGCAACTCACGTCGGAAGCTTCGCGCGAAGTCGAGAAGATCATGTTGGAAACGCCTGGCGTGCAATACGTCAGCACAGTCAACGGATACAGCTTGTTGAGCGGCGTCAACGCCACCTACAGCGCGTTCTACTTTATCTCACTGAAGCCCTGGGAGGAACGCAGGACTCCGGAGGAGAGCTACGAAGGGATCAAAGCCCACCTGCAAAAGGCGCTCGCGAGGGATCCCTCGGGAATTGCATTCTCGTTCCCACCGCCAGCGATCCCGGGCGTGGGCACCTCAGGAGGCGCTACTTTCATTCTTGAAGACCGCTCGGGCGGCACCATTGACTTTCTCGCGAAACAGACCCAGATCTATATGGCTGCTGCGCGCAAACGCCCGGAACTGGCGGGGCTCTTCACAACCGCCCTGTTCGGCGTTCCCCAGGTCGGGGTAAAGGTGGACAACGCCAAGGCGATGACCCAGCAGATCCCGCTGGCCGACCTGTACCAGACGGTGCAGACGTTCATGGGCGGCTCGCTGATTAACTTCTTTAACCGCTTCGGTCTGCAGTGGCAGGTATATGTGCAGGCGGCTGGTGACTTCCGCACCAGAGCAGAGAATCTCGGCAAGTTCTACGTCAGGAACGCATCGGGGGACATGGTTCCGCTGAGCACGCTGACCACTACTGACGCGCGCAGCGGAGCCGAGTTCGTAATGCGCTACAACCTCTTCAACTGCGTCCAGATTAATGCAGCGGCCGCGCCCGGATACAGTTCCGCTCAGGTTATGGCTGCCCTGGAAGACGTCTTCCACAAGACGATGCCTGGACAAATGGGCTTCGACTACTCCGGCATGTCCTACCAGGAGCAAAAGGCGGCGCAAGGCGTTTCCCCCGCTGTTATTTTTGGCATGGCCTTGTTTGTTGTTTTCCTCATCATGGCCGCGCAATACGAGAGCTGGACGCTGCCCTTCAGCGTGTTGCTGGGACTTCCCATTGCCATCTTCGGCGCGTTTCTGACGCTCTACCTACGCCGCTTCGACAATGATGTGTACGCTCAGATCGGGCTCGTCATGCTGATCGGGCTCTCTTCAAAGAATGCCATTCTCATCGTGGAATTTGCCAAGCTTGAGTACGACAGCGGCAAGCCGCTCATTGAGGCGACCCTGACAGGGGCAAGGCTGCGACTGCGGCCAATTCTGATGACGGCATTTGCTTTCATTCTTGGCTGCGTGCCGTTGTGGCGGGCATTCGGAGCAGGCGCGATTTCGCGCCAGGTGCTGGGAACGACGGTCATCGGCGGCATGCTCGCATCGACAGTCATCGCCATCTTCTTCGTTCCCGTCTCGTTTGACGTAGTGGAGCGCTTCGGCAATCTGTTCAAGAAAGAGAAAGAAAAATCGCTACCGCAACCCGCGGTTAGTACTGGCTCGGAAGGAGGGCACGATTGATGCGAGCGAGAACATTGGCGGCAGCCGCGTTATTGCTTTTGCCATGCGCGTGTAAGCTCGGCCCCAATTACAAACGCCCCATCGTGTCGGTTCCGGATCAGTATCGGGGCTCTGCGCCGCCTTTGACCGCGCAACAGGCAGCGGCGCCTGCGCAGCCCGGTCAGGAATCCTTTGGAGATATGAAGTGGTTCGCCGTGCTGCAGGATGAAACGCTGCAGAGCCTGATCAAGGAAGCTCTCACGAATAACTACGATATGCGCGTTGCCGCCACGCGAATCCTCCAGGCCAACGCGAGTCTGGGGATTACGCGTGCGAACCAGTTCCCGACGGTGGGTGGTACCGCCAGTATCCAGAATGAGCAGTCCACGCCGCTTTTCACCGGCTCGCCCTGGATCGATGCTCTCGGGCTGCAAATGAACTACATCGTCGATTTCTGGGGACAATATCGCCGCGCGACCGAGGGTGCCCGGGCTACGCTCCTCGGTACACAGTACGCCCAGGATCTGGTTCGAACCACGCTGGTTGCCGAGGTTGCCAGTTCGTATTTCCAGCTCCGGGCCTTCGACTCACAACTCGATATTTCGAACAAAACGCTGGTTACCGACAAGGAGATGGTAAGGATAAACACCGTCAAGTTCCAGGGCGGAGAGAGCGCGATTACCGACGTTCTGCAGGCTCAACTTTTGCAGCAACAGGCTGAAGCCCAGATCATTACCCTGAAGCAGGGCATCGAGCAGACGGAGAACCAGATCAGCATCCTGCTGGGCAGAAATCCGGGGCCGATTGCTCGCGGTCTCACTCTGATTGACCAGCCGCATTTACCTGAAATTCCCGCTGGACTTCCTTCAGAGATTCTGGAGCGCCGCCCCGACGTGCGCCAGGCGGAAGAAGCCCTGGTCGCGGCCAATGCGAACGTAGGAGTGGCCAAGGCGAACTTCTTCCCCCAATTTTCGTTGACCGGTTCTTTCGGCGCGGCCAGCACTGCTCTGACCAGCTTTTTGCAGGGGCCGGCGACCTTCTGGACCGTGGGTGGCGCGCTCGCGCAGCCCATTTTTGAAGGCGGCAGGATCAGGAGCGGCTACCGGTTGGCCTGGGCACAACGGGATCAGGCCGAACTGCAATACAAGCAAACCGTACAGCAGGCATTCGGGGATGTATCTAATAGCCTGGTTGGATACTACCAATCGCGGCAATACCGGATGAAGATACAGGAGCAAACCGAAACCTACAGGCAAACTGCAAATCTTGCTGAAGTCCGCTTTCTCGGTGGATATACGGCTTTCCTTGAAGTCCTGGTAACCCAGCAGCAATATTTCGTTTCGGAAATCAACCTGGACCAGGCATGGCTGACAGAAATTCAGACGTATGTTCAGCTGTATCAGGCCTTCGGCGGCGGCTGGCAGCAGTAGACTGCAGATTGTATAACCGGCCTTGCTCGCTGGTCTCGTAAGGCGCAGAGTTGCGCGATGAAGAAAAGGGTCCTCAGAGCCGGCCTCCTCGTTATCCTATGCCTGTTGCGGCCCGTGGCGACGGCGGCAGCCCAGAAACCGTCTTCTCTTCCGTCGCCGGGAGATCAATCCGCAAGTGCCCAGGATACCCCTGAAGAAGAAACAGCCATAGAGCCCGGCCAGGTCATGATTGATGGTCGGACTGTCTTGAAAGTCTATGAGCCGATTGCCAGTTTGACCCTCGATGCTCGCGCAGAGGGAATTGCCTCCCGCATCGTAGGCCTCGCCAGGGACACCAACATCCCAGCGCAATCGGTCCGCCTCCAACCGCGTGATCTCTGGACAGAAATCCTGGCGAAAGACACCGTCATTATGGCGGTCACCGATGCAGATGCCAGAACGGCTGGGATGACCCGCCAGGACCTCGCCCTGAAAGACGCCGAAAGTATCCGTCAGGCCATTCGGACGTACAGGCAGGAACACAGTTGGCGAATGCTATTGCGCGCCATCCTGAAGACCACACTGACCACGTTAATTTTGCTGGCGCTGCTCTGGCTTGTTCGCCGTTTGAGGCTTTTCTGTCGAGCCCGTATTCAGAAACAGATCGCGATCAGCGCCAAGGCCAGAACAAAATCCGCATGGCATCTTTCCATGGCCTATCTCGGGCCCGTGATTCTGGCGCTCGGAACCTTCCTCCGATGGGTCGTGATCCTGGCTCTGTTGGAAGCGTTTCTAACCGTGACCTTGGGCTTTTATTCCTCGACTCGTGAATTATCCCTCACAGCGACGAAATGGATATTGTCTCAGCTCGAGCTATTGGCCAAGTCTGGTCTGGACTACGTGCCGAATCTACTGGTCCTGGCCGTAATCGTGCTCCTCACCTATTACATTCTGCGACTGATAAAGCTGGTCTTTGCCCAGATCAGTAAGGGCGACCTACGTTCCCCGGTTTCTATCCGGATTGGGCTGAGCCGACCGACAAACTCATGCGGATGCTCGTCCTGGTGCTCGCTCTGGTCGTGGCCTTTCCCTACCTGCCCGGGGCGAGAAGCCCCGCGTTTCAGGGGATTTCCATATTTGTCGGTGTCCTACTGTCTCTTGGTTCATCTTCTGCCGTCGCCAATGCTATCGCCGGCATCATCCTTACTTACATGCGCTCCTTCCTTGTCGGCGACTGGATCCAGATCGGCGAGACTATGGGAGAAGTAGTTGAAAAGACCCTGCTGGTAACCCGGATCCTCACCCCCAAAGCAGAGGTGATTACCATTCCTAACGCGACTGTGATGAGCGGATCCGTGAAAAATTTCAGCATTCAGGCAAGGAAAGACGGGGTTATCTTCTACACCACCGTGTCCATTGGCTTTGACGCTCCCTGGCGCACCGTGCACCAGTTGCTTATGAGCGCCGCTCTGGGAACCGATCATGTTTTGCAGCAACCGGCGCCTTTCGTGCTCCAGCGATCGCTTGACGATTTCTATGTAACTTATGAACTGAATGCCTACACCGATGCCCCGCGAGAAGTACTGAATATCTATTCCGACCTGCATCGAAACATCCAGGACGCATTCAACGAAGCCGGCGTGGAAATCTGTTCCCCCCATTTCTCCGCATTGCGCGACGGCAACCCGATCGCAATCCCGGAGCAATACATCAAAGCGGGGTATACTGCGCCCGCGTTTCGGCTTCATTTGGATCAGGTTGCGAATGACGGCCAGTCTCGATCGTCACGCGCAGCGAAGTCTGCTGCTTCGGATCAGTAAATCACCACGGCGAGACAGATCGTCGACTGTTTCTTCTGACAGTATTCATGGCTGCAGCAACACTTTAACCTGTTGGTTTGACGGTTAGCCGTCTGCTCGCCTGGCAGGTCTCGGAGCGGCGGTGTGCGGTCCAGGAGAGGGAATGATCCATGGCCGATAAACGCAACGGCGAAAACGGAACTAGGCTGAGTAACAAGGAATACACAAAGGAGCTTCGCCGCCTGCAGGCTGAGCTATGCAAACTGCAGGACTGGGTGAAATATAAAGGTCTCCGCGTCATAGTAGTTTTCGAAGGGCGGGATGCCGCCGGCAAGGGTGGAACCATCCGCGCCATTACCGAGCGGGTAAGTCCGCGTGTCTTCCGTGTAGTAGCGTTACCCGCTCCGTCTGACCGAGAAAAAACTCAGTTGTACATGCAGCGCTACATGGTGCATTTCCCTGCCGCGGGCGAAATCGTCATCTTCGATCGCAGTTGGTATAACCGGGCCGGAGTTGAGTACGTGATGGGATTCTGCACGAAGGAGCAGCATCGCATCTTTCTCGAGCGCTGTCCGCTCTTGGAGCAGTACATCACTGATAGCGGAATCATTCTCATCAAATACTGGCTCGAAGTCGGTTCCGATGAGCAGGAACGAAGGTTTAAGGCACGGATCGATGACCCGCTCAGGCAATGGAAGTTGAGCCCGATGGATCTCGAGTCCTTTCGCCGCTGGTATGACTATTCTTTAGCCCGCGACATCATGCTCAAGACAACTGACAGCAGGCACGCTCCCTGGAACCTTGTCCGCACCGATGATAAGAAGAGAGCGAGGCTCAACTGCATCACTCACTTCTTAAGCAAGATTCCTCACGGGAAAGCTCCGCGGGAAAAAGTAAAATTGCCTCCACGAGATAAGCGCAAGCATTATAACGATCAAGTCGCGCTAAAGAGCAGGCACTTTGTTCCCGAAGTGTACTGATGGCGACATCTTCCCGAGAAATCCGTGATCGAGTACGGACGATAACAAGCCGGCATGACATGGCTCACCCGAGAAGGGGGCGCGTATGAAATCGAAATATCGTGGTTGGATTTTGCCCGGCATCGTAGCTCTGATCTTGCTGGCAACCGCGCCCGCCGCTATCCATCGAGTGATTCAGACCGGAAATCCTTATCTGTTTACCCGCGATTTCTTCGATGACATGGTAGCTCGCTTGTCAGGACCGGGTCGCCTTCGGTTCATCATGCAGCCCATCGTCGCGATACTGCTGGGTATGCGAGACGGCGCAAAGGACGCTCGAGCAGGAGCATGCCCATTCCTCTGGGGGGTCATCTTCCGGCGAGACCTGCGCTCCCAACTCGTAAAGAGTGGCCTTGCCTCCGTCCGTAACCTCGTTGCAGTTGCGATTCTGCTCGATCTCATCTCGCAGTACCTTATCTTCCGCGTCATTCATCCCGGAGCGGCGATTCTGCTCGGGCCCGTACTGATCGCGTTGCCCTATTCACTCGCGCGCGCTCTCTCCAATCGCTTCGTTGGCCGCCGCGGGAGCAAGCCGGTAACTGATGCTGCGGCGTGATCGGCACAGGCTAATTCGGCATTCCGGTCAATGGCGCCCCCGTTAGTTTTGACAGTAGTCAAGCCGTCAGCCGCCACATAAGCTTCGCAATATGTCGATGTCTCTTACACCGAGCGCTTTGCACAACGGTGGAGTCACGACTAGAGATATTCATTCTTCCGCGGTGAAGGGCGTTTGTGTCCAGGGTGTGCATTCTGCTCGCTGACGACAATTCTGCCATTCTGGAGGAAGCGTCCAGAGTGCTGGAGGAAGACTACGACATTGTCGCGGCCGTGAAGGATGGTTTGGCCGTGATCAGTGAGTGTCTCCGGCTGAGGCCGGATATTGTTGTCCTCGATATCTCCATGGGGGATGTGAGTGGTATTGATCTGGCCAGGCAGATTAATGATCTCGCCTGCTATTGCAGGATCATTTTTCTGTCAGTGCACGAGGACTGTGCGTACGTAAATGCAGCAATTGGCGCCGGAGCGCGGGCTTATGTAGTTAAGTCGCGATTAAGCACAGATTTGATTACGGCCGTCAGAGCAGTTCTGGTCGATAAGTTGTTTGTTTCTAATAGCCTGCTCTATGTGCGCGAATAAAAAATACTGGCGCGCGGCCTCGCACTCTCTTCGCCCTTAAGAACTGAAGAGAAAAATGTTCGCGAATTGTGACGTCAGGCACATACTTTTGCTTCCGTACCGCAAATAATCAGCGGAGGTGAAGCACATGCTATCGACCCGTTCCCGCATTCTGATTGCCGACGACCACACGCTGATAGCTGATTTATGCCGGACGCTGCTTGAGGCGGAATTCGAGGTCGTCGGTACCGTCAATAACGGTCGCGCCATGGTGCGGGCAGCCGCGCAGTGGAAGCCGGATGTAATCGTCGTCGATGTCGCAATGCCCATCTTGAATGGCCTCGATGCAGGTCAGCAGGTCAAGGAAGCATTTCCCACCGTTAAGCTCATCTTTCTTACGATGAACGGCGACATAGATCTTGCCGCGGAGGCATTTCGTCGCGGCGCTTCAGGCTATTTGCTGAAGACCTGTGCCGCTTCAGAGATGGTCACGGCCGTGCGTGAAGTACTGCATGGCAAAACATACATCTCCAAGACGCTGTGCAAAGACGAAGTCAACTACTTGCGGCGGACCGAACTGAAGCTGGTTGAGGAGGAGGAGCGTCTCACCGAAAGACAACGTGAGGTCCTCCAGTTGCTCGCCGAAGGCAAAGTAATGAAGGAGATTGCCGACATTCTGAATATGACCACCAGAACCGTGGCTTTTCACAAGTACAGAATGATGGAGGCCTTGGGCGCCAAAAGCAATGCTGAACTAGTCCGCTATGCAGTCAGGCACCATATCGTCGCTGCGTAGCCGATGCAGCAGACTGTCAATTTGTGAGTCTGCGAATTTACCGACGGCCGCTCGGTTTTTTATGTCGGATCAAGGGAATAAATTTCTCATCCCTGTGACCATCCTTTTCCAATATCCTCAATAAAGAATGAAGGAAAGCAGATCTGCGAATAACTCCTCCAACAAGCTGCGGGCGATGAAAGACGTTCTCCCGGTTCTCGATCTTGGCCTTCTTGAAGACAGTATTGGATTCGCGCTCCGCATGGCGAGTCTTGCCTCGACACAGCGCTTTCACAAAGCTATGCGGCCGTTTGATCTTCGCCCTGCGCAATTCAGCGCGATGGTTCTTATCGGCCTGAATCCTGGAGTCCGGCAAAGGGATCTTTGCGAGACGCTGCGCATCGAGAAGGCAAACTTCGTCGGCATCCTGGACATTCTTCAACGCCGCAAACTCGCTGAGAGACGTGCGGACCCGAAGGACCGTCGGCGCCACGCCATCTTCCTCACGAAAGAGGGACAGGCGCTCCTGCGGAAGGCTTCGCGGACTCACGACGGGCTGGAAAATGGGCTGAAGAAGAGGCTTCTTTCAGGAAACACAAAAGGTCTTCTCGATACTCTTGCGGCCCTGAGATAGCGTCCTGCGTTCCTTACAGCTCAGGGCAACAGATCGTCATGCGGACTCAATGATGATGTTGGCGTATTGTGTCGTGTCGCCGGTACGTATCAAGCCGATCGCTCGGGGAACGCGTTTTTTGAATTCAACGTGTGGTTCATAGACGATTTCGACGTTCGCAAGAGCATCGGCAAACTTCCGCTGTACCGCCGTCCCATTTTCGGAGCGGAATTCCTCTGCCATCATCGCGCCGCCGATCACGAAATTGCCCCGGATGGCCCTCAGCACATCCAATACCTGTGGAATATCGTCGACCAGCGAGATATCGACCGTTTCGATTTCCCGCCAGAATGGAAATCCCCTGTCGGCGATGACCAGCGTATTTGTATGGCGAACCCGGCTGAGTAATGAATTGATCGCAGGATTTAAGATGCCGCTCTTCAGCATGAATTCTTCACCCCATTGTTTTTCTGTAGTCCGCTCGCAAAGCCTTCGCTCTCGCAATGAATAAAGCATGAATGAACAGCCGTTCGCACAAATTGTTTATTAACAGCAGCCCGAGAACTCACAAGTCCACCGTCTCACCGAGCCGATAGACCTGGATGGCTGTTCCCCCGCAGAATTGCCCGCGCTCATGCTCGCTCAATTTCGCGGCATAATCATTGAGCATTCGGAACCACTCTCGGTATTCAACCGCCACAAGGCACACAGGCCAGTCGGACCCCATCATCAATCGCGTCGCGCCAAATGCGTCGAAGACAGTATCCAGATAGGGGCGAAGGTTGGCTTCCGTCCAATCTTCCCAATCGGCTTCGGTCGCCATCCCCGAAACCTTGCAATAGACATTGCTCCTTCGCGCCAGTTCATAGATATTTTCCCGCCATGGTGATAGCACCCGCTCGCGGATTCTCGGTTTCGCAACGTGATCCAATACGAATATCTGATCGGGGTGGGCGTCGACAAATTTTATCGTCTGCGGAAGGTGCCGTTCATAAATCAGGATCTCGTAAACGAGACCCGACGAAAGCATCGTCGCGATGCCGCGGTTGAAGCCGCTTCTCAGGACAAAATCATCGTCAGGCTCCGCCTGAACCACATGGCGCAGGCCCTTCAACTTTGGATATGCCGCCAGATCATCGAGACAGGAAGAAAATTCCTCGCTGGCAATCGGCGCCCACCCTACCACCGCCTCAATGAAGGGATGTTCCTCTGCCAGCGAAAGTAATTCTTGCGTCTCGGCCAGGTCTTGCCTGGCCTGAACCGCAATTGTTCCCTCGATCCCGGCTGATTCCGTGGCAGATATTAGATCAGCGGGCGTGTAGTCTCGCCGCAACCGATGCATTGTGTCATCGATCCAGCCATATTCTGCTGGCGTATAACGCCACAGATGATGATGAGCGTCGATGCGGCGAGGCATAGCTTTGCGTGATTACCTCCGTAGATGCTGGAACTAGCCTTAGCTATGTGAGTAAGACGCCATACTAGCTCCGCCAGACCTTTCCATCCGGATAACTGTAATCTTTGAGCGTCTCCGGATAGATTTCGATGCTGTATCCAGGCTTCTCCGGAAGAAGATAGTGGCCATTCCTGATTCTTACGGGATCGACAAAGTGCTCGTGCAAATGATCGACGAATTCGATGACACGATTTTCCAAAGACGCCGAGACGCAAAGATAGTCAAATGCGGAAAGGTGCTGGACATATTCACAAAGGCCCACTCCGCCTGCATGCGGGCAAACAGGAATGTTGAACTTCGACGCCATGAGAATTACCGCCAGATTCTCATTCACCCCCGCCACGCGGCAGCTGTCGATCTGGCATACGTCGATCGCCCCGGCCTGCATCAATTGCTTGAACATCACGCGGTTATGGCAGTGCTCGCCGGTCGCGATGCGTACATTTGGGACCTCACGCCGGATAAGGGCATGACCCAGAATATCGTCCGGACTCGTCGGCTCCTCCATCCACCATGGACCGACCTCAGCCAGCTCACGCGTACGCAAGATGGCTTCGTCCACATCCCACTTCTGGTTTGCATCCATCATCAGTTTCCGCGACGGTCCTATCTTTTGCCGCACAAGGCGCGCCCGTCGCAGATCCTCTGCGGGAGTTCCACCGACCTTCAGTTTGAAATGCATCCAGCCTTCTGCCAGCGCCTCGTCACAAAGCCCCGAGATTTTTTCATCACTGAAGCCAAACCAGCCAACCGAAGTTGTGTAAGCGGGATACCCATTAGCTTTCAGCTTCTCCAGGCGCGATTCCATCCCCCCGCGGCGCTCCCGCAAGAGAGCCACTGCTTCCTCACGAGTCAACGCGTCGCTGATATAGCGAAAATCGATGGCTCTCGCGACCTGCTCCGGTTCCATGGAAGCGAGAAGCTGCCACAACGGCTTGCCTTCCACCCGCGCATAGAGATCCCACACAGCATTGATCAAGGCTGCTGTGGCCAGATGGATCACGCCCTTCTCAGGACCGAGCCATCGGAACTGGGTATCATCCGTGAGACTGCGGCTGAATGCTCCCAAGTCCTCGGCGATCGAGGACATCGTCCGCCCTACCACATGGCGAGATAGATAACGGACCGCCTCTACGCAGAGTTCCGTTCCGCGGCCAAGCGTGAAGGTCAGCCCATAGCCGTTCACTCCCCCATCTGTTTCGAGAATGCAGTACGCAGCGGAATAATCAGGATCTTTGTTGACGGCATCAGAGCCAATCTGTTCACGAGACGTAGGGAATCTCAAGTCAATAACGCGCGCATTTGTGATCTTCAAATCGCCCAGAATATGCCTCCTCATTGTGGCGCATTGCAGTCAGAATGTCCCGCTCGGCGGGACGTTGTAATCTCAGTATCCCAGTCGTTTATTTACCACGTTTTCGAGCGGTTCGTTCCTGGTGAAGCGATCATACTGCTTCAAAAAGAACGCCATCGCTCGATCCTTCCAGTCCGGTGTGTTATCGGCGCAGTGTGGAGATAGCAGAACATTCTCCAGATGATAAAGCGGGTGCCCTGCCGGCAAAGGCTCTTGTTCAAACACATCCAGGCCGGCGCCCTTAATTCTTCCCGAAGTGAGCGCCTGCACTAAGGCAGTCTCGCTAATCACCGGACCGCGCCCGACGTTTATCACGACCGCCGTAGGCTTCATCGCTGCAAACTCCGCTGCATCGATCATGTGCCTGGTTTCTTCAGTAAGAGGCGCTGTCGCGACGATGTAATCGCAGTGCTGAAGCATTTCCCGAAGCTCTTGCGGCCGGTAAAAGCGTTCGATCAGAGGGTCCTTGTCCTGAGGGGGATGACGTTTCGTTGCCAGGAGTCGCATGCCCATGGCATGCACACGCGCGGCAACGGCTTGCCCGATATCTCCATAGCCGACAATTCCGACGGTCTTCTCCTCGATTACTTCCACATCGAAAGGCTTCCACACTCCTGCCGACTGGTTGCGGATCATACGGCGAAAATCCTTGGCAAAGTACAGAATCGCAGCAAGAGCAAATTCACCGAGGGACGCACTGAACACGCCGCGGCCGTTGGTCAGGATCACGTCGCTCTCCACAAGCTCCGGAAACAGGAGCTTATCCAGCCCTGCCGACCTCGAGTGAACCCACGTCACATGCGGGCATAAGGCGAACACAGCGCGCAGCAGCTCCCGCGATCCAGACCAATTCAAGATCACGCTGGCGCTGCCTGCCGCCTCGCCGAATGTCGAAATTTCACTCGCCGTCGTATGCGGGACGTCCTTGAGCCTCGCAAGCTGCCTGTCATTTTCCCCTGCCAGAACCAACACGGACTTCCTGGTGTGCATACATCTATCGTGCCACGCCGAGACAACCTCCGCTGTGAGGGGCAGCTCACCGCCCAGTGCCGTCGCATCTCGTCTGGCGCTACTGGATGTGCTCTTCGATAGAAAGATGCGGCAATTGGTAAGTGCTTCCGGCTAATGCGAACCAGCCGTCTGCGTAGCCAGATCAGCACTCGTTGCATTCGGACGCAAAGCGGCGGCAATCGAGGCAGCCAGCAGGAAGGCGCCGGACGTAATGCAGAGCGCATAACTCAGACCGGCACGTTCCGAAATGTGACCGATAAGATATGGAGCGGCGGCGCTGAGTATGCGGCCAATGTTATATGCGAAACCCATCGCAGAGCCGCGCAGGGAAGTAGGAAACAACTCGCTGGCAATGACGCTGAAGCCGCTGAAGTATCCCGTACCGAAGAATCCAACCCACGGGCCGATAAGAAGCAGCGCATAAGGATTGCGTACGAACGCAAAGACTGGCACCAGCAGCGCCGCTATCAATAAGTAACCGATATAGATGTATTTGCGGCTGAAGCGGTCGGCAAGGTAGCCGAAGATAACGTAGCCGAGAAATGTGCCGGTCTGCATCACGACCGTCCATTCTGATGTTTGCACAATGCTGAGACCGCGCCCGCCCTCCGCACTCGACATCGAGAGAAAGCGGGGCACCCACGTAAAGAGTCCCCACCATGCGAAAAGCGTTGCAGCATTCATCGTGGAGCAGATGAGCAAATTGCGCCCGATTGCGCCGTGGAAGAGTTGGCCCACCTCAGGTCGTGCTCTCTTTTCTTGTCTCCAGGCCGCTGGCTCCTGTATCTTCCGTCGCAGCCAGAGTGTGATCAGTGCCGGTAGAACACCCGCAAGAAAAACTGCGCGCCATCCAAACCTGGGCATCACGAGCCCGACCACGACCGCGCCCAGGGCATAACCGATTGCCCATGCGCTCTGCACCAGCGCCAACGCTTTGCCGCGATGCCGTACCGGCCAGGTCTCCGCGACCAGCGCCGCGCCCGAAGCCCACTCGCCACCCATTCCCAGCCCCAGCAGCATCCGCCAGAGCATCAATTGAGCGGCTGTTTGTGCCGTCCCGCAAAGCGCCGTGGCCACGGAATAGATCAGCACGCTGAGGGTGAGAGCGCGCACCCGGCCGAAGCGATCGGCAAACCAACCGAAGCCGATGCCGCCCACTGCGGCAGCAATCAGCGTTGCCGACATCATCGCCCCACTCAACGCAGCGGAGAGGTGCAGCTCCCGCTGTACCTCTCCGAGCACGAGCGCGTACAGCATCACGTCCATGCTGTCGAGCATCCAGCCAAGGCCCGCGGCCAGCAGTGTGCGCTTCTGATCCTTCGATGCCTCCGCCAGCCAACCGTAGATTCCGTTCAAATTCTCTCCGCTTGCTTTAGAGTTTTAGAGGGGCCTCGCCAGATGCCATGACACTACGATACGAGAGCACCCCGATTTTGCGAGTAGCAATTGACACCGGCGGTACCTTCACAGATTGCGTCTGTCTCGCCGCCGGACAAATCCGCGTCCTGAAAATATTCTCCACGCCGGCCGATCCCTCTTCCGGAGTGCTCGAAGCTCTCAAGCAGATCGGCGTAGGCGAAAATCTGGATGTACGGCATGGCACGACCGTGGGGACCAACACGATGCTCGAGCGGAAAGGAGCTCGCGTCGCCTTCGTCACGACCGCAGGCTTCGAAGACACAATTGCCATCGGACGCCAAACCCGAAGCCGCCTCTATGACTGGTTCGCGCCTGTGCCGGAACGCCTCGTGCCTCGCGAACTGCGCTTCGGTATTCCCGAGCGGGTCAGCTCGGAAGGTGAAATCCTCCGCGCCCCAACGGATGCGGAGCTGAAAGCCCTGGCAGACAATATCCGCACAAGCCGGGCAGATGCCGTGGCCATCTCTTTGCTGTTTTCTTTCGCCAACCCTCAAAACGAGCGGCGGGTCGAAGCTGCGTTGCGCCCTCTTGGACTCCCCATCTCGACCTCGCATCGTATCTTGCCCGAATTTCGCGAGTACGAGCGCGCATCGACGACGGTTGTCAATGCGTATCTCGCTCCAAGGATGCAAAACTACCTCCTCAATCTCGAAGATCGTGTGATCGCCAACCACGAGGGCAGCAGGGTCGACGTGATGCAATCTTCAGGAGGCATTATCCCCGCTCGTCTCGCCGCGCAGGAGCCCGTGCGTACCGTTCTCTCCGGTCCTGCCGGTGGCGTGATCGGCGCTTGCGAAGCCGCGCGATGGGCCGGCTTCGATCGCATCATCGGCTTCGACATGGGAGGCACCTCAACCGACGTCTTCCTCTCCGATGCGGCCACAGGCGGCACGCAGCGTACTCGCGAAACCGTAGTGGCCGGAGTACCGGTGAGCTTGCCGATGCTCGAAATTCACACCGTCGGGGCAGGCGGCGGCTCCATTGCCCGCTTTGATTCCGGTGGGATGCTTCGTGTAGGCCCTGAGTCCGCGGGAGCCGATCCCGGCCCCATCTGTTTTGGCCGCGGAACCCAGCCCACTGTGACGGATGCCAATCTTCTGCTCGGCCGGCTTGATCCTGACACCTTCCTGAACGGCGGCGTAAACCTCAATCAGGCACGCACCGCGCAGCTCATGCAGGCACAAAAGGGCTCCCTCTCCACCGTAGAAAATTTCGCTGCCGGCATCCTCCGTGTTGTGGAGACTCAGATGGAGAAAGCTATCCGCGTCATCTCCGTCGAGCGCGGACACGATCCGCGGCAATTCACGCTGGTCGCCTTTGGCGGCGGAGGCCCGCTGCACGCCTGCGCTCTCGCCCGCGTACTGCGCATCCCCCGAGTGCTGATCCCCGCGATACCCGGCGCGCTTTCAGCCGTGGGCATCCTCCTCGCCGATGCGATACGTGATGATTCGCGCACGGTCATGTTGACCGGCGATGCTGTCGATAGCCTTGATGACATCTTTGCCGAGATCGAGTCACGCGCCGGCGAGAATTTTCACCGCGAAGCCAGCTTCACCGTCACACCACACTACACGCTGGATCTTCGCTACCGTGGCCAGGCATACGAGCTCAACGTCCCGTACAGCAAAGAAGATCCCGTTGCATCTCTCGCCGCGTTCCATCAACTCCATCAGCAGCGCTATGGTTTCTGTGACGAGCAAAAGCCCGTGGAGATCGTGAACCTGCGCGTACGCCTCGTCGGACGTCACGAGCCATTCTCTCCCCCATACCGCGAACCCATGCTTGGAGACGGCGCCATCGCACTCTATGCAGAGCGCGCCATCTTCTTTGCCGGCTGTTTCATGTCATCCCGCCTCTACCGCCGCGAGCGCTTGAACCCCGGCGACGTCCTCCAAGGTCCCGCGATGATCACCGAATACACATCCGCGACAATTCTGCCTCCCGCCTGCTCCGCGCAGATCGATGGCTATGGAAATCTCGTCATCTCTCTCCCGGAGGATGCCGCATGACATTCTCGCCCGGCCCCGCCAAATCAGATCCCATAGAGCTCGCTGTCTTCCAGAGCGCAGTGCACTCCATTGCCGAGGAGATGGGTGCTGCACTGCGCCGCACGGCGGTTTCCCCCAACATCAAGGAGCGCCGCGACTATTCCTGCGCCATCTTCGATGGCCGCACACAAGTCATCGCCATGGGTGATCACATGCCGGTGCACCTCGGCTCGATGCCCATGTCTGTGCAGGCGGCGGTGGCGGCAATATCCTTTGCCCCCGGCGACATTGCCATCCTGAACGATCCCTACGCGGGTGGAACTCACCTGCCCGACATCACCATGGTCCTCCCAGTATTCCTTCCCGGGCGGGGCGAACCCTCTTTCTACGTCTCCAATCGCGCGCATCACGCCGACGTTGGAGGAGCCTTCGCCGGATCGATGGGGCCCGCAAACGAGATCTTTCAGGAAGGCATTCGCATCCCGCCCATACGAATCATGCGCGGCGGCAAGCTCGACCGCGAGATCCTCGACCTGATTCTGCTCAACGTGCGCACGCCCACAGAGCGCGAAGGCGACCTGCAATCTCAGATCGGATCCTGCCGCGTCGGCGAGCACCGCGTTCTGCAACTGGTAGCTCGATATGGCGAAGAGCAGATGCAGGTGCTGATCGACGAATTGCTCGACTACTCCGAGCGCCTCGTGCGCGCCGAGCTGCGCAGGATGCCCTCCGGCACCTTCATCGCTGAGGACTGGCTCGACGACGACGGCGTGACCAGCCTCCCGTGCAGGATCGCCATGCAGTTGCAACTCGATCCGCAGCAAGCATCCATCCACGTCGACTTCACCGGCTGCTCCGCACAGGTCGCGGGAAGCGTCAATGCTGTCCACGCCATTACCCTCTCCGCCTGCTTTTACGTCCTGCGCTGCCTCTTGCCGGAAGATGCTCCGGCAACCGCCGGAATTCTCCGCCCGCTCACGTTGCTCACTCCGCGCGGCAGTATCGTCGACGCGATACCTCCCGCTCCCGTTGCCGGGGGCAACGTCGAGACCTCGCAGCGTATCGTCGATGTCCTTCTGCGGGCTCTCGCAAAGGCAATCCCCGAGCGCGTTCCAGCAGCCAGCGCCGGAACCATGAGCAACCTCACCATCGGAGGCATCGATCCGCGCACCGGCGAGCCTTTTACCTACTACGAGACCACCGCTGGAGGCATGGGCGCGCGGCCCGGCATTGACGGCATCTCCGGCGTCCAGACCCACATGACTAACTCCCTCAACACTCCCATCGAAGCCCTCGAATACGCCTATCCCTTCCGTGTCCGACGCTACGCATACCGGCACGGCTCAGGTGGTGCAGGACAATTCCGCGGCGGCGACGGCCTGATCCGCGAAATCGAACTGCTCGCTGATGCTCAGGTGACGCTGCTCGCCGATCGCAGAAAATTTCGTCCCTACGGGCTCGAGGGAGGGGAAGAAGGCGCGCCGGGAAGAGCGTCGATCACTGCAACCGGAAGCTCCGCGCAACTCGAACTTCCCGGCAAATGCAGCCGCCGTCTTTCCAAAGGAGATGTGTTGCGCATCGAGACTCCCGGCGGTGGTGGCTGGGGCGAGCCTTGATTGTGTCCTATGACGCATGAGCTTCGACGCCACCGGCAATATCACGACCAGAGGCCGACCAGGCAACTACGGCGATACTTCGTGCCAATACGCCTCCGCGTAACCCTGAGCGTCAACAGGCATGGATCTAAGTACCGCTGGACGCGGTCCATGACAGGCCCAGGAAACCGTTGTTTCGTGTCCGGTCACCACCATGGGCACGAACTGCGAATCCGGATTCTGTCGACAGTAATCGATAATGGCCTGCGTCGGTTTTTGGCTTGTCACCGCTTTGGATCCGCACGGTAGATTTGCGCCGTAGACGCAGGCAAGAACCACGCCATTTGCACAACGCCATTCCATCATCTTGCTTTGATCCGGCTTCAGATTGAGCTTCTTCGCCATCCAGGCTGGCAGTTTCGGGCCTGAATACCGGGCATCTGGCTTGTCAATCGTGCCGACAGCCCGGCAATAGGGAACTGGGTCTGTAAAAGTCTGAGCCACGCCCGGGAACGCAAGCAACAGAATTATCGGAAACAACAACCATCTCACGTACTTGATGGAAGAACTCATTAATAGGCTTGTGCGCGGGGGTAGCTTCTTCTCCGGTTGGGACAACCATTTCAAAGCGTTCATAAATCGACTCTTTCCTCCCGTCCGAGAGTGAAGACGACCCGATCATAGCTCAGCCTGTCGATATTCAGGTGAAAGTAATTTGAGAATGAACCAGGTTAGGGCGGGAGTGTAACTCAGCCAAAATTGAGTCAACAAAATCGCCCTGAAACCCCCGACAATCGCGAAAAGTAAATCTGTGTGGAACCACACAGGTTGCCGTGTAGTGTCCTCTATTGGATTCGCGGTGCAGCCCTCCTACTCTCTGTCTTGACGATTGCGTTCTTGCGACACGTTCTGCCGATCCGAAATCCCCAAGCAGGCGCAGCCGACGCCGGAGGAATCCGGTGGATCACCACTAACCGGAGGAAAACATGATTGCGAAGATATCGAAACAGCTTCTCTCGCTGCTGGTCAGTTCGACGCTCCTTGTGGCGGGAGCGCCGGCCGAGGCCTTGCAGGATTCACCCCAAACCGCCTCATCGAACGCACCCGCGAACACGCCGTCCAGCGCGTCCCCAGGCACGGACTCAACGACAGCGCCTCCCGCGCCTGCGCCGCTGAGCTCGGATCAACTGGATGCCCTCGTGGCTCCGATTGCCCTTTATCCCGACGCGCTCGTCGCCCAGGTGCTGGCTGCGGCGACACTTCCCGACGAGGTTGCCTACGCGGAGGACTGGCTGCAGCAGAACTCCAGCCTCACCGGTACCGCGCTTGCGGATGCAGTCAATCAGCAGAGCTGGGATCCCAGCATCAAGGCCCTGACGCAGTTTCCCTCGGTAATGAATAACCTGGCGAAGAATCTCTCCTGGACTTCGAGCCTGGGACAGGCCTATGTCAATCAGCAATCCGACGTAATGGCGGCGGTGCAGGTAATGCGTGGCAAAGCGCAGGCAGCCGGCACGCTGCAGTCCTCTTCGCAGATCACGGTTACGCAGTCGAGCCCATCGACGATCGTGATCCAACCGGCTAATCCGAATGTCGTCTATGTCCCGCAGTACAACCCGACTGTGGTCTATGGCGCACCTTACGTTGTGCCTGCCTACACGCCTCCCGTGGCGGTGGCTACTGCCGGAGTGTCGTTCGCCGCAGGTGTTGCTGTGGGAGCGGCCATCGGCGGGGGAGGCTTCGTCGGCGGTGGATTTGTGGGTGGCGGATTCGGCTGGGGCTTCGGCTCATGGGGCATGAACTGGGGTGGTGGCGGTGGTGGTGGCGTCAGCTACAACAACAACACCTACATCAACAAAACCATCATCAACAGAACCAACATCAACAGGACCACGAACAACTACAACAACTATCACCCCTGGGGTCAGAACAATCCTAACGGCAATCACTACGTCGCCCATGCGGGAGGTGCGACCGGATCGGAAAACCATGCATGGTACGGCAACAACGGCGTGTATCACCCGTCCGGCGACTACAAGCCGGGAACCGATACGCACTACGGTCCCAACGGCGCTTATCACCCCAACGGTTATTACGGTCCCGACGGCGGCTGGCACGAGGACAAGCCAGGAACCAATCCGCATGACCAGCCGAATGGCGGCGATAACGGCAACCATGGACTGATCGGCGGCAACGGCGGCGTTGAGCATCCCGCTGCTGACTACGGCGACCATGGCCTGGGCAGCAACCAGCGCAACGGACAGGGCGATCTCGGCTCTGATCGCGGCAACCAGCGTTTCGGTGACCAGAATGCTCGCGGTGACCAGAATGCTCGCGGTGACCAGAATGCTCGCGGTGACCAGAATGCGCGCGACGGCCAGCGGTTTGGAGGCGACCAGCGCAACAGCGGCGTCGATCGCCAGAACAGAGTCAACGAGCCCCGCTCTTACATGAGCGGTAACGGTGACCGCGACCGCGCATCGGCTGATCGCGGCAGGGCCAGCATGCACCAGGCAGCTATGCACCAGCCGCGGCCGCATCCGCAGCACGTCAGCGCTCCCCGCAACTCAGGCGGACGCCGGCGGTAGATGGGCGGCTAACTGATCGAAGAATTTCTCGAACCACATTCGAAGTAAAGGATGATACTGCGATGAAACTGCAAGCGAAAAACGTAACCGGAAGCGTGCTCTTCTCCGGGATACTGCTTCTCGGATTAGTCAACATCCTGGGATGGAGCAATCAGTCCGCCCAGGCAGCAGAAACCCCGAGTGACGCCACCCAGCTGACATTCGCGTCGCCCGACCAGGCCGGTATGGCCCTGAAAGCGGCGGCGCAGGCAAACGACAACTATGCGCTGGAGCAAATCCTCGGCGCGGACTCGAAGGCCGTTCTGTTCTCCGGTGATCCGGAGGAAGATAAGGCGTCTCTCGCCGAGTTCGTGACCAAGTACGACCGTATGAACCGCTGGGTCGCGATGACCGATGGCAGCCGTGTGCTCTACGTCGGTGCCGATAACTATTCCTACCCGATTCCACTGGCGCAAAACTCGGCTTCCCAGTGGTACTTCAACACCGCAGCAGGCAAAGACGAAATTCTTGCCCGCCGCGTCGGGAAAAACGAACTGCTGGCCATGGATGCGGTCTCTGCGATGGGCGAGGCTGAGGACCTTTACTTCACCAGCGGTCACGACGGCAATAAGCCCCTCCGTTATACCGATAAGATCCTCAGCACCCCGGGCAAGCAAGACGGTCTGTACTGGGAAGTCCCGGCTGACCAGCCGTCCAGCCCGCTCGGCCGACTGAATGAGTTCGCGAAGGATGTCGTGACTTCAACCCAGCCCGGCGCCGGGCCCGTCTTCGACGGATATTCCTTCCGCATTTCCACCCCGCAGGGAAGAAAGAACGGCTTCATCATCGTGGCGTCCCCGGTGAAGTATGGCGATTCCGGCATCATGACCTTCGTTCTCGGCAAGAGCGGCGTCATTTACCAGAAGGACCTGGGTTCGGATACCGCCGGCCTCGCCGCTTCGGTTCAGAACTATAACTCGAATGAAGGATGGACCACGGCAGAGTAATCCCGCAGGTCTTCCAACTTAGCAGAGTCCATTGCGGAAGTTGTCGATAGACTTACTGACTTCCGGAGCATTTATTTAACTAGCTTAAGGAGAAAATAGTCATGATCATCAAGAAAGACACTCTCGTTGGAACAGCCCTGGGATTGGTTCTGGGCTGTGGAGGGATGATGTTTGCCCAGGCGCCAGCGGTGGATATCGGCGGCCGCCATGGCAATCTCCGTGCCGCGCAGCAGTACATTCAGGAGGCGTGGCAGAGGATCGACATCGCCCAGCAAGACAATAACTACAATCTCGGTGGCCACGCCGGAAGAGCCAAAGACCTTCTCATTCAGGCGAACGAAGAGCTGAGGCAGGCCGCGAATGTGGCGAACGCTCACGAACGCTAACCGGACCTCGTGGACCAGGTGAGGGCACGCCTATCTCGCATCTTCCGAGAGCAGTTTCTTGTTTTGAAGAGCGAACCGAAGCAGCGCATTGGCTCCCTCACCCTCCAGGTCAAGTTTGCGGCAGATGTTGGTGCGATGGTTCTCGACGGTGCGATAGTGAATATTTAAATCCGCACCAATTTCCTTGCTCGACTTTCCGTCGGCAATCAGCCGCAGGATCTTGCGCTCCGTCGGTGTCAGCTTATTCTCCAGAACCGTTTGCGGGGACGGTGCTTCCTTCGCTTGCATCAGTTTGGTGGCGATAGCTGAACTGATGTAGGGCCGTCCGGAAGCCACCGTATGTACTCCCGCGACGATTTCCTGCGAGGCACTATCTTTGAGGATGTAGCCACTGCTTCCCATACTCATCGCTGTTTGAAAAAGATCCAGATCGGCATGAAAAGTGAGAAAGATGACTCTTGTGTCAAGCCGGCCTCGTGCAATTTCTCGGGCTACGCCTAGCCCGTCCAGCTTCGGCATTTCAATATCGAGCACCGCGATGTCAGGATTGAGGCTCTTAATGAGAGCCAGCGCAGCGTCTCCATCCGAAGCCTCGGCCACAACCTTTAGTTGGGGATCTTCTTCGATGCTGATGCGAAGACCTTTGCGTACGATCGGGTGATCGTCCGCGATCAAAATGCTGATGACATCACTCATGGGTGGACCCCTTCCAGGGGCCCTGAATCCGACATCGAGCCCTGCCAGTGCTGCTTAACAGTCTTTTCTGCCGACTCAACTCGTGCCTGCTGCATCACATTGAGTGCTATTTGTTGTGAAGCATACACGTTACGATGCGGCCCAAACAACCAGAATCAGGTCTAAGGGGAAATTGGCAATCCGGGCGGGCAAAACCGTGTGGAACCACACAGTTACTTGTGTAGCAACCTCTATAGGTTTTCTCGCTTTACTCCCGTACGCTCAGATGAGTTGCCGTTGGCGTCTTTGGGGGAACGGCTCCCCAAGCATCTTTTGAGCAGGGTTTAGGAAGCAGAATGACAGTTTTGATCGTTGACGATAGTGCTGGAGTCCGCCGGCTGTTGCGTCGTGCATTGCTGGATGTCGCTGATGCGGTGTGGGAGTGCTCGGACGGATCGGAAGCTCTGGCTTTCTACGATCACCATCAGCCGGATATTGTGTTAATGGATGTTCGGATGTCCCGGGTAGACGGCCTCACCGCGACGCGTCAAATCCGGCATGTCCACCCCAATGCGCGCATTGTCATGGTCACCGATTACGATGATGACGATCTTCGAAATGCTGCGTCCGAGGCGGGTGCCTGCGGCTTTACGCTCAAGCAAAACCTTACCGATCTGCCCTTGGTGATCCGTTCGATTACCGATCCGCAGAATTGACAGCGCTCCTATGTCAACGCCGATGGGATGCTTTTAGATACGGAAACTCAATCCTCAGTACTCGATCTCAGCCAATCAGAGGAGTGTCTCTCAATTGCGATCCTGACTAACTGACTGCGCGTTCTCACTCCCGCTTTGTGAAACAGCTCCTGTATAACCGCCTTGACTGAGCTTTCCGAGACTTTCAAGTTCCACGCAATTTCCTTATTCGTCAATCCATCCAGGATACCTCGCAACACCTCGCCCTGGCGCTCCGTGAGAGGTCGTGTTCGTTCGAAGCGTTCTCTCCACGTGCTCTTGCCGCCAAAAAGAGAATGCGCAGCTGTGTTATCCAGCCATATTTCGCCCCGCGCAACCCTCTGGATAGCTGTTACCAATTGGTTAAGACTGTTATGTTTCAGGAAGACCCCTGAGGCGCCAGCCTCCATGGCCTGAAATGTAATGGCGTCTGACATTCCCGCCGTTACCATGAGAACTCTTGCGGCCCCAAGATGGCTCTTCAAATCGGGAAGCAGGCGTGAACCCTGTTCCTCGCCAAGATCATAATCGAGCAGAACCACATCGATCGCCGACTCGGAGTAAGTGACGATAGCTTCGCTAACGGTCGCGCATTGACCGATTACGAGAAAGCCCGGATCGGCCTCAAGCAGCCGGCTCAAGCTTTCCCTGAAAAGGCTGTGGTCATCCACCATCAATATGCGAATTGCAGCCATCGTAATTAACCCTGTAGCGGTGGAGTCGCTATCATACTGACGACAAAACATGCACCCTTGGGAATCGGTACATAGTGCAAATCCCCGCCGAACGAACGCATGAATGCACGCGAAAGATAAAGCCCTAGACCAGTTGCTACCGCTCCGGCCTGAAATGGGCGAAAGAGATGCTCCGGATGAGTCACGCCGACTCCATTATCTGCAAACTCCACGACAACTTGGTTTCCCTCGTTCCGTGCATTTACAGAAAGCACTCTGTGACCATTCTGAGAAAGCGCCCGGACACTATTCGTGATCAGGTTAAGAAAGACCTGCATCAGACTCGAACGGTCGGCCCATACGAGCGGCAGGCCGGACTGGATCGTCCACTGTGAATCGATGCTTTCTTCCTGCAATGAAGGTGTAACCACAATCTGCAATTCATCGAGAAGTGCGGCCAGATCAATCTCGGTGGCCTGATCACTCGAGTGCCGGAGGTTGATGTTGGCGATGCGTTCAAGTGCGACCACAAGATTACCGAGGGCTTCGAAGTCTTTGTTTCCCGCGAGCAACCCATGGTGTGCCAGGTTTTGATGAACCGCGCCAATTGCGCTGGATACATTGCGGATTTCGTGAGAGACCGCTCCAATCGCGATTCGGGATCCGGCAAGTAGTTGATGCAAGCCCGATACTTCGTGTGTCCTGAGTTCCTCCGAGCTGTCCAGCACCATCGCGGTAAGACGCGAGCCTGCATTGGTGCGGTAGGTGGAGAAACAAATGTCAGCTAAAAAAGTCTCTCCATCATCGCGCTGCGCACGAGCTTGCATCACGCTCCGGAAGTATTGTTGCGAGACTTCGTGGCGGGAAACGTTCCTCAATGAGGGCAGATATCGATGGATCATTTTTCCCGGCAGAGACCCTTGTGGAAGCGCCAGTAGCCTGTGCGCCGCCTCATTTGCCATCAGGACATTGCCATCCGCATCTGTTGTCACAATGGCGGCCGGGCTGCTTTCGATCAAGATGCGCAGTTGCTCTTCTGCCTCGCGGCGGGCATCTCTCTGCCGTTCGATTTCATGAAGATGTTCCAGTGCAATCCTGCGGCTGCGACTCACCTCGCGAACAAACAGACCCACCCCGAGAAAGGCTGCAAAGTAGAGAACATCCCGCGAAAGTCCCGTACGCAGATTCCATGCAAGATCGTCAAAGACTTCCGCGAGGACAGTGCATAGAACCGCGACCCCACCGATTTGCCAGGGACTCAGCGCAACACCCACCACCAGCATGGGAACCAGATAAAGAAACCCAAGTGGAATCTCGCCGACTACCCACCAGTCGAGCAGCCCGATGGCCGCGATCATGATGCCAGCTTTGGCCAGTGCTGATTGCTTTTCTCCCTTAAACCAGACCATGTACTTACGTGTGCGATGCCCGACATCGCTCGTTCCATTCGCTGGTTCCATTGTAGATAGGCCCTTGTCAGCCATGGAATAAAAGGCAATCGAAATGGCCGCTCTGGCCAAAAGATAGTTTCGGCGGCTTAAAGAGGTTGATGATTGGCTGAAAGACGTAGTCGCCGTCCACGATGAGCAGCCTGAACAGGTAGCCTCCTGTTCTCGGAACGGATTCTTAGGCGAGAGCCATCTTCGACGGGATTGGAAACGATGGGGCCGGATGCGAACGCATCCAGCTCTCTTTGCTTTCGAGCTCGACTGTTGTACGCCGCGCTCGCGTAGATTGGTCGGGGCGGAGGGATTCGAACCCCCGACCCTCTGCTCCCAAAGCAGATGCGCTACCAGACTGCGCTACGCCCCGACTCTTGAAATTGTATCGTAGAGTGCTGCTTCATTCGCCGATTGTCATCGGTGGATCAGCCACTCGGTAACCAGCACAATCAGAACGACTGGAGCGGCGAAAATCGCAAACAAGGCCGCAGCGATGCAGAACAGGAACACATAATCCTTCCACGTGTGCCTGCGCGGCTGGTGCAAATGCCGCGTCATCAGCGCATAGTTGCGGCGATTCGCCTTCCAGGCAATGTCGAATGCGTCCCCCGCAAACGGAATCGTGCCCACCAGCACATCGATTCCCAGGTTCACGACCATGCGTGCCAGCCCGACATAGGGAACTCCGCGGAACCACGCCGCCACGATGATAATGCATGACGCCAGGCCCGCCAGAACATCACCCAATCCCGGAATCAGACCGATAATTCCATCAAGCCCGAAGCGGATCGAGGTTCCCGGCACACGAAACCAGTCGTCGAGCAAATGTGAAAGCAGGTCGAGATTCTCATCCCTGAACCATGTCGCAGCAACCTTGGCTCGGGGATGGCAGCACTCGCGTTCCGGCTCTAAGACTTCGGCTCTGGATGCTGGCGTCATACCTGCTTGACTCTTAGGATGCACGCATCTCTCTTGATGGTGGCAGGTACGCGGCAGCGCTGGCAAATGCTACAATAACAAAGCGTATGGCGGCTATAGTTCAGCGGCAGAACGCCTGACTGTGGCTCAGGATGTCGTGGGTTCGATCCCCACTAGCCGCCCCAATAACGACTCTGAACAACGTCGTCGGCTGATGGATGTAGTCTACCGATACCAGGACCAGGGGATGGCAGGCGGCGATATCTTTGTAGGGTGCTCGGGCTGGGCATACACCAGCTGGAAACCCGGCTTCTATCCATCATCAGTTCCCACCAAAAAGTTCCTCGATTACTACGCAACGCGGCTGAATTCTGTTGAGGTGAATTACACTTTTCGCAGTTTGCCTTCCGACACAACTGTGAATTCGTGGCTGGCGGCCACCGGGAACGACTTCCGCTTTTCCTTCAAGGCGCCGCAGCGCATCACGCACATCCTTCGCCTGAAAAATTGCCGTGAACCCTTGGATCATTTTGCTCGCTCGATCGCCCGTGTCCACGAGGCTCAGCGCCTGGGCATCATCCTTTTTCAACTCCCGCCAAACATGAAGGCGGACCGGGACCGCCTTGCTGCATTTCTTGACGATGCCCGGCAGCTTGGCCTGCGCCTCAGCTTCGAGTTCCGGCACGCATCGTGGTTTGACGACTCGATATTCGTTCTTCTCCGCGAGAGCGGAGCGGCCCTTTGCGTTGCCGAGAGCGACGAGCTGAGCACTCCTGATGTTGTTACTGCATCTTTCAGCTGTTACCGGCTCCGCAGGTCAGACTATTCTGAGCCCGAGCTCATCACGATCCGCGAGAATCTGAGAGCACGAGCCACGCAAGGCGATGTGTTCGCATATTTCAAACATGAAGAAGAGCCCACCGGCGCGCTCCAGGCGGCACTTGTGCTTCAGGAGTTGCGGAAAGCATGAGAGCGGAGGTTTCATCGCTAGTCGACAGCGCAGCAGGCTCGTGGCTCCGCGACTTCACGCCGCGGCGATTTCTCGGTAACGGACATCTGCAAACCCTGGCAGGCAATTTCCTTCCGCGAAAATTGTTTCTCCCTGCACCCGAACCTTTGGTTGTTGAAGTCGAAGGACCTGTCGCGGGATACGGTCCCAGTTCTGTTCTCTGTCACTGCCACTGGCAGCCGGCCGAGATCAGGCGCGAGCGGCTCACCGTCGTCATCGTGCATGGCCTCGAAGGCTCTTCGAGCTCGAAGTACGTTCTTGGCAACACCGTTCGCGCGCTGGATGCAGGTTTCAACGTTGTTCGCATGAATATGCGAAGCTGCGGTGGAACCGACGAGCTCTCTCCGACCATCTACCACTCCGGCCGCTCGGAAGATGTGGCCGCTGTCGTCGACCGCATCATCGATCTGCACAAGCTTGAATCGATTGCATTCATCGGCTACTCCATGGGCGCCAACCTGGTTCTTAAGTACGTGGGAGAAGCTGCGCTGCCAGCTCAACTTAAGGCGGTCGTTGCAGTTTCTCCGCTGATGGATCTCGCTCTTTCCTCCGCGGCCCTGCACGAGCCCCAAAACCGCGTGTATGAATGGCACTTTCTGCGCTCCATGCTCGCGCGGGTGCGTCGCCGGGCCGCGCTTTATCCAAACCTGTATTCAAGCGTCCGCGTGCGGGAGATCCGCACCATGCGCCTCTTCGACGAGCACATCGTTGCCCGCTACGGCGGATTCGCCGATGCCGACGACTACTATTACAGCGTCGCAAGTTCGCAATACGTTGCAGAAATTCGTCTGCCCACCCTCATTCTTCACTCGCTCGACGACCCGTTTATTCGCATGCTGCCCTCTACGCGCGCCGCCCTCATCGAAAACCCCAGCGTGACGTTTGTTGAAACAAGTAGCGGCGGTCACTGCGCCTTTCTTGCACCGGCAAACGGCGACGATGGGCGATGGGCGGAGTCGACGCTCATCAGGTTTTTGCGGGAGCATGCCAGTGGAAGCCGACTGGTCCGTTGAGATTGGCGCCAGTCTGCCTTCTATCGATCTTCCGTGGGATGGCTTCGTTGATCCCCGCCGCACACCCTCCGCCCTGCATAGCATCGTCGAGACTGCCGGGCATCCGGCTTTGCGCGAGGCAATCCTCCGGCTGAATTCGCAGCCTTCCCCGGTTTTCACGATCAAGTGCGATCTCTGGAAACTCACCGCCGCGGAAATCGATCCCGATGAATTCGGTGCCCTTCACGATGATGCTCATGAAGGGTTCGCGTCCTACATCGACATATTGCAACTCAACCCCGAGAGGTTCAGCTCCTTCGAATTTCATGAGCGCTGGGTAAGAGAGCTGACCGATCACCTGAAATCGATAATGCTGTTCAATGCGCGCATCGATTTCGTCGTTCGTGCGGCGAACAACGAGTCTCGCCCAGGCTATGGAGTCACACTTTATGCAGCAGGATGCGGCTCCGGCGCGTCTGAAGCCTACGCTTCCTGGGAGGCTGTGCTGACTGCGGCTGTAACCGCTACAATAAGTGTGGATTCCCCTCCAGGATCGAGGGCGAGTAGCTCAATCGGATAGAGCACCGGCCTTCTAAGCCGGGGGTTGTGGGTTCGATTCCCGCCTCGCCCACCATTAAAAACTCCGCGACCTTTGTGGGCAAGAGTAAGAGAACAGACCCGTATCAGCTCTTCAACATACAACCTATGAACTTCCCGGTTGGATGATAGCCAAGACGCAGATACACAGGATAGCCGGCTTCGGTGGCATGCAACACAGATCGCCTGATGCCCGTTGCCTGGCAGGCCGCATTCAGCGCATGTCTCACAACGGCGTTGCCGTATCCTTTTCGCTGTGCTTCGGGCATCGTGGCGACCAGGAACAAAAAGATGCAGTTCTCATTGATGATTGCCGTTGCGGTTGCCACTGGTTCATCACCGACGAAGGCGAGGAATCCATAGGCATGCTCCTTCCAGAACGTGTGTTCATGGACTAAGGAGAAAGCAGTTTCGGCAGGGATACCGTAGGCCGCGCAGTTGATCTCCGCGAACATCCGGATGGTGTCGTTATCGGAGATTCGTACGAACCGCAGCTCCGGATGGGGGGTGCCTGCAAGCGGCAGAATATCCCCGGCCATGCCCGTCATGGGTATGGCTGAAACAAGTTCCTCCTGCTCCAGAATGGTGGCAAAATTATTCTCCGCCGCTCCACTCAGACGATCCGGGCAAACCAGAAACAAACCAGGGGTCTGGCTGGTGCGAAGATGGGTCGCTGCTTCCCGCACCCTGTCTCTTAATACGTCCTCATCTTTCAACTCTTCTGTCAGGAAGACTATGTTGTAAAAAGGAAAGTCGGTACTCGGCCAGCTAACCGCCAGGCCCGGTTTATCCGACAAGTCCACCTGAGGAAATGGCCGTGCGAGAAGCCGCCAGGTAGTTACAAATTGATGGAGCGACTCTTCCAGCTCTGTCTTCGTTGATTGCACTCTTACTCCTTGAATGATGGAATCCATTTGTATTTGACGCAGCCTAAGCAAATGCCCGAACCACAGCGTCGAGCGCCGAACCGTCGGGCCGGGCCACCATTTCGGTTATCGTAAAGTGGTTGCAACCAGGCGCTGTAATCTCCTCGAGCAACTCGCCCCTTGCCCGCAGAGAAGCAGCGTAATCCGCGGTTTGCCGAATCAATTCGGGCAGTTCACCCCCTCCGACGGTCAACAGGGTTCGCGCGCCGGGTTCAATCCATGTTTGCGGACTGTAAGTCGCGGTTTCGGCCGGTGTGAGACCGAGCTTCTCGTTTACATAGCAGAGCCGGATCGGCTCGAGATCGTACAGTCCGCTCATGCAGAGCACCAGTGAGACCGCGGAATGCGCTCGATGGCAAGCTGCTAGGTGGCCGCCAGCGGAATGGCCTGCAAGGCAGAGACGCGCAGGATCGGCGCCCCATTCCTCGAAATGGGCCACCAGGAAATCGATCGCCTGACCAATCTCGGTGACGATGGCGCCAATGCGTGCCTTGGGTGCGAGCGTATATTCGATCAGCGCTACGTTGAAGCCGTGCGCAAGCGGGCCGGCGGCAACATGGGCAAACTTTTCCTTGGACAGACTCTGCCAGTAGCCCCCATGAACGTAGGCAAGGGTCGGTGCACTCACGCAAGAGCCCGGGATCCAGTCGATTCGTTGGCTCGCACCCTCACCATAGGCCAGGTCTCGCTTGACGCCGGCACGCTCGTAGATTGCGGCGCCGCGACGGGCGAAATCGGCCATTGTGTCTGCTAGATCCGGCACTGCGGCGACGTTGTTATAGGCGCGGTCGAGCGCCTCCCGATCCATTCCTCTATAGCTGTCCATATCGTCTCCGGTCTGTTGGTTAATTCGTAGGGTCCCGAAATCAAGCGCATCACGATTCAAGTTTTCAAGGCCTCTTGATTTCGCCGCCGTCGATACAAACGCAAGTTCCCGTCATCGACGTTGCAGCGAATGACACTGCATAGCCCATCACCTCGGGAACTTTCTTTGGTCTGCCAGCGAGAGATGCCCGCTCTTTATGGAAACCGTTCATGACCTCTTCTATATTTGGACCGTGCTCCGGTAGAACGGATGCCACGGGAACAGCAAACCGGGAAACAGCGCTCATGCATCTCCTTCTGACTTTATTTATCTATCTGGCTGAGGACCCCTAACCGCTGGCTCGCCTGCTCATGGCTGTGCGAGCAACCGAGCGCGCACGGAGCATTTGAATGCAACCGCGATGCCAAATGTGCACGCGCCTGTTCTACAGCCAGCGGCGCAAGCTAAGTCCTTCCCGTCTTTACGCGAGCGGTCGGCGGATCTGCAGGATCTCACTCACCCGCTGACGGACGCGCGACGGATATCCAACACTGACGAAAATTGATTCAGAGAACTTCGTCACCGTAGAGCATGTAGGCCCTGAGCGCATTTCCCGGAATTGCCAACAGGTCGACAGAGCCCGGCCCTGTTGTGCGCAGCCAGCCGTCGTCCTTCGCACTTTTCATGATTGGATATCAGGCGCGGGCATAGACGCTGATGGTTTGTAAACAAAGCCTGTGAGAGCTGCGTTCCAGCAATGTTGAGGCGCGGCTGGAGCCTCACTCTTTTGGGGGCGCTTTTGGGGGCATCTTTTCTACGTGATGGACGAGATGCTTATGTATCAAAGTTTGGCTGCGCTATTCGGTGGGTCTCGCCCACCACGTTCTGACTCAGACGTAAAAAGCACCTCGAGCGGACTCGTCGCGCTTCTTATTCTCTAAGCGGGCGCCAGCGTGATATCCATCTGGTAAAAGCGGAAGTAATTTTCTTCTCCCGGACGGGTGCAGGCGACTTTTTCGTAGCGCTCAAGCACATCGCTGACAAAATCCGGTCGCGCAGCCTCGGCAAGGTGCTGCGTCCACTCAATAAACGTGACTGCGCCCAGAGCTGCAAAGGCGGCACGGGACTGGAAATCCCAGCTTTTATCAGCTGTGTGCACGCGCAGTACTTCGAAGCCATGTTGCTTTGCAAGAGAAGCATACTGCTCCGGGGTGAGGTGGAGATAAGGATCGTGGAACCCCACAAAATACTCTTTCCATGGTTGCGAAAGACGTGTCTCGTCAATCACGTCCTCAAGGCTCTTTCGTTCGCCTTTTGGTACAAGGCGTAACTGCGCACGTCCGGCAGGTTTGATGGCTGCTCGAATCGACTCGAGCGCCAGGGCCTGATCCGGGATCCAGTGCAGGGCGTTAAAAGAGACGATGAGATCGAATTCCGCTTTGAAGCTCAGGTGCCGGGCGTCGGCGACAGCGAACTTGAGATTGGAATCAGCCAGGGGAGGAGCGTTTTCGGTGGCAAAAGCAATCATCTTTGCCGAAGCGTCGACTCCAACCACTCGGCCCTGCGGCACACGTGCCGCGATCTCTTCCGTGATCCTGCCGTTTCCGCATCCGATATCGAGAACGCTCTCCGTGCCGCGAAGATCCAGCAAGGACAGAGCCTCTTCGGCCATCGCCGCCTGCAGAGCGGAAAGGCGGGCGTATTCGACTGCATTCCATTCCGTCATCTCTTCATTCCAGTAAAAGATTGAATTCGCCGAATCCTGGCCCCACAAGCGAATGGCCGACTATTTCCGCTACTTCGCTATAATCAAAGAATGGAGCCCGGCAGAACGCCGGGCTTTTGCTTGTAAGTCCTCGCAAATCAATGATGCGACGCTAACTCCAGTATTTTCAGTGACTCCCCTCGAACTCCGGTATCTTCTATGACATACAGATAAAGTATTTCATATCTATGAGTTACCGCAGGATTGTTTCGGAATCATCTTTAGAATCAATGAATTACAAAAAGTGGGGCTGATTTGAGGGGGGAGGGGGGTCCCCGGCTATTGCACCACCGGCAGCTCGACATGCGAGTCGGTATAGATTCGCTCTTCGGCCGGCTTATAGTCCTTCGGTGAAGCCGTCATGATATTTGGCACGAAGGTCTGCGGATTACGGTCGTAGAGCGGGAACCAGCTGCTCTGCACCTGCACCATGATGCGATGTCCCTTGAGGAAAACATGGTCGGCTCCGTGCAGGCTGTACTTGTACTCCTCGACCTTGTTGGCGGGAATAGCCGCTGGATGTTCGTAGCTCTCACGGTAGCGCCCGCGGAAGATCTCGTCGACGATCATGAGTTGGTAGCCGGACATCTTGCCCAGTGCCGGATCGGAAGGATATACGTCGATGAGCTTCACGACCCAGTCGCCGTCGGTGCCGGAAGTAGAGGCGTGGAGGTCGGCGATGACCTCCCCGGTGACCGTGATGTCGTGGTCGAGCACCGGGGTCGTCCATGCCGCGACATCCTTGCGCCGGCTGTAGGGGGCCTGGTCCTGGACCAGCCATGTATACCAGCCCGAGCCGGTTGGTGCGTAGGTAGCCTCAATGGGCCGCGCGCGATAGGGAACCGGGTTGGCCGGGTCAGAGGTGTAGGAAGTAAAGGTCAAGTTGCTCGCTGGCTTGTCAAATGTGAGCGAGCCATTTGCACCGAGATACAAATCACGCTCTCTTACGTTCTTCGGTGGCCAGTGACTGTAACGCATCCAGCGGTCTGAGCCTGTCTGGAAGGAAGCAGTGTCCTCCAGGTTGAAGCCTGGCTGGTCCTTCAGGTAATGAGCGAAGAAAGGCGCTTCGATCTGCTCCCGAAACTGGTCGCCGGTCGCGGCTCCAAAGTCCACGACTCCGAGATGGCGTGTCGTGCGCGCCCATTCGCCGTGGTTCCAGGGACCGAGCGCGAGGAATACCTCGTGATCGGAGTCGTGCGGCTCGAGGGCGGCATACTCGGCCTGCGGTCCCCACATATCTTCCTGGTCCCACCAGCCGCCTACCTCGAGGGTCGGAACTGTAACCCGGGTAAGGTGCGGCTGCACAGCCCGGGACTGCCAGAACTGATCGTAGGAGGGGTGCTCAAGGAAGGCCTGCCATGTAGGAAGGTTCGAGGTCCCGGATTTCTTTCCTGCTCCGGCAAAAGACTCTGCGCCCAGGAAATAGGTGTAGGCATCTTCGTTCAGCTTGGTGAAGGTCGCTTCCTTGCTGGATTCCATGCCGAGCACATAGTCATAACCATAAGTCTGGCGAAAAGCTCCATTGTGGAAGAAGTCGTCGCCAATCCAGACGTCGGTCATCGGCGCCTGCGGCGAGATGGCCTTCACGGCCGGGTGCGGGTCGATGCCGGCTTCCGCCGCGAGAAACCCTGGATAGGATATGCCGACAACACCGACTCGCCCGTCGTTATTCGGGACGTTCTTTATAAGCCATGCGACCGTATCGTATGTGTCGGTGCTCTCGTCGATGCCGGAGGGATCCGCAGATTTCGGATCATGGTGCGCAGCGATGGGGCGCATCATGACGAACTGGCCCTGGGATTCGTATCGGCCGCGAATATCTTCCATCACGAAGATGTAGCCGCTCTGGGCAAGCTCGGTGTAGCGTGAGTTGACGAAGTCAGAGTTGGAGCCATCGACGCCATAAGGAGTGCGCTCTATAAGAAATGGCAAGGACTCATTGGTGTCGGTGGGACGCAGGATGATGGCGTGCAGTTTGACGCCATCGCGCATGGGAATCATTACCTCCTGCTGGCTGTATGGCCGAAAGTGATTGTGTTTCGGCTCTCCGGCCACGCGCTCATAGAGTGTCTCCGACGACTGCGCTTTGAGCCGGAAGCCGGTGATCTTGCCGGTCGGATCGGTCACGAACTCCAGATGACGGCCCTCTTTGTCTGTGAAAGATGTAGCAGATTCCGAAGTGAACTCCTCCGCGGGAGACCTGCGTCCTTCGATGGTCAGATGGCTGTCATCGCGGAACACGGAAAGTGTGATCTCCGGCTCGTTCGGATTGCAGTACTGACCAACAAAGCGATCAAGATTACCTGCCTCGGGACGAGGAGAGGCAGTCTGCGCATGAGCGACAGACAATAACGTAAGCAGGGACGTTGCGACAATCTGGCGAAGCACCGGGTGGCAGGGCATTCGGGAGATAGCTCCTTTAGGAAAAGAACAGTGTATCCGGAGCCAGGGAACCGCTTCACTTCCCGTCAAGTTGTGATTGCTAGCTATTTATTTCTTTACCGAATGGGCAGTTTCTGCCTTGCAGGTTGTACAGAGCTCTCCAGTGATACCTTTGCCTTCTTCTATGGTGAATATCCGATCGAGCGCGGGAATCCTCACCTTTTCGACAGTGCCGCTCGGCCAGTGGATCTCCACGTCGCTGATCTCCGTGGCATCGCCCAACCCGAAATGGACGCGCTGGTCGTTGGATGACATATAGCTGCCACCACTGATCACGTCTCCGCGCTGACGAATACCATTGGCAGTAAGATACACCGTGGAACCAACGGCATCCCGCGGGCTCTTCGGGCCTCCAATGAGCCTGAACTCTACCCAGTGGTGGTTATCGGCACTGATGTTGAGGAGCAAAACTGGCGCGCCGTCGAGCGAATTAATCACAACATCGATTTTGCCGTCATTGAAAAGATCGCCAAACGCCGCTCCTCTGCCAGGCGTGACGACGGCGAGGCCAGTGCCTTTAACTGGAGGAATGAGTTCGAACTTTTTGCCGCGAAGGTTATGAAACAGGAGCGGACGCTGGGCAAAGCTTGTCCCCCAGTCCTGTTTGTCGACTGCCGGATAGACGTGGCCGTTGATGATCATGATGTCCTTCCAGCCATCGTTGTCGTAGTCAATGAAGCCGATACCCCAACCCAGAAATGGGACGGTATCTTGTGCGACCCCGAGGTGGTAGCTTACGTCGGTAAAGTTTGCGTCGCCGTCGTTGTGGTAGAGAACGTCGTAGTCGTCGGAAAATGTAGTGGTCATGAGGTCGAGGCGGCCGTTATTTTCATAGTCGCCGATGCCGATTCCCATTGAGGCAGTCTCACGGCCATCCTGGTTCAATGCGAATCCGGAGGCGTAGCTATCGTCCTCAAAGGTACCGTTGCCTTTGTTGATGTAGAGGTAGTTTGGCGTTGAATCGTCAGCTACGACCAGGTCCGCTTTGCCGTCGTTGTTGATATCGGCAAAGATGCTGGTGAATCCGTAGTAACGATTCGGATCGCTCACTCCTGCCTTCAGGCTCACGTCGGTGAACGTACCGTCACCGTTGTTGTGGAAGAGATGATCCCCTTCGCCCTGAAGGCCGCGCGGGCCGCACATGACGCTGATACCACGAAAATTGCAGAAACTGTAGGCGACGGCTTTAGACCCCGGGACCGGTGGATTGTTCATGTCGTAGTGAATGTATCCGGGGACGAAGAGGTCCAGTCGGCCATCGCCGTCATAGTCGCCGAATGTCGCCCCGGTAGACCAATTGCCAAGAGTGACCCCGGCCTTTTCCGCAATATCAGTAAAGGTACCGTCATGGTTGTTGTGATACAGGCGATTCTTTCCATAGTTGCCGACAAAAATATCGGGCCAGCCATCGTTATCGTAATCGGCTATAGCAACTCCGAATCCCCAACGGTCATTCGTAACACCAGCCTTGGCCGAAACATCAGTAAAGGTTCCATCGTGATTGTTATGAAAGAGCGCCGCATGGGGTGGTGTAGCTTTACCGTTGAGAGCATCATAGGTCGACCCGTTGACCAGATAAATGTCGAGCCACCCATCGTTGTCGTAATCGACGAGACCAACCCCGGAACCATTCGCTTCGATGATGAACTGCTTCTCGGGGGTGCCCATCGTGTGATGCCATGCGCTGAGTCCGGATTTCTGCGTGATGTCCTCAAAGACAATGGGGCCATTGTCAACGAAGCCACCTGCGGTAATGGGGCGGTTTTCAGCATCATGAACGGCGGCGTGAGTGCCCGCGGTCGAGCTTCCACCGCCCGTCGCTTGAGAAGCAGGCGCCGGAGATTGGCACCATGATAAGAAAGGCCATACCAGAACACAAAGGCTCAAGAGACGCAAACGCCTGCTGATCGAGTCCACTTCCGGGCGACATGGTTCAGAACTCAACAAAAATCTCATGAAATGTAAGGCGCTTCGTTGAATTTGAGGATTGATACGCCAGGTGCTGTAGCTCTTTCTCGCTGGTACATAGAGGGCCTTGTGGAGATCTCGGAAAGAGCACTATTCGTTCGATGAAACGATCGGCCGCAGACACGAGAAATCGTATTTGAAATCGATTACAATCGTAACGCTTCTCTCGGGTTATCGTTCAGTAGGCTTGGCAGGGAAATTTCCTAAGCTAAAGAAATCTTCAACTTGCGGGAAAAATTCGAGTATAACCATGTCAACGGTACTCACTTTGCTCGCCGCATTCAATAACATGACCGGTAATTTTTGTTGTGTCTCTCCCGATTCATGCGCCTATGAACATTAAGGAAGTTGCACGGCTTGCTAAAGTTTCAACGGCAACCGTCTCTCGTACGATCAACGGCTCAGATAAGGTAACCGCTGAGACCGCAGAGCGCGTGCGGCGTGCAATTGAAACCCTTAAATTTTATCCCAATACGAATGCCAGAGCCCTGGGATCGGGGAGAAGCAGTCTTTATGGCCTCATCATTTCCGATATTACGAACCCATTTTTTCCTGAGCTAGTTAAAAGCTTTGAGGACGTGGCCGTTCAGTTCGGCCAGGAAGTCCTGATCGCCAATACTAACTATGATCCGCACAGAATGGAAGTTTGTGTCAGTCGTATGCTCCAGCGTAAGGTAGAGGGCGTAGCGATCATGACATCGGAAATGGAGGACCATCTCGTCGACGAAATGAGCAGTCGCCGAATTCCCCTCGTTTTTCTCGATACGGGAACTCCACAGAAGGGAATCAGCAACATCGCGATCGACTACGCGAGCGGAATTGATGCCGCTGTTGGTCACTTATCCTCACTCGGTCACACTGCCATTGGCTTTATAAGCGGACCGATGGATTTGACCTCCGCGCGTGTGCGCCGCAGGGCATTCATCAATAGCATCAGGCGCAAGGGTCTAAATCTTGACCGCAGCCTGATTGAGGAAGGCAACCACCGGATGGACGGAGGCCACGAAGCGATGGCACGGTTGTTAAATAAAACAATCCGGCCAACTGCTGTACTCACGTCGAATGACATGACCGCGATTGGGGCTATGGGGGCGATATTCGAGCGTGGCCTCAAAGTTCCCCAGGACATATCCTTGATCGGATTCGATGACATCGAACTCAGCGCGTTCACTCAACCCGGCTTGACTACGGTCCGGCTACCGCGGCAGGAAATAGCTAAAGTCGCTTTCCGTGCTCTTTACAGCGCAAAAGAAAATGCTTCGGCTAATGGTGCTGAGTTTACAATTCGGCCAACCCTCATCGAACGCAAATCTACGGGACAATGCCCCAAATGAGAAATGTGACCTGAGGGGCGATCCTTTGGGCGTTGCTTATTCAATTCGTTGATGCCGATAGCCTGCTTCCGTCAGCATCTGTGCGATCTCAGCTATGTGTGAGTCTCCACGTGTTTCAAGCGTCATATCAATCACTGTGTCACCCAGATTTACGCCATAGTGCGCGCGGTCATGCGATGTTTGGACAATATTGGCGCGGGAATCCGCAATAATGCGCGTGAGTGAATGCAATGCACCGGGACGATCAGTGAGATGAATTCGCAGGCGGGTGCGCCGGCCATCTTTCACAAGACCGCGCTCGATGATCCTGGCCAGCAGACTTACATCGATATTCCCTCCGCAAACGAGAACAGCCGTACGCTGACCGTTCAGCTTCGTCTTATGCTGGAGAAGTGCGGCAAGAGCCGTAGCGCCAGCACCTTCGGCCAGCATTTTCTCCTGCTCGAGAAGGATCAGAATGGCATTTGCAATTTCTTCTTCATCAACTGTCACCAATTCGTCGACATATCGTTGAACCAGAGGAAGTGTTAGTCTTCCTGCGCGGCGCACTGCAATGCCGTCGGCGATGGTGGCTTCCGCCGGAACGGTGACAGGCTCACCGGCCTCAGTCGCGCGCAGCATTGAAGGCAGTCGCTCGGTTTGCACACCGATGACGCGGACGTGGGGATTGGATTCTTTAATGGCACAGGCCACACCCCCGATAAGTCCGCCACCGCCGATTGGCACTGCGACCGCCTCAAGACCCGGAATCTGCTCGAGGAGTTCGAGTCCTATCGTGCCCTGCCCGGCAATGACTGCATCGTCGTCGAATGGGTGAAGGAACGTCATGCCTTCCTCTTCCGCCAGACGTCCCGCTTCGGCACAGGCTTCGTCGTAGTTGGCGCCGTGGAGGACTACTTCCGCGCCGAAGTTCATGGTCGAAGAGACTTTGACCAGGGGAGTTATCAGAGGCATGACGATGCGCGCACGAATGCCGCGCCGGGTCGCATGGTAAGCAACCGCCTGCGCATGATTTCCCGCGCTTGCGGCGATTACGCCGTGCTGTCTTTCATCCTCACTGAGGGTAAGAATCTTGTTCAGAGCACCGCGTTCTTTGAAGGCTCCTGTGCGTTGCAGGTTATCGAGCTTAAGGAAGATGTGCTGTCCGGTTCTTTGAGAGAGCTCGGCGGAGTACGGCGCCGGCGAATAATAGATCAAGTTGCGAATGCGCTGGTGTGCGGCATGAATGTCCTGGAGTGTCACGGGCATCGAAATTCTCTCCTGAAACTAAAAAGCCACCAGCCGCTTGAGCGGTGGTGGCCTGTTTGCTTGATTCCGTTTGCCAGCCGCCCGCTCCTATGGAGAGGGAATAATAATGATGGCGTCAATCAACCGGCTCACAATGCTTGGAGGCATCGTCTTACCGGGATCGAAGCTGATCACTATAGGCTGCATCTGAATGTCGTCATGAAAACAGAGTAGCCGCACGAAGTCAAATGACGCGACTGCCCCGGACGAAAACCATGGTTGCCTGATGATCTCCAAAGAAGTAGGGTAATTCGCGATAGTCCTCGGCATCGTGAATGACAAAATCGGCAAATTTGCCGGGTTCGAGCGATCCGATTTCTGCACCCCGATTCAGGCTGTATGCAGCATTGATTGTCGCAGCACAAAGCGCCTCGGCCGGGCTCATCTTCATCTGTGTGCACGCCAGTGACATCACCGTCCGCATGGAAGTAGTTGGCGAGGAGCCGGGATTGAAGTCGGTAGCGAGGACTAGAGCCAGTCCAGCATCGATCATGGTCCTTGCCGCCGGGTACTTGTGGGAGCCGATGGCGTAGACCGAGCCGGGCAACAAAACAGGTTGTACACCCGCAGATCGAAGCGCCGCGATGGACGTCGGTTGCGTCTGCTCCAGATGATCGCATGTCTTAGCACCCAATTCCGCCGCAAGGTCGCTTGCGCCAAAGGATGTGAACTGATCGGCGTGCATGCGAAGGCCGAGACCTTGCTCCTTCGCGGCGGTCAAAATCCGCCTCGACTGATCGAGATTGAATACCTTTGCCTCGCAGAAGATGTCGCAGAATTCGGCTAGCTTTTCCCTGGCCACTTGAGGAAGCATTTCTTTGATGATCAACTCAACATACTCATCGGCGTGGCCTGCAAATTCATCCGGAACCTCATGCGCGCCGAGGAAAGTGGGCACGGTGCGCAACGGTGTCATTTCACTCAGGCTGCGTATGACGCGAAGGATCTTCAACTCGTCCTCTACGGTGAGTCCGTAGCCGGATTTCGCCTCGACTGTTGTCGTTCCGCCACGAAGGAACCACTGAGCATGATGGCTTGCCGCTTCCATAAGCCGATTTTCTGTGGCTGCCCGCGTTTTGCGAACCGTGGAGCGGATACCCCCGCCCTGAGCAGCGATTTCCTGATAGGTCATACCAGCGCAGCGTTTCTCGAATTCGTCGGCACGGTTGGCCGCGAAGACTAGGTGGGTATGTGCGTCAATAAAGCCAGGCGTTACCAGCCGTCCGCCGACGTCGACGATTTCTGCACCCCCAGCGCGAGGTTCGAACTCAGCCATGGTTCCTATCGCGTTAACTTGGCCATCGGCGACCAGCATCGCGCCATTCTGAATGAGCGCAAGCTCGCGCAGTTCTGCTCCGACGCGTGGACGCGTGGGGCCGGCGAGAGTTACAAGCTGCGAGGCATTGACGACGAGCAACTCGTTCAAGCACTCTTCTCCCGCATTGGCACGCGGATACCCGCATTCTCTGCGAATTCGATCGCCTGTTCGTATCCGGCATCGACGTGCCGCAGCACGCCCATGCCGGGGTCAGTGGTGAGGACGCGCTCCAGTCGCTGCGCAGCCAGATCCGAACCATCTGCAACTACCACCATGCCGGCATGGTGCGAATAGCCGATACCCACGCCGCCACCGTTATGAACGCTAACCCATGACGCTCCTGCAGCAGTATTGACGAGTGCATTCAGCAGCGGCCAGTCGGCGACCGCGTCCGATCCATCAAGCATGCCTTCGGTCTCGCGGTAAGGCGATGCGACCGAACCGGCATCGAGATGATCGCGTCCAATGACGATCGGCGCGGAAATCTCGCCGGTGCCCACAAGTTCATTCATTGCTGTGCCGAATTTTGCCCGCTGTCCATATCCGAGCCAGCAGATGCGCGCTGGAAGACCCTGAAAATGGATGCGCTTCTGCGCAAGTTCGATCCAACGGCGAAGGCTTGCGTCGTTGGGAAAGAGGTCAAGCACCAGTTCATCTGTACGGTGGATATCTTTGGGATCGCCCGAGAGAGCAACCCAGCGAAATGGGCCTTTACCTTCGCAAAAGAGTGGACGAATGTATTCGGGTACGAAGCCGGGAATCGTGAAGGCATTTTCCACGCCTGCCAGCTTTGCCTGCGCTCGCAGATTGTTGCCGTAGTCGAATGTAACTGAGCCGCGGCGTTTCAACTCGAGCATCGCTTCGACGTGCCTGCCCATCGTGGCCATCGATTGCTGTGTATATTTCTCAGGATTGTTCTCGCGCAGACGCAGCGCCACTTCCAGGCTCATTCCATTCGGGACGTAACCATTCAGCGGATCGTGCGCACTGGTCTGATCGGTCAGGACATCGGGCACGACGCCGCGTTCGATCAAGTCGGGCAGGACATCAGCAATGTTCGCGACCAGCCCGACGGAGACTGCCTTTCCATCATGCCGAGCGTCACTCAGAATCGCCATTGCTTCGTCGATGTTCCACGCGATGTGATCGCAATAGCCGTTTCTCAGGCGCTTCTGGATGCGATCTGCGTCCACGTCAACACCGAGAAATTGCGCGCCATTCATTGTCGCCGCCAGTGGCTGCGCTCCGCCCATGCCGCCCATTCCACCTGAAACGACGAGTTTTCCATCCAAACTTCCATTAAAGTGCTGTCGGCCAGCTTCAGCAAAGGTTTCGTAAGTGCCCTGAACGATACCCTGGCTGCCAATGTAGATCCACGATCCCGCAGTCATTTGCCCATACATCATGAGCCCCTTGCGTTCGAGTTCGTGGAAGACCTCCCAGTTGGACCAGCGGCCGACAAGGTTCGAGTTAGCCAGCAAGACACGCGGCGCTGCCTCATGAGTGCGCAATACTCCGACAGGCTTGCCGGACTGGATCAGCAGCGTCTCGTCATCGGCAAGGGTCTTGAGCGCGTGAATGATAGCCTCGAAGGCCTCCCAAGTGCGCGCAGCTTTGCCTGTTCCACCGTAAACAACCAGGTCTTCGGGCCGCTCCGCCACCTCCGGATCGAGGTTGTTCATCAGCATGCGCAGCGCAGCCTCCTGCTGCCATCCCCGTGTATTCAGTTTCGTGCCGCGTGGTGCGCGAATCGCGCGATGGGAAAGACTCCCGGCGGTTGCTGTTTCAAGCATTGTCTTATCCTCTCCAGCGATCAAATCTTCCTTCTCGAATCTTTCGCGCCAGCGCAGCGATTTCACCGGACAGCACGCGGTCTTCCCTGAGAGATGCAACTGTTTCCCGAACGACTGCGGAGGCTTCGGCGACCTGCGGTGAAGGTCTGAGCGGCAACCGGTATTCAAGGCCCTGCGCGGAGCAGATGAACTCTATCGCCAGCACATGCTCGGCATTGGAAACTACTTGGCGCAGCTTAAGCGCCCCTGTCATTCCCATAGAGACATGATCCTCTTTTCCGCCAGAGGTTGGAACACTATCCACGCTTGAAGGGTGGGAAAGCACCTTTGCCTCGTTCAACAGGGCGGCCGCGGCCACGTGGGCGATCATCAATCCTGAAGAAACGCCTGCGTCTGGCGAAAGGAAGGCCGGAAGTCCTTCGTTGATATCCGGGTTGATGAGCCGGTCGATCCGCCGTTCACTGATGCTCATAAGATCGGCGAGAGCAATCGCTGCATAGTCGAGGGCCAGCGCCAGTGGCGCGCCGTGGAAGTTACCGCCGGAAAGTATCTCGCCGCCACTTTCGGCAAAGATGAGTGGATTGTCTGTGGCCGATCCAGTCTCGATTTCGATTACATCTCGCACGTGATTCAACGCCCCACGTACGGATCCGTGCACCTGGGGCATGCAGCGCAGAGAGTATGCGTCCTGCACACGGGGGTCATTGTGCCGGTGCGACTCGCGTATCTCGCTATCAGCGAGAAGATTACGCAGGTGTTTTGCCGCGGCAACCTGACCAGGATGGGGACGCGCCTCGTGAATGCGCACATCGAAAGCTGAAGGTGTTCCGCGCAACGCCTCAAGTGACATAGCTCCTGCGAGATCGAACAACTCAACGACGCGAAGCGCGCGCTCGACTGCGAGAGCGCCAACTCCGGCCATCGCCTGCGTACCGTTCAGCAGCGCCAGACCTTCTTTCGCGGCAAGGTTCACGGGCTCCAGTCCTGCACGCACAAATGCATCCGAAGCGGCTACCCGCTGACCGGCAAAGAAGACTTCTCCCTCACCGATGAGCGCGAGGGCCAAGTGAGCCAGAGGGGCAAGATCACCGCTGGCTCCTACCGATCCGCGAGAGGGAATGACGGGATGGATGTGGTGATTGAGCATGGCCACGAGCGTTTCGAGTACGAGCGGCCGAACGCCGCTCAACCCCTTGGCCAACACGTTGGCACGCAGCAGAAGCATGGCGCGGACGTCATCTTCAGGGAGCGGACTTCCAATTCCGCAGGCGTGACTGCGGACGAGATTGCGTTGCAATGCTTCCAGTTGATCAGACGCAATGCGTACATCGCTTAGCTTGCCGAAGCCGGTGTTGATGCCATAGGCGGTCTCTCCGCCCGCGATCAGGTTTTCAACGATCGCGCGCGAGACCGTCATCCGCTGATAAGCTCCTGCCGAGATTCCCACCGGACGGAAGTTGATGGCGACAGAGGAGATTTCATCCAGCGACAATGGGGCGCCGCCGAGTTCGAGGATTTCGTTCATTGGATGAAGATGTTAAGAAACCGAGGAATGCGTGTACATGAGGAAACAGTGGAGATTATGCCAAAATATCTTATAAAGCTTGATATCGGGGGCAGATACTCGATGGAAATCGCGGAGAATCTCGACGAATTCGCTCGAAACCTCTTGATTGAGTTGTCGCGTGACGCCCGGGCTTCATATGCTGAACTTGGCCGGCGTGTGGGGCTATCGCCCTCGGCGGTAGCAGAGCGCATGCGGCGGATGGAAGAAGAAGGGATTATCACCGGATACCGTGCCGAGATCAGCAGAACCGCGCTAGGGCTGCCTATCCTGGCGGTCATTCGCATGACCTGCGATGGCACCCACTACCATCCATTCGTGAAGTTCGTGAAAACGCTGGGTGAGGTGCGAGTCTGTCATCACGTAACTGGCTCCGACGCTTTTTTTCTAGAGGTTGCGACTCACTCTCTCGAAGAGCTGGAGAGACTCATCGAACGGCTGCTCCCCTATGGAATCCCTACAACGAGCCTGGTTTTTTCTTCGCCTGTGACGCAAAGGGTGCACGATCTTTCGCGGCTGGGTGCAGGAAAACAGAACGGGCGACCCGGAGGCCGCCCGCGATAATTTCGATAGCTTCAAGGCTTTCATGCCGGCTGAATGATTCTCGATCCTCGCAAGCCATAGTAGACGATAAAGAGGTAGCAGAGGACGGGCATGATAAATGCGTGATGGATGCCGATGTGGTCGGCGAGCACACCCTGAATTTCAGGAATGATTGCACCACCCACGATCGCCGTCACCAAAAGGCCTGAAGCCTCGCCTGTGAGCGGCCCCATCTCCGCAACGCCGAGTGTAAAGATCGAGGGAAACATGATGGAGTTAAAGAACCCAACCAGCAGGATGCTCCACATCGGCGTTGAGTGCGGAATCAGCAATGTCCAGTGCCAGCTCAGAAAGTGGGCTGAGTAGGCCGTGACTACCCCTGAAGTAAATGTCGTATTCATGCTGATCAGGACGAGGATGCCAGCGACGACGGCAGCAAGACCAAGAACGTTCCCCGTCTTGAACTTTCGCAGGACGACTGATCCGATGAAACGCCCGACCATCGCCCCACCCCAATAGAATGGAACAAAGCTTGCGGCAGCCAGCGCACTCAGTCCCGCGATATTGGGCTGGTTGAAGTAGTTGATGAGGAAGCTGCCGATCGAAACCTCAGCGCCCACATAGACAAAGATTGCTACCGCGCCCAGCACCACATGCGGATAGTGCCAGATGGAACGTCCCTTTTCCGCCGCCTTGGTGGGACGGTAATCCTTCGTGGTGTCCAAGCGCGGAAATTTGTAAAACGCAATGGCCAGCGCGAGAACCACAAGCGCCAGGGTGATTGCCAGATACGGAAACTTGACCGTCGCCGCCTGCTGTACCCGATAAGCATGAAGCGCAGCCTTCGACATGTTGTCGGTGTTCTCGACTGTCTTCTCTGCGCCCTTCAGAATCAGCCAGCCACCTAGCGGAGGTCCAATGGTGGTGCCCAGAGAATTAAAGGCCTGCGTTAGGTTAAGGCGACTCGAAGCCGTTTCCGGAGGTCCGAGCACCGTCACATAAGGATTCGCAGCCACCTGCAACGCCGTGATGCCGGCTGCGAGGACAATCAGCGCTGTCAGGAAGAGCGGGAACGAGGGTAAGTTAGCTGCGGGAATAAACGTCACCGCGCCGATTCCCATGGTCAGCAGTCCAACAACCATGGTTCGCTGGTAGCCAATCCATTCCACGACCTTTCCCGACACCAGTCCGAAGGCCGCATACGCCGAGAAGAATGCGAACTGGATCAGCAGAGCCCCTGCATAGTTGAGGTCGAAGATGGCCTTGAGGTGTGGTATGAGAATGTCATTGAGCGAGGTCAGAAATCCCCACATGAAGAAGAGCGTGGTGACCATCGCGAATGCGCTCTTGTAACTAGTGCTGCCTCCGGGTGCAGATACGGCCTTTGCGGAACTGTTGACGTTGGTAATTGCCATCGTTTTTAGGTTTCCCTTTTGCCTGGCATCTCGTGCGGTGCACCGGGTCAATTCAGGGCCCGGCGGCCGGGGAAAAACGTGCCTTGGGAGATCATACCCGTTCAGAGGACGCGGCCTGCCATTAACCGGCAAAATTTGGGCGGACAAGTATCGTTTTCCAAAGAGTTTGCAAACGACCTACAGCTGGACGTCCAGACGTATGTTGCACTATTCATGAAACTTTCGAAGCCTGATTACGTCTTTTCAGGTAAGCTGGCGGACTCGCGTTGGATAACTCCAAGCTTAGAAAGCAGATGGGATCAGCAAGAGTGACAATTTCAGCCAAACTGCTTTTCGGGATGGCCCTGGCCAGCCTGGCTCCAGCACCGGCCACGCTGGTCTTTGCGCAGGCCCCTGCCACGGCTGCTCAAGGATCGACTCAGGCATCAAGGATTGTCGGGACCATTACGGCGATAGACGGTAAAGCGCTGACCATCAAGTCCGATACCGGTGCTATAGCGACCGTCAGTGTGAGCGATACTGCGCGCATCCTTCGCGCCGAACCGGGTGCGAAGACACTGGCGGACGCGACAGCAATTCAATTGAGTGATCTGGCTCTGGGTGACCGGGTACTGGTGGCCGTTCAGCCTGGGGCTGACAGGGCTCCGGGAAGCGCTGTCCGAATCATCGCCATGAAAAAGAGCGACATCGCGCAACGGCAGCAGGCGGAACAATCCGACTGGCAGCGGCGTGGCGCTGGTGGAATTGTGAAAACCGTCGACCCTACGGCCGGGACCCTGACAATCGCAAGCGGCCCAAGAACTTTCGTCATTCATACCTCTCCAAAGACCGTTGTCCGGCGCTACGATTTGGAATCGATCAAATTTTCCGATGCAAAGCCGTCATCGCTCGACCAGATTCACCCGGGGGATCAATTGCGGGTGCGGGGAGAACGCAATGCTGACGGCAGCGAAATCGATGCCGAAGAGATCATTGCCGGATCATTCCGAAATATCGCCGGAACAGTCAATTCTGTCGATGCCGGCGCGAACACCATCACGGTAACCGACCTCGCGACGAAAAAGCCGGTGGTAATCCGCGTAACCGCTGACTCGCAAATGCATAAGCTTCCGCAAATGATGGCGCAGGCGATTGCCGCGCGCCTCAAGAACCCCAATACCGAATCTGCCGGTCAGCCGGGAGGGGCAACGTCCGGGGGCAGTCAGCTCCAGGGCGGGGCGCCGAGACAGGGCGCGGCCGGCACCGCGGGAGGCCAGCGCGGCGATCTTTCTCAAATGCTGCAACGCGCACCCACAGTTCAGGTATCTGATCTTCATAAAGGCGACGCTGTCATGATCGTCGCTACAGGAGGGACTTCCACGTCGGCAACTGCTCTCACGCTCCTGGCTGGCGTTGAGCCTCTTCTTACTGCATCACCGGCCGCAAGCCAAAGCATGTTCTCAGCCTCTTGGAACCTTGGCGGCGGTGGTGCGACAGATGCTGCCGGCACGCCCTGAACTTTCATTTCGTACCGCTGGTTGTTCTGGAGTTATGATTGAAATTTTTACTTCGCTATTTTTGTCTCCTGTCCGTTGTGCCCCTGTTGCTCTCATGTTTGCCCGGCTTTGGACAGGCCACTACGGGCATTATTCGCGGCACCGTGACCGATCCAAGTGGAGCCGTGATTCCGGGCGCGACCGTCAGCATCACCACCCCTGACGGACATACGCTTGCCTCTCCTGTTTCCGACGCCAGCGGTACTTACCGTGCAAGCAATCTTGCGCCTGGTATGTACATTTTGATCGTGACTGCCAAAGGTTTTGCACCTTCCACATCCAAGGCGATCACGGTTGCAGCCGGAGAAAGCAAGCAGTTCAACGTCAAGTTGGATATTGAAGTTGAGAAGCAACAGGTGGTGGTGAACGAAGACACGCCAACGGTCAGTGTCGATCCTTCAAGCAACGCCAACAGCCTTGTCATAAAGGGCAAGGATCTTGACGCGCTCTCCGACGATCCCGATGAATTGCAGAATGAACTGAATGCCCTTGCCGGGCCTGCCGCCGGGCCGAATGGCGGCCAAATTTATATCGACGGGTTCACCGCTGGACAGCTTCCGCCGAAGTCGGCGATCCGCGAGATTCGCATCAACCAGAATCCGTTCTCTGCCGAATATGACAAACTCGGTTACGGCCGCATCGAGATCCTCACGAAGCCCGGAACCGACAAGTTTCATGGTCAGTTTTTTGCACAGGGGAACGCTTCGCAGCTAAACACGGGAAATCCATTCACGAGCGATATCCCCGACTATCACAGCTATCAGTTCAACGGCACATTGAACGGTCCGATTAGTAAACGGGCCTCATTTTTTGTCAGCGCCGAACGCCGCAATATTGAGGACGACGCCATTGTCAGCGCCTACCGTCTGGTGGGCGAGATCAATGGTGATTTCGCGAACGGTATCTTCAATAATCCTACCGACTACAATACTGCACCATTCAGCGATGCTGTGCTCGCACCACGCACCCGTACGAATATCAGCCCGCGCGTAGATCTTTCTCTGGGTGAGAGGAACACCCTCAGTGTCCGCTATCAGTACTACGACAACGGTGAGCAGAATCAGGGTGTCGGACAGTTTTCTCTCGGTTCACAGGCATACCACCAGGATTCCAGTGAGAACACCGTCCAAATAAGTGACACCCAGGTCATCAGCGACAAGGTGATTAACGAGACGCGTTTCCAGTTTTTGCGCGATTTTTCAACACAGACGCCAACCGCAACCACACCGCAGGTCCAGGTCTCCGGCAACCAGACATTCGGTGGCAACAGCGAGCAAATAATCAATGATCATTCCCTCCACTTTGAGCTGCAGAATCTCACCGAAATAGCAACAAAATCGCACGCCATCAACTTTGGCGGACGGCTACGCGTCGCCCGTGATGCGAACACTGCCAACTCCAGCTTCAATGGAATCTTCACCTTTGGTGGGCACCAGTGCTCAAGTGGCGAGACTGCGTGTGTCAGCACCGATCCGTCTACGGCATACGGTAACACCATTCACGGTCTTGGCATTGGCCAAACCTGGCAGCAGATTCAAGCTAGCGGCGGCGGACCCAGTCAATTGAACCTGACCTACGGTAAGCCGAGTACGACCGTGAACCTCACAGACGTCGGCTTGTACTATCAGGACGATTGGAGGGTTCGCCAGAACTTTACCCTCAGCTATGGGGTACGCTGGGAATCTCAGGGAGATATAGCCGACCGGAATGACTGGGCGCCCCGTTTCAGTTTTGCCTACGCTTTGGGAAAGCCCAACAAGCCAGCCAAAACCGTCATCCGCGGCGGCTACGGCTTCTTCTACGATCGCTTTCCGATCGCCGAAGTTCTGCAGGCAACCCGTCAGAGTGCGAGCACAGATTCACCTCAGCGGGAGGTCGTGATTCAAAATCCCACCTGCTATCTGCCCAACAGCATCACGCAGGCCGATCTCGCGCTATGCTCCCAGGCAGGAAGCACGAGCAGCAAAACGGCTGTTTACCAGATCGCGCCGAATCTGCACGCTGCGACGACCGAGCAGGCAGCTATTGGCGTGGAGCGGCAGGTAACCAAAGCGTCCACCGTTTCGGTGACGTATCTCAACTCGCTTGGACGCCACCAGTTCATCACGCGCAATGCGAACGCACCTTATTCGCCGATCTACGATCCAACCGGACCCAACATTTATCAGTACTATTCGGAAGCGGAATTTCAGCAGAATCAGCTCATCACCAACTTCAATGCCCGCTTCTCTCCGAGCCTGTCGATATTTGGCTTCTACACTCTCAGCTTCGCAAACAGCGA
>Ga0335075_10000696_pt1 | contig 57384 bp, 52 predicted proteins | sample Lox_Sample_24_FD_206723 | JGI IMG/M metagenome (GOLD analysis project Ga0335075, IMG submission 206723) | Soil microbial communities from Loxahatchee National Wildlife Refuge, Florida, United States - Lox_Sample_2.4 | ecosystem: Environmental > Terrestrial > Soil > Wetlands | place: USA...
CGCCATCGACCCGGTGACCGTGGAGATCATCCGCAACGCGCTCAACTCGGCGGCCGACGACATGAACGCGACCCTGATCCGGTCGGCGTACACGCCGATCATCTACGAGTGCGGCGACTGCGTGGTGGCCCTGCTCGACGCGGAGCACCAGGTCCTCGGGCAGTCGGCCGGGCTGCCCATCTTCCTGGGCAACCTCGAGACCTGCACCAAGGCGACCGAGGAGCGCTTCGGCCGGGCGGTGTGGCGGCCGGGCGACGTCTGGATCCTGAACGACAGCTACCTGGCCGGCACCCACCTCAACGACGTCACGATCTTCGGGCCGGTCTTCGTCGGCGAGACCCTGGTCGGCTTCACCGCGTCGCGCGCCCACTGGATCGACGTCGGCTCCAAGGACCCGGGCGGCTCCATGGACTCGATCTCGATCTTCCAGGAGGGCCTGCGGCTCGGCCCGCAGAAGCTGGTCGAGGGCGGCGTCGACGAGCGCGCGGTGATCGACACGATCGCGACCAATGTCCGGTTCCCCTACCCCACCAACGGCGACATGCACGCCATGATCGCCTGCATCAAGATGGGCGAGAAGCGGCTGCAGGAACTGGTCGAGCGGTTCGGGCTGGACACCCTGGAGCTGGCCCGGGACGAGATCTTCCGGCAGACCGAGCTGCTGGAGCGGTCGACCATCGCCGAGATACCCGACGGCGTCTACGCCACGGAGGGGGTGCTCGACAACGACGGCGTCGATCTGGACACCCCGATCCCGATCCGGCTGAAGATCACCGTCTCCGGCGAGGACATCGATTTCGACGTGACCGAGTCGGCCGACCAGACCGTCGGCCCGGTCAACTGCGGGGTCGCCCAGGCGGTGTCGGCCCTGCGCGTCGGCTACAAGCTCCTGATCAGCCCCGACCTCCCGGGCAACGGCGGCTCCTTCCGCTCGATGACCACCCAGGTGCGGGAGGGCTCGGTGCTCGGGGCCCTGGCCCCGGCCGCCTGCCAGTGGTACTTCTCGCACCTCGGCCTGCTGATCGACCTGGTCGCCCGGGCACTGGCGCCCGCGCTGCCGGACCGGGTGGCGGGGGCCAGCCATGGCGACTCCATGATCATCCTGACCGCAGGCACCGATCCGCGGTTCAAGCGCGACTTCGTCAGCCTGGAAGCCACCGTGGGCGGCTGGGGCGCCTGGAGCGGCAGCGACGGCGAGAGCGCGCTCATCAACAACGTCAATGGCTCGCTCAAGGACATCCCGATCGAGGTTCACGAGACGCGCTACCCGTGGCGGATCACCGAGTACAGCATCCGTCCCGACTCGGGAGGCTCGGGCCGCTGGCGCGGCGGCAACGGGGTGGTCAGGGAGTACGAGGCGCAGACCGACCTGTCGGTCTCGCTGTGGTTCGAGCGAGCGCGCCAGCCGGCCTGGGGCCTGTTCGGCGGCGAGGACGCGGTCGGGCCGGAGGTGGTCATCAACCCCGGGCGGGCCGACGAGCGGCGCATGCTCAAGGTCAACGGCATGAACCTGAAGCAGGGCGACGTCGTGCGGTGCGTGACCGGGGGCGGCGGCGGCTACGGCGATCCCGTGGAGCGGGCGGCGGCCGACGTCCGCGCCGACATGCTGGACCGGAACATCACCGCCGAGACCGCGCTCAAGCGCTACGGCGTCGGCACGGACTAAGTCGAGCGGGATCTCGTCGCGCGGGGGCGTCTCGTCCCCGGGCGGCTCCGGCCTGGCCGAGGCCAGCGCGTAGCACAGCACGTGCAGGGCCAGCCGTTGTGCCGGGTCGTCGAAGGCCAGGCCCAGCTGCCGGGACCGCGCCACCCGCGCGAGCACGGTGTTGCGATGCACGCCGAGCCGCTGCGACGCCTGGCTGAGCGATCCGCCGCAGTCCAGCACGGCCAGCACGGTGTCGACCAGAGCGTCGCGGTCCCTGGCGCCCACCAGGTCGGCCAGGCACAGCTCCGCCACCTCGGCCAGTTCGGCCACGGGCAGCCAGGCGAGCGCGGCGGGCGCGCCGACCTGGTCGAACCACCGGACCGTCCCCGGGCCGCCGTCGCGCGCGACGTGGGCGACCAGCCGGGCCTCGGCGATGGACCGCATCAGCCCCGAGACGCCGGGGTGCGGCCGCCCGACGCCGACGACCAGGCCGTGCGCGGCCGCGGCGCCGCGGAACGCGGTCAGCGCCCGCCGCAGCGGGATGACGTCCTCGGTGTCGGCGCTGCTCTGCCAGGAGATCCAGCCGGTGCCCTCCGAGATCAGCGGCCAGTTGGGGTGCCCGCGCTGCCAGGCCGCGCGAACCAGGTGGGTCAGCTCCGGCGGCGGCTCCCCGGCCGACCGCAGCGGCGCCAGCCACACCGCCCGGTTGATGCCCTCGACCTGCCAGCCCAGCTCGCTGTTCCAGGCGGGCGCCTCGACGTCCGCGGCCTCGGCCGCCACCGGCGTCGGCGCCGCCGCGAGCTGCCGCAGCAGCCCGAACGCGGCCTGCTCGTGCGCGGCGTGGGTGCCGGAGTTCAGCAGCGTCTGGGCCCAGGCGGCGAGCAACGGCGGGCGCGCGAGCAGCAGCAGCGCGTGGACCTGCTGGGCGGCGCCGGGCGTGTGGGCCGGGACCGCGGCCACCAGCCGGGCCCACGGGCGCTCGCCCGGGCCGTGCACCTCGACGCTGACCTGCTCGGCCTCGGGGCGTTCCGGCACCGCCGAGGCGCGGCCGGCCACCACGACCTCTCCGGCCACCAGCGCCACCGGAACGCTCGCGCCCAGCTCGCTGTTCAGTACGCCGAGCACGCCGCGGACCCCGGTCTGCTCGGCCAGCCGCTCGGCGCACTGGGCCTGGCGCAGCGCCCGGGCCGCGTCCGGCGCGCTGATCTGCCCGGCCAGCTGCAGCGCGACATCGACCGGGTCGCCGTCGATCCCGAGTAGCGAGATGTTCAGCCGCTGGGCCAGCGCCTCGCTGGACGGGCCGGCCACCGCCCTGGACACCAGCACCGCGGATGCGTTCCGCTCCCAGGCCAGGTTCAGCGCGGTGGCCAGCGACCACCCGCCGGTCGCGGCCTCGGCGTGCAGCACGATCAGCGAGTGCGGCGTGCTGCGTCGGAGCCGGTCGAAGGTCTCGGCCAGGACGACCTGCTCGACGCTGCGGCCCGGGTCGGCCAGGTGCGCGACGTGCGCTCGCACCAGGGGCTCGATCCGGATCAGCTCGGCCAGCGTGATCGGCAGGGTCGGCTGGCGTTGTCTCATCGCCGCCGCCTCATCGCCGCCGCCTCATCGCCGCCGCCTCATCGCCGCCTCGGGTGGTCGAGGTTGATGCCGTGCGAGGCGAGACCGACCATGGCCAGTCCCTCGGCCGAGTACCAGATCCCGTCGGCCGGGGTGACGAGCACGTCGACGAGATCGCCGACCTCGAGGCTGTCCAGCGTGGCCACCTCCCCGCGGGAGACGTCGAGCAGGCAGAGCACGTCCGGCACGGCCGCGACCAGCAGGCCGTCCGCGAACACCGCGACGATCTCGCTGCGCAGCTCGATTCGCAGCTGCCGGCCGCGCTCGCCGCTCTCCTCGATGACCAGGCTGGACGGGTGCGCGGGGATCGTCCGGTCGGTCGGCCGGGACAGGTGCTCCAGCTCGACGATGCGGCCGCGGCCGACTCGGTGGCAGCCGGTGATGGCGGCGAGCCTGGCCACGAGCAGATCGGGATCCGTGCGCTCGAGCAGCAGCCGACCGACGTTGACCAGGCGGGACACCGTTCCCGGCAGGGCCGCGCGGCGCAGCACCCCGGCCGTCGTGGGGTAGGCGGCCAGCGCGACCCAGCCGCCGAGCGGGTCGACGTTCGCGCCCAGCAGCCGGGTCCCCCGGGACGCGGACTGCGCGTCGATCAGCACGCTCTCTCCGGTGGCGCCGTGGGCGACCAGCGGGGTCGGCGACACCCCGGCCAGGTGCATCGCGGTGTGGTGGATCAGCGCGAACGTCCGCCCCATCCCGTCCGCGTCCAGCAGCGGCAGCCCGAGCTGCGACGCCGCCGCGACCGGGACCAGGGCGCTCACCGTCGCCGCGGCCAGCGGATAGATGGCGCCGAACGTCACCCGCGCGACCCGCTCGATCCGCTGTACGGCCAGGACGAATTCGTCGCCGGCCGGCGGCAGGTCGGCCAGCGCCGCGCCCGAGCCCACCACGCACAGCGAGATGCACGGGGTGTCCTCGGGAAGGGCGTCGGCCCGGCGCAGGGCGACCGGGCCGTTGCGGTCGAGCAGCCCGGTCAGCCAGGACGTGAGCGAGGCCTTGTTGGCGTCGCCCACCGCCGGGGAGTAGAACTTCGCCCCCTCGTACAGCGTCAGGACGTCGTCGGCGCTGATCGAGGAGACCATCCCGATGTAGCCGGGCCCGGTGGCCGCGGAACTCACGGGACCACCGGCTCGGCCGGCCGCCGGCCCTGCATCTCACCGTGCACCTCACTGCGGACCTCACCGTGCGCCCGGCGCAGCTCGCCGTCGGCGGCGCCGGCCACCCGGACCCGGATGCGGACGGTGCCGGCCGGGCTGTAGGGCACGGCGACGATCGAGGCCTCGGTCAGGTACGCGGTCCCGGGCGCCGCCCCGTTGGCCATGACGATGGCGCTGACCCGTTCCTCCGCCTCGCGGCGGATCCGCTCGAGGTGCTCGGCCGACTCGATGAACGCGACCTCGTCGATCCAGGCCGTCGGCTGGCTCACCGCCGCGCCGACGCAGGCCAGCAGGTCGGGATCGGCGTCCGCGTGCACCACCGGCACGTCGCGCACCCAGCGGCGCTCGCCGTTCTGGGACACGCCGGGATCCGGGGCCAGCACCGCCGTGGGCACCACGAGCGCGGTGCCGATGCCGGCCAGCTCGGCCGAGCGGACCACGGCCAGGCCGTGCCGCACGTCGCCCGAGACATGCCCGCCGGGCCGGGGCAGCACCACCCGGCACTCCTCGGCGCCGTGCAGGTAGGCCGCCCCGCACAACTCGAGCGCGTCGGTCGCGCCGAGCGTCAGGGCGGGCAGCGCCCGCGCCCGCGACGGCGTGCTGTAGCCGCCGTCGCCGCGGGCCACCCGCAGCGCCGCGCCGGTGCCGGAGCGCCGGATCGCGTCCTCCCAGACGTTCAGCAACCGGGCGGTGATCGCTCCCAGCGCGCAGTCGAGTATGACCGTCGCCTCCCGCGCCACCAGGCCCTGGCCGCCGAAGTCGGTGGCCGCCGAGATGTGCGCGTCGGGCAGCGCGGCCTGGACCGCATCGGCCACCGCCCGCTCGTGCTCCGGCTGGGCCTGCGAGCCGGGCGCGACGATCGCGACCCCGCGGACGCCGGCCCGCTGCAGGTGCGCGCATACCCGGGCCAGGGCGGCCGTGTCCAGCGGGCACAGCTCGTTGCCGAGCAGGTCGTGGCCGCCGCCGACGGTGAACCGCCGCCCAACCAGCCCCTCGACCAGCTCGGCCGGCGAACGGCCCAGCCGGGGGTCCCTGGCCGCCCGCGGCACGATCCGGATGACGGCGACCCGGCCGGTCCCGGCGGAATCCGCCGCCGGGTGCAGCACCGCATCCAGCAGCAGCCGGGACGGGTCGATGGTTACTGCCTGTATATCGCCCGGGGCCGCAGCCGCGATCGCGCCGAGCACCTCGTCCGCGCCGGCCGGGTCGGCCGCACCGCTTGATCCGCAGGACAGGGCCATGACCGTGGCATCGCGTATCACCGCGGCTACACAGCGTCCAGGCCGCAGGGTCACCCCCGCGTACGCAGAGTCACCATGCTGCCGGGACATCTGCCGATCCTAACCGGGTTTATTCCCTTTGCTGCCGCAATGCCCGATCCACGGCCACCGCGAACAGGATCAGGCACCCCTGCACGACCTGCAGATACGTCGTGTTCCAGCCGAGCAGGTTGAACCCATTGCTGATCAGGGTGAGCAGCAGCGCGCCGACCACCCCGCGCCAGATCGCGCCCTCGCCGCCGAGGATGCTGGTGCCCCCGATCACCGCCGCCGCGATCGCGGTCAGCTCCTCGCCGGTGGCCATGCTCGAGTTGGCCGATCCGGCCCGCGAGGCGAGGATCAGCCCGGCCAGGGCCGAGCAGATGCCGCTGACGACGTAGACCGCGATGTGAATCTGGCCGGTCCGGATGCCGGACAGCCGCGCCGCCTCGGCGTTCCCGCCGACCGCGTAGATGCGCCGCCCGAACGTGGTGGTGGCGACGATGACGGCGATGATCGCGTCCGCCACGATGAACACGACGGTCGCCGAGGTGAGGTGGAACAGCGACGGCCAGGTCAGCAGCGCGAAGTCGCTGGCCTGCCTGGTGAGCGGGTAGATGATCGCCCCGCCGGTCACCACCACGGCCAGGCCCCGGTAGACGATGCTCGTGGCCAGGGTGGCGATGAACGAGTTGACGCCGCTGCGCACCACGACCGTGCCGGTGACGAAGCCGATGCCGGCGCCGGCCGCCACCGCGGCGACGAAGCCGAGCGGGATCCCGGCCACCCTGGTCACGTCGACGCCCACGATCGCCGCGAGCGCGAGCGACGCGCTGGCGGTCAGGTCGAAGACCCCGCTCAGGATGCAGATCGTGGCCCCGGCGGCCAGCAGCCCGATGTCGGCGCACTGGTCCAGCAGGTTGATCATGTTGCCGGTGGTCAGGAACGTGTTCGTCGACAGCGACAGGGCGATGACGATCGCGACCAGCGCCACGACGATGCCGTAGTCACGGATCCGCCCGCCCCGGCGCAGGGCCGAGGTGGCCTGCCGGAGGCCGGTGGACGGGGCAGCTTCGACGCTCATGCGGTGGCTCCTTCGTCTCCGAACGCGGCGGCGATCACGACCTCGCTCGGTGTGCCTCGGGGGAAGTCGCCCACGGCACGCCCGTGCCGCAGCACGATCACCCGGTGGGACAGCGCGAGTAGCTCCTCGATCTCGGATGACACGCAGATGACGGCCATGCCGTCGGCGGCGAGCTTGGTGATCAGGTGGTGGATCTGGCTCTTGGCCCCGACGTCCACGCCCCGAGTCGGCTCGTCGACCAGCAGCACCTGCGGCGAGCGAATCAGCCACTTGGCGAACAGGGCCTTCTGCTGGTTGCCGCCGGACAGCGTCCGGATCGCCGCGTCCTTGCGGGCGGCCCGGACGTCGACCGCGGCCATCGCCTCGTCGACCGCCGACCGCTCGCTGGACCGTCGGATGAGCGGGCCAAGCCGGCGGTCCCCGAGCGAGGCCAGGGCCACGTTCTCGCGCAGAGAGCGCACCATGACCAGGCCCTCTTCCTTGCGGGACTCGGGCACGAGCGCGATGCCGGCCGCCATCCCGCGCCGCGGCGTCAGGTGCGTCAGCGTCACGCCGTCCACCTCGACCGTGCCGCGCTGGGCCCGGTCGGCCCCGAATAGCAGGCGCAGCGTCTCGGTGCGGCCGCTGCCGACCAGGCCGGCCAGGCCGAGGATCTCGCCGGCGCGCACGGTGAGGTCCAGGTCCGCGACGATCCCGCGGCGCAGCCCCCGCGCCGACAGCCGGACCGGCGCGGATTCCGGGACCGGCTCCGGGTCGGGGAAGAGCACGTCAATCTCGCGCCCGACCATGTGGCGCACCAGCGTGTTCGGGGTCTGCTCGGCCGCGTCGCCGGTGATGACCATGCCGCCGTCCCGCAGCACCGATATCCGGCCGGCCACGGCGAGCACCTCCTCCAGGAAGTGCGACACCAGGATCACCGTGGTCCCGGCGTCGGCCAGCCGGGTGATCAGGTCGAGCAGGTTGTCCTTCTCGACGTTGGTGAGCACCGCGGTCGGCTCGTCCAGCGCCAGCACCCGCGCGCCCCGGGCGAGCGACCGGAGGATCTCGACCTGTTGCTGGGTGCCCATGGGCAGGCCGCCGACCCGGGCCCTGGGGTCGATCTTGAAACCGGTCAGCCCCAGCAGCTCGTGGAAACGGGCCAGGTCGGGCCGGCCGCGGCGGAACCCGGCCCGGTGCGACCAGTGGGCCAGGAAGACGTTCTCCAGCACCGACATGGCGGGCACCAGCGCGCCCTCCTGGGAGATGAGGCTCACCCCGCGGGCGATCGCGTCGCGCGGGTTGGCGATCGTGACCTGCTCGCCGTCGAAGCTCACCGAGCCCGCGTCCGCGCGGACCGCTCCGCCGAGGATCTTAAGCAGCGTGCTCTTGCCCGCGCCGTTCTCGCCGACCAGGCCGTGCACCTCGCCGGGCTCGATGTCGAGGTCGATGTCGCGCAGCACGGCGACGCCGCTGTAGCTCTTGCCCACCCCGCGAACCGAGATCGCCGGTGCGCGGGTCCCGGTCTGGATCATGGCCGGCTCCTGTGCCATGCGCTGGCGTCAGTCGGAGTAGGTCGCCGTCTGCCCCTGCAGGGTCTGCTTGGTGCCCAGGCAGCTGAAGGTGGTCAGGACCTGGCAGGCGACCTGGGAGTCCGGCACGTTCTGGCCGCGCGCCTTCTCGATCCCGAGCTGGGCCGCCTTGGCGCCCTCGGACCGCTCCGGGACGTCGTAGTCGCCGAACCACACGCCCGACTTGACGTAGGAGAACGCCTGAGTGGACCCGCCGTTGCCGACGAAGGCGATCTTCTTGCCCTTGGCCAGCGGGGTGGCGCCCTCGAGCGCCTGCGAGGAGCCGATGACCACGTTGACGTTGGGGTCGGCCTGCAGCAGGTTCTGCATCGCGGCCCGGCCGCTGTCCTGCGTGTAGCCGCCGACGAAGTTCGAGACGACGGTGGCCCCGCCGGCCTTCAGCGCCGCGACCGCGGCGTTGGTGCGCGCCGTGTCCAGCGGGTAGTTCGCGAACCCCTGCAGGTACGCCACGTTGCACTTGCCGGACGTGACGGTCTTGCAGGCTTCGAGCCCCAGCTTGGCCAGGCCCACCCCGTTGACGGTGGGCGGATCGATGATGTTGATCGTGCCGGGCACCTGCGGCGCCGCCGTGTTGTACTTGCCGCCGACCGGCGTGAACTCGATGACCACCGTGATGCCGGCCCGCACCGCCTGCTGGACCGGCTGAACCATCGCGGTCCCGTCGTTGGCCTGGATGATGACGATGTTGTAGCGCTTCGCCACCACGGCGTCCTGCAGCTCGTTGACCTGGGTCGGGCCGTCGAAGTTGGAGTCGATGAAGGTCGCCGTGGCGTTGTGCGTGTCGGCGTAGCTCTGGACGCCGGCCCACGTCGCCTGGGCGAAGGAGTTCGCCTTGGCGAAGCCGAAGAAGCCGATGCTCAGTTTCTTATTGCTGGCCGCCGCGCCGCTCGACTTCGGCGTGGACGAGCTCGTGGTCGCGGGTTTGCTGCAGCCTGCCAGCACCAGCGCCAGGCCGGCCGCGCCGACCGCGGCGAGTCGAAGGGCTCGAGTCACAACTGCTCCTCAGGATGTGAGGGGTGAACAGAAGGGTGTGGACTCATCTCCGGGACGAACTCGAACAGTCCGCCAACGACAGGCTCGCCCGGCGTGGTGTCCAGCAGTTCGGCGAGCTCCCGGGACAGGGCAGCTCGCCACGGATCGTCGACCCACCGCCGGTAATCCGCGGCCTCGTCCCAGTCGGCTATGACCAGGTGCGTGACCGGGCCGTCATCGGTGGCCCGCAGCAATACGGCACCTCGGCAGCCATCGAACTTCCGGGCGCGCGCCAGGACCCCGTGCCGTTCGTAGAATTCCTCGAGCGCGCCGGCCCGTCCGGCGGCGGCGCGAAGGCTCAGCACACTGCGGATCACTGGAACTCCCTGAGATCCAAGGACGTCGAGTGCGGGAATGCTGACAAGCCCGCTGTCGGCACTCATGTGCGCCGAGCACATCCCCAGGCCCGTCGGCTGTGCAATCCCGTGATCGGCCGCGATTCGCGCGCCTCCGGGCCGCCCCGCCCGGGTTGACACCCTCGGCCGGGATGTGTCAGCGTACGGGCCCTGCGCCGCGCCAACCGGCGAAGATAATGGCTGGCCCCGCCCGCGAGGGACACCGGGCTTGATGGTCAGCCTGAAAGCACGGGCACCCGCGTGCCCCGACGGTACTGGCGCGAAAGGCTGAACCCCCCATGACCCGCTCCCGCCGCGTCGCGATCGACATCGGCGGCACCTTCACCGACGTTGTCGAGCTGTCGCCCTCCTCCGGCGAGCTGCGCTTCGGCAAGGTGCCCACGACGCCCGCCTCCCCCACGGCCGGGGTGATGAGCGCCTTCGAGGCCGTGGCGTCCGACCCGGCCGAGAGCAGCACGTTCACCCACGGGACGACGCTGGGCCTGAACGCGCTGCTGACCAGGACCGGCGCGCGCACGGCGGTGATCGGCACGCTCGGATTCCGCGACGTGTACCTGCTGGGCCGCACCGACCGGCGCACCAACTACGACATCACCTACCGGCCTCCGCCCGCGCTGCTCGAGCGGCGGGACACCTTCGAGGTGTCCGAGCGGAGCCGGTTCGACGGCACCGTGCACCGCCCGCTGGACGAGCGCGCCGCCCGGGCCGTGGCCGCGTCGATCGCCGAGCGCGGCTATGAGTCCGTGGCCGTCGCGTTCCTGCACTCCTACGCCAACCCGGCCCACGAGCTGCGGATGCGCGACATCCTGGCCGAGGCCGCGCCGGACGTCGTGGTGACCCTGTCCCATGAGCTGTCCCGCGAGTACCGCGAGTACGAGCGGACCAGCACCGCGGTGCTGGATGCCTACGTCAAGCCCCTGGTCCGCCGCTACCTGCAGGCCCTCGAGGGCGAGCTGGAGTCGGCCCGCTTCCAGGGGCGCTTCCTGGTCACCAGGTCTGGCGGCGGCGCCATGACCGCCCGGTCGGCCCGGGAGCAGCCGGTGAGCCTGATCCTGTCCGGGCCGGCGGGCGGCGTCATCGGCGCGGCCGCGTTCGCCGGCCTGATCGGCGAGCCGAACCTGATCACGATCGACATGGGCGGCACCAGCCTGGACGCCTCCCTGATCCTCGGCGGCGAGCCGGTGCTGTACCAGGGGGCGGAGTTCGAGCAGCTTCCGATCAACACCCCCTCGCTCTACATCCACACGATCGGGGCCGGCGGCGGCTCGATCGCCTGGCTCGACGACGCCGGCGCGCTGCAGGTCGGCCCGCAGAGCGCCGGGGCCGACCCGGGCCCCGCCTCCTACGGGCGCGGCGGCACCGCGGCGACGTTCACCGACGCGGCGCTGGCCGTCGGCTACCTCGGCGCCGACACGCCGCTCGGCGGGCGGCTGACGCTCGACCCCGCGCCGGCCACGGCCGCGCTCGAGCCGCTCGCGGCCCGGCTGGGTCTGCCCGTAGCCGAGCTGGCCCACGGCATCGTCCGCATCTCCACCACGAAGATCATGGGCGCGGTCCGGTCGATCACCGTCGAGGTCGGCCGCGACCCCAAGGACTTCGCCCTGCTCGCCTTCGGCGGCGGCGGCGGCCTGGTGGCCGTCGACGTGGCCCACGAGCTGGGGATCCCGACCGTGATCGTGCCCCCGGGCCCGGGCGCGTTCTCGGCCTTCGGGATGCTGATGGCCGACGTGCAGCACGACTTCTCCCGCACCGCGGTGGGCCCGCTCGCCGGCCTCGACGCGGCCGGGATGGAGCGGATCTACGACGAGATGGCCGCCGAGGCCGCCAAGGCCCTGGCCGCCGAGGGCTTCGATGAGGACCAGCAGGCCATGCTGCGCAGCATCGACGTCCGCTACTCGGGCCAGGAGCACACGGTCACGGTCGCGATCCCGGAGGATGTCGCCGACCCGGCGCAGATCGCGGCGTCCGTCGAGCGCGACTTCACCGAGCTGCACGAGCGCCAGTACGGCCACACGATGGATGACCCGATCGAGATCACGACGCTGCGGCTGCGCGCGACCGGGCTGATCGACAAGCCCGAGCTTCCGCTGGTCCCGCCGCGCGAAGCGGGTGCGCCCGCACCGGACGGCGCCCGCCCGGTCTATCGGCCCGGCCACCCCGGCGGCGTGCCCTACGCCCGGTACGCCCGCGAGTCGCTGCGGGCCGGTGACCAGATCGCGGGCCCGGCGGTGATCTCCGAGCACACGGCGACGACGGTCATCCACGCCGGCGACCGGCTGCGGGTCGGCGCCCACGGCGAGCTGGTCATCACCGTCGGCACGGACCAGAGGGGCTGAAACACCCATGAGCGACGCGATCACGACCGAGATCATCCGGCACGGGCTGCTGGCCAACGCCAGGGAGATGGCCCGCAACCTGTGCCGCACCGCGTACAACACGGTCGTCTACGAGATCCACGACTACGGCATCGGGATCCACGACGCGGCCGGCGACGTGGTCGCCGACGCCCCGGGCATCGCGATCTTCACCCGCGGCAACGACCACGGCATCAAGGAGGCGCTGCGGTTCCACGGCGCGGGGGCGATGCGGCCGGGCGACATCTTCCTGCTCAACTACCCGTACTGGTCCTCGGCCCACACGCTGGACCCGCTGGTGTTCGCCCCGATCCACGCCGACGGCGCGCTGGCCGGTTTCGCCTCGTGCCGGATCCACGTGCTCGACCTCAAGCAGAAGGACCCCGGCTACGTCCTGGACTCCACCGACATGTACCAGGAGGGCCTGTTCTTCCCGGCGACCAGGCTGTACCGGGAGGGCGAGCCGAATGACGACATCTTCAACATCATCCGCTACAACAGCCGTCTGCCCGAGCGCACGATCGGCGATCTGCAGGCCCAGGTCTCGGCGTGTGTCACCGGCGTCCGGCGGACCCAGGAGATCGCCGCGAAGTACGGGGCGCCGACGCTCACCGAGGCGATGCAAGCGATCAACGACCACGGCGAGCGGCTGGCCCGCCTGGCGCTGGCCAAGCTGCCGAAGGGCACCTGGACCGCGCACGACTTCGTCGACTCCGACGGCGTCGACCTGGACCGGATGATCAAGCTGAACGTCACCGTCACGGTGACCGACGACGAGATGATCATCGACTGGACCGGGAGCGACCGGGACGTGCGCGGCCCGATCAACCTGCCGCTCGGCCAGACCGAGGCGTTCTGCAGCCTGGTGTTCAAGGCCCTGACCACCCCGGACACCTCGGTGGTGGCGGGCAACTTCCGGCCGCTGCGGATCATCACCGAGCCGGGCTCGGTCACGCACGCCGTGCCGCCGATGCCGACGTTCACGCTGTGGACCGGGCTGCTGGGCGGCGAGGTCGTGCTCAAGGCGCTGGCCCAGGGCATGCCGGACCTGGTCCCGGCGTGTTCCGGCGGCGACGTGTGCTCGATGATGGGCCTGGGCGTGAACCCCCGCAACAACGAGCCCTGGCTGGAGGCGACGAACGAGGCGGTCGGGTTCGGCGGCCACGCGGGCGGCGACGGCGCGGACGGCATCATGCACATATCCGAGCCTGGCTGCCGGAACAACCCGGTCGAGGTCCTGGAGACGAAGTCCCCGATGTTCATCGAGTCGTACGGGTACCGCGCCGACAGCGGCGGCGCCGGCCGGTACCGCGGCGGCGTCGGCGTCAGCCGCGTGTACCGGTTCACCGCCCCGTCCACCGGCATCTGCCTGGTCTACAAGACCAGGACAAAACCGTGGAGCATCGCCGGCGGCCGGGAGGGCGACAACAACCACATCGTCCTGAACCCGGGCACCGAGCGCGAAATAGTCCAGGGCGGCAGCTACAACCTTCTGGAAGCGGGTGAGGTGCTGGTGAACAACACCGGCGGCGGCGGCGGGTACGGCGATCCATTCGAACGCGAAGCCGGCCGGGTCGCCGACGACGTGCGCAACGGCTTCGTCTCCGTGCTATCGGCCGAGCGCGAGTACGGCGTGGTCATCGACGAGTCGACGCTGGCCGTGGACGAGGCGGCGACCGCCCGGCGCCGGGAGGTGGCCAGGTGAGCACGCTGTCGATCATCAACGCCGCGGTCTTCGACGGGGTGTCCGGAGACCTGGCCGAAGGGCCGGTGCACATCACGGACGGGCGCATCACGGCGGTCGGTGGCCCGGCTCAGCCCGCCGACCGGGTCTTCGACGCGCGCGGCGGCACGGTGCTGCCGGGCCTGATCGACGCGCACTGCCACGCCTACGGCATCGAGCTGGACCTGCTGGCCATCGAGTCGCGCCCGCTCAGTTACGTCGCGCTGAGGGCGGCCCGCCGGCTTGCCGCGGCACTGGCCCGCGGGTTTACCACGGTGCGCGACCCGGCCGGCGGCGACGCCGGGCTGGCCCGGGCGATCGCGGAGGGCCTGATCCCGGCGCCGCGCTACCTGTGGACCGGCGCCGCGCTGAGCCAGACCGGGGGCCACGGCGATGCCCGCGCCGCCGACAGCATGGTGTGCGGCTGCCACGCGCACGGGGTCGAGGTGGTCGACGGCGTGGACCCGCTGCGGCGGGCTGTGCGCGAGCGGTTCCGGTCCGGCGCCCACGCAATCAAGATCATGACCTCGGGCGGGGTCATGTCGCTGACCGATCCGATCCGCATCCCGCAGTACTCGGCGGACGAGATCAGGGCCGTGACCGACGAAGCGGCCCGGCGCGGCAGTTACGTTGTCGCGCACGCCTACTCACCCGAAGCGATCCGGCACTCGATCGATAACGGGGTGCGCAGCATCGAGCACGGCAACCTGCTCGACGCCGAAACCGCCGCGGCCATGGCCGAGGCCGGTGCGTTCCTGGTGCCCACGCTGGCCACCTACGACGCGATGGAGCGCCGCGGCGACGACGTCGGCCTGGCGCCGGTTTCCCGGCAGAAGAACCGCGAGGTGCTCGAGGCCGGCCAGACCGCCGTGGAGTTGGCCCGGGCCGCCGGGGTCCGCGTCGGCTTCGGAACCGACCTGATGGGCGCCCTGGAGGACGAGCAGCTCAACGGCCTTCGGCTGCAGGCCGAGGCGGGCGGCGCGGCCCTCGCGCTGCAGTCGGCCACGTCGGTCAACGCCGACCTGATCGGCCGCCCCGACCTCGGCCGGGTCCAGGCGGGCTGCGTGGCCGACCTGCTGATCGTCGACGCCAACCCGCTCGACGACCCATCCGTGCTCTGGTCCTCGGCCGAGCACCGCACGATCGTCCAGGGCGGCGCCATCCTGCCTTGACTTTGAACCGCAAAGCGAACTAGCTTTGAAGTACAAAGTTTGACGCTGGCTCCGCGGGATCCTGGAGGCCGACGTGGCAGAGGACCAGGGCATGAGCGTGGCGGAAGCGGCGGCCATCGCGGCGGACGCCCGCACGCACGCCCGCCAGGAGCTGGTGATCAGCGCGCCGGTCGTGTACCTGGCGTGGGGACTGGTCTGGCTCGTCGGCTACGGGGCGATGTGGCTATCCGTGCGCGGCCAGCACCCTTACCGCGGGCCCTCCGGTGTCTCGATCGCGGCGGTGTTCGTGCTGGCCGGTTTCGCGGCCGCGGCCGTCCTGGTTGTCGCCCACCGGGCCAGCGCGGGCATCGGCGGCCAGTCGGCGCGGTACCGCCGCATCATCGTGGCGGCGTGGGCGACCGGATACGTGATCCTGCTGCTCATCCAGGCTGGGATCAGCGGCGCCGTGAGCGCGCGGACGCTCGCGTTCGTCGGTCTCGCCGGTCCGCTGCTGCTGGCCGGGCTGATCTATATCCTGGCCGCCGCTCTCGGGCGCGACCGGCCGGCGCTCGCCCTCGGAGTCTGGCTGGTGCTCGCCGGGGCCAGCTGCGCCTGGCTGGCACCGGCCGCCGTGCTGGCCACCTGCGCGCTGGCCGGCGGCGGGGCGTTCCTGCTGATCGCGGCGATCGAGAGCAGGCTCGGCGCTCATGCCCGCTGACGACGGGCTCGACCCGGTCATCCACGCGCCCGCGCGGCTGCGGGTCATGGTGACGCTGGCCACCCTCCGGGATGGGGATGACCTGTCCTTCACCAGACTGCAGGAAGTGCTCGGGCTCACGCCCGGCAACCTCATCACCCATCTGCGCAAGCTCGAGGACGCGGGCTACGTGACGACGGCCAAGTCGGGCCGCGGCGTCACCGCCCGGACCTCGGTCAGCCTCAGCCAGCAAGGCCGCAAGGCCCTGGACTCCTACACGGCGGCCCTGCGGCAACTGCTGGATTCAGCCGAATCTCCGGTCAGGAGGAGCCCGTGAAACCATACTTCGACACGCACTCCGGCGGGCTGCTGCTGTTGATCGTCTTAATGGCCTGGCTGAGCATGGAGGCCATCCAGTTTGCCCGCCAGTGGCAGTGGCGGGCCGGTGCCACCAGAATCGGCCGCCGCGGCTTCTGGCTCGGTTTCGCGGCCTGCCTGATCGTGACCAATGCCGCCTTGTATCTCGGGCCTTCGGCGTTCCCGGCCGCCGCCATCAGGCCCGGGGCCGTCGCCTTCGCGGCCGGCATGGTGATCCTGGTCACCGGGGTCGTGCTCCGCGGGTGGTCGTTTTACGCGCTGGGCCGGTACTTCACCGCCGTCATCAAGGTCAGCCCGGACCAGCCGGTGGTCAGCAAAGGCCCGTATCGCCTGCTGCGCCATCCCAGCTACGCCGGGGGGCTGCTGGCCGAGGTCGGGATCGCCGTGGCCGCCGCCAACTGGGTCAGCGTGGCCGTATTCGCCGTCGCGTGGGTGGCGATCATCGCATGGCGGATTCACATCGAGGAGACCGCCTTGCTGTCAGCGCTCGGGGCGAGGTACCGCACCTACGCCTCGCATCACAGGCGCCTGGTCCCGCTCATCTGGTGAGGCGGGATCGAAGCCACCGGCCAGCGCGGGCGATCGCCTGATCGGCTTCGGGCAGCAGCCCGGCGAACACGTGCCACACGTGCGGCATTTCGTCCCAGACCTCCAGGGTCACGTCCACGCCCGCCTCGCGGGCCCGGGCGGCGAACCGGGTGGAGTCGTCCAGGACTACCTCGGCGTCGCCCACCTGGATGAGGAGCGGCGGGAGGCCGCGCAGGTCGGCGTACAGCGGCGACGCGAGCGGGTGCCGGGGATCGGCCCCGGCCAGGTACAGCGCGGCGGTCTCGGGCATGCCGTCCGGCTGGAGGATCAGCTCGGCCGCCGCACGGGTCCGCAGCGATTCGCCGGTCAGCGCCAGGTCGGTCCAGGGCGAGATCGCGAACGCCGCGGCGGGCATCGGCTCACCGCCGTCACGCAGCGCCACGAGGGTCGCGAGCGCCAGCCCGCCGCCCGACGAATCGCCGGCCAGCGCGACCGTGGCCGGGTCGGTGCCGCCGCCCAGCAGCCAGCGGTACGCGGCGAACGCGTCGTCGACCGCCGCCGGAAACGGATGCTCGGGGGCCAGCCGGTAGCCGACGCTGAGCACGCCGGCGGCCGCGGCCGCCGAGAGCGGCGCAACCACGTGGCGCAGCGTGCGCGGCGAGCCGATCTGGTAGCCGCCGCCGTGGAGGTACAGCAGGATCCGGTCACCGGCCGGGGGTGCCGCGATCACCCACTCGGCCGGCACGCCGCCCGCGTCGACCGGCTCGACGGTCGTGCCCGCGGGCGGGTCCGCGGCGACCGACTCCATCGCGGCCCGGCGCTCGTCGATCGACAGACAGCCGAGGTCGACGCCGCGCATGAGCTCGCGCACGCCCTGCAGTTCCTCGCGCTCGCCACCGGCCTGCCCCCTCCCGCCCGCATCCTCTCCGGGCGCGAGCCGGGCGGCAACCGGTTAAACGGCCGGATCAGCGGACGGGAGTTAAGGCGGCCCGTTCCATTATCTCGGTAGTTTAAGTGCGCTATCTGCGTCTAACCGACCGAGATCATGGAATCCGGGCCCGGTGTGCCGTGCGGCGGTGCTAGTCGTGCTTGACCACGATGGTGTTCCAGGTGATGGGACCCACGATGCCGTCGACCTCGAGGCCGTACCTGGCCTGGAAGGTCTTGACCGCCGCGAGCGTCTGATCGAGGAAGTTGCCGGTCACCGGCAGGCTGGTGAAGCCGTATGCCCGGCGCAGGTAGTCCTGGACCGCTCGCACGGCGTCGCCCCGGTCGCCGTGATGGACGGTCACGATCAGGCGCGGCCACGTCACGTCGCCGACGATGCCGGTGGGATCGATGTGCTGGTTCCGCTGGAAGTCCTTGACCTTCGCCGTGGTCGCCGGCCCGAAGTCCCCGTCGACGCCGACCGTGAAGCCGCGCTGGTTCAGCAGGTACTGGATGGCGCGGACCCGGTTCCCCCGCGCGCCCTGGCTGACGACGGGCCAGATCTCGGCCATCGGCCTGGCCGCGGTGACGTGGCCCCTGGTCGCGACCGCCGCGCTGGCGGCCACCGTGGTGGTTCCGGCTGCCATTGCCACGATCATTCCGGTGCCGAGTGCGCCGGCCCTTTCCTGGCCAGTGAAATACAGCCGCCGCGGAACGCTATTTTGCTACGTCAGCGCTGGTCAGACGCCTGGGTCAGATAATGCAGGCGCACCAAAATTAAACGTCAGAGGCGGCGGAGCCGGACCAGGGTGCTGCCGAAGTCGGCGCCGCCCGGCATCGGCAGGCCCGCGTGCACCAGGGCGGCCCCGGAGTGCTCGGCCCCGGTGTCTTCGTCGCGGTAGCCGGCCGCGGGATCGAGCCCGGCCAGGCGCAGCCGGAACGTCCGGGTCCCGCACTGGTCCGGGCCCCACCAGCCGAGCACCACGACCTGCGAACCGTCCCCGGCCAGGTACTGGCTCGCCGCGACCGGGTCGCGCCGCGCCGTGGCGACCCGGTACAGGCGGCCGCGCTGGATCACCGGGCGGATCTGCTTGTAGCGGGCGACCAGTTCCGCCGCTTCGGCCACTTCGGCCTCGTCCCAGCGCAGCAGGTCGCCGCCGATGCCGAGCGCGCCGGCCATGGCCACGTGAAACCGGAACGACAGCGGCAGCGAGCGCCCGGTCAGGAAGTTCGGGCTGTCGGTGACCCAGGCCGCCATGACCTGGGCCGGGTAGACCTGGGTGAACCCCTCCTGAATGGCGACCCGGTCCCAGGCGTCGGTGTTGTCGGAGGTCCAGACCTGCGCCGCGCGGCCGAGGATGCCGAGGTCCACGCGCCCGCCGCCGCCCGAGCAGGACTCGAAGTCCGTGCCGGGATGGGCCGCACGCAACGCGTCGAGTACCGCGTACAGGTTGCGGACGTGCTCGGTCCAGATCCGCTCCGGGTTGCGGCCGACCTCGCCGGGCCAGCCGGGCTGGGCGAGCGGCCGGTTCATGTCCCACTTGATGAACCCGATGTCGTGGGCGGAGAGCAGCCCGTCCAGGGTGCGGAACACCCACTCGGCCACGTCGGGGCGGGCCAGGTTGAGCACGAGCTGGTGGCGCTGCTCGGTCCGGGACCGGTTGTCGAAGTGGTACACCCAGTCCGGGTGGGCCCGGTACAGGTCGCTGTCCGGGTTGACCATCTCGGGCTCGACCCACAGGCCGAACCGCATTCCCAGCGCACCGACCCGATCGATCAGCGGCGTCAGGCCGCGCGGGAACTTGGCCCGGTCGGGGGTCCAGTCGCCCAGGCCGGCCCGGTCGTGGTCGCGTCCGGCGAACCAGCCGTCGTCGACGACGAAGCACTCGACGCCGATCCGCGCGGCCAGCTCAGCCAGCCGCGCCTGGCCGTCCTCGGTCACCGCGAAACCGGTCGCCTCCCAGGAGTTGTAGAGCACCGGGCGCAGCGCCGGCCCGTCGCCGCCGGGCCCGTCGCCGCTCGCGTCCGCGGCTCCCGCCTCCCCGTGCGGCACCGCGGCGACGAACCGCGGCCGGGCGACGCCGGTCCGCTCGCCCCGGCCGAGCACGTGGGCCCGCTGCCACGCGTGCCATTCGCGGCTGACCGCGCCGAAGCCGCCCGCCGTGTACAGCCCGGCGAACGGGGGCAGCACTAGCTCCTGCCCCGGCGCCAGCTCGTGCGCCCAGTCGAAGTCGTTCAGGCCGCCGCAGGCATGCACCCGGCCGGCCGAGGTCGCCTCGCAGACGATCTTCCACGAGCCGCTCCAGGCCAGCGCCCCGCTCCACACCTCGCCGTGCTCCTCGGTCGACGAGCCGTCCGGATCGAGCGTGAACCAGGGGTTGAGCTGATGGCTGGTCGTGCCGCGCCGGCTCTCCAGAACCAGCTTCCCCGGGCCGAGCACGGTCTCGGTGAGCTGGGTCTCCGCGGCCCAGCCGCCATGCAGGTACCGCAGCCGGTAGCCGCGCCCGGGCGGCATCCACCAGTTGGCCGAGTGTGCCTGCTGGATCACGGCCGGCCGGTCGCCGTCGTTGCGGATCGCGGCCCAGCGCTCGATCACGTCGAAGCCGTCGAAGATCCGGTACCACAGCGTCACACGTAGGCCGTACGCGTCGTCGGCCAGGTCCAGCTCCAGGGTGGACGCGCCGCTCCGCTGGCCGACCCGGTGCCCGGCGAACCGCCACTCGATGGCCCGGGTGCCGTCGGCGAACTCGGCCTTCAGCGAGGGCTCGTCGTACCGCAGGCCGCCCCATGGCACGTACTCGTCGGGCAGTTCGCGTCCCCAGCTGATCCGCCGCTCCCAGGCGCCCGGCCCGGCCCGGCTTGTGGCGGCCAGACCGGACACGGCCGCGCGGGGCAGCGCCGCCCCCCAGTACAGGTGACGCAGGGCGGCCCCGTCATCGGCCAGCCCGAGCGCGTACCTCGTGGAGCGCATCTCCAGCACCCACGCCTGCTCCGCCTCGTCATGCCAGACGTTGCTCACCGCCGCCTCCTCGTCCAGGGGTTTCCATGATCTCGGTAGCTCGGCCCCGGGCGAGCGCCGTCTGGCTAGTCCCTTCCCTGCGGATCGTGCGCCAGCACCAGCGCGTCGCGCGGGGCGAGCACGGCGGCGGGACCGACCATGGCGCCGGTGAGCAGGTCGAGGTGCTTGGCGCCGAGATCGAGCTCGACCGGCCGGTCCACGTGGCTGATCAGGAACAGGTGGTCGCCCCGGCGGACCGCCTCAACGCCGGCGGGCAGGTCGGTACGCGGCTCCAGGCCCGCGTGACGGCATGCGCGCTCGACCAGTCGCGCGAGCGTGGCCCGGTCGGGCAGCGTGCCCAGGTACAGGGCCTCGCCGCGACCGTGGGCGTGCCGGGTCGCGGCGGCCGCGCCGGCCAGGCGGCCCTCGGCGTAGGACAGCAGCGCGGTGGCGCCGGCCAGGTCGATGACGTCCTGCCAGAGGCGCCCGGTCGCCTCCATGCCGGCGGCGCCGAGCCCCTCCAGTTGGACGGCGACGCCCTCGGCCATGGGCGCCAGTTCCTCCACGCGCAGGCCGAGCATGTCTCGCCACGGTGCCGGATAGCCGCCGAGCCTGACCCGGTCGGCGGGGTCGACGATCCCGGAGAAGAAGGTGATCAAGGCGGTGCCGCCGTCGTCGACGAAGCGCCGGACGTTGTCGGCTCCGGCGTCGCTCACCAGGTAGAGCGCCGGCACCACGACGAGCCGGTAGCCGGCCAGGTCGCGCTCGGGATGGACGAAGTCCACGGTCACCCCGGCCCGCAGCAGCGGACGGTAGAACTCGCCGAGCAGTTCGGCCAGGCGCAGGCGGCTGGTCGGATGCGAGTCCAGCTCGAGCGCCCACCAGCTCTCCCAGTCGAGCAGGATCGCGGCGTCGGCGTGCACCAGGCTGCCCGCGACCGGGGCCAGCCGCCGCAGGTCGGCCCCGAGGCTGACCACGTCGCGCCAGAGCCGGCTGTCGGTCCCCGCGTGCGGCACCATCCCGCTGTGGAACTTCTCCGCCCCGGTGGCCGCGGCGCGCCACTGGAACGAGAGCACGGCGTCGCTGCCGCGCGCCACCGCCTGCAGGCTGAGGCCGCGGTACTGGCCCGGCGCCTTCGGGACGTTGACGGCGCGCCAGTTCACCGCGTTCGGCGCCTGCTCCATCAGGATCCAGGGCCGGCCGCCGCCCACAGAACGGGTCAGGTCGTAGGCCATGGCCGAGGCCACGTGCGCCTCGGCGTCGGCCGGGTCGGGGTAGCTGTCTACCGACACCACGTCGAGCTCGGCCGACCAGCGGAACTGGTCCAGTGAGCGGAACATGCCGATGAAGTTGGTGGTCGCGGGCTTGCCCGGGCTGTGCGCGGCGAGCGCCTCGCGCTCGGCGCGGTAGCAGTTCAGCAGCTCGTCGGAGCTGAACCGGGCGAAGTCCAGCTGCTGGGCCGGGTTGGCGAAGGTGGGCGCGGTGCGCGGCGGCTCGATCTGATCCCAGCCGGTGTAGCACTGGCTCCAGACCGCCCCGCCCCACGCCTCGTTCAGCCGCCCCAGGTCGCCGTAACGCACCCGCAGCCAGCGCCGGAAGGCCGCGGCCGACAGCTCGCAGTAGCAGGCCGGGACGTGGCAGCCGGGCTCGTTGCCGATATGCCACATGGCGACGGCCGGGTGGTCGCCGTAGCGCCGCGCCATCCGCTCGGCCAGGTCGACGGCGGCCGCCCGGAACGCCGGCGCGCTCGGGCAGTAGCTCTGCCGGGCGCCGAACGCGAGCCGCCGGCCGTCCGCGGTGACCGGCAGGATCTCGGGGTGGGCCGCGACCAGCCACGGTGGCGGCGACGCGGTGGCGGTGGCCAGGTCGACCCGGATCCCCGACCCGTCCAGCAGGTCCAGGACCCGGTCCAGCCAGCCGGCGGTCAGCTCGCCCGGCGCGGGCTGCAGCTTCGACCAGGAGAAGACCCCGACGGTGACCAGGTTCACGCCGGCCTCGGCCATCAGCCGGACGTCCTGCGCCCAGATGGACTCCGGCCACTGCTCGGGGTTGTAGTCGCTGCCGTAGGCGATGCCGTCCAGGCCGGGCACGATCGCGGTGTTGGCCCGCTCGCCTGGCGGCTCGCTCACAGTCGCACGCTCCCCGCGGTCAGGCCGGACCTCCAGAATCGCTGCAGCGACAAGAACGCTACGACCAGCGGGATCACCGAGATCAGCGAGCCGATGATCACGTAGCTGACCAGCTGCGGGGCCTGGCCGTACTGATTGTTCCAGGTGTACAGGCCGAGGGTCACCGGGTAGAGCCGGGTGTTCGACAGCATGACCAGCGGCAGGAAGAAGTTGTTCCAGATCGCGACGAACTGGAACAGGAACATGGTGACCAGCGCCGGGGACATGATGCGCAGCGCCACGACCCGGAAGATCTTGCCCTCGGAGGCGCCGTCGATCCGCCCGGCCTCGATCAGCTCGTCGGGGATCGCCGCGGCCGCGTAGACCCGGGCCAGGTAGACGCCGAACGGGCTGACGATGCTCGGCAGGAACACCGACCAGTAGGTGTTGGTCAGGCTCACCTTGCTCATGAGCAGGTACAGCGGCAGGGCCAGCGCGGTGCCGGGAACCAGCACGCCGCCCAGGATGACCGAGAAGACCAGCTGCCGGCCGCGGAACTCGTACTTGGCCAGTGCGTACCCGGCGGCGCTGGCCAGCAGGGTCGCGCACAGCGCGCCGGCCCCGGCGTACAGCAGCGTGTTGATCAGCCAGTGCCAGTAGATCCCGTCGTCATAGGTGAACAGGCCGGTCAGGTTGGACATGAGGTGCAGCTGGCTGAACCAGAAGCCCTCCGAGGCGTACAGGGTGCTCGGGCCCTTGGTCGAGGACACGACCAGCCACCACGCCGGGAGCAGGAAGTAGACCGCGCAGACGAACATGAACGCGGTGGCGAGAATCCCGCCCTTCGTCACGCCGGCCGATCCGCTCGCGCGCGCGCCCGGGAACGGCCACGTCCGGACCGCGACGCCGGCGGCGGCCATCAGGCCGCCGTCCCGCGTCGCTGCACCAGTCTCAGGAAGCCGAACGACAGGATGAACGTGCCGATCGCCAGCACCACCGCGATCGCCGCCGCGTAGTTCGGGTTGTTGGAGGTGAACGCCTGGGTGTAGGCGAGCAGGTTCGGGGTGTACGAGCTGCTGATGTTGTCGGTGATCGCGCGCAGCACCTGCGGCTCGCTGAACAGCTGCAGGGTTCCGATGATGCTGAACACCGCGGTCAGCACCAGCGAGCTGGTCACCAGCGGGAGCTTGATCCGGGTCGCGACCTTCCACTCCGAGGCGCCGTCCAGACGCGCGGCTTCGTACAGGTCGGCCGGGATGGCCTGCAGGCCCGCATAGATGATCAGCATGTTGTACCCCGTGTACTCCCAGGTGACGATGTTGGCGATGGACCAGAGCACCGAGTTGGTGCCGAGGAAGTTCACCGTCCCGAAGCCGGAACCGTGTAGCGCGGCGACGGCCGGAGACAGGCCCGGCAGGTACAGGAACGACCACAAGATCGCGGCGATCACCCCGGGGATGCCGTACGGCAGGAAGAACGCCAGCCGGAAGAAGCGCTTGAACCGGGTCGCCACCGAGTCCAGCAGCAGCGCCAGGACCGTGGCGAACACCAGCATCACCGGGATCTGGACCACGGCGAACAGCAGCACCCGGCTCACGCCCTGCAGGAACGACGAGTCCGAGAACACCTGCCCGTAGTTGGCCAGGCCGGCGAACACCGTCCTGGTGGACCCGGGCCCGAGGCCCAGGCCCGAGACGTGCACCTTCAGGAGGCTTTCGTAGACCGCGTACCCGATCGGCAGCACGAAGAACAGTGCGAACAGCAGGCCGAAGGGCGCCAGGAACATTACCGGCGCCCAGCCGGCCCGGCGGCGAGGCCGCATCAGCCGGACTTGACCGAGAAGCCCTGCGACTTCATCGTGCTGACCGTCTGCGACTGCGTCGACGCCAGCACCTGGGCCAGCGTTTCGGAGCCGCCCGTCGCCTTGCCGAAGCCGTCCGCCATCTGGGTGAACGTGGTGTTCATGATCGGGCCCCACTGGAAGCTGGTGTTGACGAGTTTCCCGTTGGCCTGGAAGACCTGCCAGATGTTCTGGCCGCCGTAGAACGGCACCGGGGAGTTCGCGGCCGGCTGCTTCTGGCCGGCCAGGTCGGCTGGGTACAGCCCGCCCTTGGTGATCAGGCCGGTGATGCTCTGCGGGTTGGTGTTCAGCCACTCGGCGAACTGCGCGGCCTGGGCCGGGTGCTTGCTGTCCTTGAACACCACGGTGGTCGAGCCGCCCCAGTTCCCGTTGGCCGGGGTGGAGCCCCAGTTGGGCATCGCGGCCACCCGCCAGTCGCCCTTGGTCGACGCGGCGTTGGTGATCAGGGTGTTCTCGCCCCAGACCGCCGTCGGCCAGGTGAGCAGGGTGCCGTCGGACAGGTCCTTGTACCACTCCGAGGCGAAGTCGGGCTCTACCTTAACCAGGTGGTCGCTGATCAGCTGCTGCCAGAAGTTGGCCACTTGCTGCGAAGGCGAGTCATCGATGCCGGTCACCCAGGTGTCGCCGGAGGTGGAGAACCACTTCGCCCCGGCCTGCCAGGCCAGGCCCGCGAACCATTGCGCGTCATTGGCCGGGAACGCGGTGATGTAGACGTTCGGATGGGCGGCGTGCAGCTTCTGCGCGTCGCTCAGGTACTGAGCCCAGGTGGTCGGCACGGCGAGCCCGTACTGCTTGAACAGGTCGGCCCGGTAGAACAGCCCCATCGGCCCGGTGTCCTGCGGGATCGCGTAGACGGCGCTGCCCTGGGTCACCTGCGCCCAGGTCCACGGCACGAAGTCGGACTTGATGCTGTTGACGCCGTACGGAGCCAGGTTGAGCACGCCGCCGACGTGCTCGAAGTTCGGCAGCGTCGCGTACTCGATCTGGCCGAGGTCCGGGGCGTTCCCGGCCTGCAGCGCGCTGAACATCTTGGCGTAGGTGCCGGCGTTGCCGGACGTGACCTCGTTGAGGTTTACGTGGATGTCGGGATGGCTCTTGTTCCAGAGGCTGACCGACTGCGAGATGCCGGGCACCCACGACCAGAACGTGAGCGTCACCTTGCCGCCGCTGGGCGGCGCCGAGGCGCCGCTGCCGCCGCTGCTGCTGCTGCACGCCGCGAGCGCGAGCGCGCCGGCCATGACCGCGCCCATGACCATCAGGAGCCTGCCGCGGAACCGGGACCCGGGGAGCGAAGACTTCATGTGCTGCCACCTCCTGAACGGCCCGGGCCGCGGGGCACGCGGCCCGGGGTTACGACGTACTCCTGTTCAAGCCGAGGTGGGCCTCCCCCGTCACCACCCGTCCCTCTTCGGCGGTCTGCCAGCGGCTGCCGGGGCGTAAAGAACCCTTGTTGGCCGTCGCGGACGGAAAGCTTGGAAGCTTTGGGAGCGTTCCCAAATATTGTTTCGGGAACCTTAACAGGCTCGGCGATACCGTGCAATGGTCAATTGGGAGCGAGCACAAATCCGCAGCCCGTGGCGCTAGGATGCACTCGTGGCGACCTCGGATAAGCACAGCGTCGCGGCGCAGCGGAGCGTCTCCGGGCGGCGGCGGCCGACGATCGAGGACGTGGCCCGGCTGGCCGGGGTGTCGCGCGGGACGGTCTCCCGGGTGATCAACGGCGGCCGCAACGTGCGCCCGGCCGTGCTGGACACCGTGAACGCCGCGATCGACGCGCTCGGCTACTCGGTCAACCAGGCGGCCAGGAACCTGGCCAGCGGCCGCACCGGCTCGATCGCGTTCGTCATCTCCGAGCGCGAGGAGCGCCTGTTCGAAGACCCGAACTTCGGGCTGTTCGTGCGGGTGTTCTCCCGGCAGCTGCGCAAGAATGGGCGGCACCTGCTGATGACCACGGCCCAGGACGAGGAGGAGGAGAACTTCCTCGGCGACTACCTGACGCTCGGCCACGTGGACGGCGCCCTGCTGGCACTGACCCACGAACGGGAGCCGCTGCTCGGGCAGCTGCTGTCGAACCGGCTCCCGCTGGTGGTGCTGGGCAAGCCGCTCGGCTTCGAGGACGCGTTCGCCTGGGTGGCGATCGATGACGAGAAGGCGGCGTACACGGTCGTGAGCTACCTGGCCAACCGGGTCGGCGGCGCGATCGGGACGGTGACCGGGCCGATGCACACCAGCAGCGGGCGGGAGCGTTTCGAGGGCTACCGGCGGGCGATCGGCGACCAGTTCCGTCCCGGCCTGGTTGCGGCCGGCGACTGGTCGCTGCGCAGCGGGCGGCTCGGCGCCGAAGAGGTGCTCGGGCGCCACCCGGAGCTGCGCGGGCTCTTCGTTGCCTCGGACCTGATGGCGGTCGGGGCGATCCAGGGGCTGCGCGATGCCGGGCGGCGCGTGCCCGAGGACGTCGCGGTGGTCGGCTTCGACGACTCGGCCGCGGCCACCATGGTCGAACCGGGCCTGACCACCATGCGCAACCCGATCGAGCAGACCGCGCTCGAGGCCCTGCAGATCCTGGACGATCAGATCGCGGGGCGGATCAGGAAGCCGGTGCACGTCCTGCTGAGCAGCGAACTGGTCGAGCGCGGCTCGGCGTGAGCCCGGCGCGGTCCTTAATGGCCTCGGGGTCACCTGGTCACTCGGCTTTCGCGGTTATGCTGCTGCGTCTTCCCAGGCCAGGAGGAGGACGGCCACGTCGGCGGGGTCATGGCCGGCGGTGGCGCACCAGCAGGGTGATGGCCTGGCAGGCGAGCTGGAACGGAACGGTCCGCTCGACCGCGCGGGCGGTGCGGTTGCGGGCATGGCCGGCGCCGAAGACCTGCCGGGCGTCCTCGATGGCGACCTCGATCGACCACCTGGCGGCGTACCGCTCGATCACCTGCGCGGCGGTGGCGGCGGTATCGGTGGTGACCAGGGCCGGGTCATAACCGGTCTTGGACCGGTCGCGGATCAGCGCGACGGTGACGGCCCGGGTGCCGAAGACCGAGGCCCACAGGCAGGTGATGGTGGCGGTGCTGATGGCGGCGGTCCTGACTGAAGAAGCAGCAGCGGCCAGTACACCGAGTCCGGACCTGCAGGCACGGCCAAGACCACGAAAGCGCGGACGGAACACGAGAGCGCTGCTCGCGGTGCGCAGGACCAGCGTCCCGGCTGCTCATGCGGTCAGGCCCCAACCTCGCTCCCGCTCGCGTCGTCATAGGTGGTGACCGGCAATGCACCCCGGCGGTGAACCATGGTCAAGATCACAGTCCTCACGGCTGCCGCCCTGGCAGCGGGACTCATCACGGCGTGCGGCGGCCCGGCACCTGGTGCCGCCACGCCGCACGCACCGGCCACGCCCGGCGTCGTCGCCTGGGTCGACCATCCGGCCGCCCAGGTCCCGATTGTGCTGCGGTCCCCGCCGTACTCGACCGGTGCCCGGCCCTGCCGGCCGGCCGACCTCAGCGTGTCACACGGCGAGCTGGGATACGCGACCGGGAACACCAGCGTGGAGGTCTACCTCACCAACCATTCCGCCACCGTGTGCTGGCTGGACGGCTATCCTGCCATCGCCGGAACAGCGGCGGACGGTACGGTCACCCCGCTGCACGCCCAGCACGGCAGCTTCCCCGGGAGCCCGGGTCCGTCGGCGAACATCAAGCCGGGCCAGACGGCCGCCATCTACATCTCCGGGGAAGATAGCTGCGCGCTCGCCATGAACGGTGAGCACCGGGTCTACCCGGAGCTGCTGATCGGGCTGCCCGGGGGCGGGACCGTGGGTGTCTACCGGACCGGATTCGACGCGATCTGCGGAGTGTGGGCCAGCCCGTTCGGAGTCCCGGCCGACCAGCCGCAGGGACCGGCGCCGTCACCGCTGACCGCGCGGATCACCGCGGGTCCTGCGGCCCGGGCGGGAACGGACTTCGGCTACCTGGTCACCTTGACCAATCCGGCCCCCAAGCCGTTCCCGCTGCGCCCGTGCCCGAGCTACGCGGAGTTCCTCGGCGGGCTCACAAGTCCCGGCAATGCGAAGAGCTACCTGGTCAAGTACTACTACCTGAATTGCGCCACGGTGCAGGCGATACCGGCACACGGCTCGGTGAGGTACCAGATGAAGCTGCCGCTGCCGTCCGCGCTGCCCGCTGGCTTGTACTCCAAGCTCGACTGGCAGATCCAGGGCGGCACGGGCCCGGCAGCGGCCACGTCGCTCACGGTTGAGCCCCCTACCTAGTGCCTACGTTTGCCCTGTTTCCGGCGGGCGCGGCCGGCTTCCGCTGGGTTCCCGGTGCTGGTCGATCGAATCAAACCGTGCAACCTGCGGTGCAGCGGCCCGCTCACGGAAGCCGTCGGACTTGCCGATGAAACCCTGGTCAGGATGCGGGGGAAGATCGGTGACAGTCATCCGCTCGCGCTTTGCTGCGCCATCAACCTGGCCAACTGTCACGGCGACGCCGGAGATCTCGACGCGGCCGAAGCCATGGAGCGACAGACCGTCCCGCAGCTCCAGGAGGCGCTGGGCGATGATCATCCGGACGTGAACGCCCTGCACGGCTGGCAGCGGATCGGCCGCGACCTGGAAGCGCCGAACTGACCTTCAGCATCCCCGGAGAAAGACATTGTCGAATCCCCTGCCTGAGTTCGACTCCACCAGCCTCAAGAGTTCCGACAAATGCCGGCGGGGCATCGTCGCCCAGCTCCGTCACGCGCTCGATCACGGGGCGGTGGACAGCCCGATCGCGACCAGCGCCGATGTGCGCACCCTGGCGAGGGGCACCGAGACCGAGCGGAGCATCGCCGAGATCGTCACCACGGTCGAATACATCGCCAAGATGCAGCGCAATATCTCCCAGTCACTTGATCACTTGCGGACAGAGGGCTACGTGCCCGACGACGAAGCGGACCTGGTGGGTGCCATCGACCGCATCACGGCCCTGGCGGCCGACCTGGAGAGAGCCTCCGGCGAGCATCAGTCGCCCGAGAACGACCAGCTGCGGGAGCAGATTCACGAGCTGAACGAGATGCTGGAATCGGCCTGGCAGGTGGTACGGAAGAAAGGGTCGCGGCGCAGCGGGATTCGACCCACCATCCGGCCGGTCGTCGACGGTGAGGCCCAAGACTAGGGATGGACGTGCCGCGACGCCTGTCATCCCGGCGACGGCCTCCAGATCACCGGACCCGAGGTGCACTACGACTGGGATCCGGCGAGGGAGGCCTTGAAGGTCGAGGCGGAGCAGGCGATGGAAGCGGAGGAGACGTCCTGGTACGTCCCCACCATGGTGCCGGTCAACGAGGTAGCCGCCCACGCCTGGACCTCGCCGACCGCCCTGGTGATGCGTACCTTGATCGTCACCGTTGCCGGGTCCGGGATCGAGCTTGACCCTGACCCGCACCGTTCGCCGTTGGCCACGGCCCGTCCCTTGTAGACGGCGCCGGCGCGGGCCAGCCTCATCTTGAACGAGAAGGTGCCGTCGGTCACCCGAAGCACGGCACCGCATGGTCCGGCCGCGCACCTGGGGGTGAGCTGCCAGGTCATGCCGCCATTGGTGCCGCCTGCCGCCGGGCCGATGTTCTTGGCGATGACCTGCCATGATCCTTGCAGGCGTGCCTGGGATATGGGCGGGGTGAGGGTGCGCACCGTCAGCAGGGCGGACTGCGGGGACCGCGTCCCGCCCCGTACCGCCACCACGCGGTACTGGTAGGTGGTGCCCGGAGTCAGGCCCGCCAGCTGGAAGGACGTGATCGTCCCGGCGACGGAGCCGGACACCTGGCCGCTGCCGAGGATCAGGTACTTGTCCGGCAGCGGGCCTGTCGGCGGGCGCGACCAGCGAAGCGCGATCGTGTTGGCCGTGGCGGGGCCGGCCACCAGCCCGGTCGGGCGCAGGACCGGCGGCGGGGTCCACGGGGCCCAGGCCAGCAGCCCGCCCGCCAGGCCGAGGACCACGACGACCGCGACCACGAAAACCGGCCACCGCCGTCGCCTGCGCGGGGCTACAGGGCCCGGGGCCTCGCTCGTGGCGCGGCCCCGGCTTGCGGCCGGGTCCTGGCTTGCGGCCGGGTCCTGGCTTGCGGCCGGGTCCTGTTCGGTCACAAGGTCCCGAGCGTCGTGCGCAGCGCCATCCGGCTCGATCATCGCGTGCTCCCCTGGCTCCCGCTGCGACGCAACTCGTCACCAGCCGCCCGATCTTGAGAGTTAATTAGGGCCAGGTTTCGGCGCCGTGTCAATAGGTGGTAATCAGGCTGATACGTCAGCAATGGTCCGGAAGATCGGCCAGCCGATCTCGGTCCGCCAGGCCGACTCGTCGGGCGTCTCGTGGCGGCCGGAAAGGTAGTACTCGCGGATCGGCCCGTCCACGGCGAGCGCGTGCTCCGTGACATGGGTGGCGAGCGCGCCGTAGGCGCGGTCGATGTCGTTGTGCGGGCCGTCGTGCACGATGATGGCCAGCTCGGCGGGCGGTACCACCAGGGACTCGACCCGGCCGACCGGGCGGACCGCCCCGGTGCAGGGCACGAACACGGTGGCCTGGCCGTGCTCGTTGGTGAACAGCTCCGCGGCGTAGATGCCGCCGGCCGACGAGGTGGCCCCCACCGACTGGGCGCCGAGGGTGGCGCGCAGCTCGCCGAGCGCCCCTTCGAACCAGGCGGCGATGTCCTCGGCGTCAATCACGGCCGTGATCGCCGCGGCCGGCGTCGCGGTCACGCTGCGGTGGCTGATCGGCGCCGGCGTCGAGGCCGACGGCTGGCCGAGCAGATCGCGCAGCGAGGCGACCGCGTTCTGAGTGCGGGTCAGGCCCTCCTCCAGCCGGCCGAGGTGCGCGGCGATGAGCTCGTTGCGGACGGTGATGTCGGGGGCGGCCAGGACGCTGCGGATGTCCTCGATCGGCATGTCCAGCTCCCGGAAGCGGCGGATGACCTGCGCGGTGGGGATCTGGTCGGTGGTGTAACGCCGGTGCCCGGTGAACCGGTCCACGTCGTCGGGCTCCAGCAGCCCGACCCGGTGATAGTGCCGCAGCGTCTTGATGCTCATGTGCGTGGCCCGGGAGAAGTCGCCGATCGGCAGCGAGGAGGACATGACCCAAGTCTGGTACCTCCCCCGAGGGGAGATAAAAGCCGTGCCCGGGCCCTTGCTCCTCCCCGTGGCGCAGCCGGCAGCGTTGGTCGTGTCGCACTCCTCGACCGAAAGGAACACCCGTCATGAAGCCCGCCGAGCCGACCGGAGTCGTCGCCGAGCACATCGCCGCCGTCAACGCGCAGGACCTGGACGCCATCATGGCGACGTTCGCCGAGGACGCCTACGTCAATGACGCACGCCGCGAGTTCACCGGCGCCGACGCCGTGCGCCGCTGGGTGGCCAAGGAGATGGTCGGCGACGACATCACCATCGACGTCCGCGAGGTCCTCGACCACCACGGCGACACCATCGTCCGCGGCGCCTACGACGGCACGTTCGACCGGACCAACCTGCCCGGCGAGATCATCCTGTCCAACTACTTCAGCGTCCGGGACGGCAAGATCGTCAGCCTGGTCGTCATCAGGAACACCGACCCCGATTACTGACCGCCGCGCCGGTCCGCGGCCGGGCCGCCTACGATCGATGGCCGGCGTGGGCGGCCCGCAGCGACTCGGCGGCGGTCAGGACGGCGGCCCCGAGGAGCACGGTGTCCTTCAGCAGGTTCTCGCCGAGCATCGACAGCTGCGGCACTCCCTGCCCCTCTTGCCATGCCTCCGGTGTCGTGGCCAGGAAGCTGAGCGTGCCGAGCATCATTCCCGCGGCTCCGAAGCCGCCCACCACCGAGGCCTGGGGCGCGAACGGCTTCGCCGCGATCAGCGAGCCCAGGGTCATCTGGGCGACGCCGACGAGCCGCCCGAGCATCTGGGCGCCCAGCTTCTCGCGAAGCCGCGAGGTCAGCGGGCTCGCGGTGACCAGGACCTCCGCGTTCTGGACCTCGTACTCCTTGAACTTCAGCGCCCCGATCCACAAGAACGTCGTCGCCAGCCCGCAGCGCATGACCGTGAACCCCACGGAACCGAGACCGTTCGCCGGTGCCTGCCGTGTGCCCATATTGCTCCCCCCGGTTGCCTTGGACGCGCCTACCACTGCCCGTCTTCGGGACTTAGCTCGCTAAATGCGCGGCCTGCGTCCGAACCCTGGTAGACGTTGTGCAGGTTGTCCCGCACGACGTGGGCGAGGTTGTCGTGCCCGCCGGACGAGACCTCCAGGTCATGGCCGAGGGTCTCGGCGCGGAAGGCCCAGCCGCCCGGAAGATCCAGCCGGCCCGCGAGACGGCCGAGGTTGCCGGCGCTCAGGGCCGGCTCCCAGTGCCGGGTGAAGGACTGCATGACGAACAGTTCACCGTCGGGCGCCTCCAGCAGATAGACCTCGCTGCCTCGGTTGAACGTGAAGGTGTTGTTGCTGTAGACGTAGCCGGGGTCGTAGCTGCCCTGAGCCGGCGCCTGCGCCATCCCGGCCGCGCCGACGACGCCGGTCCAGGTGCCGGTGATGGTCCCGAAGGTCCGGTCGTCTCCGGCCTCCCAGACATCGAGCCGGTCGGACATCCAGCTCCTGACCGGGTTGAGCCAGGCGCGCAGAACTCCGTTTTCGCGCGCGATGGCATCGGCGTCGAGTGCGTCGAATTGCTCGGGTGTCGGGTGGCACGCGCCGGTCGTGTTCCAGATGTTCGCGATGGCGTCGTCCTGGCTGGTGCCGGCGATCAGGCCCACTTCGCAGAACCGGTGGCCCCGCGTGTCCCGCAGGTGGATCTCCCGGCCGGGAACCAGGTGTTCATCGCGAGCCGCGGTCATGTTTTGCTCGAGGCTAACTTCGGTCATGGAGACTCTCCTATCGCCGGCGGCCTCAGTGCGGCGGTCATTCCACGGTAGGACGTCGGCCTTCCGGCCTGGTCACGCGGGCTGGAGTGCGGGGCACCGGGGGGTCACGCCCGACAGCGGGGCGTACCATCGAGACCTACGCATCATGACCTGCGATGTCACTCCACGCCCCCTCGCGCCACCTGTTCGGCATCTCACATCCGAGAGCAAGAGGAGGGTCAGAGAAATGAAGATCGCTGTCATCGGCGGGACCGGGCTCATCGGATCGCAAGTCGTCAAGATCCTTAACGCGAGCGGGCACGAGGCGGTGCCGCACTCGCCGTCCAGCGGCCTGGACCTGGTGAGCGGGCGGGGCCTGCCCGAGGCGCTGAACGGGGCTGATGTCGTCATCAACCTGACGAACTCGCCGGCCTTCGACGACACCTCGCCGGCGTTCTTCCAGCAGACGATGGACAACCTGGTCACGGCAGCCGACGCGGCCGGCGTCCGCCACGCCGTCATCCTCTCGATCGTGGGGGCGGACCAGGTGCCAGGCCTGGTCTACTACCGCGCCAAGGTGCTGCAGGAAGACATACTCAAGGCCGGCCCGGTGCCGTACTCGATCGTCCGCGCCACGCAGTTCTTCGAGTTCATGGACTGGGCGATCTCCGAGACCGCCGACGAGAACACCGTCCGCCTGCCCGCCACGCTTCTCCAGCCCATGGCCTCCGCCGACGTCGCCCAGGCCGTGGCCGATGTCAGCGTCGACCCGCCGCTGCGTGGCACCCGCAATACGGCCGGCCCCGATGTCTTCGCGCTCGACGAGCTGGGCCGGATCACCCTGGCCGCCCGTGGCGACCATCGCACGGTCGTCACCGACAACAGCGCCGGAATGTTCGCCGCGGCCCCGGGCGATGCCCTCATCGCCAAGGACGACGCCGTTATCGCCAAGACCACATACCGGGAGTGGCTCGCGCGTTAGGCGACCGCCAGCGGGAACGCGACGGGGCTCCGGTTCCCGTCCTGGTCCACGGCCAGGTTGGGCTCGGTGTTGGCGTTCCAGGTGAGGGTCGTCGTGTTGATGCCCGCGACGCCGGCCGGCGGCGTGGTGTATCCCTGCCCCTGGAACGCGACATGGTCGCTGCCGCGCAGGTACCGGTCGCGACGCCAGATCACCCGGATGTTCGTGCCGGTCAGCCCGAACGGCGCCGCCTCCGCGGCGAACCGGCCCAGCTGCCGCGACCGCCCGTCGCTCTCTCCGCCCACGGATTGCATGAGCGATATCTGCGCCGACGTCACGTCCGTGGGAATGCCCTCCAGGAACAGCCGCAGCGTAAGCGGATCGGGCTTGGTGCCGTCGAAGGCATGACTCGCCCCGACACTGCCGCCCGGATGGACAGCGCGCGGGCGATGGCCCAGGCTGGCATGAGGGCGGTCCCGGGGAGCGGCTGCTGGTCTGGCCCGGCGAACGGAGGAGCCCGATGACCCAGGAAACGGTGTCCCCCCGCGGCGGGTCCCAGGCCGTCCGCGCCGCCGGCCGCGGTGAGGCAGCCCTGCTCGGCGAGGTGCTGGCCGACGCCTTCGCCGAGGATCCGGTCTTCGCCTGGCTGATCCCGCAGGCGCGCGGCCGCGACAACCGCCTGCGCACGTTCTTCACCAGCATGAGCCGCGCGTACCTGCGCAGCGGCAAGCCGTGTTATCTCGCCGCCGATGCCTCGGCCGCCGCGCTCTGGGCCGCGCCGGGCGCCTGGGCGATGCCGCTCAGCCAGATGATCGTGGAGGCGGCGCCCAACGGGCTGGCCTTCCGGCACCGCCTGCTCCGCGCCCTGCGCACCCAGTTGCAGATCGAGCGCCTGCACGCCGCGCACTCGCGGCCGCACTGGTACCTCGGCTATCTCGGCACCCGCTGCGGCCGGCAGGGTCAGGGGCTGGGCACCCAGATGCTGCGGGAGGTCCTGGTAGGCCGGGATACGGACGGCGTGCCGGCCTACCTCGAATCCTCCAACGAGCGCAACCTGCCGCTGTACCAGCGCAACGGCTTCCGCGTTGTCGGCGAACTACGGGCGCTCGGTTACGGGCCGACCATCTGGCGCATGTGGCGCGAACCCCGGCCGGGTGGCGTGGCTACTGGTGGGAGCGCCGCGGACGGAACTTGACCCAGGCCAGGATGCCAAGCACCGCCAGCAGCAGCCACGGGGAGAACAGGATGTGGGCCGCGAAGCTGAGGACGGTCAGGGCCACGATGGCGATGAGGACGACGGCGATGATCGCGAACATGGTGATCGGCTCCATTGTTGTCGCAGTGATTGTGCTGATGCCTCAAGGCTGCCGCCGCCGGGTGCCCGGGTCGATCCGGATCAACCCCGGTTCAACCCTGAGATTCGCCGGGCAAACATCCGGGTCAACCCCGGGCGGATCCGACGCGCTCGAAGCGGGCGAGATCGTCGCCGACATCGAGAAACGCTACGAGGGGCAACGCCGGCCCTGGACAAGGCCGCGGACAAGGAGGAAGACCCGTGATTCTGCAAGCCGCGGTCAACGGGGACCGTTCGAAGGCCGATCACCCGGCCGTGCCGGTCACACTGGACGAGCTGATCCGCGACGTCCGGGAGTGCCTCGCCGCCGGGGCCAGCGAGTTCCACATCCACGTGAGGGACGCCGGCGGCGAGCCCACGCTCGAACCGGAGCACGTTGACCGGGCCGCAGCAGCCGCACGCGCGGCCGGCGCCGAGGCGGCCGGAGTCACCACCGTCGCCGACATCGAGCCTGACCTCCGGCGCAGGCTGGCCCTGATCGGCCGGTGGACCGCGCCCGCGTACTCCTCGGTCAACCTCTGCGAGGAGGGCGCCGCCGAGGTGATGCGGACGCTGCTGGCCGCCGGGATCGGCATCGAGGCGGGAGTATGGACGCCCGAGGACGCCGAGGCTCTCGTGGCCAGCGGCCTGGCCGACCGGGTGACCCGGGTGCTCGTCGAACCCGGAGCAGCGCAAGGCGGCAAGGACGACGCCATCGCGCTGGTGGACGCCATCCACGACATCCTGGACCGAGCCGGCGTCCGGGCGCCGCGGCTGCAGCACGGCGACGGCGAGCTCACCTGGATCCTCATCGAGGACTCCGTCCGCCGCGGCCTGGATACCCGCGTCGGCCTCGAAGACACCCTGCTCCTGCCCGATGGCAGCCCCGCCCGGAACAACGCAGACCTGGTCGCCGCCGCCCGCGGCCTCGGAGCAGGAGCCACCGGATCACCGTAGGCCGATGGCCGAGCCGGGCAGCGCTCAGGCGGCCGGCTTCTCCCAGACCGAGACGTGCGAGCGGCTGTCGGTGGTGAAGCCCTCGCGGTTCCAGCCGGCCCAGCGATCACGCAGCCGCAGTCCCGCGAGCTGCGCCATCAGGTCAAGCTCGGCCGGCCAGACGTAGCGGAACGGGATCGTCCGGTACTCCCCCGCGCCGTCGGCGAACTCGGCGTAATGGCCGTGGTACTGCTGGGTGGCGTGGTCGAAGCTGTACGAAACGATCCGGCCGGGACCGGCCCGGTACCCCAGGATGTCCTGCCCGGCCGGCAGCTGGCGCAGCGGCGGGACGCTGGTCTCGATCACGAAGCAGCCACCGGGAGCGAGATGCCGGGCGACATTGCCGAAGCAGGCCGCCTGCGCTTCCTGCGTGGTCAGGTTGTTGATCGTGTTGAACACCAGGTAGGCCACCGTGAAGGTGCCCTCGACCCTGGTCGTGGCCATGTCGCCGATCGTCACCGCGATCGCGTCGCCGCCCGGCTTGGCGCGGAGCCTGGCCGCCATCGCCCGCGACAGTTCGATCCCGTGCACCGGCACGCCGCGCAGCGACAGCGGCAGGCCGATGCGGCCGGTGCCGATGGCCAGCTCCAGCGCCCGCCCGCCGCCCGCGAGCTCGGCGAGCAGGTCGACGGCCGGCTCGACGGCCTCCGGCCGGAACATCCGGTCCGACGGGTCGTCATAGCCCGCGGCGACGCGCTCACCGAAATATCCGTCGGGGTCCTCCACGACCCGAGAACCTAACCGCCGCGCGCCGCCACGGCCACTCATTTTCCCGCGCGTTGCGGCGCTCCCCGCGGCCTGGCCCGAAGGCCGCGGGGAGCACGCCTCTCAGCGCTCCGCGTCGGGCGGCGGCAGCGGCCCGGTGACGGAGTACCGCTCGACGATCGCGTCCTCAACGCTCTCGCCCATGGCCGCCCCGGCCAGCGCGAGGTTGCGGGACCGGTCGCCCCGGTAGACGACCGCGACCACGATGGCCCCGACCACCAGCCAGCCGACCACGATGAACGGCGCCAGCGAGACCGGCCAGGCGGGCAGCGGGTTGACCGAGTAGTAGACCACGACGGCGAGCGCCACGATCCCGAGGGCCGGGATGACCAGGTGCTTGCCCCAGCCGAATTCGTCGGCGTGTTCCCGGCGGTAGAACACGAACAACCCGACGTTCGACACCACGTAGACGAACGCCAGGGCGAACGTGAACCAGGTGCCGGTCACGTTGTAGACGTTCGCCACGCCGATGGCCAGCGGCAGCACCAGGCCCAGCAGGATGTTGATCACCGTCTGGACCACGATCGCGTTGCTCGGGGTGTTGAACCGCTGGTGGACCTTGGTCAGCGCCGACGGGAGCGCCTTGGCCCGGGCCATGCCGTACAGGAACCGCGTCGAGGCGTTGGTGCACGCGATCGAGACCGCGATGGCCGAGTTGAACAGCGCGAACAGCACGATCAGCCAGCCCCAGCCCCAGTACTGCTTGCCGAGCACGAAGGCCGGCAGCTCGGCCGAGCTTGCGAACGCGCCCAGCCGGGAGGTGCCCCACCCGGTCGTCTGCCCCCAGGACACCAGGACCAGGAAGATGCCCAGGATCACGATCGAGCCGAGCACGGCCCGCGGGATGTTCCGCTTGGGGTTCTCGCTCTCCTCGGCCAGCGGGGCCGCGGCGTCCCAGCCGGTGATGGCGAAGATGGCGAACACGACGCCGAGGAACAGGCCGTGCAGCTGTCCCGTGTGCCCGATCGTCGTGACCCAGTTCAGGTTGAGGCCGCCGGGGCCGGGGTTGGCCAGCCCCCACAGCCCGAGCGCGAGCACGATGACGAACTCGATGACGCCCAGCCCGATGATCAGGTTCACCGACAGCTCCACGCCGCGCCAGGCCGTCCAGGCCACCAGCGCGATCAGGAAGACCATGAACCACCACCACTCGAAGGTGACCCCGTACTCGGCCTTGAGCGTGGACTGCAGGGTGGACCCCATGAACGAGCCCACCTGCGCGATCACGACCGGGTAGAAGAGCAGATACACCCAGGCGACGAGGAAGCCGGCCCGGCCGCCGAGCGAGCGGGAGACGAACGTATAGTAGCTGCCGGTCGAGGACAGGTGCTTGCTGAACTGGGCCAGCACGTAGCCGAGCAGCAGCGCGATGATGAACGCGCCCAGGTAGGCCATGGGCGCGCCCACCCCGGCGTTCAGGACGATGAACGGCACCGTGAACATCCCCGCGATGGCCGGGGCGATCGAGGTGACGCTCTGCATGAGCACGCCGGGCAGCTTGACCACGCCCGCTTTGAGCTGGCTCCCCGGCGGCTCCGTGGCGGTCGCTCTGTCGGCCCCGCCCAGTGAATGCGCCATTATCCGTGCCCCTCCCTGCTGTGAGTCAGCCCACGTCGTTCAGCTCGGGCTGCGGCCCGGCGCCACGAACCTCTCGTACGCCTCGCCTGGTTTCATGGACTCGTGCACGACGGCCGCGACGGCGCGGATCATCGCTTCGGGTTGATCGCTCTGGAAGATGTTGCGGCCCATGTCGACGCCGGCCGCGCCCTCCTCGATGGCGCGGTAGGCCATGGTCAGGGCGTCCAGCTCGGGGAGCTTCTTGCCCCCGGCCATGACCAGCGGCACCGGGCAGGCGGCCGCGACGGTGTCGAAGTCCTCGGCGCAGTAGTACGTCTTGACGAAGTGCGCGCCGAGCTCCGCGCAGATCCGGGTGGCCAGCCGCAGGTAGCGGGCGTCGCGGGTCAGTTCCTTGCCCACCGCGGTCACCGCGAGGACCGGGATCCCGTACCGCTGTCCCGCGTCAACCAGCCGGGTCATGTTGTGCACGGACTGGGTCTCGTGCTCGCCGCCGACGAACACCTGGACGGCGACGGCGCAGGCGTTGATCCGCGCGGCGTCCTCCATGCCGACCGCGACCTGCTCGTCGGACAGTTCCTTGAGGATGCTGGGGCCGCCGCTGGCCCGCAGCACGATCGGCGTGCCGCAGGCCGGCGGCACGGTGGACCGGACCATGCCGCGGGTGGTCATCAGCGCGTCGGCGTGGCCGAGCAGCGGGACGATGGACAAATCGACCCGCTCCAGGCCGGTGGTGGGCCCCTGGAAGTACCCGTGGTCGATGGCGAGCATCACGGTGCGGCCGGTGGCGGGCCGGAATACCCGGGCCAGCCTGCTCTGCATGCCCCAGTCCAGGCTGCCGCAGCCCTTGAGCGGAAACACGTGGCTGGGCGCGGGCACGTCCGCGCGGAAGCGGGCGCCGCCGGTGACGTCGTCGTTGTCGGCCATTGAACTGCTGTCTCCCCGGTGGTGTGTGGTTGGCGGTCGGAAGCGGTTGGCGGTCGGGACGTACGGTCAGGCGCCCGCCGCCCGCCAGAGCGGGCGGAGCAGGCCGTCTTCGGACAGGCCCAGCATCCGGGCGTAGATCTCACGCCAGGCCGGGTAACGCTCGTCGTAGCAGGCCGCGGAGGCGGGATCGGGCTCGAAGGTCGCGCCGCGGCGGCGCAGTTGCGGCCGCATGTCGTCCAGGCTGGCGTAGCTGCCCGCGCCGACCCCGGCGCAGATCGCCGCGCCGAGCGCGCTGCTCTCGGTGACGACCGGCACGTGAACCGGCAGGCCGAGCACGTCGGCCATGATCTGCGGCCACAGCCGGCCCTTGGCCGCGCCGCCGGTGAACACGAACTCCTCGAAGCGCAGGCCGGTCAGCTCGGCGATGATGTCCCGGTGACCGCGGGCGACGTAGGCCGCGGCCTCCTCGATGGCGCGCACGCAGGCGCCGCGGGCCGACGCGGGCTGGCTCAGGTCGAACCCGGTGAACGACGGGCTGGCGTGCACCCAGCGCCGCGCGTTCATGAGGTTCGACATGATCGCGACGACTCCGCCGGACCCGGCCGGGACCTGCGCCGCCGCCTCCTCCATGACCACGTAAGGGTCCACGCCCCGGTCGCGGGCCAGCGCGACCTCGGTGTCGCAGAAGGCGTCGCGGAACCAGCGCATGCTCATGCCGCAGTAGAAGCCGATCCCCTCCAGCATCCACTCGCCCGGCGTCACGTGGCACAGCGTGCGCAGCCTCGCCTCGGGGTCGATCAGCGGCTCGGACAGCAGCACGGTGTTCTGCCAGAACGTGCCCGCCACCACGGTGTACTCGCCGGTGACCGCCCCGGCGCCGAGCAGGCCGAGCTGGGTGTCGGCCCCGCCGGCCACCACCGGCGTGCCCGCGCGCAGGCCCGTCTGCTCCGCCGCCGCCGCGGTCACCTCACCGACGACGGTGCCGGGGTCCACCACCGGCGGAAGCACCTCGGGCGGCAGCCCGCACAACCCCGGTATGGACGCCGACCAGCCGCGCTGGGCCAGCGTGAACATGCCGGAACTCGAGCCGCACGATGGCTCGGTCACCTGCGCGCCCGACAGCCGGTAGATGATCCAGTCGCTCAGCATGCCGAGGCTGCCCGCGCTGGCCAGGATGTCCGGGCGATGCCGGGCCAGCCAGCGCAGCCGGGCCGGCGTGGTGATCGACACCCAATCGCCCGCCTCGGCGTAGATCTTGGCCGCGGCGCCCTCCCGGATCAGGTCCTCGGCCTCGGCGGCCGAGCGGCTGTCCACGTTCGGGCAGGCCCAGATCTCCCGGCCCGCCCGGTCGTAGATGACCACGCCCTCGCGCATGCTGGTCGCGGACACGGCCGCGACGTCGGCGCCGGAGGCGCCCGCGTCCCGCAGCGCATCCCGCACGCACGCGGCGATGGAGCGCCAGCCCGCGTCCACGTCGAAGTCCTGGCCGCCGGGCACGCCGGGCGGCTCCCGGTGCGTCCACTCCCGCAGCCCGACCGCCGCCTGCTCCCCGGTCTCGGTGAACAGCACGGCCCGGCAGCTTCCGGTGCCGGCGTCGATGGCCAGCAGGTAACGGCCGGTCATGTCCGCACGCTCCCGGCCTGGAGCACCTGCGGGTTCAGCACGTCGGCGGGCACCCGCCCGGCCAGCAGGCTGGCCACGGCGGCCACCGCCCGGCGCGCGCCCCGGGCCAGGGTCTCCTCGGTGGCCCCGCCGATGTGCGGGGTCACGAACACGCCCGGGGTGTCGAGCAGCGGATGCCGCTCGCCGCGGGCGGGCCGCTCCAGAACGTCCAGGGCCGCGCCGGACAGGGTCCCGGCCTCCAGAGCGGCACTCAGCGCCGCCTCGTCGACCAGCGACTCGCGCGCGGTGTTGATGAAGCTGGCCCCCGGGCGCATCCGGGCGAACAGGTCGCCCGAGAACATGTGCCGGTTCTCCGAGGTGGCCCGGGCGTGCAACGAGACGATGTCCGAGCGGGCCAGCAGCGCGTCCAGCGACACCAGTTCGACGCCGTCCGCCGCGTCCCGCACCTGCGGGTCGTAGGCGATCACCGTGAAGCCGAGCGCGCGGGCGCGCGGCGCCACCTCGCGGCCGACCCGGCCGAAGCCGACCAGGCCGAGGGTGAGGCTGGCCGCCTCGCGGCCGAAGAACTCCTTGCCCTCGAACACCGACTCCGAGAAGCCGCCGCCGTCGAGCAGATGCCGGCTGGCCCGTGGCACCGCTCGGATCAGCAGCAGCGCGAACGCGATGGTCAGCTCCGCGACGGCCTCCGCGTTCTTGCCCGGGGTGTTGACCACCGGGATGCCGCGCTCGGTGGCCGCGGCCACATCCACGTTCACCGGCCCGCCGCGGGCGCAGCACACCAGGCGCAGCGGCGCGGCATCGAGCACCTCGGAGCTGACCGGCGCGCCGTGCACGATCAGCACGTCGTGGCCGGCCACCGCGCGGGCGATGTCGGCGGGATCTCCGACGTACTCGCGCAGCGTGCGCTCGGATTCGGTGCGCGGGGCCGGGAACGCCACGCTGTCGATCTGGACCGAGGTGACGTCGACCTGGCCGCCGAGCCGCGCGAGCGGCTCGGCGTAGGCCGACGCGGGCATGAACGGGTCACCGACGACCAGGACCCGCAGCGGGCCTGGACCGTTCACGGGAAGACGTACGTGGGTTCGAGGTCGATGGCGTGCCCGCTCCCGGACTCGAGGACGAACTTCAGCAGCGGCGAGGTATCGAGGTAGTAGAACTCGATGGATTCGCCGATCCGGCCGCTCATCAGGATCTCCGCGCCGCGCCGCGCCCAGTGGTCCTTGAGCGCCTGGCTGTCCTCGGTCGAGTGCTTCATGCACGCGATGTGCTGGACGCCCTCGCCGCGGGTGTCCAGGAACTCCTGGTAGATGCTCGGGCCGCTGACCGGCTGGATGAGCTCGAAGCCGAGACCGTCGACCGAGGTCTCGGCGCCGATCATCCGGAACTCGGTCTTCTCGCCGCGCACCATGGTGTCGTGCAGCAACGGCGGCTTGTACTCGAACACGCTCCACGGGCCCCAGCCCAGGTTCTCGGTGTAGGACCGCAGGGCGGACTCGATGTCGGCCACGACGACCGCGATCTGCGTGATCGTCATCGGGACCGGTGGCGGCACGATCCGCGCGCCGTTACTGCCTGTCATGTGCGACCTCCTCGTTCGGGCCCGGGGGGACGGGGTGGAGCAACGTCTTGGTCATCAGTTCGAGGTTGTGGGCCGGGTTGCGCCGGTCGAAGATCGCGCTGCCGCTCACGATGACGTCGATCCCCCACCCGGCCACCTCGGCCGCGTTGCCGAGGGTGATCCCGCCGTCCACGCCGACCAGCACGTCGGCCTCGTGCGCCGCGGCCAGCTCGCGGACGGCCTCGACGCGGCGCCGGGTGCTGGCCGCGGGCGCCTGGCCGGACCAGCCGGGGTTGACCGCGAGCACCAAGATCAGGTCGGCCAGCTCCAGCACCGGCTCGACCGCCTGAACCGGGGTGCCCGGGTTGATCGCAACGCCGCGCAGGAACGACCGCTCCCGGGTCAGGGCGGTCATCTCCTGCAGCGTGCGGTGCAGGTGCCGGGTCGCCTCGGTGTGCACGGTGATCACGGCCGCGCCGGCCGTCGCGATGTCGGGCACCAGCCTGCGCGGCTCCTCCACCAGCAGGTGCGCGTCCACCGGGATGCCGGTCGCGGCGACCGCGGCCACGAAGGCCGGGCCGACGGTGAGCTGCGGGCAGAACGCTCCGTCCATCACGTCGACGTGCGCCCATTCCGCCTTGCCCCGGAGGATCTCCAGCTCGGCGCCGAGCCGGGTGAGGTCCGCGGTGATCACTCCGGCGCTGAGGCGGGGCGTCACCATCGGCGCCACCTCCCCCACGGGTCAAAGAGCGAGGAACTCAATCGTTTAGAGCATCCGCTCACATATTGCGCATCTGCTCGCTTGGAAGAAGTATCGGACCAGACGGGGCGTGGTGGCAATACCTCGGCCGAAATCACGCCACGCTGGTCGGTGCCCGGACTCCCCGCTCCAGTTGCAGCAGGCGCAGCGCCACGAGCTCGTTCGTGACCAGGACGTTGAGGAACCCGCCGTGCAGGGCGCCGAGAATGGCCTCCGTCTTGTGCAGGCCGCCCGCGACGCCCACCACCTTGGGGATCGAGGCCAGGTCGGACAGCTCGATCCCGATCCGGCGGCGGTGGATCTCCAGGCTGACCACGTTGCCGTCGGCGTCGAAGAACTGGCCGAGGATGTCGCCCACCACGCCGCGGTCGCGCAGCACCCGCACGTCCTCGGCGGCCAGGTAGCCCATCTGCACGATGGTCGCGTCGGCGGTCGGCGTGCCGACGCCGACGATCGCCTGGTCCACGCCGGATGCCTGGCTCAGCACGTGCTGGATGGCCGGCTCGGCCTTGAGCGCCGCGGCCAGCTTCGGCGTGGACGCCACGATCGGCGTCGGGATGATGGTGGCCGTGGTGGCCTCGGGCTCCGCGACCCCGTCTCCCTTCGAGGACAGGATGGTCTGCAGGTAACCGTCCACGCCGCCGGTGAGCGTCACCAGGTGCACCGGGCCGACCGCGCCGAAGTTGGTCGAGGCGATGACGCGCGACACCGTCTCGCCCCAGCCGACCCCGAGCGATCCGCCCGGGCGCAGGTGGGTGCTCATGAACTGGGCCCCGCCCAGGCCGAGCCGGGCGTTCAGCAGGTGGTGGTCGGCGGGCTCCTTGTCGTGGTCGGGGACGACCAGCGCCTCGGCCAGGTTGAACGTCCGCCGGAGCTGGTTGCTCACCTCGAAGGCGTTGAGGTGGTCGGCGTTCAGGTTGATCGAGACCAGGCCCACCCGGCGGGCCCGTTCCAGCATGCGCCCGACCGACGCGCGCGAGACCGAGAGCCGCCGCGCGATCTCGTCCTGGGTCAGCTCGTCCTTGTAGTAGAACCAGGCGACGCGCAGCAGCAGCTCCTCCGCGCTCGACCTGATCTCCCCCGCGTTCACCAGGCCCCCCTATTCACGGTCGATCACTTGCCCGCCGTCCAGCGGGATGACGGCGCCGGTGAGGAACGACGCCATCGGGCTCAGCAGCAGCACGATCCACAGCGCCACCTCGTCGGGCGCGCCGATCCGGCCGAGCGGCACCTGGCTGCCCAGCCAGCGGTAGGCCTCCTCCAGGTCGTCGGCCCAGGTCGCGTGGATCGGGGTGTCGATCGGACCGGGCGCGATGCAGTTGACGCGGATCCCGAGCGGCGCCAGCTCGCCGGCCAGCGTGCGGGTCAGGTAGTCCAGCGCGGACTTGCTCATCCCGTACACCGACTGGCCCACGCGGTGCAGGGTGCCCGACGATGAGCTGATGTTGACCACGGACCGCACCGGGGACTCGCGCAGCGCGGGCAGGGCCTCCTGGATGAGGAAGAACGGCGCCCGGATGTTGGTGGCCGTATGCTCGTCGAACCCCGCGAGGTCCCATTCCCCGATCGGCTTGTGCCGGCACACGGCGGCGTTGTTGACCAGGCCGTCGATCCGGCCGTACCGGTCCAGGCTGGCCGAGACGATGCGAGCGGGGCTGCCCGCCTCGGCCAGGTCGGCGGGCACGACCAGGGCGTCCCCGCCCGCGGACCGGATCTGCCCGGCCACCTCGTCCAGCGGCTCCGGCCGGCGGCCGACCAGGACCAGCCGCGCCCCGGCGGCGCCGGCCCGGCGCGCGGTCGCGGCACCGATGCCGCTGCCCGCGCCGGTGACGATGACCACCGCCCCGGTGAGCCCCGGGTCGGCTAGGACCTGCGCAGCGCCCTCAGGCAACGCCGTCATCGTTCCCTCCCCACCACCGCCATGAGCATATGTGTACTATGCGAGCGGTTGCTCAGTCACGGGTGCGGCGAACGGCGCCGCGTCGATGAACCGCTGCAGAACGTTCCAGGTCATGCGGCCGACGGGGGTCTCGGCTCCGCCGGCCCGCAGCGCGCCGCACCAGGCGATCGACCCGACCGAGAACACCGCGCCCCCGGCGCCGGTTTCGAAGAACACGACGTCGGACCGGACCAGAGGCGAATCCGGGCCGCCCTGTTTCGAGTCGGCCGTCGTCACGTCCTCCACCGAACCCTGATAGGCCTGGCTGAACCCGCTCGCGGAGGCGACCACCACCGCGTGCGGCGGCGTGCCGAGCGCGGCGTCGGTCCGGTCGATCTCGAATCCCGCCGGGCCGCCCAGCACCGACCCCCCGCCGCCGAGCGGCACGCCGGGATCGATGCCGTCCAGGATGAAGCCGGCCCGCTGGTCGCCGGGTTCGGCCAGCACGCGGTAGGGCAGGGACACGTCGAAACCCTGCGCGGTGAACCCGATGCCGGTCAGCGACTGGGGCGAGCGCCCGCGATGGCGCCACAGGCCGCCTCGCTCGCCCGTCATCGCCTGGTGCCACTCGCCCGGTTCCGATTCCCACACCCGGGTGCCGGCCTGGCCCCGCCGGACCTCGATGAGGTACGGGTCGTCCTCCGGCGCGGTGGTGACCCAGTAGAACCCGTTGCCGCCCAGGTACATCAGCCGCCCGCCGGAGGCCATGTAGCCGTCCAGGGCGTCGAGCATCTGCGCGCTGGTGTACTCCGGGTGGCTGCCGGTCAGCACCGCCCGGTAGGGGGCGAGCGCGTCGGCCCCCAGGCTGTGCAGGTCGTCGTCGGTGATGACGTCGAACTCGACCTGCCGCGCCTCCAGCCAGTACAGCAGTTCCAGGTCGGCGGGGAACTGATGCGGCCCGCGGATCAGCGGCAGGTGGTAGCCCGGACGCATGTTCAGCACCGGGCGCCGCCAGGACGACAGGCAGCACCCGGTCCCGTCGGGGTGCAGGTCGTACAGGCTCAGCAGCCGTTGCTGCGCCATGAACCGGTCGAGGTCGGTCACCGGCATGGCGGAGGCGTCGCCCGCCGAGGCGATGGGATGCTCCCACGAGCCGTGCTCGTTCGCGTAGGCCAGGTAGCTGAACGTCGGCAGGAGCACCGCCGCGGCCGGGCCTCCAGTCCGGCGGCTTCCGGCCGCGCTCACGATGACGGGCACCACGTCCTCGTGCCCCGCCTCCCCGTCCCCGCCGGCGCGCAGCCGGACGCCGTAGGCGCCGCTGCGCCAGTCCGGCGGCACAAGGAACGACACGCTGGTCTCCCAGGCCGCGTCGGCCAGGTCGTCCTCGTGAAAGGTCGCCGCGGCGTACTCGTCCGGGCGGACCAGGAAACTTTCCGTGCCCGGCGTCCAGTTCCGGCCGGGCACGCCCAGCATCGGCGAGTTGACCAGCGTGCCGTCGCGTCGCCCGGGGCCGGTGTCGCGGACGCGGTGCGGCGGCATCGCGGCCGCGGGGGTGAACCGCCACTCGTGGCGCAGGCCGCGGACCCCGGCCGCGGGCGCGTCCGCGGCGAGCGCGGCCAGCTCCGCCTCGGAGGGCGTGCCCGCGAACAGGCGCGGCGTGTCGATCTTCCCGTTGAAGCAACGGCGCACGTTCCGCCCGCTCACCGCGGCGGCGACGCTGATCACGCGGGTCGCCGGGATGGGACCGCCCAGGTCGTGCGGCTCGGCGCGGCCCGGGCCGGCCGGAAAGGCCGGACGGGCGGCACCGGCGGGACCGGCCGGACCGCGCGGGAGCACCAGCAGGCTGACCGCGCCGTCGGCGTCCCAGCTCGCCACCGCGAGGTACCAGCCCCCGGTGTCGATGACCGGCCCGGCGGACGCGGGCGGGCCGGCGGCCTCCCCCTGCGGGTCCAGTCGCACCGCGCCGGCCCGGCGGTCCTCGCCGATGCGCAGCTCCCAGCCGCCCTCGGCGGACAGCCCGGACATCAGGCACTGCGGCGAGCCCAGCAGTGCCGGACGGAACCAGAGCATGACGGTGTGCCCGGCCGGGCCGGGGACGTCCTCGCCGAGTTCGGCGATGAAGTACGAGCCGCCGACCAGATCCTGGCGGCGGCCGGGGAAGGTCCCGAGGGTCAGCACCGGGGCCGGCCGGGCGTCCAGCCCGAGCCGTATCACCTCGGCGGTGAATTCCGGCCAGGCGCAGCTGACCTTGACGTCGACCGTGCCGCCCGGGTGAACGACACAGGGTTGCGCATAGCCGAGAAGTTCCACGTCAGCCATCCGTTCGTCTCGTCACGGGTCCGGTGCGCCGCCATCAGGCGCCGGGCCGCCGCCCGACCACCGGCGGTGCAGCAGCGTCGCGCCGTCCTGCACCACGCTCGCCTCGATGACCGACGAACCGCGGTGCGAGGTGCTCCGCACGGCGACCTGAATCCGCTCCCCGGCGGGCAGGCACACGGCGATGTCGACCTCCCCCTGGACCGTGGCGCCGTCCGGCCGACCGGGACGCACCCGCGCGGTGAACAGCTCCCGCGAGCGCAGGTCGGCGCCGGACGGCGGGCTCACGCGGGACCGGACCCCGAACGCGACCGCGGTCTCGCCGGTCGTCTTGTCCTGCTCCACCCGGTAAACCGGCTCGCCGTCGCTGACCCAGCCGGGGTCGGCCCCGGGGGGCGGCGGCGCGATCGACGCCGGCTCGTCGCCGCCCGCCGCCGGGCGGGCCGGCAGGCGCAGCTCGCACGCCGCGTCCGGGCCGGTGGCCACGCTCAGCTCCGGGTTGGCCGGGGTCGGCCAGATGTGCGGGAAGTCCGCGCACGCCACCGACAGGCGCACCCGCGACCCGGCGGGCACCTCGAAGGCGGCCGCGCACAGCGGCACCGTAATTTTTTTGAACGCCCCGGCCCCACCGCCGCCGACAGGCCGGACGCGGAGCCAGCCTGACGTGATCAGCGTCGACCGCTCGTCGGGACCGACCATCGACAGCCGGGCTACCAGGTTGGTCTCGTCGTCAGCGGGCAGCGATACCTGCAGGTCAGCCGCTGGACTGCCCGCGATAAGCAGCGGCTCGGCCAGCGGGTCGCTGGTGAAGGCGAGGCTCCGCGCGTCGTCGCCGCTCTGCTCCTCGGGCCAGCCGCTGCCGGTGCCGAACGGGTCCCAGATGCCCGCGGCCAGCCCGACCAGCGGGTCGGCGCGGTAGTCGCGGACGGCGGGTTCCGCCGGGGGGACGTTCTCGAGGCGGTGCCCGGCGGGGAACAAGCGCATCGTGCTCACCCCGGCCGGCGGCCACTGCCGCGCCGCCCGCCACCCGCCGCCACCACCAGCGCTCCCACCCCCACTCCCACCCCCGTGGGAGTAATAGAGCACCGGCGGCTCCGCCGCGGCCGAGGCCGCCGCGGCCGCGTCCGGCGCCATGCACGCGTCCCACCAGTCCGCCATCGCGCCCACCCAGTCCCAGGGCTCCACGGTCGACAGGTGCGGCAGCACGTGCATCCACGGCCCCATGACCACCCGCTTCGCGCCGCGCACGTCGTCGAACGCGCGGAACATGGCGTCGGAGTAGGCGTCGGCCCAGCCACCGATGATCATGGCGGGCACCTCGATGGCGCTGGCATCGACCACCCGGGACCGCCAGTACTCGTCCCGCTCCGGGTGCGCCTGCCAGGTGAGCGCGTGCGGCGGCGCGTTCTCCAGCCGCGCCAGCCGCCGCCGCCAGGTACGCTCCCAGCGGCCGCCGGGGTCCTGCCGGGTCGGCGGGCACAGCCCGAGCGCGAGCATGTGCGCCGCCCAGGCGTAGCGGCCGAGCATGGCGGGGCAACCACCGGGCGCGATCGTGTCCGCGTACATGTCGGTCGTGGCGTACACGGCCACGATGCCGCGCAGATGCGGCGGCCGGCATGCGGCGGCCGCCAGGGCGTTCATTCCTCCATAAGAAACGCCCCAGGCCCCGGTGCGCCCGTCGCACCACGGCTGGCCGGCGGCCCATTCAATGATCTGCGCGCAGTCGCGGCCCTCGCGCGGCAGGTCGAAGCTCTCCGCGTAGCTGCCCTCGGATGCCCCGGTGCCGGTCATGTCCGCGAACAGGGTGGCGTACCCGCGCCGGGCCAGCCCGATCCTGGTCTGCTCGAACAGGCTGCCGATGATGTCGTCGTGGCGGTACGGGTAGTAGCTGACCAGCACCGGCCCGGCCGGCCCGCCGGCCGGGCGGTAGAGATCGCCCGCCAGCAGGGTGCCGTCGGCGAGCGGGATGAGCAGGCCGCGTTCGACCTCGACGCCGGGTGCGGACGGGACGGCCATCAGGGCTCGATCCTCTCGATGTCGGCCACTGCCGAAGGCCGGATGACCAGCTCGGTGACGGTCACCCGGCGCGGCCGGGAGGTCAGCCAGGCGACGGCGTCGGCGATGTCCTCGGGCAGCAGCGCGCCGCCCGCCTCCACCAGCGGCCGGACCACCGGGCTGCCCCGGGTCAGCGGCGTGTCGACCAGGCCGGGCTCGATCAGCGCGACCCGGACGTTGCGCGACTGGAGTTCCTTGCGCACCGCGTGCCCGAGGCCGACCACGCCCCACTTGCTGGCGATGTACAGCGGCTCGCCGACGTAGCTGTCCCGCCCGGAGGCCGACGCGATCATCACGATGTCCCCGCCGCCGGCCTCGACCATCAGCGGGGAGACCGCGCGGATGCAGTTGGCCATGCCGAGCAGGTTGGTCTGCACGACCTGCTGCCACCGCTGCGGCGAGCCGCCGGTGATGCTCGACTGGTCGGCGATGCCGGCGCTCGCCACCAGCACGTCGATCCGGCCCAGGTCGGCGTGAACCTGGCCGACCGCCCGCTCCACGGACTCGAAGTCGCGGACATCGGCCTCGACCGCCAGGGCCTGCACGCCGGCGGCGCGCAGTTCGCCGGCGGCCTCGGCCAGTTCCGGGCCGGGCAGCGAGAGCAGCGCGACGACGGCCCCGGCGCGGCCGCAGGCCGCCGCGCAGGCCCGGCCGATGCCGGTGGCCCCGCCGGTGATCAGCACGACCGGCGCCCCAGGCGCCCCAGACGCCCCGCTCACTGCAGGGCCGAGGTTGCGCCGGTGATGAGGCCGACGAGTTCCATGCCCGTCACCTGCCGCTCCCGCTGGTCGAGGTCGGCGATCTTGCGTCCCAGCCGGAACACCGCCACCCGGTCCGCGACCCGCAGCACGTGCTCCATGTTGTGGCTGACCAGCAGCGTGGCCACGCCCTGCGACTTGAGCCCCTCGATGAGCGCGAGCACCGCCTCGGTCTGCTGGACCCCGAGCGCGGCCGCGGGCTCGTCCATGATGACCACCCGGCTGCCCCACAGCACCGCGCGCGCGACCGCGACCGCCTGCCGCTGGCCGCCGGAGAGGGCGCCGGCCTTGGAGGTGACCGGGGGCATGCGCAGCCCGAGCCGCGAGAACGCCGCCTCCACCTCGCGCCGCATCCGCCGCTTGTCGATCCGGCGGGCCAGGGCGGCGAGCTTGCCCGGGCCGTACAGCTCGCGGCCCAGGTACATGTTCTCGACGATGCTGAGCGTCGGGACCAGGGCCAGGTTCTGGAACACGGTCTCGATCCCGGCCTCGCGGATCGTCCGCGCCCCGGTCTCGGCCCAGGGCTGGCCGTTCAGCCGGATCTGCCCGGAGTCCGGCCGGGCCACCCCGGAGATGATCGAGATCAGCGTGCTCTTGCCGGCGCCGTTGTCGCCGACCAGGCCGAGCACCTCGCCCTGGCCGAGGGACAGCGAGACGCCGCGCAGCGCGACCACGGGCCCGAAGCGCTTGGTGATGTCCAGGACCTCGAGGGTCGGCGCCCCAGACCCCCCCGGCGCCCCGGGCTCCGAGCCGGGCCGCGTGGCCACCGTGGCCACCGCGGCCGCCAGGCCGTCGGTCTCCGGCTCCCCGGCCGCGACGCCGGCCGCCACGGCCACCGCCGGCTCAGCGCCCGCATCACCGGCAGGCGCGTCCGGCCGGTCGGTTTCGAGCGCCTCGGCCTCGGCCGTCTCGGCCACCGGCACCTTCTCCAGCCGCTGGTACAGCACGTCGAGCGCGGCGGCGACCACCAGCGCGGCACCGACGGCGAGGTCGGCGACGTACGGCCCGACGTTGATCAGGATCAGGCCGTCGTCGAGCACGCCGATGAACAGGATGCCGGCCAGCGTGCCCCACAGCGAGCCGCGCCCGCCGTTGAACGCCACGCCGCCGAGCAGGATCGCGGTCAGCACCTGCAGCTCGAGGCCGACGCCGATCTGCACCGAGGCGCCGTCGAGCTGGGCGGTGAAGATCAGCCCGCCCAGCGCGGCCGCCGTGCCGGACAGCACGTAGATCACGAACGGCAGCCGTTTGGACGCGACGCCCAGCGCGGTCGCCGCGTCCTTGTTGGCCCCGATCGCGATCAGATGGCGGCCGGTGCGCGTCTCGTACCAGACGTACGCGCCGATCAGGAACACCAGCAAGAAGATGATCACCGGGAGCGGGATCCCGGCGAGCGTCCCGTCGCCGAGGTTGTCGAAGGCGTTGCCGAAGCCGGATCTGGTGGCGTCGCTGGTGATGGTCTGGGCCAGCCCGGCCGCGCCGGCGAACCCGCCCAGGGTCACGATCACCGGCGAGAACCCGAGGTAGGAGATCAGCACCCCGTTCATCGTGCCCCAGAGGGCGCCGACCACCAGCGCGCCGATCGCGGCCAGCAGCACCGGCCATCCGAAGATCTTGTCGAACGTGCCGAACGTGGCCGCGGACAGCCCGGCCACCGACCCGACCGACAGGTCCAGGTTGCCCGAGACCAGCAGCATGGCGCCGGGCACGGCGACCATGCCGAGCACCGACACCTGCTCCAGCACCACCAGGATGTTGCTCTGGGTGAAGAAGCTGCCGGTCGAGATGCTGAAGTAGAGCGACATCAGGATCAGCGCGACGAAGAGCCCGCCGCCTTGCGCCGATCCGAGCCGCTGCAATGACCCCCGCGTCTGCGTGAGACGGGGGACTCCGCCGCCGCGCCATGCCTGCCTGACCGGGCCTGCGTTCATGCCGCTGCCTTCCCAGAGTTGCCGGTGCCGATGGGGCGGAGTCTCCCGTCCTCGCGTGTCATCCGATCCGCTACCCGTTCAGGTCCTTGAGCAGCTTCGCGTTGGCCGCCGTGGTGGAGATGTCGGACAGCACGTACGGGAAGTTGATCTTCTTGGGCTGCTTGCCCTCGATGCAGTTCACCGACGCCTCGATCGAGGCCCGGCCGATCGAGATCGCGTCGAGCGCGCCGGTGGCGCGGATCGGGCCGCCCGACTCGATGGCCTGGATGGTCGGCCCGGAGCCGTCGAAACCGCAGATGAACATGTCCTTGGTCCGCTGGGCCGAGGGATGCGTGGCCTCGAACGCGCGCAGCACGCCGTCGCAGCCCTCGTCCGCGATGCAGATCGCGACGTCGATGTCGGGATGCGCCTGCAGCATCGACTGGAAGGCCGGGAAGGTGTCGGGCGACAGCACGCCCTCGTGCTGCGCGACGACCTTGGCGCCGGGCGCCACCGACTGCAGCGCCGACACGCAGCCATCGATGCGCTGCTTGCCGGTGAGCTGGATCTGGTGGGTCAGCAGGCCGACCTGCGCGGTCCCGCCGAGGTTCTTGTTCACCCACTGGCCCGCGTAGTCGCCGACCAGCTTGGCGCCCTGCAGGTTGTCGAAGATCACCCAGCCGTCCACGCCGGGCAGGGCGTTGTCGGAGTAGTCGAGGAACTTGATGCCCGCCTTGTGGGCCTGCTTGATCAGCGGGACGATCGCGTTGTTGTCCAGCGGCAGCGCGATGATCGCGCCCACGCCCTCCGCGATCCAGGTCTGGATCTCCGACAGCTGCGCGTCGAGCTGGGAGTTCGCGTGGCTCTCCAGGAGCTCGTAGCCGCGGGCCTTGCACTCCAGCTTGGCCCCGGCCATCAGCGGCGCCCAGATGGACGCGCTGGTGTCGGGCTGGCTGAAGCCGATCTTGAGCCGGTTGCCGCTCGGCTTGCCGGAGCCGGAACCGCCGCTCGACTTTGTGGTCCCGCACGCGGCGAGGACCGGCCCCGCCACCGCGAGCGCGGCGCCGGCCGCGCCGGCCCGGCCGAGGAACGTTCGCCGCGACAGCGAACGGGATGGCGGCTCTCCCTGGCCGCCTGAATGTGCTGAGTGTCTTTGCTGCGGCTGGTTCCGATCCATATCCGCCTCCGCGGTGGGTGGATGTCCTGCGGGCTAGTGGAAGGTGACCCGGGTGACCCGGCGGTGCGCAGTGAGCAGATGCTCAAGATCTGCGCAAAAGCTCATGGCTGGAATTATGCACGCGGGGCATTTCGCCGGCAAGAGTTCATGCCACGTTCTTCGGGACGGATTCGGGCGGTTGCGGGGCCGTTCAGCTGAGTCGGGCCGCGCCGGGTTGCGCCAGGCCGTGATGGCCCGGGCCGCGCGGGATCACCGGCCAGATGTCGATCACGACGTCGTCGCGGACGACGTGGAACGCGTCGTAGCAGTTCACAGTGCTCGGCGAGTACCCGGGCACCAGCGCGACGCGATCGCCCACCACCAGCGACGTGGATCCCTCCGGCGCGGCGAAAATGCCGTGTTCCTCGTCGAACCGGAACACCTCGAGGTCCTCGCCGACGATCGTCACGTCGGGCGGGTCGTACACCGACTTGTTGCCGACGTCCACGATCACCTTGTCGCTCTGCCGGCTGATCACGGTGGCCTGGACGGTCAGGGAATGCTCGAAGCCCGGCACCATCTTGCCGTGGAAGTTGTCCATGACCACGTACGTCCCGGCCTGGATCTCGGTGATCCCGGGGAACGCCGCGGTCCACTTCCAGGTGGCGATGCCGCCCGCCGACCGGATCGGGCAGGCGATCCCGCCCAGCTCGAGTTCGTCCGCGACGCCGATGAAGAACGTCATCGCGTCCCGCTGCCGTTCGTGTCGCAGTTCGTTGTCGAAGGTCAGCGAGCAGTGGCCCTCGTAGCCGGTGATGCCCTCCAGCCGCAGCCCGGGCAGCTCGCCCACCCGCCGGGCCAGGTCCAGGACCTGGTCGGGGCGGTCGGCGCCGCACCGGTCCATCCCGGTGTCCACCTCGATCATGATGCCGAGCGTGGACCCGGCCTTGACCGCCGCCGCCGACAGCGCCGACGCGTTCGGCGCCTCGTCCACCGCGACCAGGATCCGGTGGTCGGCGGCGAGTTCCGCGAGCACCCGGATCTTCTCCGGATGGGACACGGTGTTGACCACGAACAGGTCGTCGAGGCCGGCGTCGGCCAGGACCACCGCCTCCCAGACCGTGGCCATCGACAGCCCGCCCGCGCCCGCCTGAACCTGCCGCCAGGCCAGGTCCGGGCTCTTGTGCGTCTTGTAGTGCGGGCGGATCGTGGACCCCAGCTCGCGCACCCCCGCCGCCATCGCGTCGATGTTGCGCTGCGCCGCGTCGACGTCGAGCACCAGGGCCGGGGTGATCAGTTCGTCCCGGCGCCGGCCGATGGCGTCGCCGTACTGCCGCCTGACGTCCTCGCGCGCCCGGGCCAGGATCGGCGAAGAATCCAGCATGCAGGTACCTCCCTAGATCGCCGGTTAGATCGCGGGGCCGAGGCAGCGGATCACGCGCACCGGCTCCCGGCCCGCGCGCACCCGCACCGGCAGGCTGGCCGGCAGCGCGAACGTCTCGCCGCGCCGGATCGGCAGGTCGCCGAAGTCGCCCTCGACGGACCCCTGGCCGGACGCGACCACCGCGACGCAGAACCGCCCGTCGCTCACCTCGATCTCGTCCTCGACCTCCAGCGCGGTCGCGTCGAAGAACCGCAGCACGTCGTCCTGGAACAGGCGCACCTCGCGGGAGCCGTGGCTGGCCCGCAGCACCCGCGGAAGCTGCCGCGCCCGCGCGAACGTCTCGGCCTGGCCGGCGGCGGTGTAGTCGATCATGTCCAGGGCCAGGTCCCAGCCCAGGCCCATGGTGGCGCCGTCGTCGTCATCCCCGGACGTCTCCGGGATCACGATGTGGTCGCTCGGCTCCTGCACCTCGATGAACGAGATCCTCGGCCCCAGGTAGTGCGGGACGCCGGCGTGCGCGACATAGACCTCTCCGGGCTGGACCGCCGTGCGGTGCAGCGTGCCGCGGATGGCCGCCGTGTCGTGCCGGCGGACCGCGTCCGCGAACCACTCCCGCTCGATCCCCGGCGCGAACCCGACCCCGGCATAGGCCGGCTCAAGACCGTCGCCCGGCGTGTCGAGCAGGATCCACGCCTCGGTCTTCCCGAACGGCGAGCCGAGATGCCGGCCGGCCCACTCGCGCGTCGGGTGCGCGTGCAGCGGCACCTGGCCGGCCGGCGAGAGCAGCTTGACCAGGACCCCGGTGATCGGGCCCCAGCGGGCGGCGAACGCGGCGCCGACCATCTCCTCGGGCAGCGCCTCGACCAGGTCCTGGAGCGTGACCTCGCCGCCGCCGGGCAGGCCGACCGTGCTGCGCCCCTGCGGGCGGCCCTCGGGGTCGTCGTTGTTGGCCCGGGTGCACGAGCCCACCCAGTCCTCGGACCACCAGTCGTCCTTGCGGTCCGGCAGGCCGCGGAACTGCCTGGTCAGCGAGCCGCCCTCGTAGAACCGGTACAGCGGGTGGTAGGCGAGCGGCAGCGGCCGCCTGATCGCCTCACGGAGCTCGCCGTCCCCCCTCGCCGGGCCGGCCACCCTAAAGCTCCGCGTTCACGATGAAGCCGCCGTCGACCAGCAGGGTCGCGGACGTCACGTAGCTCGCGTCGTCGGTGAGCAGGAACGCGATCACGGCCGCGAGCTCGGGCGGCTCCCCGCCCCGGTGCAGCGCCACGCGCTCGGTGTAGTACTCCAGCGCGTCCGGCTGGGCCAGCAGCGGCTCGGCCATCGGCGTCTTCACCCAGCCGGGCTCGATCGCGTTCACCCGGATGCCGTGCTCGCCGAGGTCCCGGCCGAGCGCCTTGGCCAGCATGCTGATCGCGCCCTTGGTGCCGCAGTACGCGGTCTGGCCGGGCGCGCCCACGTGCGCCGAGATCGAGCTGACGCACACGATCGCGCCGCCGTGGCCCTCCCGGATCATCTGCCTGGCGCCCTCGGTGCAGACCACCCAGGTGCCCCTGACGTTCGTCTCGAACAGCTCGTTGAAGTCGTCGATGCTGGTCTCATCCCAGGTCATCAACGGGTTGACCGCCGCGTTGGACACCACGTAATCGAGCCGGCCCAGGCGCCCGGCGGCCTCCCCGACCATCGCGACGACCTGCGCCGGATCGCGCATATCGGCGGCCACCGCGAACGCCTGGCCGCCGGCCGCCTCGATCCGCCGCAGCGTCTCGCCCGGATCGGTGCCCGGGCGGTGGTTGACCGCGACCGCCGCGCCCTCGGTGGCCAGGCGGACCGCGGTCGCCTGCCCGATGCCGGTCGCCGCGCCGGTGACCAGCGCGGTCTTGCCCTCGAAGCGCGGTTCCACCGCAGCCCTCCCGTTACATCGCTCAGAAGATCGGTCAGAAGATCGCAATCGGGTTCCACGGCGAGCCGGTGCCGCCGGGCAGCCGCAGCGGCAGCCCGACGACCAGGAACTCGAACCGCCCCTCCGCCTCGCACGCCCGCGCGACGTCCTCGAGCTGCAGGCTGTCCGACACGAACATCCCCATCGCCGTGACCTGCAGCGGGTGGATCGGGTACGTGATGCCCTCGACGTTGCTCGGGACCGTCTCGCCGTC
>Ga0335075_10000697_pt1 | contig 57271 bp, 48 predicted proteins | sample Lox_Sample_24_FD_206723 | JGI IMG/M metagenome (GOLD analysis project Ga0335075, IMG submission 206723) | Soil microbial communities from Loxahatchee National Wildlife Refuge, Florida, United States - Lox_Sample_2.4 | ecosystem: Environmental > Terrestrial > Soil > Wetlands | place: USA...
ACCGCTGAAGTAGAGGAAACCACCGACTTCGATCGCCTGGGAAAACGGGCCGACCGGCGGCGCGAGCTCGGGCGAGGTAATTGCGGTCTTGCTCATGGCACGCTCCTGTGGATACCGGGTCAGATGGTCAGGATGGTGGAGCCCGAAGTTGCGCGCGCTTCCAATGCCCTGTGGGCGTCTGCAGCCTCCTCGAGCGCGAAGCGCTGATTGCTGCTAATGCACGCCTTTCCCGAGGCCATCACCTCGAACAGCTCGTTCGCGGAAGCTTCGAGCGCATCGCGTTGCTCCATGCAGCGCGAGTTCTTTGAACACGTATGACAACTTCATTTTAAAATGAGTTCACGAATCAATTCAGTGCCCAGAACTTTTCTGTATCCATTCCGGGCGACTCTGGCCTTATTCTGACACTCGGTGTTACAGATTACCTTCCTGGCCACATATTCTTGCTCGATGCCTTTATCGCCGATGTCCCCGGCATAAGCCGCCATGTTTTTATAAGTGAGATACAAAAATACATTGGGCTGATCCGGTGATTTCGGACTGGCCTCGAAGACCTTGTAATCGATGATTATGCCAGCTTTCTTCAGGGCTTCCATGGTCGGCTTCCACGTCGAATTCAGCCAATCGATGTACTCTGCAAAATGCCCGTACTCAACTTGTATGTAGTCCACCTCAGTGACCGGGCCGACAGTATACTGGCGGTCATTCTGGGCAAGTGCATCCCGGGCCAGTGTATCCTGGGCAAGTGTATTGACATCCTGGGCACGTGCATCAAGCGAAAGTGAGGAAGCTGCGAGGCACATGGATAAGATGACGGTCTTGATCATTTTCTCTTCACCTGTCGTGATATATCTCTAGTTGAGGCCTGCCGCCCCCTGGCGCAGGCGCACCTGACCCGACCCGGGCTCACCGACATCGACCGCTGTCCAGCTCAGAACCTCGTGACCGCCCGTCTGCCGAATTTGCCGCGCATGAGGCATACAGATTTCCGCGAAGACATGAACTTGCTGATATTTTGATGCAAGACAGAGAATTCCACTACTTCATTATTATCACGATTATAGTACCATTAGCGCACGATTCTGTTATTCGCCGGGAGAACGCTTTGGGAGATCCCCTTGCTTGAAGATTTACGCGCCCTCGTAGAGTTCGCCCATGCCGGGTCCATCGCCGGTGCAGCCGATCGTCTATTCCGGACGCCCTCTGCCATTACCCGGCAAGTGCAAAGGTTGGAGGCTGCGTTAGGTGCCGAGTTGCTCGACCGCTCGGTAAAGCCTCCGCGTCTGAACGCGCTTGGCTCCAGGGTGCTCGAACAAGCGCGAGATCTGCTACAGCGGACGGAGGTGCTGAAATCTCTTGCGTCGAGCGACGCCGAACCCCACGGCCTCTTGCGCATCGGGCTCGCGCATGCCCTAGCCGAGGGGACGCTCATCGAGCCTATTCAGGCGCTGACTGAGAAATACCCCAAGGTCCGACTGCGGCTGTCGAGCGAACTTACGAGTGAATTAATTCACCGGCTGCTCGCGGGTGAACTCGACGTTGCTGCCGTGCTTTTGCCCGAAGGTAAAATGGCGCCTCCGCCTCTTCTGACGAACTTCATCGCCAGCGACCGCATGGAGATCGTTCAAGGCGCCGCAAGCAACCTTGACGGTGATTGGAAAAGTTTGGGCAAAGCACCCTGGGTGCTCAATCCGCCCGGGTGCTTTCTTCGGGCGAGCCTCATCGATCGGATGGAGCGTGCCGGTTTCACCCCAATGATTGCGGCTGAAATCCACAACATGCATATGCAGCTGGCGTTCGTTCAGTCCGGTTATGGTGTCGGGCTGCTACCCGCTCGCTTTATTGCCAGGAATCGTTCTATCGATCCCGTGAAAGTATTGCATCCCCCGTCGTTTGACCTGCACCGATCCGTCGCGATAGTCCGGGTTGAGCAACTTGGCGCCTTGGGGAAGGCCGTCGAAGAGTTGGAGCGCGGGTTTCGGCAATTGTTTGAGGCAGCCGACACCACGACGCCCGTGACGAGGCACCAAAGAGGCGTGCCCGCGAATCGGCGGGCGGCGCGACGACCCAAGTAGTCCCAGGACATTGCTTGTTGCAGCGATGGACGTCCTAGCCGGCAAGATTGGTTTTGAACCGCGTTCCAAGATGCATTGATTGCCCGCCGTCGAGCAGCTGGACGTGTTTGACGCCAGGGTAGAAGCTTGGCCACGCACCTGGAGCCACGCGACTGCGCCTCTGCCCTCAGTAGCCGATCGGCTCCACTACCGGGCCGACGATTCGCCGCGAGCTCCGAGGGCAGCCCGCTCGGGGCCAAGGCTCTTTGGCCTGACTGTCGTGGAAGGTACAAAGCTTGTATCTCGCGCCATCACCCAATCTGGACCATTGGCGTTTCCACCGGATTTGATGCCTCAAGGGCTCGAAGTTGCGCAACGTTTCAAGGCGTACCAGGGACTGCACGTTATCCTCGACAACGACGGTTTCTTCGAAGGACGTGAAACGTACTCGGCAGATACCGTGCGGAGCCATCTCGATGTGATTCACGAAGTGATCGGAGCCGTATTCCGGTCTGTTGCGACGAAGTACGCCTTCGAGAAGTGGAACGAGTAGCCATGATGCACACTCACCCGATTATTGACCGCGGAGCGAATCAACCCACACCGGTTGCTCTCTACTATGCGCGGCCGACGGAGCCTGCCACGCACATCATCATCATCACCGGCCCCGGTACTGGGGGAAACAGCTCGCTTGAGTTCTTCCGTGACCGGCTCGGCTATCGGCTATTCCCGCTCATCGAGCAGGCTGTCGATCCGACCATGCTCGCCGCCGGCTCGTTCGCCGATCTCATGCTCGAGGTGAAGACCGCCTTCGGACGCACCATGACTCGCCTGCCAGTCGTATTCGGTGTGTCCCGACAGACGCTCTACAACTGGCTCAACGGCGAGACCCCGAGAGGGGCGCACCAGGACAAGCTCATCGAGCTCGCAGCGGCCGGACGCGTCTTCTCGGCGGCCGATTTCAAGCCGACTGCCGCGATGCTCGACCGTACCGTGGAGCAAGGCAAATCGTTTCTGGCCCTGCTTGCCGATGGCGCTGGCGGCGCGGACGCCGCACATAAGCTGATGAGGATCGTCAAACGCGGTCTGGAGGCACGAGCACGCTTGGAAGTCGCGTTGGCTGGGCAGCCGAAAGACAGACTCAGTGTCTCGGATATCGGCGCTCCGGCATTCGACGAGAGCTCCAAGTAGCGTGATATGGCCGAGGACATGGCTCCATCCGGATGGTCACGCACGATCGGGTGGCGCCAAGGCCACGTACTGCCCGACGACGCGATTGCGGAGTTGGGGCTCGCGCACGAAGCCAATACCGTCGTCATGGTCGTTAGCCACGACTGCGATCTCGCGAATGACAACATAGACATTGAACCGTCCGTAGAGGTGATCGTCGGAAGGACGGTACCCAAGGCCGATCAGAGCCTCACGCGGACGAAATCGCCCCGCATCCTTCATCTGGAAGTGACCCACCAGGGGGCTACGGCCTGTGTTGAGCTCACCGCAACCGCCAAGCAGCTCATCCACAAATCCCGACTCGCCGCCTGGCGACCGGATCCGCGGTACCGCCTGGATCCGGGAGGCCTTGAAATCCTGCGGCACTGGTTGGCGGTGCGTTACAAGCACGCGGCATTTCCGGACGAATTCGATCGCCGTTTGCGTAAAGTCACGAAGCTGGCGGAGAGCCTCGAGAAGATCGTGAAAAGGGTCGATTCCATCATTTCCGCCGTGTACTTAACTCTCGACACCCTCGAGGAGCGCGCTCCTGAAGACCCGAGGCCCTACGAACTGACCGTGGTTTTGGCCTACGAGCCCGGCGCGGACCCCGAGCACAGCGACGATCAGGCCTCCGAGGCGGCGGAAAAAATACGCGAGAGTTTCAGGGATAAATGCTTCGATAAAGGGACGGGACGCTGGAAGCACCTCAAACTGGTGGATCCAATGGCAATTTCCGAAGAAGACCTCACAGTGCACCGGGCCAAGCAGCTTCAGCAGTGGCGCGTTGAGCACATCAGTCTAAAGCCGGACGCAGACTCCGCTGCGCCACTCGACCTCTCAGCCTGATTGATTGCCGGAGAACGTGATGATAGGGCTCGCTGTTTAAGGGTTGCCACGTCGTGGATGATAATCATTCACGTGGTGGCTGGAAAGGGTAAGTGCCAAATTCCCCGATGTTTCCTGGCACGCGCTTCCCCAGGAGGATCTCGCCAGGCTTTTGCCCGGCGGCGCAGCGGCCGGTATTGGCCGTTATGGAGAGCTTTTCATAACGGCCATAGGACTAAACCGCTTCGCGGTAGTCGCGGGTTTCGGCGCCGCTCAATAGATCGCTGGACGCGAGGTTCCTAGCCGCCGATCTGGCTCTGAGAGGCTCCCTGCCAAGATGCCGTCGCTGCATGTGCAGCGATTCATCTAGCCACGGAGTCCAGCCATGACGCCTCTTCGACAACGCATGCTCGAGGACATGCAGATCCGCAATTTCTCGGAGAACACCCGGAGGTGCTACCTCCAGCAGGTCTCGCTCTTCGCCCGCCACTTCCGCCGATCTCCCGAAGGCCTGGGTCCAGAGAACATCCGAACGTACCAAGTCTACCTGACCAACGAGAAGAAGCTCGCACCTGGCTCGATTCTCATCGCCACCTCGGCGCTGCGCTTCCTGTACACGGTAACCATGAAGCGGCCCTGGGACGTGGAGGAAGTCCTGCCGATGCCAAAGAAGCCCCAGACCCTGCCGGTGATCTTGAGCCCGGAGGAGGTGCGGCACTTCTTGAGCTGCGTCCCGCGACGCAAAGCCCGCACAGCCCTCACGGTCTGTTACGCAGCGGGACTTCGCGTCTCGGAGGCCATCGCGCTCAAGCCCACCGACATCGACAGCAAGCGCATGACCATCCGGGTAACTCAGGGGAAGGGCCAGAAGGATCGCGACGTGATGCTCTCGGAGCAACTGCTGGTGATCCTGCGCGATTGGTATCAGTTCGCAAGACCCACGCAGTGGATGTTTCCTGGCCTCATTCCCGGCTCCCATATCACGCGGCCCGGTATCGAAGACGCCTGCCAGTTGGCACATGAGCGCAGTGGCCTATCGAAGCCGGTCACGCCGCACAGCCTGAGGCACGCCTTCGCCTGCCACCTGCTTGAGTACGGGACCGACGTGCGCACGATCCAGCTCCTGCTCGGTCATCGGAGCCTCTCGACCACCGCACGGTATCTGCGCCTGGCCACCTCCAAGGTCTGCGCGACCCGCAGCCCCCTGGACCTGCTGCCTCGTCCGCTGCCACCTCCGGAACCAACTCGGCCACCCGAGCACTTCTGACCCGCGCTCCCCGTGGAGCGACCGAAGCTCGAAGTGGCGGATATCCTCCGCCGCTACGGGAATGCCTATCGTGCCGAGCACGAGGGCTCGCTGTCGAGTACGCAGCGGCGCGTCATGCGGGCGATCACCGCCTGTCGCACCGCTGCCCTCGGCGGCCACCTCGAAGCCTGCGACGCGTGCGGGCACGAGCGCATCTCCTACAACAGCTGCCGGAACCGGCACTGCCCGAAGTGTCAGTCCCTCGCTCGGGCCCAGTGGATCGAGGATCGCAAATCCGAGTTGCTTGACTGTCCCTACTTCCACGTCGTCTTCACCCTCCCGGAGGAAATCGCCGCCATCGCCTACCAGAACAGGACGGTGGTCTATAACCTGCTCTTTGCCGCCACGGCAGAGACCCTCTGCACCATCGCTACCGATCCCAAGCACCTCGGCGCCGAGATCGGCTTCTTCGCCGTTCTCCATACCTGGGGGCAGAACCTCATGCACCACCCGCATCTGCACTGCGTGGTGCCGGGCGGCGGGCTCTCTGCCGACGGACAGCGCTGGATCGCCTGCCGCTCCGGGTTCTTCCTGCCCGTGCGGGTGCTCTCGCGCTTCTTCCGCCGGCGGTTCCTGGCACTCCTCAGTCAGGCCTTCGAGCGCGGTGAGCTCGAGTTCTTCTCCGCCCTCGAGCCGCTCCGAGAGCGGAAGGCTTTCCACCGGTATCTCGACCCGCTCCGAGAGGAGGAGTGGGTGGTCTACGCCAAAGCGCCCTTCGCAGGTCCCGAGCAGGTTCTCGATTACGTCGGACGCTACACTCACCGCGTCGCCATCTCGAACAACCGCCTACTCGACATCGAGGACGGACACGTCACCTTCCGCTGGAAGGACTATCGCGACGGCGATGCTCACAAGACCATGACCCTCACGGCCGAGGAGTTCATCCGCCGCTTCCTGCTGCACGTTCTGCCGCCCGGCCTTCACCGCATCCGCTACTACGGGCTCCTGGGCAATCATCACCGGCAGGAGAAGCTCCAGCGGTGCCGCCGGCTCCTGCAAATGCCTCCCATCGCCGCCACGGAGGCCGGAGCGGAGCCGACCGCCGACTACAAGGTCCGTTACGAGACCCTCACCGGAGTCTCCCTCCACGAATGTCCGGCCTGTCACAGCGGCCGCATGCTCTCCGTCGAGCGGCTCCTTCCCTCGAGAGTCCCGGCACCGCCACTCTCTCTCGACACCTCATGACACGTATGCGTTCGCGTCAACCACCGTCACCGCAGATCGGGTCCGCTGGGTTCCGAGGGCCTACCCTGCACATGTCATTGCGCCAGACCGCCCGCGCGCTGCTTTCGCCCTGGATCCAACATCACCTTGTCCCGCCGCACCCAGTCCGGCACCCCGTCACCTGCACTGCCACGAAGACCGCCCATAAGCTCTCCCTCTGCGCCGACGCTGGACAGAAGAACAAATCCCCATAGCGTTCAGCGCCGTCAGCGGTTTAGTCCAACACATTTTTAGCGCAGCGTCGCCGGTCATCCCCTCGTCACTTCACAGACTCTCTGCGGCAACGCTACGCTAAAAACGCTCTGCATAATCGCAAGCTGCCCGTAATGGCGAGGAGGTCACTGCGCCATCGGAATCCGAGCCGGCGGCGCGCCGCCTCCTGCGCATTATTGGACCGTGCACGCGCTGGAGCTCTAGCTGCTCGCTGAAGGCTGCCGCGTCGCTGCAGCAAGTAACCCGCTACCAGGGGCGGGTCAAACATACCCCTTCGCAACTGCAACGTTGATCACCTGTGCGATCAGTGCGTTCTTGAGCGTTCTAGCATCATGGCCTGCTGTACAGATTGGCCGACGAGACTTGCATATACGGCTAAGTCACCTTTCGTGTATGTACTGATCTCACCGCTTCCGCCAACCCTGGCCCAGGGCACAGCGATGTAGCATTCCCGATATTTGGGCTTGCCAAGACGGCTGACTACGGATTTGAATCGCTCGCGATGTAAGACGCGATCCAGAATCTCAGCACGAGTAAGGAACCGATCAAAAAGATGAGCCATGTCCTTTCCGACGAAGGTGGACGTACCACGCTGGACTTCTAAGAAGTAGATCGATCCGTGCTTTTCCGACCAGAAGAATAGATCACCGAATGCGCTCGCCACCAACGCGATAGCATCTCGGCCAAGCAGCCATCGCCAACCATCCAAAACTGCGGATGAAAGAGGCTCATCAAGCACCGAAAAAAGACCACCCTCAAACGTTCCGGCTGAAGACACATAGCCCGCAGCAATTTTTGGCAGCGGGAGAGAGCCTACCTCATCAGCCTTGAACGTTATGTTGAAAGTCACTGGTAGCCACCGGTTATCGCAGATTCAACGGATTTTACCGCTAGCTTTCCCGATTTGTGAACGCGTGTTCATGCAGCGAGCCGCGATCGACAAATAGTGGCAAAAGGGCACTATGGCTTCCGTCCTCACGCCACCATTGCGCCGCCTTGCCCGCTTCACTTTACCCCTACAGCGACTCCAGCCACTCGATCAAGCCTGCCTCGCGCTTCCAGCGAGGTGATCTGCGGACCGCAGGCGCTGACATGCTTTCCAAGGCCCGCCGCTTGGTCTGAAGGTTGGCCCGAGCGTATAGGCTCGTGGTCTCGAGGCCCGCATGACCGAGCCAGTCGCGGATCACGGTGATGTCGTTGCCCGAGCTTACCAACGAAACGCCTGCGGAATGACGAAAAGTGTGCGGAGTGATCCGCTTTCTCGCCAGGGACGGACAAACCGTAGCCCCGGCAGCCACGTACTCAGCGAGTTTGAATCGCACCCCGGAAGCCCCGAGCGGTTTGCCGTAACGATTGACGAATAATGGCTCGGTCTCAGCGCGAGGCTGACGGCGCAGCAGGTCCTTGAGGGCAGCCGCGGTTTCCGGCCACAGCGGGCATATGCGCTCCTTGCGCCCCTTCCCGAAGAGGCGCACGCAAGGGGGCCCTTCGAACCGGATATCTTGGGGGCGAACGTTGAGCGCCTCTTGGATTCGGGCCCCAGTATGGAAGAGGAACGAGAGCAGTACGTAGTCTCGAAACCCTTCGGCACGTCGACAATCCGGCTGATTGAGGATCACCTCGACCTCATCGGGTTCAAGATAATCGGGCGGACGTGTGACCGTCCGCTTCGGACGGATCTGCAGGATCGCCGAGCACTGGCCCAGCGCGAGGGGCTCGTGGCCGGCGACGTAAGAGAAGAAGCTGCGCAGGGCTGCGAGGCGACAGTTGCGGGTCCCGGCACAGACCTTACGCTCTCGTTCGGTGTGATCAAGGAATGCAAGCACTTGCTGATCGGTAAGATCCTCGAGGGAGAGCTTTGAGACCGGGCGCTTTTTGCGCTCAGCAGTGAAACACAGGAACAGCTTCCAGGCGTCTCGGTACGAGCGAATGGTATGTGCCGAGACACCGCGCTGCCTGACGAGCCAGTCATGGAAGAAACCTTGGAGGAGTGGTGGTAGTGCGAGCGAGCTCATGGCTGCCTCCTTCCGGCCGTGACACTCTCCCGACTCTCCCGTTGTGCGTAGGCGCGAAATCGCCGGCTGGCGATCTGCAGCAGTTCATGCGTCACGGTCAGATAGACGAGCGTTGAATTAATGTCCTTGTGACCAAGGTAGGTAGCCAAGTACGGCAAGCGTCCCTGCGGGTTGATCCCATCGCGATACCAAGTGAGCATCCGATGGGCGACGAAGGAATGCCTCATGTCGTGGACGCGAGGGCCCGCGCGTCCACGCCCCGGCTTGAGTCCGGCGCGGCGAAGCACATCGATGAGTAGATCATGCGCGCCGGCGCGGGAGTATCCAGTGGCGCGCGCCTCGTGCCAGAACAGTGGGGAGGTCGTGTGGTTCGGGCCTCCGGCCCGTCGACGAGCGGCGAGATACTCACGGAGCGCTGCGGAGACAGTCGCATCAAGTGGCACCTGCCGGGACTTGTAAAACTTCGTGTTCCTAATCTGCAGGACATCGTTATCCAACTGCACGTCGCCGAGAGTCAGCGTCACGATCTCACCAATGCGCAGGCCCGAGCAGTACGCCAGCACCACCATCGTGTATGCCGTCGCCGGCAAAAGCGGTGAGCGCGGCCTGGACATCTGTCGCGCTACATCGAGCACGCGGCACACGTCGTCCTGCGTGTAGATATGAGGACGTCGTCGCTGCCGGGCGAGCTGCACACAAAGTTCGGGATCGCGCTGGAGTACCTCCACCCTGGGATCGAGGCGATGCCAGGCGCGACTGAGGAGACGACCGACAAGCGAGCACTGCCATGCGTGCTCGAGAGTAGGAGTCTCCGCCGTCCAGGCCTGGATCATGGTCCGAAGCGGCTGCCCGGCGAGATCTGGTCGGCGCTGCAAAAAGCGATCAAAAGCAAGGTAGCGCATCTCTTGAGGGACGTACCGGAATCCGACTGAACGCATCAGACGGACATGGTCGCGCATCATGTGGCCCAGCGGGCTCGCCCAAGGCACGGGCGCGCGTTGCGCCTCAAGAGTCTTGTGCGGATCTGGCGTAGTCGCCGCTCGCACAATCGGAGCGATGCCTTGGAGCCCGTACCGCGCACGGATGGTAGCGAATGGGTTCTCCGTCAGTGCGCCCTGCCGGACAAGGAAGTCGAGAAATCGGCTGACCTTCCTGGAGCGATCTGCGATTGTGATCGGCCGCAGCTGCTTGGAACGCGCCTGAATCCATGCAATCACCGTCTCTTCAGTTACCGCGTTGCCTGCGCAACGGGAGATGAACTGCTGAAAGACCTGTAGTTCGAAACGGTAGTTGGGACGCGTCTGAGGGTGGCGCGCCCTGATTTGTCGAACGAAACGTTCGATGGCTATGAATTTATCGTCTGGCCAGGCGCTCACAGCGCACCTCCCTGGCCCCTCGGCAGTGGCAGCGCCACAGATCTCAACTCTTCGCTCTGTAGCTTGAAATACACCGACGTCGATTTGAGCGTGCGATGACCAAGGAGATCCGATATTGTCTTCACGTGTACCCCAGCGCGAAGTAGCGTGACCGCCCGAGCGTGACGGAAGAGATGGGGGCCCTGCTTGCCGATCGGTTGCACGCCGGCGGCGGCTATATGCTCCCGAACCATGTCATAGAGGGAGCTTGCGCCTTTGAGCCGGATGAATGGCGCTTTCAGCCGCAGGAATATCTCACGGCTGGCGACCTTGGGGCGCCCTTTGCGCAGATACGCAAGGAGCGCATCGCCGACTTCCGGCATGAGCGGCAAAGTTGTGCACATGCGTGTCTTGGTATGAACAATCGACAGCGTATCGGCACGCCAGTCGACGTTGGTGAGCTGAAGACGCACGACCTCCCCGCCGCGCAGTCCATACGTCGCGAGCAGCATCAGGATGGCGTAGTCGCGCCGACCCTTTGGCGAGCGATCCCTGCGCGCCTGCCGCAACACGGCGGCAACCTGATTAGCGTCAAGGATCGAGGGGAGTAACTCGTACTGGTAAAGTGTCGGGACTACCACCTGGGCGGAGAAATCGACAGGAATCTTGCCTGTTGTATACAAGAACTGGAGAAATAGCCGAAGGAGCCTCGTCATGTGGCTGCACGTTGTTCGGCGCAGGCCGGATACGCGGTGCTGTACGAATGCGTCCAGGTCCGCAACGCACAGTTCGAGCGTGTCGCTCAATGCACCACGGTCTCGGCACCAGACGAGGAAGCGCTCGGCTTCTTCCAGCCGTCCCACGATAGTGCTTGGCGCGAGATTGTCGTACGTGCTCAATCGCCTGCAATACTCGGCGAGCAAGTCGCGGATGAACGCCTCCACGGCGTTCCGGGGTGGAGGTCGGCGCGGCCAATCACCAAGTACCGACCTCAGGAAGTGACTGATCCCGCCGATGCGCCGTGCTCGCCAGTGGATCATGTTCGTGGGGGTCCGCCCGTGATGGCGCTTGTACTGGCGTAATCGATGCTGCCAGTAGGCTTCGACATGCGAAGAGTCGACTTCAGCGAGGCGAGTGCTGCGATCGTCGAGGTATCGTAAAAACTCTCGGACCGACGAGATGTAGTTGTGGATCGTCCAGCGTGAATAGCCAGTGGCCGTAAGCGAGCCTCTGAACTCCGTCAAATCAGACCCCAGGGTGGACATGGTGATGCTCCCAAGAAGTGGTACCCGCTCTTAGGATGCGCGTGAGAAATAATCGTGAGGAAAAGTGGCCCTATGGCCGTGATCTTCCGTCAACCACTCAGCTCCTCGCCATTACGGGCAGCTTGCGATTACGTGAGGACGTGAGGATTAACAGCCAGCTCTGGGATCTGGCCAGGGAGATGCTTGCGGCTTGAGATGACCGCGAGGGGGGAGGGTGTCCAGGACGGACGCTCTCCCCATTTTTTTGCAACCGCTGTAAAGTGACCGGCGGCCGGGATCCCGGGCATCCTGATTGTTTCAGGAAATGGTGGGCCAAAGAACCCCGGGAATAGAGAGAAGTTCCCGAAGCTCAGCGGGCAGGCAGGTTGCAGCGGCGGCTGGATCAGATGTTGGGCCTGCCCCAGTCCACGAAACCTCGCACCTTCACAAAATCGCAATTTCCGTTTCGCGGGTTTCGGGGAATTTTGCCTGTTAGGCAGGATAGCTGCGCGTGGAGTTTTGGGGCACATTGGGACCTGTGGGTGCAACAGAAGTCATCAAGACACGAATCACACCCGAGACCAAGGCGCGCGTCGCGGAGGTCAGCCAGGCGCAGTTGCTGACCGAATCCATCTGGCTGCGCCGGTTGGTGTTGAGAGAGCTCCGCACGGCCGCGTCGGAGGATGGTCGGCGGCATCACATGAGTGCCTCTGCCGAAGGGGCTCGCCGACCGTGCTCCAATCGCCGTGAGCCGGGTTCCAGCCTGCACGTGAAGCTGCGGCCAGACGACCGGCTACTCCTGCACGAGCGGGCGGCAGCTCGGGGCATGGCCTCCGCCACGTATGTCGCCGTGCTCTTGCGCTCGCATCTACGCTCCCTCGCGCCATTGCCAAAGGACGAGTTGGTCGCCCTCAAGGGCGCTGTCAGCGAGCTAGGTGCAGTCGGACGCAACCTGAACCAGATTGCAAGGGCTGCGAATCAAGGCGCTCGGGTCGGTGGCGTCGGCCATGAGGAGTTCCGGGCCATCCTCAAGATCTGCGAGGCCCTCCGCGATCACACGAAGAACTTGATCAAGGCGAACGCGGCGAGCTGGACGTCCAGACATGCCGAACGTGCGGATTAGCCCCCTTGAAGGTCGCGCCCTCCTGGACATTGGGAGCTTCGCGCGACCTGGTCCTGGACGACGGGATCGCCTGTCGCCGGAGGAGCTGGCCCTCATCGGCCGCACTCTCCGGCGCACCCCCGAAGTTATGGTCAAGGTGCTCTCGAAGGACAGCAACAATCTCCGGTCCGTCGTCCGGCACCTCAATTACATTGGGCGTCGTGGACAGCTCGTATTAGAGACGGAGGATGGAACGCGCCTGCAGCAGCGAGACGCCGGGCACCGGCTCGTCGAAGATTGGGATCTCGATCTGGATCGAGATCGTGGGGATATCCGGCTATCTGCCGGCCCCTGGCGCGCACCGAAGCTCGTACACAAAATAATGCTCTCCATGCCACCGGGGACGCCGGCGAAGGGGGTGCTCGAGGCGGCACGCAACTTTGCGCGGGAGCTATTCGCTCTCAAGCATCGGTACGTGCTTGCCCTCCACACGGACGAGCCGCACCCGCACGTTCACCTGGTTGTCAAGGCGATGAGCGAGCAAGGTGTGCGACTGAATATCCGCAAGGCGACGCTGCGTGAGTGGAGGCGGGAATTCGCCAAGCATCTGCGGGAGCAAGGTATCGCCGCGAATGCCACTGAACGTGCAGTCCGAGGCGAAAATCGGGTGAGAAAACTGGACGGGATCTATCGCGCAGCATCGCGTGGTGACTCGACACACCTGGTCGCGCGAGTTCAATCCGTCGCAGCGGATATCCAAGCTAGCAGCATAGGAGTAAACCAGGGCAGCGAGAAATTGGAGGCCACGCGACACGCAGTGAACCTCGGCTGGCGGGCGGTGCATGACATTCTGTTAGCGGAGGGCCATGGTGAACTCGCGGGAGAAATCGCCCATTTTCTCGCCGAGATGTCGCCAGCGCGAACCGAGAAGCAGCACATAGCGGCCGCACTTCTGGACCATGCACCCCGCGCCCACGTCTCGGGCCGCGTGCTCGCGGTCTCTCAAGACGCGAGCCAGGGTCGGTGACTGCGAGATGGCGCGCGAACTGCTTGCCCAGCCGGATATGTACCGCACGCCGCGTACGCGTGCGTATGCTCACTAAGATTCGCCTATGCGAACTTGAACCTCTCGCGTCGCCGCCGGTAAGTTGCCTCGCACCAGTAGTTCGTTCACCAGGAGCAGCCGGAGATCGCCAAGTCTATCGGAATGTTCCCGCAGCTCCTCTTCGGCGGCGACTTGCGGGGTAAGGGGTGCTGCCAATGCAATGACAAATTGTCTGCCGTCTGAGCGCTCGGCAATAATGGCGGGACCTACAATAGGTCCCTTTGGCGGCGCAAGCCGAAAGTTCTCCTTATAGTCGACTGTCAATCCCCCTTGTCGCCGAAGATCATTTGCCAGGAGAGAGGTTGACGCTCTTAGGCGAGTAGCGTCGAAATGCGGCAATGTCCCGTTAAGCAAGTAGCGCAGAAGCTCCGCGCCAACGTGGCGATCAAGTAACCCGTGCTCGAATTTATTTTTAAAGCTACGGAGGCATCGATAACAGGAGGCGTCACAACGCTCCGGGCAGTTTTCGACCAACTTTAGGGCCACCTCGAGAAGTTCTTGGCCTCGAGCGACGAGCTGGGGCGAAAACCCGGCCCCGCCCGGCAGCGTATCATAGACAAAGATCTCAGCTTCCAGGCCGCTCTGACCCTCCGCTGTTAGCGCTGGCCGGAATTCAGCCATCAACTCACCCGGCTCGATGCCCAACATCTTGCTTCCAGCCTTGGCGAAGGCTTCGCTGAGCGTTCGCAGGGCAACGTCTGTCGGATAATGTCCCGGTCGCAACTGCATGGGTTCCCTGACCCTGAAGGAGAACAGGGCGATGTCCGTAATGAAGTCCGTGCCAAGCACTATGTGACGCGCAGTCGCGTCGCCTGGACAATTGGGATCGAGATCACTCGGGAAGGGTTTTCGATGCGGGCCGTTTAGAAGAGGAGCGGGGTCCGAGGTTGCTTCGATGCGCCCACATTTGACGCAGTAGCTGTAACCGTCACGTCGAGGTCCAGTGTTTGACACGAGCAAATGCTCTCGTTCCTTCAACACACGCGTCTGATCATTGACCCGCGTCCATTTGCTTAAATCCGGCGGCGTTTCCTTAATAAGCTTCGCGCGCGTCGCATAGCTCGTCTCCGGCGAGTCGTCCGGGGACGTTACCTCTTCCACATCGACCGGATGGGCAAAGCCCGGCGGCTCGAGCCAATACCGCGCTTCACCGAAGGTACGTTCAGATCCACAGGCAGGGCAGTCCTGTTTGGAACCTCGCTCAATCTGTCCAACCGAGTAAGTTCTAGCGAAGCCACACGCGCTGCACTCCGAATACAACTTCTTGGAATCCCATGCGTCGTAGAGTTCTCCCTTCATTACGGAGTAAATGGCGCCGGAGGAGTAGCACTTTCCCGAGATCCAGATTTGCTTTCCCGGCGCATACTGCGTAAGAGCGATAGGTAACCCCTGTGAAGGAGCGAAACGCATGATGGGCCTAAATGCAGTGGAGCGCGCCTGATCGAACACATGAAATGTCGCGACGTCGGTCGGAAACGCGTATCGCGGCAACACCCCGCGATACAGCAGACGGTCGAGAAGTTGCCCTGTATCCGTCCCCTGGCCACGCCGCTCATCGTCCTCTTCGGGAACGTTTTCGCCTGAATCGACGATGTCGGCTGCTTGCTCAGAGGATGTTTCATCGGGGGAGGTGAATCGAATGGCGTCTTCAAGAGCTTGGATGCAATCGAATCTCATCTCTGAAAGTAAAAGCGATCGATCCCCGCTGGGCAGCTCTGTTGGAATCCACTTCTCAATTCGGCCGCGGAGTTCTCGCTCTTTCTCGGTGATCCACGTCTTGAAATCGGCGATATTGAGTACACCCTTCCCGGAGCGAAATCCCGCCACACTCCCGAGTACGGAAAAGAGATCGTGAGGCTGCGCCGGGTCGACGTTTGGGATTCGATCCTGATGGTAGTTCTGTAACAAGTAGGCGCGGATATGCCGTCGCACTATGTCTCGATTCTCGAGTGTGAGCTTGGGGTCGATGACCTTCCCTCCAATCATCTCATCTGGAGCCGTAAAGTAGTGTTCGTCGTGGCTATCGGCGCTGCCAAAGGCGATTACGGTTGCCACGGCATTGGCCCGTCGACCTGCCCGCCCCGCCCGCTGCTGGTAGTTGGCGCGCCCAGGAGGCATGTTCCTAAGCGACACCCCAGAGAGCGCACCAATGTCGATGCCTACTTCCATGGTCGTTGTACTTGATAGCACATCGATTGCAGTGACCCGGTGCGCCCTCCGTCCCAAAGCTGGCGCAACGTCTTGAAAAAGCAGCTCGTTCTCTTCCGCCTTTGAGAAAACATCTTCGTTCTGTGCTGAATTGAGCTGGGCAGTGTGTTCTGCAGCGATCAAAGCCATAGGTTCTTGAGGTGGCTGTGCGAGAGCGGCCATCACAGGGCGCCGGTAGTAACCCCTTCTCGCCAGAAACACGGCGTCGGTATCCGGATCAAGGATGCGAATCTCTTGGCTCCCGCAGTCAAGGCAGTGCCCGAGCCCGGGAACGGGCCGATGCACCGAACGGCATGTGGCACAGGTACTCCATTCACCGTCAAAAAGCAGGGACAGTTCGCTCCCACGCAATTGGTATTCGCCGCCAAGATCGGTCGTGAAGATTGCGAGGAGCTCCGGTGTCCAAGTGTCGTGAAATAACTTTCGGACGTTCCGCGGCTTAACAATCGACTCAACGGCATCGAATTTACCCTTGCCCTTCTTACCCTTGACACTGACGCCTTCAGCGCTGGGTCGCTTCCACCAAGTCGTCGGCATATTGGCAAGCCAAAACCCGTAGTTGCGCCAGCACCGAAGCCACGCTCGCGCCAGTGCGATTTTGGCCTCTGATGTTTCGGCGACGCCAGGAATAGGGGGGAGTTTGGTGAGCTTGGATGTGAGCTCACCCCTCTCGCAAAGCGACGCGATAGCCAGGGCCTCCAATCCAATAAAAGGGTCCTGCACAGTGGTGATGATGTCCTCAAGCAGCGCCTGCGGGGGACTTTCGGAGCGCATCTTGGTAATCAGAAACTGTAGACCCGCGTCGGTGTCGGCTGCGCCCTCCTCCACAGCGAGATCCACAGTATCTTCCGCCGCGAAGTTTTCTGAGGCCTTCAGCTCCGGTCGCAGGCGCACTTTCAGCTTCTTCGAGGCGAGCAAGACAGCGAGATAAAGGTCATTGAGGTTCAGCAACGACGCGTACGGGCCAACTTGTTGCAGCAGCCTAAAACCCCACGCGATGAGTGGCCGCAACGAATCGCGCGTGGAGTACATTTGCAAGTTCGGAGCAAGACGTGCTGCGACTTGCCGTGAGTCCGAAAACACCAGCACTTTTCGGCCCCGCAAGGGCGCGAATCGCGTCGCCTTGGGTCCGGGGGGCTGAATCTGTATTTGTCGGGAGACAAGCGCCTGAAAGGGCTGATCACCCTTTGTCTGATGATCCTGAACGCTAGATCGCGCATAGCTGGCCGTCTTGCCACAGCAGGCGCACGGCACGTACTGGCCACGCAGTTCATATGCTCGGGTGGCTTCACCGTCTTCGTCAACCGCCGCTTGATCGCGGTTGGGGCGTAGGTGAACGCGCCTCATGCGACTTCCGTGCTCGGCTGGATTTAGCCGGCCAGTCTCCAGGTCATAGTCAGCCGGTTCCGCCGCACGGTTGGGATTCGGTTCCTCTAACAGAAGATCTAGGGGTAAAAGAGGCGATGTCTCCGTGCCCTCAAGTCTGAGTCGCCGTCCTGGTTCAGGCCAAAGCGCGCCTGGGGAGTCAACATCGTCCGTGTAGGCACGCGCGTAGGCCGTACCACAATGTCGACAGGTATAGAATTCCAAAACGCGCGCACCACACTCGCATTGCTCGCGAGGCTGTCCAAACAGCTTCCCGCAGATGCCGCTTCGTTCTTGTTCGGTCACGGCTGAACAATTTACGTCCATGCACACCCATAGTCCGGGAAGGCCGCGAAAGAAGTTGTGAATTCGGCACGGAAGGAGGCCCGCACCCTTAGGATCGATGCGCGCTATGCTCCCAAGAGCCATCAGTACCGTAGTGGCGATATCGGCAAGTGATGATGGCGTCCCAGGAAATAGTTCCGCCCCCAATTCTGCAATTGGGCGCGCCTGTTTCATTGTCGAATTGATCAGAAGTCCCAACGGCGGGAAGTCCTTAAGCGCCTCGTACAAGTCGCCCTCAAGATGACCTCTAACAGTTGTCTCACGGTGCTTAAGAAGCGGCGCCACGATTTGTAGCTTTTCTACCTCCACCTCTGTGTCATAGAACCGCGCTAAGTCGATTGTGGCTAGTACTTCAGCATCTGCGGGAGACCCTGGGCCCGCGTGCTCGCGCCAGGCGTAGTCACCCTCAACCGGAATGAAAGTCTCGGCCGGAACCCCTGAGAGCTGACTTCCGAACTCCGGCGCATACTGAGCGTCGCTAAAACTGGCTGTAGCGCATATAACCTGGAAGCGCCCGGGTGGAATACCCAGCCTATCTCTAAGCCGGCGTAAGAGCAGGCCGACCTCGGCGCCAGCGGCGCCGCGGTAAAGGTGCGCTTCATCAAGCACAATCAGGAATGACTCTTCCGGATTTTTCTGAAGCCAATATCCCGTGCTATCGAATATGGTCCTCTCGACGGGCCTCATGAGCATGTATTCGAGCATCGAATAGTTCGTCACGAGAAGGTCGGGGGCCGCAGCCTGCACCTCGTGGCGTGTCACTAATTCAACGTCATCGGGTAACATAACGGCCCGGCGGAATGCTCTTGTCCTTCGATCCTGCCATTCGCTTCCCTTATCGCCAAACCAGGCTACCAAATTCGGCTTCGCGGGCCATTTGCCTCGCTCCTTGAGCTGTCTTAGCAATCGAGTCGCCGTTTCCCGCACCTCGGGGATCGAATTCTGAGCCTGTCTTTGAATTTCGACGTAGAAATCATCAAAGGGCATGAGTTTCCTAGAATCCTTTTCGCGCGTACGGATGCCAGCGTAGGGCGTACGACTCGTATAGCGCGCAAATCGAGCGGGTCGACCTGCGGTGCCTTTGAAGAAGCGCACCGTTCGCGGGTCACCGAAAAGTGAACGAAGGCGTCCGAGCTGATCGTTTACTAGGGCGTTCATCGGATAGAGAATGAGGGCGCGGACCGCGGTCTGCTCTCGAAACCTGTCGGGGCACGCACGGGCTTCACGCGCCAGCTTGCCAAGGATCGGAAGTAGGAAGGATTCGGTCTTGCCCGAACCTGTGCCGGTCATCACTACTAGATTTTTTCCCTCCACTAAGGCATGAAGAATCGAGTCTGACTGATGCTTATATGGGGGGTTATAAAGTAGCGCGGGGAGATCCCCTTCGACTTGAGCCAATTGCTCGTACAGCTCGAGGGCAGCCTTCGGCAGTGCGGGTATAGCCGAAAACTTGGAGCCGGGCCGGTAGCGGGGTGTAGATTCGAGATACGGAGCTTGGTGAATCACGCCGATCGTGCGGAGCAGCTTCTTTCTCTGCGAGATCAGTGCCGGAGAGCCGATGTGATAGGTGGCTTCGATGTATTCCTGCAATGAACTGTGAAGCTGCCGGATGGTTTCTTGTATGGTAAGCGACATTATCTCGGTCTCACTCTATTGATCGTCCTTGCGCGTAAGCCATAGGCGCTCCTGCAGGAATGCGCCTTCTGCATCCGACTCGTTATCAGGAACCCAGTACGAACACAGGCACTGCGCCGGATCTACCCTTCGCCCAATCAGACTGAGTCGCCGCTCGGACCACATTGGTAGTGGCGAAAAGAAGTCGAGGATCACGCCACCGCTACTCTCTCGCTGACGATATTGCTGTGGCGTGCCGCGGCAATGATCGATTGCCATCTGAAGGTGCCACGCGATATCACAGCCGCGCCATCGGGTGTGCTTGGGCGGAAAATCGAGGAATTGAGCCAGGCTGCCGCCGACGAGCCTCGCGAACCCCCAGAGATCGGCACCGTGGGCCTGCGGCCGCCGGGCGACAAAAGTGCCGTTCTCCTTTCGTGGGACAACCCACCGCCGTTTGTAGTACAGAGGGCTACGCGAGCTCTCTAGTACCAAAAGATCTGAGACTTGTCCGCTTGGCGGCTGCTCTGCGAGCAGCCGCTCATAACGGTCTAGTTGCGCAGCGGCTGTTTCTGGCCTCGGTAACTTGAGCCAGCTCTGCTCAGACAGTTGCACCAACCCGAACTCCCGAAGCATCCTTGGCAGATCCTCATTCGGCTCTGGGATTAGGAGACGCAGCGATCCTTGATACCGTATTCGCGTCTTGAGAGACTCCGGTATTGGCGAAGCGTCATCGGGAGCAATGCCGATCAGAAACACGCTGCCCGAGTTCACACGGTGGATGAAAGCGGGTGGCGCCGCAAAGAGCCAGGTCCCCTTGACCGAAGGATCGTCAGTCGCAACTTGGTTCAGCTCCAGGAGATCGCCGCTTACGATCAATGTTTCGAGAGTCGCCTCCGCCGCAGTCCGTAGCGCGCCGGAATCTGAAACCAATCCCTCGATGCTGTCCACGAGGGAGGAAATTAGAGTCGAGGGGGAACAGGGACAGAGTATCCCGGCGGCTCGGCGCTGCAGCGAAGCAAGGAAGGGGGCGTCAATGAGTCCCGTCGAGGAATCCGGTAGTTCAAGCCCCCGGCGCGTGCTCGCCAGAAGCTCCGCACCTGAAACTTCTATGATCGCCATGCCCACCTCGGAATCGTGCTGCCGACGCCGCCCGCTCGCTTTGCGACATCGAGGAGGGCGAGCAGCCGGGCACCCCGTAGCAGCGCGGGCCTTTCGTTCAGCTGGTGCAACAAAGGATCCATTTCTTCCCTCTTCACCAGAGGCACCTGATGAGGCTGGCCTGCGACCATCAACGCGAATTCGCTAAGCCGCGCATCCCCGCACACACGGAAACTCCGAGCCAGGTCGCCAAACCAGCGTGCGCGTTCGCGAGTGCCGATTTGGGTTGTGGTGCCATCGCGCTGCAGAACGATCGCGAATCCCGGCGTCCGATCTACGGAGGTTATGAGTTGATCGGTCAACTGCTGTGATTGTGGGTTATCCAGAAAGGCTGCTTCTGCCCTAGCCCAGCGGGTTCCACACAGCCGAGCATAAAGTATCTGACAAAGTGCACGGACAACTCGGTCTCGCCGGAATGATGCAAGGGGTCCAGCTAGGCGCGCCTTCATCCACAATTCAATTTGGCGTAAGTGTTGCGGCACATCGATAGTTGCAGGATCAATAGTAGAAATATTGATTGTAACACCCAAGGCCTGAAGGCCTCCTTCGACCTCGGGAGAACTGACGATGATCGTATCCCCTGTGTTCCCCTTTTCGGCGACAAATAGACCGCCGGGGGCAGCGCATCTCATTCCACGCTCGAGTTCATCGACGCTGAGTTGCTGAGCGACGAAGGGGTCAGCGAAGGCTCGCGCGGTTGCCGACAGGTAACTCTCGTTGCCCGTATCGTCAATCAGGCGCAGTTGGATTTGATCGTGTATGGTCTTACACGCCCATCTCACGGGTTTTACTTCGCGGCTCAGTGAGAGCCGATATTCGCCGAGTTCCTCGCACTGGAAGCTTAATGCGCCGGACGCAGCCTCCAAATGCGTCCACTCTCTAGCGTACAGCTTGACGAATTCATGGATCTTTCGGGTCCACGAAGCATTCGAGATGGGCAGTTCAAACGATCCAACTTCGCGACGAATGAACTCGTTACCGTTAGCGCGGTACAACAACAATATGCAGTGCACCTGATGTCCGGCTGGCCCCTGAACAGATAGCTCGACCTCTTCATTCCAGAAGTCGTCGATCGTCGGGTCGTGGGGGTCTGCTGAAACTGAGAAGCCGACATGCGAGGTTGTGCCCGGTATCCAGGGGATGGGCTCCCGAACATTGATCTCGATTTTGCCCTCTGCAATTTGCGCTGTAGGCGTGGAGGCGCTTGTTCCGCGCGTGACCGTTGCCACGAGGGCATGATGACCGGCGGAGAGTGGGGGCAATCGCACAAATGTCGGCAATCCCGGCGCTTTTGCCGCAATGCTCACTGGGGGCTGATCGTCTAGCTGTAAGCGGTAGCTCTCAGTGGGGTGATCGTGCGCGATCCCAAAGGCGGGCCGCTCTGATGTGAGCCACTCGCTGCGTCCCTCTCCATCCCATCCGCGGCTTAAAAGGCCGGCAGGCCATATCCGGATCGTCCGCGCGACCTGCAGACCTACCGCCTGCAAGTGCGCAATATCTTCTGCATCAAGTTGGGCAGGCATCGTCACTTGGTATGCAAAGACTCCCTCGCAGGCAATCCCGCATCTTGAGACGAGCGCCCCACGTGTGTCGAGCTCGACCTCGCTGATGAGGACGTATTGCTGTTCACACCGAACGAAGCGCCCGACGACTTCACGACCGATGTCATCCGCTGCGATGCGGAAGAGCCACAGACGGCCCTGGCTTAGGCGGCATTCGCTCTGCAAGAGGTGACCGATCATGCCGTTCGGGCGCTCGAATATGACTATGGGGTCTTTAGGGCCCGGCCACGTTTTAAGAATCCGACGCGACGTGCCGGATAGGGTCCATCCACCCGGGAGCCACATGTCTCCGGCGCCGCGAATACGGCAGCGTGTCGCGCGCAGAAAAGTCCGGAGTTCAGAGCTCAGTCTACTGAGAGCGGCGAATCCGCTGATATCGACATACACAGCCCAAGCGGCGGGGCCACTACGACGAAGAAGAAGCGCTGGTCGTATATTAGTCGGAGGCGTCTGCCGTCCTTCGGGCTTGAATCCCGGAGGGGGCATCCGAATGCTCGACGATTTTGAGGTCAGCGGGCCAACCCCCTCGAACCTATCCGCGACGACGCGACGCGTTTCGCGCAGCCATTCGCGTGCACTGCGTACCATGCCGAGGTCGTCGGCGATGCGTCGCAGCGTCATATTGAGGATAGGGGCGGGCGCAACCTCGACTTTGCTTGCGAGCAGAGCCAAGACAATGCGTCCTACCAGCTCTTCCTGCTCAAGGAAAATCTTAAAGCGCGAGGTGGCTTCCCACGCACTTCTAGACAGCAGGCGGCCGACTTCCGCCGCTTCAAACGCATGCAGGGACGCGAGATCGTATCGCAGTGTGTAGAGGGTTCGCGCTAGCTGCAGCTGCAGATACTTAGGAAGGATCGCGTGGGTGATGGGCCAGGCGATGATCGTGAACCACTCTGCCCACGCCCCGGTCGGCGCTACACCTTGATAGGTGTTGTGAAACTTGCGAAACCAGGCGCGAAGCAGCGCCCGAGATGCGAGGTCACGCCACCGTGGAGTACGGTCTTCGAAGGTCTGCCAGTATTCTTCCCCATCGTAGTCATAGCCCAATTCCGTGGCATAGATGACCCAGACGAGCCAATGACGGCCTAGACGAGCACCGGGCACTAGGCTCGCATGAAGCAATTTTCGGATCACCCGAAGGTTTTCGGGGTCTATCCCATGTTCCAAGGCAAATAGCGGGGAGTCAGAGGACTTTCGGTTGGCTGCGAGTTGACCGAAATGTTGTTCTAGCTTGCTTTGCCACTCCTCCAACTCGGTGGTCATAGCGTTTCGTACCCGAATCGCCTAGCGGCGCCCTATCTGTCGAGCCCGGTCTGTCTTCGCCCAGCCGGCCCAGCAACTTGCCGGCGTGCCCCTGCCCCCTTCAACATCTTCCCACTCTATCGTGAGGGCAGATTCTTTGCATCCATTATTGCGCAAATGTGGTACAAAGTGCGCACTTTTGCGACATGCGTGGTGGACCGGAGAGAGCAGATGCAGAGTAAGCGAAAGATATCTGTATTCCTGCCGACTGACCTCTTCGAGCGATTTAACGCGTACTGCACAGATCAGGGGTTCAAGAAGAGCCCGCTGGTCGCGCGGCTAATTCGCGAGCACATGGAACGAGGGCACACCACTGCTACTGGCAGGCGCGATGAGGGAGCCGATCATGCGACAGGCAAGCGTTAGGCCATGAGCAAGGGAACGCAAACACCGCTTAGGGGCCGCGCGGCGGGTATCAAGCCCGCTCCGGATCTGCGTCAGAATGACAGCTCGATAATCATTTTAGACCGATTCATCCAAGCTACTCGAGACTCAGGATACAAGGGAACAGCAAGCGCGATTTCTGAGCTAGTTGACAATTCGATTCAGGCCGAAGCCACTCGAATCTCCATCTCCGTCATTCCATCGCCGGATGACGGCACGATTTCCGTTCATACCCTGGACAACGGCTGTGGAATGGACTCTCGAGCGCTGCGGCAGTCGCTTCGGTTCGGAGGAAGTACGCGCTTCGGGTTTCGGACTGGTCTCGGCCGATATGGCATGGGTCTTCCGAATGCCTCGCTGAGTCAGGCTCGACGGATCGTCATCTATACATGGCAAGGTGGCGATTCGCAGTCGCAACATCGCCGTCGTATGCCGGGAGCGCGCTGCCCAAACGTCTATCGTTCATATTTAGACGTGGACGAAATTGTGGCGGGCGAGATGAAAGAGATCCCTGAGCCCGTCTTGGTCGACCGAGAGGGTCTTCCCATAACCACTCCCAGTGGAACCCTCGTCGTCTGGGAGCGATGTGATCGCCTCGACCATCGGCGCGTGTCCACTATCGAACGTAAGCTTCACGCCGAACTCGCTCGGCGATTCCGGCACTTCCTTTGGAGCGGCCTTCACATTGATATCAACGGCGAGAACGTTGTCCCTTTCGACCCGCTCTTCGTGAGCCAACGGGCTCAGGTTTGCGGGGCAAGTCCGTTTGGGGAACCTCTCGTCTACGAAGTCTGCGCGCACCCGGCGACTCCGTCCATTACCGGGCGCGTCGAGGTTCGGTTCTCGGAGCTCCCTGTTGATGCTTGGTACAGCCTCCCCAACGAGGCGAAGCGCCGACGCGGAATTACAAAGGGAGCGGGCATTTCCATCGTCCGTGCCGGACGGGAAGTGGATTTCGGCTGGTTCTTTATGGGCTCCAAGCATCGGGAAAACTACGATGACTGGTGGAGATGCGAGATCCAGTTCGATCCGGCACTGGACGAGGCGTTCGGAATAACACATACCAAGCAGCAGATACGGCCACAAGTGCACTTAATTGAGGCGCTCACGCCTGATCTCGAGGCCACGGCCCGAGCGCTAAACGCCAGAGCACGGAAGGCGCACTTGGTTGCCAAAGCGCGCGATGCCTTTTCTGAGGCGGAAAGCGTCGCGGCTGCTCGAGATCACCTACTGCGACCCCTGCCGGCGAAGGCGCCGGCCGCCCCACTGGCCCTTATGAGGGAGCTAAGGAAGGCCTTCCCGAGCTTGTCAGGGCAGCCGACTCGCCGGGCCGACAAATCGCGGTATCGCATCGTTGAGAGCGCCAGCAAAGACAAGTGTTTTTATGCGTGTGCGTTCGACGGAGAGCACCCGTTCTACCGAGAAATTTACAAGCCATTGGCGGACGTGGACGCCGCGCAAAACCCACGTCTGCGCGCTAAGATTGAATTACTGCTCTTGGCGGCCGCCCGAAGTGAGGTGGCATTAGGCGAGGATCGGGTCGTCGCCCGCCATCGACGCGATTGGAGCAATACTCTAGCTACGTTTCTGAACGACTGATGAAAGCACCTGGCCCAATGACATGGACTAGACTTTCGCCGCCGCTAAAAAGCACTTGGGCGCTAAATCAATTTCTGCGCTGTGCCAAGGAGATTGCGCGGCATAAGCCGGAGAGTGAGGCTTTCGCTCGGGCAGTCAAGGAAGTCAGCCGACGATTTGCTCATTCGCTGTCCGGCTCACGCTCCAGAGAGCGCCCTGTGCTGCTGGCATCTCTGCTGCTCCTACGCGATCTTCGAATGCAAGGGTGGTCGCTGCGGGTGCGCGATCGCCGCGTCCTCATCCGACCAGCCGAAGATCTTGCCGATCGGGATGCAGAAAAGGAGAGGATTCGGCGGCAGGAACTCGTAAAGAGAGACGCCCAACTGGCGCGCTCCTCCGTTCGACGCTTCGTTCAGTCCATGGAACGCCCGCGTCTATTCAACGGCAAGCATGTCTCGATCTTCTCGGCTATGCGGGATGGCCGAGAACTCGCCACGGCGCTTCGGGGTGCTCGCAAACACAGCAATAATGGCTGGGCGGAGGCGCTCCGCAAAGTTATTGACCCCTATCTTCAAGTCATTCATTCGCCGGAAGAGACGTGCGCGCACACTGGCCTGAATCTCCTCGAAATCTGGCGCTACTTTCGGCACACATGGACCAACCAACACACGACCGTTCCGGGTCGCAACATGATGTTCCTCGTGCGCGATGCGGCGGCGCCATACCACCCAATTGCCGGTATCGGGTCTCTTTCTAGCCCGATCATGCAAATTAGCGAGCGAGACCGATGGATTGGTTGGCATCCAGAGCCGTTTATAGCAGAACTGATGGCCCGACCGACCTTACGCATGGCCCGATGGTTTGCGCGCGTAGCGGACAAAGCCATCGAGGAGATCTACATAGGCGATTTCCTAGAGGAGGGAATCCTAATGAGGCGCCACCTCAAGGCGCCGACGGCGGACGTCGTGCGTCGCCTTTTGGACTTGGGGGTTGCGGAACGCGGCTTTCATTATCGATACGCACGCGCACACGAGCATAAGCGGAAACCGCGGGAGCGATCACGTCGTGGGTATTGGGTTGCTCGAGCGCGAATGCACCTATTTCGAAGTAAGCGCGCCTTGGCCCTTGCAACATATCTCCGAGCCACAATGGTTCTGCGTCGGCATCTCGGAGAGCGTCCGAACGCGAAGGGATTGAAATCACTCCTAGAAGCGTCGGAAGGCCAGGAAGTGGTTCGTAAGTTGCTCAAGAAGGCTAAGGCCGATCGAATTGGCATCGCCGTCGCGGACATCTCGGTTTGTGGCGCCATTCAGCCGTACAATGCCATTCTGGGCGGCAAGCTGACCGCAATGTTCGCTGCGAGCCCCCAGATCATCTGCGAATATCAGAGGCGCTATGGAGCCGCAGAAAGCGAGATCGCCTCGTCTATGGCGGGTCGGCCGATAATTCGCCGGCCTCACCTCGTCTTGCTGGGTACGACATCGCTGTATGGAGTCGGTTCCAGCCAGTACAATCGCATTAAAATTCCATGCTCTGTCGTTGGCGGCTCGCCCGAAGAGAATCTGGTGTACGAGGAATTAGGTCGATCCGAGGCGTTCGGTACGTCGCAGTTCTCGGACGAGACGATTGAAGCGCTCGCGCAGCTCGTGGCGCAAGCTTCGGACGGACAGCGGGTTAACAGCATCTTTGGTGAAGGCATTAGTCCGCGGCTGAGGAAAGCACGAGCGGGCCTTGATGCCTTGAATTTTCAGTCTGATTTGCTGTTGCGACATCATCGGCATCGAATTGTGTATGCCGTCAGCCTCGTGCGGAATCTGCTCCCGTATCTCTTGGGACTGCAAGGAAGTCCGGACTACGTCTATTCACGTAATGGCGCCCAGGAATCCACGTTGCGTATTGCTGATTGGTGGCGAGAGCGCTGGTTGCGCGGTCGTATCGCCTCCGACGCGATTCTTGCCCAGGTAGCCCAGCATACGCTGGTGCGGCCTATCCGCCACGGAGCGCGAGTCAAGCTCCATGAAGCGGCGGGTGAGGTCGGCGCGAGCGAGGCCTCAGCGTGCTCATGAATGGATGTACTTACCGAAAGCAACGGCGCTCCCCCCGAGGAGTCCAGTGGTATCCGGTCCGCCGGTTGTCCGCAAGGCTAACTGCTCTTCAGCAGACGATGGCGCGGCGTGGTTTTTCGGCCCTCTATATCGAATATGTCACTGGAGCCGCAATAGGTAACATCTGCAGGGTCGTAGGAGGCGAGCTAAAATGTCGACCCACATTCCGGCGAACGCTGCATTCGAGGAATTCCTTTCGGGCTGTACGACGGTTCGCGAACAACCAGGAGGGAGCTACGTTCCTCTGTCCGACAGGCCAAAGTTTTTGCGGGACGGCAGTGAGGCACCGCAGCTCTACTTGGCATACCCGGACGGACCACTCCAACTCGAGTCGGTCATTACGAAGGTATCCCACGCAATCGTCCAAAGCGGCTGTTCCGCTAGCCGAAGCCTGGCACTAGCAACACTCGCGCTAATTACAGAAACGAGACCTGCCGAGCTCGGGGCCGTGGTCCACGCGAACCGGTGTCTGGCAAGTACCCACACCTGCCGCATGATGCAGTCTGTCGTCATACCGGCGAGTCCACCATCTACGTATGAGCTGCGCTTCAGCACATATGCGCTGCGGCGCTTCAATCCAGAAAAACTGCTGTACTGGGCGAACAGATGTAAGGCAGCCTACCCCATTGACATCCGTGAACTCCGAGGATGGGTAGCGTTGGAGCGTGAAGTTGCGGAAGTCTCTCTCATAGATTGGCAGCGAAAGATTCCAATGCAACCGCTGATAGCCAAGTGGGGAGCCAATATAGCGCAAGACCTACTGGTGGACGGATATTATTCCGAAGTAGCTCAGACATACGCAGATCAGGTGAAGGAGAACCTAAAGCGGGATGTCCTCGTTCTCGAAAGCGGAGCAATGTTGTGGCTCGACCTCGACAGCCTACTCGGAAATCCGTTCACGAAATTAATTACTCTACTGCAGTGGATGACTGACTCCGGGCCGGCAGGCTGGGCGCTCTATTCCAGTCAGATAGGACTACACATAAATCTCACCCCAGCAGAGACCGTTAAGGCTAATCGCGAATGGTTGCTGTCAGAGCTTGGATTTTCGGGCCTTACGGACTCGAACAAACTGCATCGCCTGGTGGCGACCTATTGTCGCTTTTTACAAACCGCGCATGGCCATCGCATTGATGGCCGTCGCGATGAGTCTTTTCTTCACTTTGCGATCGCACTGGATCTCCTTGTCGGGAGCGAAGGGAGGTCGTCCGATTCCGTAAGCCAGCGGGCGGCAGTACTGACCCATCGGCAGCTAGGGACTAGCTTGGATGAGGAGACCCAGTGTTTGAAACGCTTATATGGAATACGCAGCAAGCTGGTACATGAAGGGCGGAGCGTTAGAGCGGAGGACCTCTACGAACTCGAACATGTCTGTACAGAAGTTCTTTGGGCTGTGCTTGCGACTTCAGCAAAAACCGAAATCGATTCAGTCGAGAAGTGGATCCAGAAGATCGAGTACCTCAACGCCGCGCTTCGCGCCGGCGTTACCCTTGCAGAATCCGAATTTCAGATGGTCGGTATACCGGAACCGGGGCACAGCCGAAAGCCGCCAGTGAGAGTAAATGAGAACAGGAGCCCTGTCATTTTATAATCCACGCCAGCTCATGATCGAGTCGGCAGTATCTGTGGTGACAGCTTGGAGTATCACTAGGTGGACTTGCAACAGCTGCTACAAGTTCTCGGAGAATTTAATCATGCCGTCTACGTCCCATACGGGGTGTGCGATAACCCGGACCGTCTCGCAAGGGCGCTCGGGTCCCACTTGCCCCAACCGGCAAAGATCTTCTCGGTGGCCTGCGACGCTTTAACTCCCGAAGATGGGGAGACTCTGGTCGAAGCAATCACGTCCAACCCGACAGTGGTAATCGCTGGCTCTTCTGAATCAGAGTTGATTCGCAGGTTAGGCTACTATTGGCCCGACTATTGTGAGCACCCTCAGCACTGGCATGGCGCCATTTCTCATCATGTCGATCTCAAGCCCCGAGAAAGTTCGGACGCACTCGCGTCAATCTACCTTCTAATCCCCGTCCTCACGAGCGATCACTTTTCGGATCGCCCTGGTGTATTTAGGTACCTCTCCGACCCACGGGCTGCGCACCTGCTCTCACCCGCTCCAGACGTGCAACTCAGCGTTCAGCAACTCGGGCGCTTTGCAGCGCAAATCGATGCTAGCGAAATTACAATGAAGGGACTTTGTCTGTTGCACGAGCGAGATTCCATGCTCGGCACGCGGCAACCACATCGGGAGCTCTCCGAATTCATAAATTCATCGGACCCGCTCTCCTGGGCAGATCTCCAGACTTTGCTCCACGCACAGCCTGACTACGGATTACTCAGTCACGTGCGGGAACGCTTGACGTCCGAGCAGTACGCTTATGGCTGCGCAGCGGCAAAATACCTCATTACGGCCGAAGGTGGGCCAACAGGTGGAGTCTACCCGGATATTTACAGCGCTGTGTGGTCAATGGAAAGGGTGTTTTCCGACGGGACCATCTTCAGGGGACAGGTTCAGTCGGAGTGGGGCCTTGAGTCGACTCTAATGCGTCCAAATGGAGCAGGCGTCGTGGACGCTGCTGAGTTCCTTCAGAGAATGGACGTAACTCTGGAATTAATTTCGTCGATGAAGCAAAGAGCCAACGAGCTATTTGGTAAGGAACTAGACGATGACTCGTTGCTTGCCGTCGCGCAACACTTTGGATTCCCTACGCCGCTGCTCGACTTCACGGAGTCCCTTCGGATCGCGGCATTTTTTGCGACACAGAGTGCTGCGGAGCTGCCGGCTGCGGACCCGCCAATCGGTGTGATTTTCTATATAATGCGCCCGGACCAGGCTGACGATCGGAGTCCGGAGGTCGAGAGTAGCAAGCTGCTGGGCTGGGCAGGCGTAAGAACAGGCAAGCTCCATGTTATCCGCCCCGATTTGCCTGATGGTGACGATAGAATTCGTCGACAACAGGGCGTCTTCATCGCTGGATACCATGCTCGAGACCTACAGGCGGTCACGATCGACCGCATCTATTTTAAGCAGCATCGTGGGGTGACCTTTCAGGATCCGAGAGTGGGTATTTCGCCGGAGTTACTACTGCCGCTCCAAACTGAACTAAGCAAACTAGCCGAAGAGGTAAAGCAGCGCGCGCGAAGTTTGCGCTTCCTGGGAAGGATCCTTGCCTACACGCCGCTCGGCGACTCGGGCCTAATCGGCACCGCAGGCGTTCATCTCTATTGGCACCTGCGGTTTGGTCAGGAATTTCTAAATCAGCTTAAAGTGAAAGCCGACGCGAGTGGCGTCGAGTCACTCTATCCGGCACTCGAAGGCACACTGACGCAGTACTTCCGTCATGCGAAGGCGGAAGCCGACATCAGCTCTCTTCCCAGCCGCGACGACCCGACGAGCCGGATCGATCCGATTTATACGGCCATCGCCGCGTTAGAAAAGGTGGCCGGGCTGGCCCAGCACGAGATATGGCACGTGGTTCGAGACCAGTTGCCCAAAGATTCCGAGTTTGACGGCCACGTCCCATTCAAGCTTCCCGGCACCTGGTCTGAAAGTGCCCGCATAGCCTTCACTTGCGCGCTGTTCTGCGTAGCTTGGGAGCACCTACGTATCGTCCGTGGCTCCACGGCCCAAGAATTCGTGCAAACGGCGACTCTATATCTACACGGGATAGACAGGTAAGGCCGGAAATAACGTAGCTGTCAGTTAACACCGAGATTTGCGTCGAGCGAGCCCCGACGGCGCTCCAGAAGGCGCCTAGTAGCCGACGTATGTAGTTCACTAAGCGCGCTAGAATAGTAAGTCATGGTACCCCGAGAATCGTGAATGAACGAAATCTTCCAGGTAAGGCTGAAGAACGTGATCGATATGGCTGTCACATTTACGGCGATGAATCGCGTCTTTGAAAAGCAGTCTAAACATCAAATCGTATCCCGACTCGGAGTGGCTCTGGGCGAACTCGGTACCGTTTCTGACAGAGTCGATTTCGAGAAAATACACTCCGCGTTTTGCAACTGGTTCGTTACGCAAATTCGGACTGCAGAGAGCAGGAAGAACGGGAGGGTCACCAAACTCGCGCGAGCCGCCTCCTATGGACATGCGGCAAAGGTGTTCGATGTCGCGAGTAAGGTTTACGTGTATTATTGCCATCTGCCAAACGTGAAAGCGGCTGCCGCATTATTACCATTGCTCCATGGCGCTATCGACACAGAAATATTGAAGAACCTCAAGTCGCGATATCCGGAGCCTGGCATCAACGCGGAGACCATTTCAGAAATTGGAGAGAGGGAGTATGCAGTGCTACAAGGATTAGTTGCCAGGCACATCGGGGATGAGTTCAAAGATCAGGGGATCTATCCCGCACAATACGACGACATCATGTGGTATCGGCTTAATCGCTGACAATCCGGGAAAAGACCGATGATCTAGGCGGCGCGAACAGGCAGATGGCTGAGGGATGGCCTGCATGTCCCCGCGCCGGCGACGCTCCCCCACGTTTGGCGCACATAAGCAGAGCGAAAGCATGGCCGCCTTGCGCGTCGATCATGCGATCACCGCGGTGCAAGACGCGCGATTTTGCGCCGGGCGCGCCGGAAACTCCAGAAAGCGAGTGAGCCCTAGAGCGGCGGAGGTGCTCTAACCCGATAGTGACCGGCCACACGCTCCCGGCTCTCGGATGTAGCAGCGTTGACCTCTGGATCATTGCGTCAGCCAGCGGCTGCCTAGTCCCCTCGTAACAAACCGCTTTGTGCGCGGGTTCACTCTAGCAGTGATCTTGGTCTGTTACACTAATGACGTGGGGCACGCATGCGCTCTACAGGTTAATTTCCATTGACTATCTGCGATGGACATCACAACGGTAGCCTTCGCGCGCTACGTACGCCATGGTGACTGTGGCGTGCCGCTGGGTGTAGAAGTGAAAACCCATTAGCGTATGCGAGCCCCACGCCCCACTTATGGGTGAACCGACTCCTCTGGAGAGACTTCAGGGACTGAAGAGCGCCCATCATGTCGCGGCGCTTTTCGGAGTCTTATACCCGCAACTCGCCAGCCTGATCTATAAAGGCGAGGACGAGGTACGGTATCGCGTATTCAAGATCAAAAAGAAAACTGGCGGAACCCGAGAGATTGCAGCGCCGAGAAAAAAACTGAAGGCGATACAAAGGAAGCTAGCCGCACTTCTCGAAGAGACTTACATACCGAAACCAAGCGCGCACGGCTTCATACGAGATAGAAACATCGTTTCCAATGCGGAAAAGCATCTGGATAAGCGATTCGTGTTCAACGTGGATATTGCGGGCTTTTTTGACGCGATACATTTTGGTCGTGTGCGGAACCTCTTTATGGCCCCGCCATTCTCAATTCCAAAGGCGCCCGCAATTGTTCTTGCGCATATCTGTTGCTTCAAAGGTCACCTTCCACAGGGCGCGCCTACCTCGCCAGTGATCACTAATCTGGTGTGCAGGAGGCTGGACAGGGATCTTCAGCGGTTAGCGCAATTGCATCGCGCCACTTACACCAGGTATGTAGATGACCTGACGTTTTCCTTCACATGTAGGAGGGCTAGACTTCCGGCTGCAATCGTGTTGTTTTCTGAGGATAAGGCGGTGCCGGGGCTGGCTCTGACAGAAATAATTGAATCGCATAAATTCACTCTCAACCCGCTTAAGACACGATTGCACGGCAAACATCAGCGATTGGACGTAACCGGTCTCGTCGTTAATGATTTCGTCAATGTCCGCCGGACATTCGTCAGGCGCACGAGCTCTATGCTTTATGCGTGGGAGAATTTCGGATTAGATGCGGCCGCTGCGCATCGCCAGTCGAAGTATGGACACACCTTCCGAGCGCGGGCTTCTGCCGTGGTCCCGAAGTTCGAACATGTGTTAAAGGGTCGTCTAGCCTATCTGCACATGGTACGTGGCCAACGCGATCCGATATACTTGAAATTGGCAAAGCGGTTCAACAAGGTTGCGCATGGACTGGTTGACCCACTGCCAATCACCGAGCCATCGAGTGCAGAGACGGCCTTGATGGACGCGGTGTTTGTCGTCGAGGTGCTGTACGATGATGGTGACGGTATCCACGCGTCTCAGGGCACAGGGTTCTGTCTCGCGGGGATCGGGTTCGTTACCGCGGCTCACGTGATATCGGAGAAAGGGGCGATCTACAAGCAGATCTATGCCTATTCATATAAAGATCCAGCTCAAAGATTTCGCTTAGAGATCAGTGCTATTGACATCCATCGCGATTTGGCTATCGGAGCACTTCTGGACGCATCCGGAGGTCAGCATACGTGCAAATCGCCTTTGTCCCCCGCTTTCTCGCTTAAGCTGAAGGATCATGTGGCCCTCGTCGGCTATCCGGCGTACAAGGTCGGGCAAACGCCGTATTGGGCGGATGCCCGAGTGGCTTCCATATACGGACAACAGAACGTCGCGAAGTTTGAGATTACGGCACAAATTCGGGAGGGGAACAGCGGCGGGCCGGTCGTGAATGAAGCGTTGCGGGTGGTAGGGATCGCAGTGGAAGGCGCGGATAAAGGTGCAGGAAACAATGCGGCTGTGCAGCTTCACGAGCTCTATGCCATGTGCGAGCCTAAGACCGAAAGTCTGGTGCAGACGACTCCGGTGCAGTCGGTTGTGTAACTTCAGCATATAATTGCGCCCCGTCCGCAGCCTAAATACGATGGGATAGTACAAGCCCGAGGGCGCTAGGAGCGGCGCCGAGCCAAGTCACCGGCGCTCACGCGGCGCGCGACCAAGTAGGAGGTCGCTCGCGACAGAACGAATACGCGCGCAGTTGCCCGAAAGTGACGGTAAGCGGGAGTGCTTTGATTTGGAGGAACGTACGAAACGTCGCGGCCTGTCGAGGCGGGAGGCGATGGTGGTCGATGATAAATTCTTTGATGTGGCGGCATGGCGCGCTGCCGATCGTAAGTTGATGCTCGCAAAGCTCAACAAAGAAGTTCCGCGCTTGCGGATCGGACTCTGGACCATAGACTCCGGAATAGCGCCCGTCGATCTCTACACCTACCTTTACGCTCGGTTCGGCGCCCCGAACGGATTCGGTATGACGTTGAAGTCGGCGAGTAGTGACAACTTGCTGCATTGGCACTGGTCGCTGCAGTACGAGGAGCACATCATCGAGTTGATGGGCCACACGCTTACGGCTCAGGTGGCGGCCGAGGGTAGCGGGGATCCGTCTCCGGAAGATGTGGAGCGGCTTGTGAACTCGTTGAAAGCGGACTTTGCTAACCATCGTGAGGGGATGTCAAGGGAGCGCAGGCGACTTGAGCGTTGGACGGTATTCATAAACCCTCACTGCCGCATACAGCGTGTTGTGGGGCGGTTTATCGAACGCCTCCAAGAATTGGATATTCGAAATGTGCAGCTCCCGCGCGGGCCGCGATCCGACGAAGAGATGAAATTGTTTCCTGACCGAATGGAAAATTGCATTAAGGTTTATAGCGAGGCTTTGGGTCTCTGCACGAGCCTTCGCATGCTCGCCCCCGTCCTGGCCGAGAGTTTCGTTAATCTCGTGATATTTGTTCTTGTTCACACTTCAACGCGCGAGGACTCGCGTTTATACGATAGTCTGTTCCGTCAGGAAGTTGATGTTAGGGTAAGGGCATTGCACTTGACTTGTGCCGGTTTTAGGAAGCCTGTGGACGTCAAGGATGAGCGTTTCAAAGCATTTCAGACGTTAATGCTGCACCGCAACGACTTCCTTCACGGCAATATCGTTCCTGAGAGGTTGGCATTCAGGGAGGTGTATTTTGATGGGGTGATCCCACTTCCTAAGGAGTATGAGAACATGGCCGAGCTGGCGCTAGTGCACTCGCTGAAGCATGTCGAGCCGGAAACAGCTTTGGCTGATATAGGTATTGTCAATGGCCTCATTGCCCTTGTGCTTGAAGCCATGCATGAGGCCCCCGCGCTTGCAGTTCAGGAGTTTATGAGGACATTAGATCCCGGCTGGCGCAAGGACGAGAAGCGCCCCGGCATTCTATTTCCGCCAAATATCGTCTTTACGTATGCAGGACGGAGAGTGCCAGACGAGGAAGAGGGCAGCGCGGCGCCCCAAGGCAACCTGTCGCCTTCAGAATAAGAACAACGGCGTCTCGAAAAGTTGTGGGTCGGAGACAAGAGTTAGCTGCCCTACGGACGCTCCTTCTCGAGCTGATCCAGAGGAGGTCGCCGAGAGATCGTGCCCTGCTCGATAGCTCGCTGGATCCCTTGGCTGACCAATCGCTCAGCGGCTTCGCCTGCGGTGCGTCCGTACAGGCCAGTCTGCACAAGATCTTGAAGATATGCCCGGATCAGCCGATTACCAGAGAATCGCTCTTGGACGGTGCCGACCGGGTTCTTGTTACGGGCCATTTTATTAGCATAGTTAAAGCTTATGTATGCTACACTGCTTGCTACGGCGCCGCCAGTCTATGCTGCGCGGGCGTGGGGCCCGGCATCTAGATTGCGGCGGTACGCTCGATAGACGCCCCTAATAGACAGATGATCATTTCGCACGAACGAGAGAAGCTGATTAACGCCATCGTGTTCTTTGCGCAGAACACGAAGTACTGCGGAAAGATCAAGCTGATAAAGCTGCTCTATCTTCTGGACTTCACGCATTTTCGGGCGACTGGCGTAAGTGTCACCGGCCTCGAATACCATGCTTGGAAGCTCGGGCCGGTACCGATCGACGTGTATCAAGAGTGGGACGCGCCTGCACCGGATCTGTCAGCCGCCATCGATATCGTTCCCGAAAAAGTTATTGATTACGTACGCGAATTGGTCGTACCGAAGAGGCGGTTTGATCCCGACCTGTTTACGAAACGGGAACTGGCCATCATGGAGGAACTGGCTGTTAGGTTTCGCGACGAAAAGACGCGGCCTCTGATCAACTTTACGCACGCTGAACTCGGTCCTTGGGACATCATTTGGGACTCAGGTAGAGGCCAAAACGAGCGCATACCCTACACTCTCGCCGTTCCGATGACCGATCCGAACCGCGAGGCTATCCTTGAAGCAGCGCGTGATCGTGAAGAGCTACTCGCCGCGTCGAGGCTTCACTAGACTGCACTTCCTTCGGCACCGTGGTCGTCGGCGAGATTCTTCTCAACCCTGCTCACTACGTGGATCGCCAGACTGGCGAGTCCAAGCCGAAGTACTTTCTAATCCTTGCGCTCAGCCGCGGCGGTGATCTGATTGTCCGGCTACTCACAAGCCGGGTGCACGGTCGCCCGGAGCAGCCGCGGTGCTTCCACGGAGACCCGTACCCGAGTTTCTACCTCGGAATACTCGGTGGACGACTATCGGAAAAGTCTTGGCTAGACTTGCGCGGACATCCGGACCTTGATTGCGGAACCGTGCAAAAGAAGCTCCAAGCCGGCCAGATGGAAGTGGTGACGACGCTGGATCGGGAACTCCTCGCCGCCGCCATGGATTGCGCCGCCGCAGCTCCAGACACTGCGCTTCTGCAAGAGCGGTGTATCCGTGACTCATTGGCGCAACTCCGGAGCTAAATGGAGCCCCGAGTTGCAGTTGTGTTGTGCCAGGAATGTGTCGAGCTCAGACTGGGTGTGCCGTAATTGTGCCGTGGTGGGCCTGGGGACGGGGCTGGCAAGCGCTGCAAGTGGTTGATTAATAAGCCCCTAGAGCCACCGAAGTCTGGTTTGTAAACCGTTGGTCGGGGGTTCAAGTCCCTCAGCCGGCATAATTTCTCAATAAATTCAACAAGCTAGACACGCTCCACGGTTGCGACCATCGGGTATTCGCCCGACTGTGCCGTATTTGTGCCGTGGATACAACGTTGCCGGAGTAGAGACGGCGAGATGGTCGGGCGCGAGGTGCGTGCAGAGGACCGTGCCATAATGCACCGGCCGTGCTCAGGTCTCATCACAAAACGATATTCGAAGCCCTAGGACGCAACCCGATTCATCCTTTCCCCGCGCGGATGGCCCCCGGCATCGCCCTGGACGCCCTGGGAAGTGGTCGGGAACCACTGCGGGTGCTCGATCCGATGGCCGGCTCCGGAACGGTTCTGGCCGTTGCGCGGGCAAAAGGGCATCGCGCCTTTGGAGTTGATCTTGATCCCTTGGCAGTGCTGCTGGCGGGTGTGTGGACCCGGACTGTGGACGCCGAGCGGGTCATCGAGAAAGCAGAGGACGTTTTGAGTCGAGCGCGCGCACGAATGCGACAGCTGCCCGTAAGCCAGGCTTACCCACCGCATGCCGATGAGGAAACGCGCAGGTTCATTCGGTACTGGTTCGACGATTACGCTCGCCGTCAACTTGCTACGCTGGCAGCAGCAATTGCCCGGACTCAGGATGCGGCGGTTCGCGAGGCGCTTTGGTGCGGATTTTCGCGCCTTATCATCACAAAGCAGGCTGGCGCTTCTCTGGCGCTCGATCTCTCACACAGTCGTCCCCACAAGAAATTTGATCGTGCGCCGATCAAGCCGTTCAGTCGCTTCGCAGCCTCTGTGGAGCTGGTCGTATCCAACTGCCCACAAAGCGAGTCGGGGCCAGTCGGGCCCTTGGCAGTCGTAAAAAAGGGGGATGCCAGACAGCTGCCGATAACGGATGGCGCGATCGATCTCGTTCTCACCTCACCGCCCTATCTGAATGCGATCGACTACTTGAGGTGCAGCAAGTTCTCTCTTGTGTGGATGGGGCATACCGTGCGTGAGCTCCGGCAAATTCGGGCCGAAAGCGTTGGTACCGAAGCCTCAGCTCAGCAAGCCCTTGATGCCGAGTGGGTACAGGCGCTAATCCGCCAGCTTCGTATCAAGCCGCAGCTCTCCGCTCGTAATCATGCGCTTCTGGCCACGTACGCTTGGGACATGGGTCATGCGATGGCTGAGGTATCACGAGTTCTAAGGCGCGGCGGAAGAGCCGTGTACGTCGTCGGCGATTCAACGATCCGGGGTGCCTTCGTCCGCAATTCCGAAATCATAGCCGCCGCGGCGGCGCGGCATGGGCTATCGCTGATATCTCGCCATTCACGCGACCTGCCCGCAAATCGCCGCTACTTGCCGCCGCCCAGTCACGCAAGCGCTGATGCGATGTTGAATGCACGTATGCGACGCGAGGTAGTCGTTGAGTTCAAGAAGCCCTAAGGGCGCCCTAAGGGCTACATGTGCCTGGAAGCGCAAGCACAGTACTCAGAGATCTCCTAACGCACTATTCCACCAGCAGCCGCTTGCAAGGAGCTGGGTCGATCGCAACCATCAGCGGCCGGGTGAAGCTTGCAAAAGAGACGAGGGCCTGGCCGGGAGCCAATCTGGCAACACGATTCCAAAGGCTCGCATCGATACTGCCGATGGATTTCTGCATGCGCTGGATCACCGCGCTGTCCGAAATCTTGTGGATGATGAAATTGTTGAGTAGCCCCAATACTTCGTTCGGCAGATGCTGTGGCAGCTGAGTGACGAAGACGAGTCCGAGCCAGCGTTTGCGGCCGCGTTTGGCAATGCGCGCAACCTGCTGGAACAGCACGGGCATCTGCGCGACACGCTCAGACGAGAGAAATTCGTGCGCTTCCTCAATGATGATGAGCGCGGGCACAACCTCCTGTCCGCCGCTGGCGGCCACCTTGTAGCGAGCTTCCTGCGTCTCCTGCAGTCCGCGAAGGATGTCCGCGATCACCAGGTTGTTGAGGTGCGGAGAGTCCGTATCCGAGAGGTCAATCACTGAGACGCGACCTGGCTGCAGCATGTTCTTGAAGTTGATGGAGCTGACGCCGCTCACATCGAAGATCTTCAGGCGCCGTAGCCGATGGAGCCGAGCGGCCAGCGCGCGCCAACTCACTTCATGGGTGCTCTTCTGGGCGTGGACGCGCTGCAGGACCATGGCTGGATTGGTGCGGAACTCGGAAAAGAGGGCGATGCCTGGGCCCGCCGAGTTCTCGGACTCCAGTGCGCTCTCGCCGATCGCGTCCATCGCCGCACCCTTTGACTTGCGACCTGAGCCGGAGCCGGAGGCGCCCTTCTGTTCCGCCTTGCCGGCGTCACTCAACGTGTACAGATAGGCATTCACTACATCAAGGACGTGCTGCAAGGTCATCCTGGGATAGCCAGTCGTCAGCTCATCGACCTCCAGAGACTCCCGTTCTTCGACGTCGTTACCGCGGCGCGGGAATACGCCAAAGTCTCGAAGCAAGAGCTTTGCAACGTCGTAGGCACGGTAAAAGCGCTCCTGTTGCGCGTCGCTCATCTCGAGGATTTCAGCGATCGCGTAGGGGGAGAGGCTGGAGAAATGCAGCGTGAACTCCTGCCGGCTTCTGTGGCCGGGGTTTGTGGTTTCCCGGCCCACCAGATGGTAGATCTGTAGATCGTGCACGCCCTCGGCCGTCATGCCTCGACGGCGTAGCGCTTCGAGCATTGCGGGATGATCGGTCGGCTTGTCCACATGCGTGTACTCACCTTCGACATCAAACACGATGGTTGCGATGCCGGCTTGCTGAAAGCGATGAATGGATGTCGCCACGGTGGTGGACTTTCCACCGCCGGTGGTGCCGACGATGCCCACATGGCGCGGGAGCACCGCCTTGTCTTTTGAGCTGATACGCGCCTCCATGTTGTCGTAGCCGACCACCTGACCAAGCAGCAGGTCCCCGCCTACACCCAGCACCGCCTGGCTCTCGGCCTCATCGAGGAGGAAGACTGGGCTCTTCGGGCGCGGGCGATAGCGCGGAGGCACAAGTTTGCCGTTGCTCTCCTCTCCAAGGATTTCGACCTCACAGCGGCCGTGGTAGTCGAATGTATACTGGACCTTCTTGCCCTGAACCACGACGCCGATGGCCATCGAGGAGTTTGGGGGAACCGCATCAGCCTCGGAGAATGGCCCCTTAACGACCACTCCGAGGTAGCTGCGCTTGTCGTCCCGCGACTTGATGCGCACGAGTGTCTGTGAGGCAAGCCTTTGGAGGTCATCACGGGCGAGCAGCATCGTGATGAGATTGTCTTCGCTCGAGCTCGTATCAAAGTGCGTGAAGCCGACTGCATCCGCCAGCTCCGGATCGAGGGCAGCCATCCGTGCGCGGCCGGTCTCCGCGAGTGCATCGAGGCCGCTGAGCACGCCCTCGGGTGTATCGCGGACCAGATTATCGCTGCCATTGGGCTCGACGGGGGAGGGATTGGGGCTGACAGCCATTAGTAACTCCTACTATCGACGGGTTTCACGCTCGCCGTAATACCGCATGGGGACTCCGGCTTGCGAGTACGCGTCGTGAATCAAGCCAAGGAAGCCGGCGGCGCCGAACGTGCTCTTGCAGGTGACATCGGCGACGTCGATCAACATGGGAAAACCGCGGGCGGGCCGGAGAATGCTATCGGCAATCGCGATACGTGCGGCCGTGTGTACGTGATCGCGGTGAGCGTAGAACATGTACGGAGGCGAGTGCTCGGATGCACAATAAAGGCCATACATCACGTGGGGGCCGCAGTCCCGCACGAATTGGCGGGCATTCTCCTTGTGCTCCGCAGCGTAGTGGCCCTTTTCCACGATGCGTTCCATTGCGCGTTCAAGCGTATTGATAATGACGTACTCGCCGGGCAGCAAGGCATTACCGATCGTCAGCAATCCACGCTCGCCCGGCGCGCTCGGGATGAAGACGAACTGTCTGAGCTCCAGGATCATCTTGCGCAGAACATCGAGCGAGGCCTCGAGCAGTCTCATGTTTCCCGAGCCTGTGAGGAGCTCGTACGGGGCGGGAGCCCCGTGACCGATGCGCCAGGGTGCGGTGGCCTTGTCAAGTAAGATCTTGCGCTCCGCATAAGTCATGATTCCGCGCCGAGCGAGCTCGCTCAGACCGTCCTTCTGGTCGACGCCAGAGCGTGCGTCCCGGCGGTCAATGACCTCCAGCGCCGCGCGAAATGGATCAGATGTCCGGCCGGCAACCTCCTTTCGATATACGCGCTGCGCAAAGGTGGCGGATGTTCCGCCGTAGCTGACGACCGCGATTCCGATCTGGGTGATCCCGAGCGGAACTGTGTCGTGCGAGGAGGAGGTGCCGTCGATAGCCTCGACCAGGCCCGGAAAAAGCAGACCTTCATGGACCTTCGCAATCTCGTCGGGGCGGGCGAGATACACGCCGGCGGCCTCGTGCGCATTGGTTGCCCGTTGTATCCTTGGCAGTAGCTCGCGTCGGACGATGCCGCGGAGCGACTCCTCGCGCTGCACCGCTGCGGCGATCTCCCCGCGAAGCCGTGCGACGGCGCCTTCCCAGTCAATGCCCGTTGCCCATGTGTCGACATCGAGGGTGCGGGCAAGATCCTCTCCAAAGGCCTCTTCATACTCGCGGTCGCCGAGGAGTGAGTCTTGTGCATCGGTGTCGGGCGGCGGAGTTGTGAGTCGTCCTGCCTCGCGTTCCGCGACTGTCGCCTTCTCCGCCTGGCTCATCGATCTCCTCCCAGGAGTCTTTCGCTCAGCTTCGGACGCGGTCGGCTTTTGCCGAGCAGCACGGTCGCGTAGGCGCGCGCGGCACTCAACGGAACATCGAATTCCTGCGACAGAACTGCCGCAGCGCCCCCCTCGCGGTCCCCACCCTGGCCGGCGGACTCGCGCAGCAGGCTGAGAGCGGTCTTGGCAGGTGCCAGTAGTTCGAGAGCGAGGCGGTCTGCCTGTTGCTCCCGCTCTTCAACGTCCCAGCTGCAGATGGCGCCCGTTTGACCGCGGGCCATGAGATGAACGTGTGTGCCGAGCGGCACGCGATTGAGGACTGAGGAGACCGACTCTTCGCGGGTGGGTGCACGGTGACCGTCAAGGACCGGTCGGATCGCCTCACCGAACGTATCGAGCGCTTCTTGGCGCGGTCGAACATGGTCCTCGAGGAAGTGTGCGGTCTCGTGTGCCGCCGTGAGCTGCTGCTCAGCTGCATCGTCTGCGGAGTCCAGGAACACGATGCCGTGACCTGCCCGGGCTACGAGCGCCCCGTGCAGGCGGCGATGCAGACCATCCGACACATAGGAAATCTGTCGGCGGGTCAGCCAGTCTTGTAAAGCGCGGGTCGTCAGGTTCCCGAGCGCCACAAACGTTAACGGCAGGCGAAGCGGTATCAGCGCGATCAGGTCCTGGGGAAAGGCCTCCGGCAGCACTAGACCATGACCTTCGAGGATTTCCTGATTACGCGGAGTCACGGTTTGTCCTTCTCTTCTTCGCGATCGCGAGCGGCGAGGAGGATGCCTTCCGAGGCGCCCTGGTCTGAGGCTGCCAGGGCCGTGATCGCGTCAGCCCGACGTACGAGCCCGGCGAGTCGCGTGGCGTCCAGCGAGAAGCGCAAGGCGATTCGCTCGACATCCTGGGCAAATCGTTCGCGGGAGGGGGATCTGCAGAGAAAAAGCCATTGGACGGTCACGGGGTCACAATTCAATTCCGTGGCGAGCTCGCGGCTGGAGGCACCCTCGAGCTCGGCGAGATGTGACAACCTCCAGCCGAGCGTCCATGTCTCGCGCTGAGCGCGCCGAGCAGCCGACTCGAGCCAGTGGTCCCTATTCGTCACGTAGCTTCTCTCCAAGGCGATCCAATATCTTCAGCAGCCTGTCTCGATGCCGTTTCACTGCCCGCTGCCGTTCCATTTGTGTGGCGGCGTGGATCCCGAGCGCACTGGCGATTGCGTCCGTTGAGCGTTCGCCGTCCAGGATCAAAGCAAGGGCCAAGCGGTCCCGCTCGTTCTGGACGACCTGCTCGATCTTGTGCCACAACTTCTGCGCCTCTGCGGACCGTTCCATCTTCTCATTCGGAGCCGATTCCCGAACTTCGACAAGAGAGCTGAACTCCTGCTCTCGTCGCGCCTCGGCGGACCGGGCCCGGATCCGATCGACAGCTTTGTGCTTAGCGACATGCGTGAGGAAGGTACAGAGTCGTCCCCTATCCGGGCTGTAGGCGGAGGGTGAGTGGATGTAATCAAAGAGGGCGTCGATGGATGAGTCCATGGCGCTTTCAGCGTCACACTGCAGATCGTGCCGTATGGCGCTCATTAGGGGTTCAACAAAGTGCGCAAATAGATCTGCCGGCGCAACGGGATCGCCGGCGAGAACCCTCTGGTGAAGGGCGTTTTCGGCCTCAGAACTCGGGAACCGCATTTCCCTGTAGATCCGCCCCCTCGGGCATCGGTGGAGCGCCTATCGCGTGAATCCTCAGGCGAGAGTATCCCTCACTCCGCTGACGCTCCGGGTTTCGCGTCTCAGTTCGCTGCGCCGGATCCGAGGATTGCAAATCAACCTTCCCCGCAGCAGCTCGGTGGGTTACGAAGCACATCAGCGGGGAAATCTCGTGGTTTTAATGCCGACAGAATTCACTATTATTGTTTGCAATCAATATCTTATAATACGATCCCAAAATATCTCAAAGTACTTGCATTAATATTGGGACCGACTTATAGTACGTGCGGTGCGGATCATAGCGAAAAGCACCCTCCGGGCCTTCTGGGCGGCTTACCCCGACGCCGAGGAGCCGCTGTTGGCCTGGTATCGCGAAGTGGAGAAGGCAGATTGGAGCGAACCGTCGCAGGTGAAGGAGCAGTTCAGAAACGCGAGCTTCCCGAAGGGCAATCGCGTGGTCTTCAACATCAAGGGGAACGACTACCGGTTAGTCGTGCGGATCAATTACGCCTATCGAGTCGTCTACGTGCGGTTCGTTGGCACACACGCACAGTACGACCAGATCGACGTAAAGGAGGTGTGACATGAGCGAGATTCGAGCGATCCGGAGCGAGGCGGATTACAAGGCCGCGCTTGCGCGGATCGATGAGCTTATGGACGCAGAGTTCGGTACTCCCGAGGGAGGTGAACTCGACATCCTCACCGACCTCGTCGAGCTCTACGAGAACAAACACGTGCCGATGGGATATCCGACGCCGCTTGGGGCCATCCGTTTTCGCATGGAGCAGGGTGGGTTGTCGGCGCGCGATCTGATCCCCTTCATTGGAACTCGCGCCAAGGTATCTGAGGTGCTCTCTGGCAAGCGCCCTCTGACGATGCAAATCGCACGCGCACTGCATGCCAACCTCGGTATCCCAGCGGATGTGCTTTTGCAGCAGCCGGGTGGGCAACTGCCCTCTGGGCTCGCCGGCGTCGAATGGCACCGCTTTCCGCTCGCGGAGATGGCAAAGCGCGGATGGATCGAAAAGCGGCGCAACCTGACCGCTCATGCCGAGGAGCTGATCCGCGATCTGATTTGCAGGGCCGGTGGCGAGCACGTATTGCCAGCTGCGTTCTACCGCAAGAACGATCACGCTCGGCTTAACGCGAAGACCGACCCCTACTCGCTCAAAGCCTGGTGCCTGGAGGTCCTGGCGCGCGCTAACTCCGAGCCACTGTCTGTTATTTACCAGCCGGGGACGGTCGATCTGGCCTTTCTGTGCAAAGTCGCAAAGCTGAGTTGGTCCAATGATGGGCCCCGTTTGGCACATGAATTTCTAACCAAACATGGGGTTCATCTGGTCTGTCTTGAGCATCTTCCGCGCACTCATCTTGATGGTGCTGCCCTGCAGCTGGCAGACGGTACTCCCGTGGTCGGACTGACACTGAGATACGACCGCCTCGACAACTTCTGGTTCTGTCTATTGCACGAGCTTGCGCACGTGGGTCGACACCTGGCCGGTACGCGGGGTGACGGATTCGTCGACGACTTGAGCCTTCGGGACGTCAAAGGCGCGCCGCGAGACGCGAGAGAGGATGAAGCTGACGAATGGGCGGAGCAGGCACTCATCCCTTCAGATGTGTGGAACACGAGTAGAGTAAAGGAGATCCCCTCGTCACTTGCCATCATGGAGCTGGCGCAACGGCTCGGCATTCATCCGGCGATAGTTGCAGGACGTGTTCGACACGAGACCGGTAATTATCGGCTGCTGTCGCACTTTGTGGGTACTGGAACCGTCCGCAAGCAGTTATTCAAAGCGCAATCGTAAGCACTCGCGTGGCATATGAATCAGGACCACGAGTACACACTCCTCGGCGGCGTCAATCGCGCCAAGGTCGGTCGCTACCTCGCGTTGGCTTCAGCGAGTGTGTCTGGGGCGATCACCTTTCTGCTCCTTACCCTCTAACCAGCCGAACACGCGTTACGCGCTTGGAGCGATGCAGGAGGTTAGCCCTGCCTACACCCGCATCAGCGTTGAGACAGCCGAGCGCGTCGGGCATCAGCTCCATCAGGGGCTAACCGCTGCGGGCTATAGTGTTGATTTCCGGTTGCAAGGCTCGGTGCCGCTCAATACTCACATTCGTGGCGTGAGCGACGTCGACTTACTGAATCTTGATACTGAGTTTTTGACGTACTACGTCGCCGGTCGGCGCAGTCGCGCGGGCCTCTACACAAATCCGAGCGGCCGGACCTCGCTCGCGGTGCTCAGCTCGCTACGCCGAGAGAGCGAAAAGATCCTCGTGAATGCCTATCCTGCCGCGACCGTCGATACTGCGGGCAACAAGTCGATCCACCTCTCTGGCGGATCCCTGGCGCGCCCTGTGGACGTGGTGCCGGCGCATTGGGTCGATGCAATCGAGTACCAAGCGTCGTCGCTGGAACACGATCGCGGGGTAACGATTCTCGATAAATCTGTACCCGAGGCCCTGGAGAACCTACCGTTCCTTCATATCAAGCGCATAAGCGAGCGCGATGAGTTGGCTCTGAAGAGTCTTAAGAAAGCCATCCGCCTTTGCAAGAACGTCAAGGGCGACGCGGAGGAGGATGGCACGGCGATCGAACTCGGCAGCTACGACATCGCGGCGATCCTGTACTACGCAGATCTCACTTCGCTGCAGTCGGGGGCCGTCTACGAGCTGCGGATCCTTGCCGAAGCTCAGCGGCTTCTCGATTGGCTCTACCGTAACAAGGCCGAAGCCGAAAAGCTGATGGTGCCAGACGGCTCTCGCCGGATCTTCAGCTCCGCGGGTAAATACACTGGACTGCTCCATTTATCGGTGGAGATGGATGATCTCATGAAGGAGGTCGCTAAAGAGCAGAATGTCCTCTTGCGATTTGGGCAGGGTCCGAGTTTGGAGCAGAGTCGGGATGCTGTTTCGAGCTTATACATACCAGCTGCATAGGCTCTCGCGGATCCCGTTTGCCGGCCCCTACGTAACGCTGACAGCCACCAACCGCCGCTCGGAGTTGGCCTTGTCCAAGGCTAGGGAAAGGGAGTAGGATCACAGCGCCGTCATTACATAAACAAACAGTACGGGAACCGGGTATGCGGCGACTTATCGGCGCTCCGCTCGCGATCTGCCTGTTGAGCAGCGGGTGCACCTCGTGGCAACTACGGCACAGCACCGCACGCGTCTCGGCGACGGTCGTGCCTCTAATCGAACAGGAGGTTGTCGAGAATCTCCTTCAGTTCAGGGAGGATCCGTACTCCATTCCGTCCTCGATGGTGCTGAGCACGGGTGTCATCACCATTCAGGACCGGTTCACGGGAACTTGGAAGCTCCCTTACAGCGACACCGGGGGAAATGCCAAGGAGGCTGACCTCGGCGGCAGCCGTCAATTTCAGGAGGCGTGGACGATCACTCCTGTGACGGACCCGGCCGACATATTGAGCCTTCAATACGTCTACGGAACCGCTGTTCTGCACGCCAGTAAGGGTGCCAAAAGCCGTGGTGATAACGCGCAGGAGCATGCCTTGTCGATCTTCAGCTTCAGGGGAGCTCTTTCGACCTCTGCAAATGAGCCGCCCAATGTTGGCAATTGCAAGAGCAGTTCCCCGGGCTCACAGGCCCAGAGTAATCCTCCACCGTCCTTTCAGGACTGCGCACAGATCGAAAAGCTGTTGGATTCGGCTGCAACATGGCTCTCGTTCAGGAAGAAGCGCGGCTTCGTCAGGGAAGATGGGTTCCCCGGCGACCACGTTTGGGTCAAGCCGCTCCAGTTCTCGCGCTTTGTGATGGTCGTCTTGAATGCAACGCCTACCACAACTGCAGCCGCGCAAGCGGCAAAAGCCCATTGCGTTTGCGGTGCAATGATCGCGATCTCGACGAGCGGCAAGCACCACCTCTAGGCCTATGATTGATCTTGACACGTCAGCCTCTGCCGCATCCATTGCGGGCTCTTCGCCGCCCGCCGGCGTTGAGAACGAAACCGTTTTGGAGGCGGGGGCGCTTGAACCGGCCGCAGAGCCGTCTACTTCCCGCGAAGGGATGGGGCTAGCGCTCTCGGGGGGCGGATTTCGAGCATCCCTCTTCGGGCTCGGGAGCTTGTGGCGCTTGAACGAGCTGGGATGGCTCAAATCGCTCCGCCGCGTAACGAGCGTGTCCGGCGGCTCCTTGACCGCTGGCGTGCTCGCCGCGCGCTGGCGCGACCTCGAATTCGACGACGCCGGATGCGCAGTCAATTTTCCTGAGGTCGTTGCGGATCGGTTGCGAGCGTTTTGCTCGAGTACTCTAGATTGGAAAGCAATCCTCTGCGGGCTCATCCCGTTCGTCTCCGCGGCGGGGGTGGCGCGGCGCGCTTATGAGCGCCGGCTTCTCATGCCTGCGAATGGCCAAGTGGCGAGACTTGGAGACCTGCCGTCGGCTGGCGATGGCCCTGAGTTTATTTTCTACGCAACCTGCATGCAGACGGGCTCGAGCTTCCGATTCAGCCGCGACGGGCTGTACGACTGGAAATTGGGCCGACTCTCCCGCCTTGATGTCACGTTAGGCACAGCGCTCGCTGCATCGGCTGCATTCCCGCCTCTGCTCTCGCCGCTGCGGCTCAAGACCGATCCTGCCAAGTGGGTCGGTCAGCCGAGCATCAGGGATCTCGGTGATACAAGGCGTATTCGCAAGAGATTGTCGCTCGGGGACGGCGGCATCTATGACAACATGGGAATCGAAGCTCTCTGGAGAAGCATGCACTGCGTGCTCGTCAGTGATGCCGGTGCTCCCTTTGACTATATCGGCCGCCCGCGCTCCAACTGGGGCAGCCAGCTCGGTCGCGTCAGGGACATTCTGATCGAGCAGACTCGCGCTTTACGCAAGCGAATGCTTGTCGGAGAACTCGCGCAGAAGCGCTATACCGGCGCATATTGGGGCATCCATACGAGAATTGGCGATTACGCGGCGACTCCGCCGTTGTGCGTCGACGGTCCTACGACGCAGTCGCTTGCGAGAATCAGCACGCGACTTAGTGGGCTCGATGCCCGCATCCAGGAGCGGCTCATCAATTGGGGCTATGCTCTCGCCGATGCGGCCATTCGCACGCACGTAGATGTTTCGATTCCGTGTGGACGGTTTCCTTACCCTGGAAACACCCTCTGAAGCCGCGGAAACACACGTGCTGCGAGTCGATGCCGTAAGAGAAGTGCGGGGAGAAATGATGTGAACGCGAATGTCGTTTCGCCAAGCGGGGACGATCCGGGGTACATCTACGGTCCTGACGACTACTTCGCCTTTGTGGAGTCGATAGACCCGCTGAGCCCATCCGCTCTTCGTAACGGCTCGACGGCCGATCATATTAATGTAATTGTTGCGGAGAGAGACTCGGCCCGGCTCCGTCTGCCCGGCTACGCGATCTGGCTGGATTGCGTTCAGTCCCAGTACTTCATGCGTCTCGCGTGGAAGAACAATCGCTGTGAGATCGACAACCCGGAGCAATCCGCTCTGCGGCGCCAGCAGATCCGGCAGCTCGACCGCGATTGTTTCAAAATTGCCTTCCTGCTTCTAGATCGTTCTTCGGCTGCCGAGCGGGGAACCTACGATGAGTTCGCCCGCGCTGCATGGCATCGCATCGTACTCTCTGACGCATCAGGTCTGCCGGTGCTGGTTGCGCCGGATTTCGATTTGGACCCGGATTCGCGACGGATCCGCCATCTTCGCTATCTCGGCCGTTGTTCTGATCTCGAGCAACGAGGTCTTGCGAACGCGTTGAGCCTGGATTTTCTCCCCACTGCAAATCTGAAGGGAATCGAGCGCGGAAGTCCGAACAGTCCGCCGCTGCCGCCGATCCGCGGAAGAGGAGGAGTGGAGCAGCAGATCGAATTGGCTCGACGGGAGGACCTTCTGGTCCAGCATTCTGTTTACGCAGGTGGACGGTAGCGTTCAATGACATCCAAAGAGAAGTCGATCGGGGATGTGGCTGGACAGGAGGCAGACGCCACTCGGGTGCGGCTCTTCGATCGAGATGCCGTCATCGCCATCACAGGCGTTCGGGTATTCGATGTCGGGCAAGGCGACTGCATCGGTCTGCTGGATCAGGATGGGCAGGTGTTCTGCTACGTAGATTATGGCGGTCTCGTGGACCACCCTGATATCCATCAGCCCCAGAATACTGCCGCGCGCTTGCCCCTGGCTTACCGTGACGGGCGCGTCTCGATCATCCTGACGCATTGGGACAAGGATCACTACTGGTCTGCCTGCAAGAAGAATCCGGAGGCGCAGAAATGCGAGTGGCTTGTGCCACGGCAGCGAGCCTCCCCACAGGCGGTGCTGTTTGCGGCCGGTCTCGAGAAGGCGAGTTGCTGGCCCGAGCAGCGCCGCGACAGACCTGCCCGAATCGGCATCGGCTCTCAGTACGATCTTGAGATCCGCAAGTGCGCGCCCTTTTCCAGACGCAGACGAAATGAGGACCGTAACAAGACGGGGCTTGCCGTTACTCTGCTGCGCTGGGAGAACGCAGCCATTGATCGATTTATGATCCTGCCAGGGGACTGCCCCTTCCATCTGATACCCGAGCGGCCGGATGCTCCAATCTGCGGACTCCTTGCCTATCACCATGGTGCGAAGGCGCATTGGACCAAGGCCACCGACCTTGCTTTGTTATCGTTCCACAGCAATCGCGCCATGGCGTACTCGTGCGGCCGCAATGACTATGGCCATCCATATAGGGCAAATTACCGGCCTTCATGGGACGAGAAGGCGCTCACTACCCCGGATGCGCGGCATCAGAGCCAGTCCTTCATCGATCTCAAGTGGTAGAGATTTATGGCAGGAGGCACCAGGCCCAGGCGGACGTTGCCTCAGGTGGGATACGACCTCGTTCGTCTGTTTGTCCCCGCGCGCACGACCGAGCGGCGTTCCTCGAACTCTACCCGGGCCCGCGGAGGGCGGAGCCGGCGGTCATACCTTTGCCCCACTGCGCGGTAACGCTTCACCGAGGCTTCGGACCTTACGGCGGTCAGAGCGGGTCGGCTTGTGCCGTAGGAAATTCATCGCCTGGCGGAGGGACCGCGCGAATTTCGCTGCGCGATTCGCGTTCGAAACAACCGCTCAGCGGCTTGGGGGTATGCTCGCCGAATGCGTGCGTGGAAGCGAGCCGGCTATCGCATCGAAATGGTGTCCTCGAAGCTGAAAATCCAGCCGGAGAAGCGCCGCCGTTTCGAGCGAGGCTCCCCGAGTTGTGCCCGGATTGTGCCGACCTCAAATTGACTGTGCCGTAATTGTGCCGTGGTGGGACTGGGAACGGGGCTGGCAAGCGCTGCAAGTGCTTCCCCGGTTGCGGGCTGGAGACCGTTCGCAACAAGGCATCGCGAAAGGCCAGAGCAATAGCGGACCGTCGTCCCGGTATGGGGAGAATCTTGATTCCCCTATAGACGAATGCGCGCTCTAACTTCATTGAGGAGCGCTTCGAGCTCACCCTATTCGCCTTCTTGACCATCGGGCGCCCTATGAGATCTCGAGATCAACTTCGCAAGAGGCTGCTCAATTTGTTGAGTTCCAGCTTCACTCGGCCGTTTCAAACCACGGTGTCGAAATGTCGCAGAGCCTCTTCGTCGTACTCTACGGTCAGACCCTCAGCGCGCTCCCGGAATCCCAAGGGCGCCTCGCCACGAGCGTAGCCGATTGCCCGGTACGTCGCGAGCCGCTTCTCGAACATCCGCAGCAGCATTGGCACGCTCCGGTCGACATAGTCGTAAATCCGTACCTCCGCCTTGCCAGGATGGTGCCGATGGAGTCGTCCTGCATACTGAACGAGAGTCCCTTTCCACGATATCGGCATCGCGAGGAAAAGCGTGTCCAGGCGCGCGTCATCGAACCCTTCTCCGACGTAACGACCGGTCGCCAGGATGAGTCGTTCCGCCTCTTCGGGAATGGAATCGAGCTGTTCGAGCGACTGGCGCCGCTCCTTCGCCGATGTGCCGCCCTTCAGAACGATCAGATGCCGAACGAGGCCGCGGAGCCTATCAGCCAACCGATTGAGGTGGTCTTTGCGCTCGGTCAATACAATGGGCGAACGACCTTCCTCGAGCGCTGAGACGATATCATCCACGATCCGCTGGTTGCGGGCTTCGTCGTCTGCCACTGCGCGATAGAGATCCTGAATGGTGCTGCCGGGCTCCTGCGCTGGTGCCCTGAACTCCGTTTCCCGCACGATGAGTTTATGCTCAAAAGGTCGGCGCGCCGCCTGACTCTTGGCGTCGACCCGGAAGCGGATAGGCCCGAGCTGCATCTCCGTGATCGGTTGCCGACCATCGCGACGCTGCGGCGTGGCGGTGAGCCCCAGGAGGTAGCGGGCCTTGACTTCCGACAGGATGCGCTCGAAGGACGAGGCGGACACATGATGACATTCATCTACGATCACGTGTCCGTATTCCTGGACGATATCGTCCACCCCTTCCTTGTCGACGAGACTTTGCATCATGGCGACGTCCAGCCTGCCGTTCGGCTTGCGCTGACCACCCCCGATCTGGCCGATGTCGTTCGGATCGACGTTCAGGAACATGGCGAGCTGCACCTTCCATTGCTCGAGCAGCGGCTTTCGATGGACAAGGATCAGAGTGCTGCAGGCGCGTTTCGCAACGAGGTAGGTCCCGAGCACGGTTTTGCCGATTCCGGGCGGCGCGACGAAGACTCCGATTTGGTGTTCCTCAAGAGCAGTAGCGGCGTTCCCCTGCACAGCTGTGAGCGCGCCGTGGAAGTTGAGCGACAGCGGCGAGCCAGCCTGGCGTTGATCATCAACGAGCAACCTGGCGCCATGTTCGGTAAGCAGCTCCCGAACCTCCGTTACGCAATTGCGTGGCAGTGAAATGTGAAGCGCAAGGTCTTCGGCACAACTGATCACGCGCGGAGTGGTTGCGGTGGACAGCCGCATTCTCTGCTTTTTGTAAAACTCCGGATTCTGAAACGCTGCGATCCGTTTGAGTTGGTTCAGCAGGGGCGGCGGCAGACCCGTCTTCTCCACGTAGAGCCGCTGTGCAAGCACGCCCTTGATCTCCGGTGGGAGCGGACCGATCGCCGGCTTCGTGCGTACTCGACCGGAAGGAGGGCGTGTCCACGGCGCTCTTTCCTCATCATCATCCATATCGGCGATTCTGAGGCCGACGACTCGGCCGCTCCGACTCGCTTCTCGCGCGATGGTCTCCGCTGTGACCGGCGGAATACGCTTCACTGACGCGAGGAACGCCCATTGGTCTGCAAGCGGCTCGAATCGCTCATCAACGAAGACGCTGTTGCCGTGCCGGCGTGGTTCGCGCTGGAGGGGCAGGGCGATGAGGTTACCGAAGCCTCCTCGCGGCATCGTGTCCTGGTTCGGGAAGAGCCGATCGTAGGATTCCATGCTGAGCTCATGCCGCCGGGTCATCGTCTCCGTGATGAGGTGACAGCCCATGCGCCTCGCGGTGTTCGCAGAGATTGGGGCCGAGAAGAAGAACCAGGCGTGAGCTCCGTTCCCAGATCGGGAACGCTCGATGGCAACCGGGAGTTGCGCAGACCTGCAAGTGGCCGCGAACGCACTGACGTCCTGCTGCCATGAACCCTTGTCGAAGTCCACCGCGAGAAACCAGCAACTTTCGTCATCCAGCAGTGGATAAACGCCCATGACATGTCGGCCCTGCAGGTGCTCCACGATCAATTGATCGTTGACCGGGACGAATGCTTGATGGCTGCACTCACTGCATTTACCTCCCGACTTGAGGTGGCAGAGTTCAGGCAGCCATTTGTTCGAGCAAGCGGGTGCGTAGCCGGCGCGGCCGGTCTTCTTGCTCACGAAGCGGACGGGGAAGACGTCCGGGCGCCCGCGGAACAACGACCTGAACAGTCTCACCTTCTCCGCGGGTGTTTGAAGAAGTGAGATATCAGACGGCGGCGCCGATGTCGGGCGGGCCGTCGGAGACTGCGCTTCCAGTTCCGTGCGGAGGGCTGTAATCCTTGCTTTGAGCTCGTCGTGGGCGCGCTCGACGTTGGCGAGCGATTCGCCAACGCTCTCCAACTCTCGCATGATGTCATCGCGCGATCTTGCCATCGGATTCGAGTTGAGGACAATTTTGATTGCTTGGAGCTACCGTAATACGGCTGCGGTTACACACGACGAGCCAAGCTTGACAGATATTTTGAGGTGGGAATATAAGCCGTGGGTGGCTACGATAAAGCGAAATAAGGTGAACCGCCTCTCTGTTCATTGGGCGTCGGGAACCCCTCTGACCTCGGAGGTCCCGGGCGACCTCTTGCAGCGCACCAGCGTTAAGACCGTCGCCAGGCTCGATCCAGCCATATTGCCGGCAAGGAGCAAACGGCCCTGGGTCTCGAAGTCGGCGGAGGGGCTCTTGGTCCTCAAGCCATGACGGCGCGCCCCAAGAGCGGACGGTATGCCGCCACCGGTTCGGAAGCCGAGTTCGAGCCTGGATCGCGCGGTAGGGTGCTCCGCAACCGGCTCGGCATCACATTGGTCCGCGCGATTCAGCGCGAGGAATCGGAGGCACTGCTGGCGGCGACACAGCACTTGATCGATGAGGTAACCGTCGACCACCGTTTCACGGCGGACGACATATGCAGAATGCATCGGCAGTGGCTGGGTGGCATTTACGAATGGGCGGGCCAGTATCGGAGCGTCAACATCGCGAAAGGGGAGTTCATGTTCGCCGCAGCCGCGCAGGTGCCGCGCTTGATGCAACAGTTTGAACGCGGACCGCTGCGTCTGTACACGCCGTGCAAAATGGCGTCGACCGAGGAGCAAGCAGCGGCGCTTGCGATCGTGCACGCCGAGTTCATATTGATCCATCCGTTCCGTGAGGGGAACGGACGCTGCGGAAGGTTGGTTGCGATGCTGATGGCGTTGCAGGCGGGTTTACCCGCGCTCGACTTCGGCGGGATTCGAGGCGCGAAGAAGCGCGCTTATGTCGCTGCTGTGCACGCGGCGATGGACCGCGACTACGAGCCGATGACTGCGGTATTCCGGGCAGTGATCGCGCGGACGCTGACGTCGTCGGCTAGGAACTCTTTTGTTTAGATCTCAGGAGACTAGGGCGGGTCTTTGCACGTCGCTTGAAGGGCGTCCGGATTCCCTCGATGGCTGAAGATGTGGCGACAGATTGGACTACGGTGCGCTCTCGGAACTCGCGATCGCGCAGGTAAGGATTCGCAGCGGAAAGCTTTGGGCTCATGGATGGAGTTTAGCAGCCGGATGAGTGGCTGTCTCCTACCGGCGAGGGAACCAAAGAGCGGCCTATTTCCGAAGCCACGGGTTCGAGCCGCTGCAGCAGCAGTGAATCCGTCAAGCACGCTTCCTGTCGGTCGCTCCACGGGCCCGCGACCACTGGGCCACGATCATGCGCAGGTCGTTGTAGTCGAAGCGATCGCCCGTGCCCGTCCGGATATCCGTCAGGCTTGCATCCCCGTGCGACTCCAGGAAGGCAATGACCGCGCGGATCATCTCGGCGGGAAGCACCTCATGGACCTCGACCTCCCCGCTCGCGATCAGGCGAGCGAGATGGCTCTTGATCGTGCCCACCGTGAGAGCGCGGAGCGCAGCGATCTCCGCGGGCGTCTTGTGCTCGCGATGCAGGCGAAGCGTTTTCCGGGCAGTCTCTCCCTTTTCCGTACGTCCCCGGCTTGCAGTGGCGGCTGGGCTTGTCTCGGCGCCACGTTCCAGTCCTCGCCTCGAATGGCGCGCCGTGCCGGTGTATAGCCGCCGACCGAGGAGCTGGGCGCCATACAGCGCCTCGATCCTGTCCTGACAGACCGTCTCGAGGAACTCCACGTCAGCGAGGTAGCGCTTGAGCTTCTTCTTGCCGCGGACAGACTCGATGTGCTCGCGTAAAGGGGCGAGAATTTCCAGGGCGAGCCGCCCGGTGAAGTATTCGATGGCTTTTTCGCAACGCTCCATCAGGACCGCAAGGTCGCCCTCCACGCCTCCAGCCTCTTCGGTCAGGCGGCGCAGTTGGCGCCGGAATCTCTCCGCCGTCGCTTCGATCTCCGTCAACTGCTGCCCGATCCGCTCCTGCAGCTCGGTTACCTGCTCTCTGTCCGGAAGGCTCGGGGTGGTGGCCATCCGCTCGCGCCATTCGGCAAGGTGAGCCGATAGCCTCGAGAAGGAGAACAGCCGCTGCAGGAGATGACCGGCGTACTCAGCTTTCCCCGTTTCGAGTGAGCGCCGCAGCTCGCCGACGGCCTGATGCGAAGCGCTGAACGCGTTGATACGCGGGTCCTCGCGCAGGGCGGCGGCGGTGATGAGCGAGCGCAGGACCATCCCCTCGAGCGAGCGGCAGCGGCTGAGCGCCACGTACACCTGTCCCGCGGCGAACGAGCGGCCGGCATCCACTATCACTTTGTCCAATGTCAGTCCCTGGCTCTTGTGGATGGTGATAGCCCACGCGAGTCGCAGCGGGTATTGGCTGAAGGTGCCGAGGACCTTTCTTTCGACCTTGCCGGTGTCCTCGTCGAGACAATAGCCGATGTTCTCCCAGATCTCGCGATGCAGAGTGTAGTCCGACCCGGAATCCCGGAAGACGACCATGATCTCGCCCGCCCGAATCCTCTTTACCGTGGCAAGCTTGCCGTTGTAGTAGGCGCTTGCCTCGGTGTCGTTGCGGATGAACATGACCTGCGCACCGACCTTGATCTCGAGTACTCGATCGCAGGGATAGAGCGTCTCCGGAAACTCACCGTCGATCTCGGCCGCAAAGGAATGTGCCCTGTCGGGGAGCGCCGCGAGCTCTGACGCGTTGACGCTGTTGGCCTGGTGGTTGTGCGTCGTCAGGAGGACGAAGCCCGGCTCCTGCGGCTTGAAGTGCGGGTCGTAGCGCTCCCGAAGCAGCCTCTCGTCGTCCGGGTCGAGTCGGCGGTGCCGGATGTGCTCGAGGAGGGCGAGAAAGCGCGCGTCGCGCTGACGATAGACCGTCTGCAGCTCGATGTGCGCCGCATCGAGCTGCGGCCACACCAGAGCGTCGAAGAAGTAGGGGCTGCGGTAATAGCGTCTCAGTACGCCCCATTCGGTCTCCTTCGCCACCGGCGGGAGCTGATGGATGTCCCCGATGAGGACCACCTGCACATCGCCGAACGGCTGACGGCTTCCACGCACTCGGCGCAACACGAGGTCGATCGCATCGAGGGTATCGCAGCGCACCATGCTGATCTCATCGATGATGAGCAGGTCGAGCTCGCGGAGCACGCGCAGCTTCTCCGCGCGCAGCCGCAGATGCTCCACCAGCAGGCGGCGGTTCGTGGCGATGCCGGGATCCTCGGGTTCGTCGGTCGGCGCGAAGCAGGTGAGTGGCAGGCCGAACATCGAGTGGATCGTGACGCCGCCTGCGTTGACCGCGGCGACGCCGGTAGGCGCAACGACGACGACATTCTTCTGCGTGCCTTGTACCAGCTTGCGCAGCAATGTCGTCTTGCCGGTGCCGGCCCGCCCGGTCACGAAGCAGTGCTTGCGGGTATTGCGGGCGAACTGCTCCGCCAGCTCGAATTCGGCGTTACTCATGGCGATTCCGTGATCGGGCGCGCAGGCGCAGGGAGCGGCGATCGCCATCCCACGGTTCCTGCCGTCACTCGCCCATCGGGGGATTTTACCGTCCTTGCGCCGCCAGGCCGGCCAAGTCGGTACCATGAGCGCTCCTCCGGACGCAGAGGCGCTCTTTGCAATGGCGAGTACCCCGGATTCGCGCGCGCGACACCGACGTCGGCCCCACCATGTGGCGGAAGGTCCCAAGCTCTCGCATCTGCGCCGCCCGGGTGGGATGGCGGTCGAGGAATGGCAGCGGGGCCTGCGGCGCCAGTTCGGCCGCGTGCAGGCGTTCAAGTGGAAGAACCTCGGCGCCGAGCCCATCTTCTCCGAGTTCGCGGTGGAGAATCCTCAAAGCCGCAGCCGCTACC
>Ga0335075_10000698_pt1 | contig 57170 bp, 64 predicted proteins | sample Lox_Sample_24_FD_206723 | JGI IMG/M metagenome (GOLD analysis project Ga0335075, IMG submission 206723) | Soil microbial communities from Loxahatchee National Wildlife Refuge, Florida, United States - Lox_Sample_2.4 | ecosystem: Environmental > Terrestrial > Soil > Wetlands | place: USA...
ACCTCGTTCTCCACCACGCCGTTGGCCATCCGAGCGTGGTAGCGGAACCTCGGCAGCACCAGCACCAGTTCCGACGCGCCGATCCCGAGTTCCTGCCGCAGCCTGCGGCGCACGCTGTCGGCCAGCGGCTCGCCCGGCAGCGGATGCCCGCAGCAGGTATTGGTCCACGCGCCCGGCCACGTGCTTTTGGACTCGGCCCGGCGGGTCAGCAGGAACTGGCCGGCCCGGTTGAACAGGTAGGCGGAGAAGGCAAGATGCAGCGGCGTCCTGGTGTGATGCACGGCCGCCTTGGCCGCGGTGCCGCGAGCGAAGCCGGTCTCGTCGACAAGGACAACGTTCTCCACGTGCTCCCACCTGATCGCCGGTAAAAGGGAAGAGTAAAAGGGCAGGGGTGAAGATTACCCGCTATGAGCCTGTGCAGGCGGCGGGAACCTTAACTGTCCTGACGTAGGAGCCGTTGATGGCCACTGCCTCGTAGTACAAGGATCGCGGCGAGACCGCCAGCAGGTAGTCCTGGTTGAGGTTCGGCAGCGGGATCGTGGCGAGCCTGCGGCCGGTGACCGGGTTGGCGCAGTAGTTGCGTCCCGCACCGCCGGTGCCGTCGGTAATCCACACCACCCCGTCAGCGACGGTCGCCCTGATCCCGTTCGTGCCGCCGACATCGGTGGCCGCCTCGGGGGTCATCCGCGCGACAGTGAACCGCTCGACGTAACCCAGCATGCCGGTCGGCACCGACGCCCACACGCCGGAATCGATGACCCCGCCGACTTCGGGGGCGGTCACGCCGGCGGTCGTGCGGGAGGCGAGCAATGCTCCGGTCACCGGGTTACGCCGCTGGACCGCGCCGAGCCCTGTGTTGGCCGCCTCGCCGACCACCAGCACGGTCCCTGCCGAGTTGGCTGCGATGTCGGACGCGAAGGCGCCGCGGAGCGTGATCGCCGCGAGCACCCGCCCGCTGGTCAGCGAGACGCGCAGGAGGCGATCGCCGCCCGTCACCCACAGGGCGCCGGCCGCAATGGCCAATCGGTTGCCCGCGCCCGCGCCCGTATAGGACGCGCCGACGACCGACAGGTTCCCGCTAACGGCCAGGCTGGCCGGGTTCAGCCGCAGCAGCGACTCACCCTTGCTGCCCGGGGAGGTCGTCACCCACAGCCAGTGACCGGCCGCCAGCGGCGGACCGAGATACCCGGGGGAGAAGCGGTGCGAGGCCTCGATGGCTCCGGTCGCCTGATTGACCCGCGCGAGCTCGAACTGAGGCACCGACGCGGTGGCCGGGTTGACCTGCCAGGCCACGAACAGGCCGTCGGCAGTCACGGTCACGGCGGGATTGACGAGCACACGGCCGAACACGCCGCCCGCCGCCGCCTTCTCCTCGGTCGGCAGGGTGACCGAAGCGAGCGTGCGGGAAGCCGATGCGGCCCCGGCGGCGGTGGTTCCCGCGGCCTGGCTCGCGCTGGCGCAGCCCGCGACCACGCTGGAAAATATGAGCGCTACGATGGCCGGCGCCCGGAGGCAACGAACAAACATACCCTTTAGACCCATTAGAGGGGTTTCTGGTTGTCGTTAATGCGACTCACGCGGGACTTCGTGGCCGCTGGCACCGACCAGGAAGTCCAGATCGGCGCCGGAGTCGGCCTGTAGCACGTGCTCGCAGTACAGCCGCGTCCAGCCCCGGCTGGCGTGCGGCGCCGGCGGCCGCCAGGCGGCTCGGCGTTCGGCCAGTTCGGCGTCGCTGACCTCGAGGGTCAAGGTGCGGCCAGGGACGTCCAGGGTGATCAAGTCGCCGGTCTGGACCAGGGCGAGCGGGCCGCCGACGGCGGCCTCGGGGGCGACGTGCAACACCACGGTCCCGTACGCGGTGCCGGACATCCTGCCGTCGCAGATCCGCACCATGTCGCGGACCCCGCGCAGCAACAGCTTGCGCGGCAGCGCCACGTTGGACACCTCCGGCATGCCGGGATAGCCGCTCGGGCCGCAGTAGCGGATGACCAGCACAGTGTCCTCGTCCACGTCGAGCCCGGGATCGTTCGACACGGCGTAGTAGTCGGCGGGGGAGTCGAAGACCAGCGCCGGGCCCCGGTGTTTGAGCAGGTGCGGCGAGGCGGCCGACTGCTTGATCACCGCTCCGCCCGGCGCGAGGTTGCCACGCAGCACCGCGGTGCCCGTCCCCGCGGGCTGGAACGGTTCGGCCACGGTCTTGACGACCTCGTGGTTCCAGCACTGTGCTTCCGCCACGTTCGCGCCGATCCCGGACCCGGTCACCGTGATCGCGCCGGAGTTCAGCAGGCCGGCCGACGCGAGTTCCCGCATAACCACGGGCAGGCCGCCGGCGTAGCAGAAGTCCTCCATCAGGTACTTGCCGTTCGGCTGCAGGTTGACCAGTGTCGGAACGTCCCTGGCCAGCGCGTCGAAGTCGTCGAGCGACAGCGGCACGTCCAGCCGCCCGGCGATGGCCAGCAGGTGGATCACCGCGTTCGTCGACCCGCCGATGGCGGCGTTCACCCGGATCGCGTTCTCGAACGCGTCCCTGGTCATGATGGCCGAGGGACGCAGTTCCCGCCGGACCAGATCGACGGCCACCTGGCCGGCCCGCTGCGCGGTCTCGTACCGGCGGGAGTCCACGGCGGGCCAGGTGGCCGAGTACGGCAACTGCATGCCAAGCGCCTCGGCCATCAACGCCATCGTGGACGCGGTCCCCATCGTCATGCAGTGGCCGTTGGACCTGGCCATGCACCCCTCGGCGAACGCGCACTCCTCCTGCGTCATCCGCCCGGCCACCAGGTCTTCCTCGAACCGCCACACCGCCGTGCCCGACCCGACGTCGGTGCCCTGGTACTTGCCGTTGAGCATCGGCCCGCCGGTGACCATGATCGCGGGCAGGTCCACGCTAGCGGCGGCCATCAGCAGCCCGGGTGTGGTCTTGTCGCACCCGGACAGCAGCACCACGCCGTCCAGCGGGTTGGCCCGCATCAGTTCCTCTGCCTCCATCGCCAGCAGGTTGCGGTAGAGCATCGCCGTGGGCCGCAGCAGCGTCTCGCCCAGCGCCATGGCCGGGAACTCCAGAGGGAACCCGCCCGCCTGCCAGACTCCGCGTTTGACCGACTCGGCCACCCGGTGCAGGTGGACGTTGCACGGCGCCAGTTCCGACCAGGTGGTGGCGATGCCGATCACCGGTCGCCCGTCGAATACCTCGGGCGTGAACCCCTCGCTGCGCATCCAGGACCGGTGGGCCATGCCGGTGCGCCCGGTCGCGCCGAACCACTGTGTGCTGCGGAGTGTGCTGTTTATGGTCATATAGCTATAACTAGCACCAAACACGGCGTGGCAGCGATGCGCGGGGGCGGGTACCACGGCCCGTTCTGTGAAAAGAAACAAGCTGTTAGGGTCGGCAGGGTGAGCCGTGTTAACGACCTGGGGGGTCAGACCGGGTTCGGGCCGGTACCGGTCGGAGCAGACGGGACCCAGCCGTTCGCGGCCGACTGGGAGGCGCGGGTGTATGCGCTGGCGGCGATGTTGCGGCGGCGCGGGGTGTTCAACAGTGACGAACTGCGCGACGCGATCGAGCGGCTGCCACCCGAGGTCTACCTGGGCGCGTCGTACTACGAGCGCTGGCTGGGGGCGCTTGAGATGCTTGTCGCCGAGAAGGGCGTGGCATGACGTACCCGGCGGGCGCCAGGGTCCGGGTGCGGAGCGGCGATCCCGATCATCACACGCGGGTGCCGAGGTACGTGCGCGGGCACACCGGAGAGGTCGTCGCGGTCCTTGGCCGCTGGCCGCTGCCCGATGACAGCGCCCGCGGCCTTCCGCCACGGACCGAGGCCTGCTACGCGGTCCGGTTCGTCGCCGCCGACCTGTGGGGGAGTGGTGACCACACCGTGACCGTCGACCTGTGGGAGTCCTACCTTGACCGGCCATGAGGATCTCCCGGCCGCGGCCCGCACCAGGCAGCTGGAGGAACGGCTGATCGCCGCCGGGCTGACCAGCGACAACGAGATCGACGAGTTCCTGACCGGGCTGTATACGCGCGCGTCGCCGGTCAACGGCGCGCGGATGGCCGCCCGGGCCTGGACCGACCCGGAGTACCGCGAGTTGCTGCTGGCCGACGGGAACGCCGCCGCGGCGCAGGCCGGCTTCGAGGACCTCAACTATCTGCTGCGTGTGGTGGCCAACACCGATCAGACGCATAACGTCGTCGTCTGCACGCTGTGCTCGTGTTATCCGGTGTCGCTGCTCGGGCCGTCGCCGGGCTGGTACAAGAGCTTCGCTTACCGGTCACGGACGGTCCGCGAGCCACGGGAGGTTCTGTACGAGTTCGGGGTGACGTTGCCGGAAGACGTCAAGATCTCGGTCTGGGACTCGACCTCGGAAGCCAGGTACATGGTGCTGCCCGCGCGCCCGGCCGGGACCGGCGGGCTGGACGCCAGTCAGCTGGCCGCACTGGTGACGAGGAACGGTCTCATCGGGACGGCGCTGGTATAGCGGTCGCCACGGCTTGCCAGGCCGCGAGCGCTTATCGGGGCGCGAGCGGTCACCGGGGCGCGAGTTGCAGGGCGCCGGCCAGGGCTCGCAGGGCGGGCAGCGGGTCGGCGCCGAGGGCCTGGACGGCCACGTGGTCCGCGCCCGCGTCCAGGTGCGCGGTGACGCCGCGGCCGAGTGCCTCGCCGTCGCCGTGCACGACCAGGGCGTCGATCAGCGCGTCGCTGCCGCCGTCGGCGAAGTCGGCGTCGGTGAAGCCGAGCCTGCGCAGGTTGCTGAGGTAGTTCGTCAGCCCGAGGTACGGGTTCCGCACGCGCGGCCTGGCGATGGCGCGAGCACGTTCGGGGTCAGTCTCGAGCACCACCTTCTGTTCGGGCGCGAGCAGCGGGCCCTGGCCGAGGATCTGCCGGGCCTGGCGGGTGTGCTCCGGCGTTACCAGGTAGGGGTGCGCGCCCGCGCTCCGGTCGGCGGAGAGCCGCAGGACCTTCGGGCCCAGCGCCGCCAGCGCACGCCCCTCGGCCGGCACCTTGAACGCGTCGAGTTCGTCGAGATAGCTGACCAGTGTGGCGTACGGGCTGCGGTACTCCTTGGTGGCTTCGGGGTGCCCGATGCCCAGGCCCAATAGGAAACGGCCCGGGTGCTTGTCGGTGATCCGGTGATAGTCGGCGGCGATCGCAGCGGCGTCGTCCATCCACACGTTGACGATGCCGGTGGCCACGGCGATGTGGTCGGTTGCGTCGAGGATGTCGTCGACCACGCCGAGGTCGCCGCCGGGGGAGCCGCCGAGCCAGATGGCCCCGTAGCCGAGGTGCTCGACCTCGGCCACCATCTCCGGGGTGAGCCCGGAGGAATGCCGCCAGATCCCAACCTTGCCCAGTTCGATGCTCATGACTCCCGACAGCCGACAAGCGCCGCTTTTCATTCCGCCTCGTTTCCGCTCAGCCGCGCCGCTCCCGGCGCAGGCGTGAGGACGGACGTCACAGAAACTGGTCGGCGGGTGCCACCGTGGTGACCGCCGCCAGCTGGGAGCGACTAGCGGCATCGGGGCGGTCCGCGTTCGCTGGTGCGGCCAGCGGCCAGAACGCGGCCGCGATGACGATGAGCAGGAGCCCGGTGTTGGGGTCCGTGCCCTGCCCGGTGAGGATGCCGCCGAAGTCCTCGATTATCCAGATGACCGTGCCGACGGCAGCCGCGACGAGGACGCCGAGCCTGCCGGCGACGCTGGCAACGCTGGCAACGCTGGTCCTAGTGGAGCTGGTGGAGCTGGTGGCGCGCCGGAGCGCCACGGTGGCGACGGCCACCGCGCACAACACGGCAATCGCGACCGAGACTTCAGCGCCTAGGTGGGCCATCAGGCGGGCCAGGACGCCGTCGATGGCGCTCACCCAGCCGGGCTCGCCGGCCCGCATCCCGGCCAGGATGCCGCCGAGCGCGCCGGGGGCGCGGTCGGCGGACTGCAGCACCGAAATCGCGTAGCTGCCCCACAACCCGGCCCACGCGATCCGCGGGGTCACCGGGCCCAGCCATCCGGTGGCCGCCACCGACTCGCCCTTCGTATGTGATGCGCTCTCCGGGCCGGGCGCGTCGGCCGGGCTGGCCGTCGGCCACGCGAGCAGCGCGAGGAACACGTAAAGGATCGCGGCGCCTGGCGCGCCCGTCAGCGGGTTGCCGGTGCCGGTGAGCAGGCCGCCGAGACCCTCTCCTATCCACCACACCCCGAGGGCCCAGGGGATCGAGGCGGCGAGCGCAACCTTGGCCGTCGGCCGGTAGAGCAGGCCCGCGGCGAGCAGCAGCTGGATCGAGGCGAACAGCGCGTTGAACACTACGATGTGACTGGCCATGAGGTCGGCCGACCAGGTGATCGGATCGGCGATCACCGCCGGGTTTCCCGCCGCGCCAGGCTGGATGACCTGGCTGACGAACGCCTTGGTGAACATGTACGGCTGGAACTGCAGCGCGGCGTCCAGCAGCCAGATCAACCCGAGCGCAACCTGCAGCGCCCGGCGCCGCCGCGTGAGGTCAGCGCAGGCGGCGCGGTGGCGTGGGCGGAGCCTGACCAGCGCCGTGAAGCGCGACTCGACGGTGATCGGTGACGACGTCATGAGGAACTCCCCTGGTCCTGCCGGCCGCGAGCCGACTGGGACGGCTCATCCGCCCCGCATGTCAGGGTCGCCGTCGGCGCAGGGGGATTCTCCGGGGGGCCAGGGGGAAACGCCACTGCGGAATTCTCCGCGGAATGGTCACGGGTTCACTGGAATGGGGCACGGGGCCCCTCGGCCCCGATAGGCGGGGCTTGTGGCCCACGCACCCCACCGGATATGCGCTCGGAAATGGGGCTCGTGGCCCCTCGGCCCCGATAGGCGGGGCTTGTGGCCCCCGCACCCCAAGCCGCGGGCGCGTCAAGCACGCCAGAGGCGCGCTATCGCCGCGCCGGAGACTCAGCCGCCGGGTTGCTCAGGTGTCCGGCTGCTTCGGTGTCGGGATGTTCAGCCGCCGACCCGCGTGCCGCAGGCGGCGCAGAAGCGAGCCCCCGCCGGCAGCTCGGTGCCACACTCCGTGCAGTGCGTGACCGCGGGCGCGAGCCCCTGGCCGCAGCTCATGCAGAACTTCGCGCCCGCCGGGTTCGCGCCCTGGCAGGACGCGCACACAGCTCCGGCCGCCGCAGTCGGGGCCGGGGCCGGGGGCTGAGCCTGCTGCGGAGCGCCACCAGGCGCGCCCTGCTCGCCGACGCCGCCCGCGCCACCCGCGCCACCCGGGGCGCCCGCGCCACCCGGGGCGCCCGCGCCACCCGGGGCGCCCGCGCCACCCGGGGCGCCCGCGCCACCCGGGGCGCCCGGACCGCCTGGCGTACCGTACGGGACCCCGTACTGGGCCGCCGCCCGCGCCGCGGCCTCCTGCTGCGCCGCCTGCTGGGCCTGGGCCTGCTGCGCGCCGAACGCGCTGGCCAGCCCGAACCCGGCACCCAGGAATGCGCCCTCGGTCCCGGCGCCGCCCTTGGCCAGGCCCTGCCCGGCGCCGAGTGCCATCTCGCCCGCGGCGTAGTTCTGGAAGCCGCCGGCCAGCTGCGAGTAGCTCGTATCCTTGGCCAGCTGCTTGAGCTGCTGCTCGTCCTCGGGGGACAAGTTGACGTCGAAGTTGCCCATCCGGGTCAGCTGGACGCCGTAGGCGTCGAGCTGACCGTTGCCTGCGTCGATGGTGCTCTGCTCGATCTCTGCCGAGTACGCCATCAGGCCGAGGATCGGCCAGCCGTTGCGGATGATCTGGGTGGTGACGTGCGTGCGCAGCACCTTGAGCAGCTGGTCGCTGACCCAGCCCGCGATCCGGTCGTTGTTGGTGACGTCGACGGTCGAGGTCAGGTTGGTCACCAGCCGGACCGGGTCGGCCACGCGAAGCGCGTAATCACCGAACACGCGCAGCGTCACGACCAGTCCCGTCCGCGGGTCCTGCACGTCGTCTACCCGGCCGCCGAACTTGAAGCCGGTGTACTCGCGGGTGCCGACGAAGTACAGCTCGGCGCGGTAGGCGTTGCCGCCGCTTACGCGGTCGATGATCGCCCCGAGCCCGGGCAGCTCGTTGGCGTCGATCTGGTGCCTACCGGGGCCGAGGGTCTGCACGACCTGGCCGGTGTTGACGAACATCGCCATCTCGTCCGCGTTGACGATCGCGCGCGTGTAGCGGCGGATGGAGACGTCGGGCCACTTGAATACAATCTGACCTTTGCGGTCGTCAGGTACGGCGATGAATTCCCGCCCGAGCAGTGCCATGCCTGAACCTTACCCGCTAGCCAACTTTGACGGCATAAATCACTTCCGCCTGCTATGTTCCGAGCGTGGAAGTGATCGAGTGCCAGTGGTGTCACGCGCAGAACCAGCCGGGCACCACCAGTTGCCAGACCTGCGGCGCGCCGCTCGACGAGCGGGACAAGGTCAGTGACTCGGGCTGGCGGGAGGCCCCTCGGCTGCGCGACATGACCGAGTTCCGGTTCCTGGGCAGCACCTGCCAGGTCGAGGGCGAGCTTGTCCCGGTGGCGGAGATCGCTCTCCACCCGCGGGACGGCGTGTACTTCGAGCATCATGTGCTGCTGTGGAAGGACGAGTCGGTGCCGCTTTCTTCGCTGAACACCGGCGGCGGGATGAAGCGCACCATCGGCGGCATGCCGCACATCGTGACTGTGGCGAACGGTCCGGGCCGGATCGCGTTCTCCCGGGACGCGCCGGGCGAACTCGTGGTGCTGCCGCTGCACCCGAGCATGGAGCTTGACGTGCGCGAGCACGCCTTCTTGGTGGCGTCGCACAACATCCAGTACTCCTTCGTGCGCATCAAGGGCCTGGTCAACCTGCTGCACGGCGGGAACGGCATGTACATGGACCGTTTCGTCACCAGCGGCCAGCCCGGCATGCTGATGCTGCACGGGAACGGCAACGTGCTCGAGCGGACCCTGCGCCCGGGGGAGAAGATCCTGGTGGAGCCGGGCGGGTTCCTCTACAAGGATTCCACCGTGCAGATGCAGGCCGCGCAGATGCCGCTCAAGACCGGGATGCTGCGGCATGGCATGTACCTGGCGGAGATGACCGGTCCCGGCCGGGTCGGCATCCAGTCGATGTACGTCCACCACCACGCGGAATAAGCGGCAAATGAACAGCTACATCTGCCGGTACTGCCGGCAGCCCAGTGACCCGAACTCACCGACCTGCCCGCTGTGCGGGGCGCCGGTCGACATCCGGTCCTCGGTCAGCGACTCCGGGTGGGTCGAGCAGCCGGCGGTCAAGGACATGGCCAGGCTCCAGTTCGGCCAGTCACACGTGCAGATCGCGGGCACCACGGTCCCGGTGGCCGAATTCAACCTCGCGCCTGAGGACTGGATCTACTTCTCCCACCACGTGCTGCTGTGGAGCGATCCCCAGGCCAGGCTGTCCAACATGCCGATGCACGGCGCGTGGAGCCGGAAGCTGGCCGGGCTGCCGCTGATCATGGTGGAAGGCCGGGGTCCCGGGCACATAGCGCTGTCGGACAACCACGCGGGCGAGGTCGTGGCCCTGCCGTTGCAGCACAACCAGCAGATGTGGGTCCGTGAGCACCGCTTCCTTACCGCGACGGGGAACATCCGTTACGACTGGCATCCCACCGGCGTCTGGTACACCACGGGCAGCGGGGACGACCAGGAGACCCACTACCCGATGGGCCAGTACGGCGACACGTTCGGCGCGACCGGCGGACCCGGCCTGCTGCTGCTGCACTCGCCGGGCAACACCTTCATCCGCGACCTGCAGCCCGGCCAGAGCCTGCTGATCCAGCCGAGCGCCCTGCTGTACCGGGACGTGTCGGTCCGGATGTCCCTGCACCTGGAGTACCCGCGGAACATGGGCTTCGCGTTCTGGCACAGCCGGTGGAGCTACCGCACCATCTGGGTCAGGCTGTTCGGTCCCGGCCGGGTGGCGGTGCAGTCCATTTATGCCCCGCCCGAGGACACCGAGGTCATCACCAGCCACTCGTACGCCACGACCCACCACTGGTAGGGCAGCGCCCGGCTTAGGGAGCTTTCGAAGAGGCTGCCCGCGCTCGCCGGGCCCGGGTCCGGATGACGAAGAAGAAGATCCATCCGACCAGGAGCACGAGCCACAGGCTTATCAGCCGGTAGATCATGACCGCGACCGCCGCTCGCGCGGCGGGCAGCCCGACGCCGACCATGGCCGCTATGAGCGCCGCCTCGACGATGCCTACCCCGCCCGGGGTGAAGGAAATGCCGCCCGCCGCCTGTCCGGCCGACCATATGAGCAGCAAGTCGCGAAATGGGCAGTGCAATCCGGCTGCCCGCATGGACAGGGTGAGACAGGCGGCATCGCCTAGCCAGTTCATGAAGGTCAGCACGACGGCCCAGATCCAGTCGCGCCGGCGCAGGTGCAGGTCGGCAAGCTGCCGGAGCGCGTTGGCCACCACCGTCTCCGGCGGCTCGCCGGACTTGCGGCGCAGCCGCTGCGCCAGCCGGACGCCGCCGGCGGCAACGCGCTCGAGCCGCCGGCGCCAGGCAGGTATCCGCAGGCCCAGCAGGACGGCGGCTATCCCGCCCACGATTGCTATGGCGGGCACTAGCCCGAGGACCGCGGTCACCGCGTTGCCTGAGACCAGCAGTCCCGCAGCTACGATCAGCGCCAGCGATACCGTGGACAGCACGCCTGATACGGCCAGCGCGAAGGCGGCGGCGTGGTGCTTGATCTGGCGGCGATCGAGTTCCCGATAGGTGAATGCGACGGCGAGCCCGGGACCGGCGATGGGCACTGTGACCGACAGCGCGTTGCCGGCGAACACGATACCGACCGCCTCGTTCAGGGTCAGCCGCTGGCCGCCGGCCCGCAGCAGCCGTACCTGGACGCGAGCGTAGGCCAACATCGAGGCCCGCTCGCAGATCACGGCGAACACCACCACCCTCAGCTTCGCATGGCCCACCCCGGCGATGGCCCGGCCCAGTTCGTCGTGCTGGGTCGCCACCAGCCACACCAGGCCCGCGAGTGATCCCAGGATGACGACCAGGTACAGCAGCAGCCGCACAAATCTGCGGGGGCTGGGTTTCTCATCGCTGCGCGAGCCGACCCCCGTGTCGACGTCCACGCGCTCCATTGTCCCTCACGGCGTCAGCGAGGGTCGAGAGTTGAGCTCGGCCACGTCCGGCAGCGTGGTCGAGCGGTAGGCCTGGTCGAACGCGGCCAGTTCGGCGGCGCTGAGCACGTCCTCGACCCGGCAGAATCCGCCCGGCGCCCGCATGCTGACCAGGTGCAGCAGCCGGTCGGCCGGCATGTCCCTGTTGGCCAGCACGATCGCATTGACGGCGGCCAGGCGGGCCGCCTCGTACGCGGCCAGGCCCTCGGCCGGGCTGGCGGAGGAGGACAAGGCAAGCGCCAGCACCCGGCCGTCAACGATGGCCTGCGAGCCGCCGTTGGCGCCGACCGGGTACATGGGGTGGGCCGCGTCGCCGAGCAGGGTGACCCGCCCGTTTCCCCAGGACGGCAGGGGGTCGCGGTCGACCATCGGGTACTCGAGTATCTGCGGCGCGCCGGTGATAAGCCCGGGTACGTCCAGCCAGCCGAGCGTCCAGTCCGCGAACCACGGCAGCACGTCCTCGACCCGGCCGCGACGGTTCCAGTCCGCCGCTGTGGCCGAACCCCCGGGTACCGCCACCTCGGCCACCCAGTTGATCAGCGCCCGGCCGGCCAGCTCGGCCCGGCGCGAGATCGGGTAGGCGGCGAACTTCAGCGACGCGTTCGTGCCCGCGACCGCCACCGTGCGGCCGGTCAGGAACGGCGCGCCCTCCACCACGCCGCGCCACATCATGATCCCGCTCCACCGCGGCGCAGGCTCAGAGGGGTGCAGCTGGGCTCGCACGCCCGAGTAAAGCCCGTCCGCGCCGACCAGGACATCGCCCGCCAGGGCCGACATCGTTCCCGAGCGCCGGTCACGGACCTGCACGTTTACCCCGGACTGCGTCTGCGTATACGACAAGAACACCGTGCCGGGACGGACCGCGCCTGCTCCCAGCCGCGCCCGTACCGCGTCAAGCAGGACCATCTGCAGCTCGCCGCGGTGAATCGAGTACTGCGGCCAGCGGTAGCCAACGCTGCGGCCGGAGGGGAAGCCCCAGATCCGGTTGCCGTGCCGGTCGAAGTGGACGTGCTCGGCGGTGGGGATCCCGGTCGCGGCCAGCTCGTCGCCCAGGCCCAGCTCGGTCAACTCCCGCACCGCGTGCGGCATCAGGTTGATGCCCACCCCCAGCGGCCGCAGCGCGAGGGCCGCATCGATCACCAGCGCGTCGATCCCCGCCGCGTGCAGGCTCAGCGCCGCGGTGAGCCCGCCGATGCCCGCGCCAGCGACGATGACCCTCACCCGAGGACTATAAGGCCCGAGGAAATTAGGGGGGGCAAACCCCACCCCAAACACGGGTGGCAGCCACGTTCCCGGCCGGGTGCCAGGTCCCTAGCGTAAACCGCAGATGCATGCGAGCGTGGCCGCCCAGCGGGGGCCGGGCACGCTCCCGTGATAAGGGAGGCTTCTCATGATCGAGGCACGCGGCCTGGTCAAGCGCTATGGCTCCACCACCGCCGTGGACAACCTCAGCTTTGACGTCCGGCCCGGCACGGTAACTGGCTTCCTTGGCCCCAACGGCGCCGGGAAGTCCACCACGATGCGGATGATCCTCGGCCTGGACCGGCCCGACGCCGGGACGGCCAAGATCAATGGCAAGAGCTACCATGAGCTGCGCTGGCCGCTGCGGCAGGTGGGCTCGCTGCTTGAGGCCAAGGCCTTCCACCCGGGCCGCACGGCACGCGCTCACCTGACCGCGCTGGCCGCAAGCAACGACATCCCGCGCAGGCGTGTCAACGACGTGCTGGAGATCACCGGCATGGGTAAGGCGGCGGACCGGCGCGCGGGGAAGTTCTCCCTGGGCATGGCCCAGCGGCTTGGCATCGCCGCGGCGCTGCTCGGCGACCCGGCGGTGCTGCTGCTCGACGAGCCGGTCAACGGGCTGGACCCGGAGGGCATCCGATGGATCCGCGGCCTGCTGAAGAACCTGGCCGCGCACGGCCGGACCGTGCTCATCTCCAGCCACCTGATCAGCGAGGTCGCGCAGACCGCAGACCAGCTCATCGTGATCGGCCAGGGCCGGCTGCTGGCCCAGACCACGGTGGCCGAACTTTCTGCCCGTAGCAGCTCGCTGGAAGAGGCGTTCTTCCAGCTCACCGACGGCAGCACCGAGTACTCCGCCAGCTACCAGCCCACTTATCCGCTCAGGAGCATCTCATGACCACCGCCACGCTCACCCGCGTCCCCAGCCGGACCGAGGGACACTATGGCTTCCGTTCCGTGGCCAAGATGGAATGGCTGAAGCTGCGCAGCGTCCGGTCCACCTGGTGGACCATGCTTGTCTTCGCGGGCGGGATGATCGGCCTGGCCATCGCGGTCATGGCCCACCAGCAGCACGACGGTCCCTCCTTCGACCCCACCAACAACAGCTTCGCCGGGCTGGTCATCGGCCAGCTCGCCATCGGCGTCCTGGGCGTGCTCGCGATCACGAGCGAGTTCTCCTCCGGAATGATCCGCGCCACGTTCGCCGCCGCGCCCCGCCGCCCTCTGGTGCTTGCTGCCAAGGCCGCCGTCATCGCCGCGGTCAGCCTGGCGGCCGGGGAGATCCTGGCCTTCGCCGCGTTCGCCGTCGGCGAGGCGGTGCTGAAAGCCGGGGACCAGCATGCCACGCTCGGCCAGCCTGGCGTGCTGCGCGCGGTGCTGATGGCAGGCGCCTACCCGGCCCTGATCGGGCTGATCGGCCTCGGCCTTGGTGCCCTGATCCGGCACACCGCCGGCGCGATCTCCGCCGTGGTCGGCGTGCTGTTCGCGCTGCCGCTTATCCTGGTGCCGCTGGGCACGTCGATCCAGAACGCGGTCGGCCAGTACATGCCGATGATGATCGCGGAGAACTCGCTGACCGCGGTCAAGCCGGTGGCGCACAGCCTGTCGGCCGGCCTCGGCTTCGCGCTCCTTTGCCTGTACGCGGGGGCCGCGCTGGCCGCCGGGACCTGGGCGCTGGCCCGGCGCGACGCATAACGGGAACAATAGGCTCATGGCCGAGGAGATCCGGCGGGTGGCGGGCACGATTCTGCGTGCCACGCTCACCCGCCGGACCGTTCGCGAGCTGCTCTACTGCTTCTTCGGCGGGCTGGCGGGGAGCGTCGGGTTCGTGATCACCGTCGTGATGCTGATCTCAGGGCTCACGATTTCTGTATCTGTCCTCGGCACCGTGATCGGCCTGCTGCTGCTTACCCTGGCGCTGCGCGTCATCCGCGGGCTTGGCGGGCTGCACCGCCGGCTGGCCCGGTGGCTGCTGCGCTACCAGGTCGAGGCCCCGCCGAAGTTCCAGAAGGGCAAAGGCGTCCTGGGCCGGGTCGACAGGCGGCTGCGGGACCGGACGGCCTGGCGCGCGGTCTCCTACGGCCTGGTCAAGCTGCCCGTCGCCTTCGTGCAGCTGTACACGCTCACGGCCGCGGTCATCGGCCTGATCGACGTCACCTATCCGGTCGACTGGCTGCTGTTCCGGCACCACGCCGGGGGATCGTTGCAGCCGCTGGTGGCGATCAACCCCGTTCCGTTCGGCGGAAATATCCAAGTCTCCAGCTGGCTCGGCACCTTCCCCGCGGCCCTTTACGCCGCCGCATGCGTGGTCGCCGCGACGTGGCTGGCCCGCGCCATCAACGCGGGGGACCGGCGGATGATCCGCGGGCTGCTCGGCCCGAGCCGGGTCAGCGAGCTCGAGCGGACCAGGACGCTGGCAGTGGAGGACTCGGCCGCGGCGCTGCGCCGGGTCGAGCGGGACCTGCACGACGGCGCGCAGATGCGGCTGGCCGCGCTGGCCATGAACCTCGGCATGGCCAGGGAGAAACTGGACGACGCCGACTCTGCCACGGTCCGCGAGCTGATCGACGCGGCGCAGCGCAATGCCACCGACGCCCTGGCCGACCTGCGCGACCTGGCCCGCGGCATCCACCCGCCCGCGCTCGACAACGGCCTGCCCAGCGCGCTGGCCACGCTGGCTGCCAGCAGCGCGATTCCCGCGACGGTCACCGCCGACATCCCGGCCCGGCCCGCGCCTGCCATCGAGACGATCGCCTACTTCTGCGCGGCCGAGCTGATTGCAAATGCGACCAAGCACAGCTACGCGAACCAGATCAAAATCAATATTTTTACCGAACGGTCCAGGGTGCTCCGCCTCGAGGTCCTTGATGACGGCATCGGCGGGGCGGACGCCGCCCAGGGCAGCGGCCTGGCGGGCTTGGTGCAGCGCGTGTCCACGGTGGACGGGCGGCTTGACGTGTCCAGCCCGCCCGGCGGCCCCACGATGGTGACTGTCATACTCCCGCTCAAGGCTTGAGCGAGCGGGAGATTTTGAGCGAGCGGGAGATAGAGCCTAAGGGGACGTTGATGCGTGTGGTGATCGCGGAGGATGCCGCGCTGCTGCGGGAGGGACTAACGCGGCTGCTTGAGGACCGCGGCCATTCGGTGGTCGCGGCGGTCAACGACGGCGAAGGGCTGCTGGCGGCGGTGGCCGAGCACAAGCCCGACGTCACGGTGGTGGACATCCGGATGCCGCCGACCCACACCGACGAGGGGCTGCGGGCCGCGCTTGAGCTGCGGCGGGCCTTTCCTGGCGTCGGGGTACTGATGTTCTCCCAGTACATCGAGACGTCCTACAGCGCGCAACTGCTCGAGGGCGGCGCGGCCGGCGTCGGTTACCTGCTCAAGGACCGGGTGGCCAACGTGGCCGAGTTCGCCGCGGCCCTTGAACGGGTGGCGGCCGGCGGGACCGCGCTGGATCCCGAGGTCGTCAGCCAGCTGTTCCGGGCCAGCAGGCAGCGCGGCGGGCTGTCCACGCTGACCCCGCGGGAGCGCCAGGTGCTCGCCATGATGGCCGAAGGCCGGTCCAACGCCGGCATCGCGGCCGGGCTCGTCGTCTCGGGCGGCGCGGTCGAGAAGCACGTGGCCGGCATCTTCACCAAGCTCGGCCTGCCGCCGGACGACAACGACAACCGGCGTGTCCTGGCCGTGCTGCGCTACCTCGGCGCCCCCGCGTTACGGTGGCCTAGCAGCGTCCTTCGTAGGCGCCGGTGAGGTACGTGGTCCAGGCATCCCAGTCGGTCCCATCGTCGGAGATCTGGACGGCGTCCTTGGCGTTGTCGATGGGGTCGTAGGTGGCGTCGGCCCACGCGTGCGGGTTGATCTGCCAGTAGCCTTCCTCGCCGACAGGGCCGGTGGCATACTGCTCGCCGCTGGATTCGGCCATGGCGATCGAGGCGGCCATGACTGCCTCGGCGGGCGAGCCGCCCGCCTCTTCCCACAGGTCCTCGAGTCCGGCGCAGTCCAGCGTCCCGTTCAGGTTCGAGGAGGTGGCTAGCGTCGTGGCGGCGCCGCTGCTCGTCGTGCCGGCGGACGGGTGGTCGGGGAGGGCCAGCACCTGGCCGACGTAGATCTCGCCAGGGTTTCGTATCACGGACTTGTTCGCGTCATAGATCTGCTGCCAGTCCGCTGCGTTGCCGTAGAACCTCTGTGCGATCGAGGACAGCGTGTCGCCCGGCTGGACGGTGTAGCTGACGCTGGCCGACTGATCGCGAGTGATTAGGGCGTCGGTACGTATCTGCCTGACGACCGGGGCAGCGCCGGCGGAGACGTTGACCGCGGCTTGTGCCTGCCAGCCGGCGGCGAGCACGCCCGCGATCGCCGCCGCCGGGGCCGCCTTTCCCGCCTGCTGTGCCGTCTTTTGCAGCTGCGATGGCGCTGCGTGCCTGCCTGTCCGCTTCATTTTGCGCGGGCGGCGGTGCTTGTGCGATGAATTCACGGCACTCCCTCAATCCTTCCGTGCCGGTGCATAATCGTGATCGTCAGCATTAATAAATGAATGCACCATCAGATCCCTGAAAGCGTCATCCCTGAAAACAGCTGCGATCACTGGCCTTTCAACCTGGAGACGGCCTGTTTCACGGAGACGGTTCAAACCCGGGGCGGCTCGTAATAAGTCGGAAATATTCGACTGAATCCGTCTGGCTTTCTCGCCGGCCTGGCAGGCTCGGTCAACCAGGAAGCCGTGTGCTGCGCAGGCAGCGGCAGATCAGCGGCAGGTCGGTCTGGTCCCACGGCTGGCGGTCCAGGAAGGCGCGCACCCGCCGGGAGAAAATCTCTCGCCGCTCGGGATCGAGCGTGATTACCTGGCTGTAGGTGCCGAGCAAACCGAACAGCTCGTCCTTGGTCATCGGCAGCGAGTACTCCACCGAATGCTCTTCGACGGCGGACATGGGAGTGCCGGCCGGGAACATGACCTCGCGGCGGCGGCCTGGCCGGGCGCCGTCCGATCGGCTGCCGTCTGGTCGGCCGCCGGCCTCGCGCAGCTGGTTGAACTCCGCGACCCAGGCCACCCGCATGTCCCGTTGAATGTACATCACGCCAAGGACCCCGCCCACGCGCAGCACCCGGGTGATCTCAGGCACGGCTTGCCCGGGATCCAGCCAGTGCCAGGCGGCCGAGATCACCACCGCGTCCACCGACGCGTCCGGCAGCGGGATGTCCTCACCGCGGCCGGCCAGGACCTCCGCCTCCGGGCATCTGGCCGACAAGACCGCGCGCATCCGCTCGTCCGGCTCGACCGCGATGACTCGCCGCGCCCGGCCGACAAGCTCCCTGGTCACGGCGCCGGTCCCGGCCGCGAGGTCAAGCACCGCCTGCCCGCCGGGAGGGATCAGCCAGTCCAGCGCCTGCGGCGGCGGGCCGGGACGGTAACGGTCGTAATCGGTAGCCACCGACCCGAAGGACAGCCTGCGCGTTTCGCGATCGGTCACGCGACCACGCTATCCGTTCAGCTGTGGCCGAGCACCGGGTGGGGTAGGTACTGCTCCCCGAGGCGGCGTATCTCGTCCTCGTCCAGCGTGAGCTGAACGGCGGCCAGCGCGTCGGCGATGTGTCCCAGCCTGGTCGCGCCGACGATCGGCGCGGTCACGCCGGGGCGGCTCAGCAGCCAGGCCAGCGCGACCTGGGCCGGCGGCGCGCCGCGGCCCGCGGCGACCTCGGCCAGCCGGTCCACCACGTCGAAGTCCCCGGAGGAGTTGTACCGCTGGTCGGAAAGCGGATCGTCTCCCGCCCTGGTTGTGCGCCGCTCGCCCTGCCTGCCACGGTTGCCGGCCAGCACGCCGCGGGCCAGCGGGCTGTAGGGCAGCACGGCGACGCCCTGGTCGGCGCACAACGGGATCATCTCCCGCTCCTCTTCCCTGTAGATGAGGTTGTAGTGGTTCTGCATCGAGGCGAACCTGGTCCAGCCGTGGCGTTCGGCCAGGTGCTGGGCCTTGGCGAACTGCCAGGCGTACATGCTGCTTGCGCCTATGTAACGGGCCTTGCCCGCCCGGACCACGTCATGCAGCGCCTCCATCGTCTCCTCGATCGGCGTCTGGTAGTCCCACCGGTGGATCTGGTAAAGGTCCACGTAGTCGGTGCCGAGGCGGTCCAGCGACGCGTCGATCGCGGCGAGCACGTGCTTGCGGGACAGGCCACCGTCGTTCGGGCCGGCCCCCATCGGGAAGTAGACCTTGGTGGCCAGCACGTAATCCTCGCGGCGGCCGAATAGCCTGCCCAGCAGGCGGCCCGTGACCTGCTCGCTCACGCCGTCGGAGTAGGTGTCGGCGGTGTCGAAGAACGTGATGCCGCCGTCGGCCGCCGCCTTGACGATCGGCTCGGCCGCCGCCTCGTCAAGGTGCCATGCGCGTTCGGCCTGGCTGCCGTAGCTCATCATGCCCAGGCAGATCCGGGAGACCTTCAGCCCGGCCGAGCCCAGCCGTACGTATTCCACGCTTGTCCTTCCTCTCCTGCTGGTGGATGGCGACCCCGAGTACTACCAGAATGATGCCCGAGGCATCTGTGACGGTTGGCACCTGGCGCAGCACGATCGCGCCGATGACGGTGGCAAATACCGGAAGCAGCGCCAGCATCAGCGAGAACGTGGCCCGGGGCAGACGGGCCATGGCCAGCTGGTCGGTCACGTACGGGATCACCGACGAGCACAGCCCTACCCCCACCCCGGCCAGTACCAGGACCGGGTGCCGGAACGCGGGGAGCGCGGCGCCCAGTCCCCACGGGGTGGCAGCGACCGCCGCGATCGCCATGGCCGCCGCGAGCCGGTCGATGCCCGTCGGACGGCTATCGGGGCCGGGTCCGGAGTTCGCCAGCCGGTGGCCCAAGATGATGTACAGCATGAACAGCGCGCAGTTGGCGAAGGCGAACGCGAAGCCGAGCGGCTGGCCGGCTATGCGGATGCTGGTGATCGTGACCACGCCGGCCGTGGTGAGGGCGAGCGCCCCGCCGTTCCGCCAGGTCCGCGTGCCCGCGGCGGCCAGCACCACGGTGCCGAGAAACTCGATGGCGCCCACCGTGGACAGCGGCAGCCGGTCAACCGCGAGGTAGAACGCCGAGTTCATCACCGCGAGCACGATGCCAAGCGCCACCATCGTCCAGCGCTCGGCGGCGTCGAGCAGGCCGATCAGCCGCCAGGGCCTGCGCCAGAGCGTGAACACGACCGCCGCGCTGGCGATCCGCAGCCACGCCACCCCGAGCACCTCGACCCGGGCGAACAGCAGCACCGCCAGCGACGGTCCCAGATAATGGAACACCGCGCTGACCAGGAAGTACGCCTGCGGCGGAAGCCCTCCGGCGCCTCGCGCGGGTTGCCGTTCGTCGGACACTGGCGCAGCATATGAAGCTGACACCGCAGCATGGAAGAGTAAAGAATCGGACTACCAATGGAAATGCCATCAAAACAAAGGGATTTCATCCGCCAGGCCTTTGAAATACCCGAAGCGCTGCTCGACGCCGTGGACCGGCGGATCGTTTCGGAGCTTCAGACAGCGCCGCGGCTGCGGATCGCGGAACTCGCCCGCCGGATCGGACTGTCAAGCCCGGCGGCCGCCGATCGCCTGCGGCGGCTGGAAGAGACCGGCATCTTGTCCTACCGGACGGAGGTCAGTCCCCGCGCCCTCGGCTACACGATCTGCGCCATCATCCGGATCAGCCCGGTCGGCGGGGGACTGCGGCTGATTCCCGGCATCGCCCGCGAGGTGCCGAACGTCACCGAGTGCTACCGGATCACGGGGGAGGACTGCTATTTCATGAAGGTGTGGCTGCACTCCATCGACGACCTCGAACCCGTGCTTGACCTGTTCACCCCGCATGGCCGCACCACCACATCGATCGTGCACTCCGCGCCTGTCCCGCCGCGCCCGCTGCCTGTGCCCGTTGACTCTCCCGTTACGGGAGAGCCGAAGATCGCGGCGATGAGATCTCGACGGAAAGGGTGACCCCGTCCCATGAACACGCTGGTCTCGATCGGCGATTTCTCCCGCATGACGCATCTGTCCATTAAGGCGCTGCGGTTCTACCACGATCAGGGGCTGCTCGAGCCGGCCTGGATCGACCCTGATTCCGGTTACCGCTATTACGAGCCCGGCCAGGTCCCCGTGGCCCAGGTCATCCGCCGGTTCCGCGATCTGGACATGCCGCTGGACCAGGTGAAGGCGGTGCTGCAGGCACCCGACGTGGAGACCAGGACCAGGGAGATCATCGCGCACCTGACGGCCATGGAAAGCAAGCTGGCCGAGTTGCAGATGAGCGTGGCCAGCCTGCGGACGCTGCTCGAGGGACCATCGGCCCGCCCGGCCGTGGAGTTCCGGTCGATCCCGGCTGCCCCGGCCCTGGCCGTACGGGACACGGTCACCGCGGAGCAGGCATTCAGCTGGGGGGCAGGTGCCTTCAACGAGATCTACGACCAGATCAACCGGGCTGGAGTGGCCGCGACAGGCCCGGGCGGTGCGCTGTTCCCGGCCGGGTTCTTCGAACTGGAGGAGGCCGAGCTGACTGCGTTCGTGCCCGTCGATGCCTCTCCCCGGGCCGAAGGGCGGGTCCGGCCGCTGACGATCCCCGGGGTGGAGGCCGCGGTGATGATCCACGCCGGGCCGCTCGGTGACGCCGACCAGACCTACGGGGCGCTTGGCACCATGGTGGCCGAGCGGGCCATCGGGGTGGACGGGCCGATCCGCGAGTACTACCTGGCGCCGCTCGACGAGCCCGACCCGTCCCGGCAGCGGACCGAGATCTGCTGGCCGGTCTTCCAGACCACTTGACTCTCCTGTTACGGGAGCCAGCAGGCTCGGGGCCATGACCGCAACGCGCACGTTTCCGAGCTCCGTCCGGACTCCCGCCACCGGGTACTGGTCGGCCCTGACCGTCCTGATGATCGGGACGTTCATGTTCGTGCTCGACTTCTTCATCGTCAACGTGGCCCTGCCGTCGATCCAGCACGGCCTGCGGGCCGGGGAAGGCTCCATCGAATGGGTGGTGGCGGGCTACGCAATCTCCACTGCCGTGCTGCTGGTGACCGGCGGCCGTCTCGGCGACCGGTTCGGCCGCCGGCGGATGTTCGCCCTGGGGATGGCGGTCTTCGTGGTCACCTCGGCCGCGTGTGCCCTGGCGCCCGATCCGGCCTTCCTGGTCGCGGCCCGGGTGACCCAGGGCGTCGGCGCGGCGCTGATGGCGCCGAACATCCTGTCCATCCTCGGCGTGGTCTACACGGGCCAGGCCCGGGTGCGGGCGATCAGCGTCTACGGGATGGTGATGGGGCTGGCCGCCACCTCGGGCCAGCTCATCGGCGGAATCCTCATCCGCACCGACGTGGCCGGCCTGGGCTGGCGGGTCATTTTCTGGATCAACGTGCCGCTCGGCGTCGCCGCGCTGCTGGCCGCGCCGCGCATGATCCCGGAATCCCGGGATGAGCGGGGATCCAGGGTGGACCTGACCGGGGTGGCCCTCATCACCGCCTGCCTGGTCGCGGTGGTCCTTCCGCTGGTCGACGGCCGGCAGGCGGGCTGGCCGGCCTGGTCCTGGGCCGCGCTCGCCGCCTCCGTCCCGCTCGCGGTCGGGTTCGTTACCCACCAGCGGCGCAAGGCAGACCGCGGCGGGGCGCCGCTGCTCAACCCGCGGGTCTTCGCTTCCTGGCCGCTGCGGGCCGGGCTGCTCACCCAGACCGCGTTCTGGTGCCAGCAGGCCGCCGGGTACCTGGTGCTCGGGCTGTACCTGCAGCAGGGACGCGGTCTGTCACCGCTGTCCGCGGGCGGGGTATTCACGTTCCTCGCCGCCGGCTACCTGGTGACGTCGTTCCGGGCGCCGGCTTTGACCATGCGGTTCGGCCGCCAGGTGATCGCCGCCGGTGCCCTGACCGCGGCGCTCGGCGACGCCGCCCTGTACCTGGCCACGACGCACGCCGGGGGCGGCGGATCGGTCGCCTGGCTGTTCCCCGGGCTGCTGCTGCTCGGCGCCGGGCAGGGGCTGTGCATCACGCCCCTGACCACGACGGTGCTCAGCCACGCCGACCCGGCGACGGCCGGATCGGTGTCAGGGGCGCTGTCCACGGCGCAGCAGGTAGGCAACTCCGTCGGCGTCGCCGTCACCGGCGTGCTTTTCTTCGGTGCCCTCAGCCACGGATACGGCCTGGCCTTCGAGCGCAGCGTGCTCGAGATGGGCGCCCTGCTGCTGGCCGTGGCCGCCTTGACCCGGCTGATGCCGAGGCGTCCGCGGACCGCCTAGCCGAGCTAACCCCGCCGGATCTTCCTCGACCCCGGGGCTAGGACCCTCTCGCGATGCGGGCTGAACCAGCCCACCCGCCTGTCCGTGTATCAAGTGGGGACCCACCGGGAGGCCGTCGCCTGCCCGGCACGGATGGCAGCTGGACGGAACGTTTCCGGCTGGACGTGGAAGGCGGTGGCCTTCCGAGAGGGGAGTACGGTGAAGCCGCTGAGCCTTGCCAGAATACTGACCGCCATGATCGGCCTGGGCCTCGCGGTCACGGCCTGTTCGTCATCCACCTCCACTTCCGCTGGTTCGACCAGCCCGACCGCGACGGCCACCGTGTCTCCGCAGCCGGCCGCGTCGTTCCTGGGCCAGCTGCACGACATGACCCAAATCGCCTCGACGGTTCCGGGGAACGGCGACGTGAACCCGTATGGGGTCGCGGTCGTTCCGGCCTCCGGGGGTCGGCTGAAGGCGGGCGACATCCTGGTCAGCAACTTCAACGACAAGGCCAACGTGCAGGGGACAGGGACCACCATCGTCGAGGTCTCCCCGGCCGGTAAGACCAGCGTGTTCGCGAACATCTCCGCGCTGCCGGCCGGCCAGGCCTGCCCGGGAGGCATCGGGCTGACCACGGCGCTTGGCATCCTGCCCGGCGGCTGGGTGGTGGTGGGCAGCCTGCCGACCACGAACGGTGGCGTGCTGCCCGGCCTGGATCCGGCCGGCTGCCTCATCGTGCTGAACGACCGGGGGGCCGTGGCCGAGACCATCACGAACGCCGACATCGTCGGCCCCTGGGACCTCACCGTGAAGTCGACCGCGACGTCGGCCGAGCTGTTCGTGTCCAACGCGCTTGGCGGCAACGTCACCACGCACGACGGCGTGCCGGTCACAGGGAACTGCACCGTGGCGCGGCTCGACCTGGCGCTGAGCCCCGCGTCCCCGCCGAAGCTCACAAGCAGCACCGTGATCGGGACCGGCTTCCCTTGGCGCGCGAACAAAGCCGCGCTCATCCTCGCGCCGACCGGCCTGGCCCTGGGCGGCAGCGGGACGCTGTACGTGGACGACACGCTGACCAATTCAGTCTCGGCCATCCCGCACGCGCTCACCAGGACCAGCGCCGTGACCGCCATCAGCGGCACACTGGCTACGGGCGGCGCGCTGAACGCCCCGCTTGGCATGACGATGGCGCCCAACGGTGACCTGATCGTCGTCAACGGCGACAACGGCAACGCGGTCGAGGTCAGCCCGGCCGGAAGGCAGGTCGCCACCAGGACGCTGATCCGTAACGGCGCCGGCGACCTGTTCGGCATCATCACCGCGCAAAGCGGCGACGGCCTGATCATCGCGAACGACGGGACCAACGCGCTGGACCAGGTAAGTATGTGAGCGCATCCCGTCCGTGGCGGCAATGGCGCCGCATCTCCGCGTCGCGGATGCCGCTCGAGGCGGCCACGTCGGTGAAGCGAGTGGCGTCCGCACCGCGCTCCGCGATCACCCGGCACGCCGCCTCGAGGACCGCGGTCGGATACCCTGGCCAGGATGCCTGCGCAGTCGAGTGAATCGCTGGAGAGAGATGCCCAAGAGGGTTCGTCCGTACGGCTCTGCCGTTGACGCGGAGGCCGCCGCACTGGCCCGGGGCAGGTCGAGAAGCGGAGGCGAGCTTGAAGGCCGGATGGCGAGCACGATGACGGCACGCGACGTCGCCAGTCAGGCCGCCGAGGCCGTCCGCGAGCTGAACGACCTGACCTCAGACGGCGCGGACCTGGCCGGCCTGGATGACCTCCGCGAGGTCATAGGAAGCCTGGGACGGATGAGCCAAGACCTGCCGCGCCTGTGCGAGCAGCTGGCCAGGACGCTGGTCGTGCAGCGCGAGGAGCGGCAGGTGAGGCCCGGGCCCGGGCAGGATCCCGACTTCTGGGTCACCGAGGCGGTCGAGGCCCTCGCGGCGGCCGGGCAGGCCGCGGATATGCTGGCCGCCGCCCTGGCCCAGGCCGGGCGGATCTCAGCGGAGCTGCGGGCGTCTTTAGCCGCGGCTCACTCGAATGAGGGCTTGCGGTCCCTGCTCCGCTTGAGCTCGAAGAAGCCGTCCGCCTCGGCCACCAACGCCAGCCCATCCCACAGCCGGCCGGCCGCCTCGCCGCGTGGCGCGGGCGTGATGACCGGGCCGAACAGTGCCCTGCCGCGGACGCGCACGACCGGCGTGCCCACGTCCAGGCCGACCTCGTCGAACGCCTGGTGGTGCGACTTCTTGATCGCCTCGTCGAACTCGGTGCTCTCGGCCGCGTCGGCAAGCGACGCCGGCAGTCCCACCTCGGCCAGGGCCTCGGGGATCAGGTCGGGATCGTCACGCCGGCCCTGGTTGTGGAGCCGTGTGCCGATCGCGGTGTACAGCGGCCCGAGGATACCGGGGCCGCTGTGCTGGGCCGCCGCGGCGCAGACGCGCACCGGTCCCCAGGCCCGGTTCATCCGCTCCAGGTACTCCTCGGACAGCCCCTTGCCCTCGTGCTGGTCCAGGTTGAGGTAGGCCAGGGACATGATCCGCCACTCGGTCCGCACCGGGCGGACCTTCTCCACCTCAAGGATCCAGCGGGAGGTGATCCAGGCCCAGGGGCACAGCGGATCGAACCAGAATTGGACGTCTTCCTGCGGCTGCGTCTGTGTCGTCACGACCGCGCCAACAGCCGTCTCTGGCGGCCTATTCCCGCGGGAGCACCTCGGTCCCGCGCCCTGCCAGCCACGCGTGCGGTGTGACCCGCGCCATATTCTATTAAATAGATCAGTCGCCACCTGAGCACGAGGAGCGGGACGCTCACCACCGGCTGACGGTCAGGCGGGAGACGCCAGCGATCGCGTCGATGTCGAACCTGGATCTCGCCGTGGCCCAGCCCGGCGTCGCCAGGACGGTGCCGCCCGCTATCCCGGTCAGGCTCTGACCGTCGAGGCTCAGGAACGAAGCGCCCCCGCGCACCGTAACCTGAGCCGGCACGCCGCCGGGCAAGCTGACCAGGAACTGGCTGGCCCCGCCGGCGAAAAGGAAGGGGACGGTCCCGGCCGGCCGGGGCAGGCTGACGTTCAGGATGTCGCTGCCCGCGGTCACGGCGATCGCGCCCACCTTGCCGCCGCGCAGGTTGAGGTCGGTCCGCTGGGTACCGGCGGCGAGGACAATTGTCCAGGTGACCGACGAGTTGAGCACCACGCGCACGGCGTACCCGGTGTTCGGGCCGCGGTGCGGCGCAGGCTTGTCACCGGTCAGCGACAGCACCACGGGCGACGAGCCAGAAAGCACCGGCCGGACCGGGGCGTCCGCGGGCGTCGATGCGCGCAGGAGAGTGCCGTCCAGCCTGGCCACGGTGATGTCGAGGACGGGCGTCCCCGAGGTCACATCGAGCGCGGCCCTGGTCCGTCCGGCCGTGGCTACCGACGCGATGTGCGGGGAGGAGGAAGGCGTGCTGACCGCCACGGCCGTTCCGCCCGCCCCGGCAGCCAGCCCCACGGCCGCCGCCACGACGACGCGTCCGCGGGTGTACAAACCGGGCACGTACCCAGGCTAGCGTGCCGGGCGCGGAACGGCGTGGGTTGCGCTCGCGGGCGATAGGAAACCGTCAGATGTTGCCGCGGCACATGTCGATCAGCCGGTCCAGGACGGCCCCGGAGCTCACCCGCAGCCCATCGTGCTCGTACTCGCTGGTGACCCAGGGACGCAGGCCGCGGATCGCGCCTGCCGTCCGCATCGAGAACTCCCGGTCCACGTACATGTCGTTGTAGTAGACGGCGGCGGCCACGGGTACCTCGTTGGCCGCCAGGCGGGACGGGTCGTACAGCGGCGGCCAGTCGTCTCGTTCGGCCAGCAGGTCGGCGGCCTCGCGCAGCGGCCGCAGCACCGGGTCGGCGTCGATCATCGAGGGATAGATCATCTCCCCGGTGAACAGCAGCGCAGCGGCGCCGTCGAGGGCTGCGGCCGCGTCGAACCCGGCGAACTCGGCCCGGATCCGCTGCGCCGACCACTGGGTCGCGAACCCTTGGGCATAGCACGCCTCGTGCAGTAGCGCGTACAGAGGAGCGGCGGCGAAGCTGAGCTTCGCTGCCGCCGCATACCGGAAAGCGTCGGAAAGCTCGTCGCACGCGAACGGGTCTTCCAGCAGGTAGTGCAGCTCGTGGCTGCCGGTGCTCATGCCGAGCCCGTGGCCAAGCGACTGGAATGCCTGTACCGAAAGGGGCGCGCCGTCAGGCAGCCTGACGTCGCGGTCGGCCAGGTACTGGGCGACCAGGGCCGCCTGGGCCGCGTCGCCCGGGTACTGCTTGTAGTGCGCGGCGTTCTTGTCGGCCACCGTCTGATACGTGCGCCGGTAGACATCGTCGGCGGTCACGGACAGGCCAGGCAGGCCGCCTGCGATGAACGCCTCGCGGAGGCCGTGCGGGGCGAAGGACAGGTAGGTGACCGTGCAGAACCCCCCGAAGCTCTGCCCGAGCACGCTCCACGGCGCGTCGCCGGTCAGATCGCGCCTGATCAGCTCGGCGTCGAGCACGATGCTGTCGGCGCGGAAGTGCGTCAGGTAGTCGGCCTGCGCTTTGGCCGAGCCGAGGCGCGCCAGCGTCTGCCTGGTGGCGGGGGTGGACCGGCCGGTGCCGCGCTGGTCGAGCAGCAGCACCCGGTAGTCGTTCAGCGCCCGGTCCAGCCAGGACTCCCGGCCCACCGGCCGCTGCGCACCGAATCCGGGGCCGCCCTGCAGGAACAGCAGCCACGGCAGGTCGGCGTCGGCCTTGTCGGTGGCGACGATCTCGCGGGCGAACACCTCGATCTGCTCCCCGTCCGGCTGGGCGTGGTCCAGCGGGACGGCGAAGACGTGGTCGGTTAGCACGGCACCTGGCTGACGGTAGCTCATCACGTGTCTGACGCTACCCGTAGGCCGCCGGGTATGGTCAGCGCCATGGGACACGCGATCAGGACGGTCAGTGTGGCCGAGCGCCGCGGGCGGCTGGCGGTCCGGCATCACCTGGCGCCGGGGGAGCGGGCCGCGACGGCCGCGGACGCGGTGGCCGGCCTCGTCGGCTTGCACGGTACCGACCCGGCATCGGTTTACCTGGCCACGTGGGCCCGCACCCGTGATGTCGACAAAGCGGCCATCGAGCACGCGCTTTACGAGCAGCGCTCGCTGGTGCGGATGCTCGGCATGCGCCGCACGGTGTTCGTCGTGCCGGCCGGGCTGGCGCCGATGATCCAGGCCGCATGCACGGACCAGATCGCGGAGGGGATGCAGCGCCGTCTCGTCCGGCAGCTACGGGAAAACGGCATCGCCGACGACGCGGAGAGCTGGCTCAAGGACGTGGGCGAAGCCACCATGCGGGCGCTGGCCGCGCGCGGCACCGCGACCGGCGCCGAACTCGCCAAAGATGAGCCGCGGCTGCGCGAACAGCTCGTGTATCCCGCCGATAAGAGCTACGGCGGGCCGGTGAACGTGACCAACCGGGTGCTCACCCTGCTGTCGGCCCAGGGGCACATCGTGCGCGGCCGCCCGCGCGGCGGCTGGACCTCGGGCCAGTTCACCTGGGCCGGCGCCGGTGAGCTGGCCCGGCCCCCGGCCGCGGCGGCGCGGGCCGAGCTCGCCCGCCGGTGGCTGACCGCGTTCGGTCCCGCCCTGCCCGCCGACCTGCAGTGGTGGACCGGATGGACGGCCGGGCAGGTCAAGCAGGCGCTGAGCCAGCTGGATCTGATCAAGGTCGACCTGCACGGCGCGCCGGGGGTCATGCTTGCCGCCGACGAGCCCGGCCTGGCCCAGCCTGACACCGGACCGTGGGCGGCGCTGCTCCCCGCCCTGGACCCCACCGCCATGGGCTGGCGCGAGCGGGCCTGGTACGTCGGCGACCATGCGGCGGCGCTGTTCGACCGGTCGGGCAACATCGGCCCGACGATCTGGTGGGACGGCAGGATCGTGGGCGGGTGGGCGCAGCGCACCGACGGCGAGATCGCGGTCCGGCTGCTCGAGGACGCCGGTGCCGAAGCCGCCGCCGCGATAGCGGCCGAGGCCGAACGTCTCCGCGTCTGGCTCGGGTCCGGCGTGCGGATCACGCCCCGTTTCCGGACTCCGCTGGAACGCGAACTCGCCGGTTCCGGCGGCTAAAATATGGCATAAAACGCGTAGCGGGGGAATCCTCACGACATGGTTATCTTCATTATCTGGATCTGCATCGTCGGCCTGATCGTCGGTGCCATCGCCCGCCTGCTTCTCCCGGGCCGGGACAGCATCGGCGTCCTCGGTACCATCGTGCTCGGCATCGTCGGCTCGTTCGTCGGCGGCTTCCTCGAGAACCTGGTCAAGTACCACACGCTGAGCGTGCACAGCTTCCATCCCGTTGGTCTCATCGGGTCGGTCATCGGTGCGTTCGTGTTGCTGCTCCTGCTCCGGCTCACACACTTGGAGCCTGGCCGCCGCCGCTACCGCCGCTACTGACCGTCCCACGGGTCCCGCTCTACGGCGCTGCCCGCGCACCGGTAGGTTAAGCCGGTGCGACTAGGCGTAAACGTGCCGAACTTCGGGCCGGGCACCGATCCGGACGTGCTGCGGCGCTGGGCTCTGATGGCCGAGGGTCTCGGCTTCGACCTGCTGATGGTCTCCGACCACATCGCGGTGACGCCCGACGTCGCCGAGCAGTACCCGGCGCCGTTCTACGAGCCCTTCACCACGCTGGCCTGGCTGGCGGGCCTGACTCGGCAGATCAGGCTCGGCACGACGGTGCTGATCCTGCCCTACCGGCACCCGCTGCTGACGGCCAGGATGGCCGCCAACCTCAACGATCTGTCCGGCGGCCGGCTGGTCCTCGGCGTTGGCGTCGGCTGGGCCAGGCAGGAGTTCGACGCGCTCGGAGTTCCATTCCGCGACCGGGGCCGGCTGACCGACCTGCACCTGCTCGCGATCCGCGCGGCGTGGGCCGACGGCGAGGACTACCGCGCAGGGCAGATCCCGGTGTGGGTCGGCGGCAACAGCGACGCGGCGCTGCGCCGCGCCGTCCGCCTGGGCGATGCGTGGCATCCGCTCCGGTTCAGCCCGGACTGGCTGACCGGCGCCCTTGACCGCCTCAAGGCCATCGCCGCGGACCTGCAGCGCCCGCAGCCTGCGCTGATGCCGCGGATCGCGCTGAAGCTCACCGCGACGCCGGTAACCGGCGACGACCGGCTGGCCGGCCACGGCACGATCGGGCAGATCACGGACGACCTTGACATGCTTCGCTCGCTGGGCGCCGATACCGTGGTGCTCGACCCCTTCAACGGCGACCCGGGTGAGACGCTGCATCCGGAGGCGGCGTGGCAGGCCCTCGCGACCATCGCCGAGCGCTGCTCCGAATAGAAGCAAAGACCTTTTTCCCGAACGGAGCGTGGTCCCAGTTACCGGTCAAGCGGACGCCGACCCGGCCGGTCCTTCCCCGGAGGACCTGCCCCACATGCGCCGGTGCGTGCAACTGGCGACCGAAGCCGTCGACGCGGGGGATTACCCGTTCGGCTCGGTCCTGGTCGCGGCCGACGGCCGGGTCCTGGCCGAGGAGCGCAACCGCGAGAACAGCACGGGCGACCCGACCCGGCATCCCGAATTCGAGCTGGCCCGGTGGGCGGCGACGAATATGACCGCGGGCGAGCGGGCGGCTGCCACCGTGTTCACCTCCGGGGAGCACTGCCCGATGTGCTCGGCCGCGCACGCCTGGGTCGGGCTCGGCCGCATTGTCTACGTGAGCTCATCCGAGCAACTGACGGCCTGGCTCACCGAGATCGGCGTGCCCGCGTCCCCGGTGCGCGCGCTGTCCATCAGCCAGGTCGCTCCGGGCATACCAGTTGAGGGCCCGGTTCCCGGCCTGGACGAGCAGGTCAAAGACCTGCACCGCCGCTTCCGCGGCGTCCGCGCCTGAGCGCCCTCCCCGGACACCGTCCTCGGGTCCGGCCTGAACACCAACCAGTGGAAGGCACCCCCTACCCAGAAGACTAGGTAAAGAGGGACAACCATTGGTTCCAGGACTTGCCATGGGGGCTGCCGCTGGGACCGGTGGGGCGATTGGGGCACCCGTGATCGGGCCGGGTCAGCGGGCAGGGTTCCCGGACCTCTCGGGCAGGGATCCGGGCAGGCCGAACCGCGGGTAGAGCTCGTCGAGGTGGAAGCGGGTGACGGCCGAGATCCGTGGCCCGGCCATCGTGAGGACGATCAGGCCGGCCGGGGCGGCGGCCGCTTGACCTGGCTCGCTGAGGTAGCTGGCCAGGGCGGGCTGGGCGTTGGCGCGGGTCGGCATCAGGTACAGGTGGCGCTGGCCGCGATAGCCGAAGCTGGCCTGGAGGAACAACCGGATGGCGCCGGTGCCGTGGTACTGGTGCGGCGCGGGGGGCATGGACAGCCACGCGCCGTCGGTGAGCAGGGCGATCACGCCGTCGATGTCGGCGGCGACGTACGCGTCGGCAAAACGCCGGGCCAGCGCGCGTTCGGCCGCCGACTCCGGCCGCGGGGCACGTCCGGGCCCCGCTTGATCCCGCCATCGGTCCAGCGCCGCGCGGGCGCGCTGCAGGGTGCCCTTTACCGCGGTCGGGCTGGTGTCCAGCATGCGAGCCACCTCGTCGACGTCGAAGCCAAGCACGTCGCGCAGCAGGAGCGTGGCGGTCTGGCGCGGCGGCATGCGCTGGAGTCCGGCGACAAATGCCAGTTCGACCGCCTCGATGGCCTGGTAGCGGGCGTCGGGGCCCGGGGCGGCGTCGGAGATGCCCTCGAGCAGGGTGTCGGGGTAGGGCTGAAGCCAGGTGATCTCGCCGCGGCGGGTGGGTTCAGGCGGCTGGAACGGGGGGACCGGCTCGGCCGGTACCCGGCGGCGGGCGGCGCGCAGCGCGTTGAGACACTGGTTGGTCGCGATGCGGTACAGCCAGGACCGCACCGATGAGCGCTCCTGGAATCCGGCGAGCCCACGCCAGGCCGCCAGCAGCGTCTCCTGCAGCATGTCCTCAGCTTCGGTCAGCGAGCCGAGCATCCGGTAGCAGTGCACCTGCAGCTCGCGCAGGTACGGGCCGGTGAGCTCGCGGAACGCCTGCTCGTCGCCGGCGCGGGCGCGCCGCAGCGTGGCCTGCTCCACCGCTCAAGCTTGCCATTTCCCTCAGCAGCGTTCCGTTCCCGGCCCCGGCGGTGTCTACATGGGCAACAGATTCCCGATCAGGAAGGCGGCACGATGAGCGAACCCGCCAGCCCCGCGCTGCGCACCGCGCTGGCCTACTACCAGGCCTGGACCAGCCACGACTTGGACCGCGCCATGAGCTACATCGCCGGAGGCATCGTCTGCGACGCCCCGGCCGGCCGTCTGGAAGGCGCGGACGCTTACCGGGCCTTCATGGGCCCGTTCGTGCAGATCCTCAAGCGGGCGGACCTGATCGCCGCCTTCGGCGACGACAAGACCGCGGTGATCGTGTACGACACCGAGACCGTGCCGGTGCCAAGCGCACCCGCCGCCGAGTGCGTCACGGTCACCGACGGCAAGATCAGCTACAGCCGGTTCATCTTCGACCGGGCCCCGTTCGACGCGGCCAGGAAGGCCGCAGGGTAGGCCCAGTATCAGGCCCCAGTATCAGGCCCCAATATCAGGCAGGGCGGACCGGGTCGCCGATCTGGACCCGGCCCGGCCGCAGCACCTGGGCGTAGACGCCGGCGCATGGCTCCGGGTCGGCCCCGTCCAGCGGCTCCACCCGGTTGTGGCGGGCGGGGACCCGCAGCGCGTCGGGGTCGCGGGGGAGCGGGCCGTGAGCCAGGGTCGGGACGGCGCACCGCGGCGTCCGGGCGATCACCCGCAGCACAAGTTCGTCGCCGACGCGCAGGTTCCGCTCCAGCCAGTCGTTCTCGGTGAAGCCGGGGGCGGCCGTGCCAACGACGATGTTGGGCCGGTACCGCTGCGGGTCGGACCGGCCGAGCGGGCTCAGCTCGGCGATGCGGTCCAGCGTCGAGGTGGTCAGCAGGTGCAGCGGCGCGAAGTCGACGAAGGTGCCGGGCGGCCCGCCGCCGCCGAGCTCCATGAGTTCGGCCGGGACCTGGGCTTCTACTCCGTCGCGCAGAACAGCCTCGGGCACGGCGCGGTCGATCGCTGCTCCCGGACCAGGGCTCGCGGTCAGCGTGACGGGCTGGCCAAGCAACCCGGACAACACCGCGTCGACGTCCGCGTCGCTGCTCCATACGGTCTTGCCGTCCGGCAGCGTGATGCGGGCGGCCCCGTCCCCGCCGGCGTCCTGCGCGGCCGCGGCCATCATCAGCAGGTCACGCCACAGGCGGGGGAACTTCGCGCTGGCGACCTTGCCCGTGGTGCGGCTGACCACGGCCAGGCGCCGGTCGCCGCTGAGGCCGGCGAAGGTCACGTCGCTGGCATCGAGGTCCTGGCCCAGCATCGACTTGACCGGGTAGCGGCGCAGCGTGGTCACGGTTCCGAGCACACTCACCAGGCTACGCACGAGGGGCTACGGTTAGGATTCCGGCTGAAGATCCCAGAAGGCGAGAAGGTAGCCATGACACAGGTAACGCTCACGATCGGTGCTGCCACTGCGTGCAGCGACGGATTTCCCGGTGAGCTGAAGTCCCTGGTGCTTGACCCCGGCGCCAAAGCGGTTACGCATCTGGTGGTCGAGCCGGAACGCGAGCACGGGACCGGACACGGGCTAGCCAGGCTCGTTCTGTTCAATAATGTCGATGCCTCGGCCGAGCCGATCATGCTGCCCTACACCGAAGCGGAGTTCAAGGACCTCAGCCCGGCCGAGGAGACCCTGGCCGAGTTCGTGCCTGGATACGGCCCGCCGGTCCAGCTGCTCCCGGCCGGAGAGGGCTGGCGGGCAGCGGACGGCCCGGTCGCGGACGGCGATACGATCCCGCAGATCAGGGAGATGGAAACCATCCCGCTGATTCCGGAGACGCAGGCCGGGGCACCCGAGGTCGAGGAGGGCCAGGGCGACCACGTCCGCGCCACCGACGGTGACGTCGGGCAGTTCCACGGGCTGCGCGTCGACGCTGGTAGCGGCGAAGTGCTCCAGGTCCTCCTCAAAAGGCACCGGTGGGGCCATGCGGAACTGGCCATCCCCATTGGCAAGGTGTCCGGGTTCGACGGTGGTATCCGGCTCAGCATCACCAAGCGGGAAGTAGGCGAGCTGGCCCCCTAGCGGCCGTCCAGCACCGCGGCGGCATCGTAGATGCGCTCGAGGAGACCCAGCGTCTCCAGGGCGGCGGTCCCCGTCACCGGCGGCTCACGTCCCGCGGTAACGGCGTCGAGGAAGCCGGTGACGCTGGCCGCCACCGACCCCGTCCAGTCGTCCGGCTGGACCGGTACCTCCCGCCACTGGCGATCGCGGAACATGGTCAGGGCCGGGCCGCTGCGGTAGCCTACGAACAGCGATTCGACGCCCGCGAGCCTGAGGATGGCGTCGGTGCCGATGATCTCGATCTCGTCATCGAAGGTCGAGGGCGGACCGTAATGGTTGGCCTCGATGACGCCCCTGGCGCCGGACTGGAATTCCAGGACGACCACGGCGAAGGTCTCGTACTGGCCCTTTGGCGCGTCAAGGACGGCCCGAACCTCGCGGACCGGCCCGAACAGGTGCAGGGCCAGGTAGAGCCGGTGTATCCCGGCGTCGGCCAGCGCGCCGCCGCCGTTGGTGTCGGGGGAGTCCCGCCAGTCGCGGAACCGGGGACCCATGCCGAGGCGGAGCCTGATGAGTACCGGCCGGCCGATCGATCCGGCGTCGATGAGCCGCTTGGCCTCGGCGTGCGGGGCGTAGAAGATCTGGTTGTGCGACACGCCGAGGGCGACGCCCGCCGCGTAGGCGGCGTCCACGAGTTGCCGGCCTTCGCCGACGCTTCTCGCCAGCGGCTTTTCCACCAGGACGTTCCGGCCGGCCCTGATCGCGGCCAAGCCCACCGGGAGGTGCAGGTGATGCGGCAGGCAGACGCACACCGAGCCGACCTGCGGGTCGGCGATCAGCTCAGCGGCATCGGCGTAGCCACGCACGCCTTCAGCCTCGAACGGCGACAGCAGGTCCGGCCTGGTGTCGGCCACGGCCACCAGGCGCACCGTATCCGACCGCCGCACCGCCGCCGCGTGGACCTGGCCGGCCTCGCCCAAGCCGATGATCCCGACCGCGCCCGGGTCAGGAGAGGGGTCAGCCATGGTTGATCTCCACGAATGCGTCAGTCCAGGACGGCGGCTACCGCCTCGATCTCCACTAGCTGGTCCGGGTAGCCGAGCACGGCTACGCCGAGAAGTGTACTCGGCGCGTCATGATCGCCGAATGCTGCCCTGATGACCTCCCAGGCGGTGACGAGATCCGATCGCTGGGGCGAGGCCACGAAGACGGTGGTCTTGAGCACGTCGGCCAGGGTGGCACCGGAAGCTGCCAGCGCCGTGCCGAGGTTGGCCATGGCCAGGCTCGCCTGCGCCTTGATGTCGCCTGCGCCGACGACGTTGCCGTTGTCGTCAAGCGGGCAGGCACCGGCGGTGAAGATCAGCGAACCTCGCTGGGCCACGGACGCGTAGGCATAAGGAGCACCGGAGAACAGGCTGTCGCTGCGGATCAGATGAACGGCCACGGAGTAATTCTGCCAGCAACCGGCCGATGATTCTGGGCGCGCCAGCCGGTCCTAGACCGTGGTGGCAGCGGAACGGAGGTACGGTTTGAGCACATTCGTGCTGATCCCGGGAGCGGGAGGCGCGGCGTGGTACTGGCATCGCGTCGCCGGTGAACTGCGCGCCCGCGGCCATGAGGCAATCGCGGTTGACCTGCCGGGGGCCGACGAGTCCGCCGGGCTACCGCAGTACGCCGATGCGGTGGTGGCGGCCATCGCGGGCCGTCGCGACGTCGTCGTGGTCGGGATGTCGATGGGGGCCTTCACCGCGCCCGCCGCCTGCGCGCGCACGCCGGTCCGGCTGCTGGTCCTGGTCAACGCGATGATCCCGCTGCCAGGCGAGACTCCGGGCGACTGGTGGGGCAACACCGGCTGGGAACCGGCCCGCGTCGCGGCCGCCCGGGCGGGCGGATATCCGGCCGAGTTCGACCTGGAGACTTACTTCCTGCACGACGTGCCCGCTGAGGTGATAGCCATGGGGGAGGGCCGCGGCTATGACGAGGCAGACATCGCCTTCGGCCAGCCCTGCGCCATCGACCGCTGGCCGGACGTACCCACCCGGGTGATTGCGGGAAGGGACGACCGTTTCTTCCCGCGGGAATTCCAGCGCCGGGTCGCCCGCGAGCGTCTCGGCCTCGATATCGACGTGGTCCCGGGCGGCCACCTAGCCGCCCTGGCCTACCCGGCCGAACTCGCCGGGCAGTTGACCGGCTACCTGATGGCCGGCGCTCGCAGCTAACTCGAACCGGTCGGGGTGCGCGGCGCTGTTGCGCAACCGCGAGCCGCTGAACTCGACCGTAGAGTTCGCGACCCGCCGCCAGAATGGCCAGATGGACGGCGTTATCCGAAGCTCGATCCCGGCGCTGGCATGCCTGCCCACAAGATCGTCGATGGCGACTTGGTCGCTCGCGTCCACCTGCTCGTCGGCGACCCAGTAGCCGCCCACCTCGTGCGGCCGGAACGATCCGGCCGGCATCAGGTAAGCGTAAAGACGGCACGCCTGCATTCGGCTGAGCCAGCCAGCTTCCATGACGTGGATCCGGTTCGCGGCACTCTGGCCGAAGAACCGTTCACGATCCCGAGGCGTGGTAGCCGATACCGGCCAGATGCATCCTCGCGGGCAGTCTCTGGGAAACCAGAACATCGGCACATGGCGGCTGTCGACCGCCCATACCAGCGGCGGCGCCTGCGGGTTCGTGGCCGGCGTATGTGGCAGGAACCTTCCGAGAGAAGGGTCCTCGCTCACGTGCCAGAGGGCGAACCGGCCTTCCCCCTCATATGGCGGCGCCGGCTCACGGGCCAGCAGATGCTCCGGATAGTCGGCATCCATCGTGCGCAGTCTTTCACCGCATGCCTTCGATCTGCGTGCCTTCGGTCAGCATCCTTTTGATCAGCGGAGAACCGCGAAGCTGAGATCGGTGATCTGGCCCGCATCGTCGCAGCGCGTCTTGCGCAGCCTGACCGGGGGAGAGGCGGTATCGCTGAAAAGCCGCAGGCCGTCGCCGAGCAGCACGGGCACCAGGTGGACGAAGATCTCGTCCACGAGCCCGGCGTTGATGCACTGCCGGGCGATATCCGCGCCGAACACCCCGACGTCCTTGCCGTCCGCTGCGGCCTTGGCGCAGGTGACGGCCTCCTCAATGCTGCCGGACAGGAACGTCACGCCTGCATCGGTATTCCCGGGCCGGTGCGTGAGCACGAATACCGGCCCCGACCAGGCGCCTCCGTATATCGCCCGCGGACCCGATCCTGGCCTGGTGCCTAGGTCGTAACCCGTCCGCCCGGCGAGGATCGCACCGGTGCGAGCCACGACATCGCCGCCCATCGGGCCCGCGCTGCCGTAGGCGAACATCCACTGCGTGGAGTTGTCCCGCCGGCTATGAAGCCGTCAACCGACATGGTGACGTGCCAAAGCACCTTGCTCATGAGGAACTCCGGGTGATGTGGGTGTGGGCGACGCCCGCAGAGCAGGTCAGACCGGAGCATGAGTAGCCGGCCATCCCTCCCGGCAGGTGCTCGAAGAGCCGCTCACCCGCGCCCAGCAGGACCGGTGCGATCGCCAGGTGCATCTCGTCGACGAGCCCGGCGGCCAGGAACTGCCGGATGGTGGCGCTCCCGCCGCCGAGCACCACGTCCTGACCCCCGGCCGCCCGCATCGCCATGCTGAGCACCTCGCGCGGAGCGGCGTCGACGAACCGGAACGTCGTCCCGTTGCGCATCGTCAGGTCGGCCCGCTGGTGATGAGTGAGCACGAACACGTCATGACCGAACGGCGGGTCCTCGCCCCACCAGCCTCGCCACGACTCATCGGGCCAGGGTCCCCGGACCGGGCCGAACATGTTCCTGCCCATGATCGTGGCGCCGACGCCGACGGTCCTGGCCCGGAACAGATCGTCGTTGGCGCCGGCATCTCCGCCGTCCTGGCCTCTGAGGGCGTGCATGGACCTGGTCTCGAAGATCCACTCGTGCAGCTGGAGGCCTCCTTCGCCCAGCGGATTCTCCGGGCCTTGCCTGGGGCCGGCCGCGAACCCATCGAGCGAGACGGTGAAGTTGTGCACACGTAGCCGGGACATGTGGCCTCCTCTTGATCAGCAGAGCGATTGCAGATTGCAACTGGTAGCCTAACTGGAGTGATGGTAAAGTGCAATCAGTTTCGGCGGTCATTTGGACGGTCATTTGGACCGTCATCGACGGTCAGGAGTGTCGGAATGCGCGAACCGGCCCGGTCGGGGTGCCCGATCAACATGGCGGTCGAGGCCTTTGGCGACCGTTGGAGCCTCCTGGTATTGCGCGACGTGATGTTCGGCAATCGCCGCTACTTCCGCGAACTGCTGGCCGGCTCGCAGGAGGGGATTGCTTCCAACATCCTGGCTGATCGGCTCAAGCGGCTCGTCGATGGCGGGCTGCTTACTCGTGACGATGCGCGACCGGGGCAGCGGGCCGCATACAGCCTGACCGAGCCGGCCATCCAGCTCGTCCCGGTACTGGCAGAGCTCGGCGCCTGGGGAATTCGCCATCGCAGCACCACGCCGCGCCTGCGGGCCCGCGCCGGGCTGCTGGCCGAAGGGGGCCCGCAGATGTGGGCTCAGTTCATGGACGAGCTCCGCGAGACCCACCTCGGCCAGCCCCTGCGGACCGACGATCGCGCGCGGGTGACCGAACGCCTGGCCTGCGCCTACGCCAGCGCGGCCGAAGACTGATCAAGTCATGTCGATGACCGGGCACGACCCGCTGGCGGGCACCGCGGAGAACTATCGCAGGTTCGCGCGTCTGGAGGCGCGCGGACGCTCTCCGCGCTATGAGGCGCTGGCCCTCGCGGTGGCAGGCGATGAGCCGATCCTGGCTTTCCTGGCTTCCCTGCCGTCGGGCAAGCGGCAGCCGAACCTGCTGTTCGCGGCGGCCCGGTACCTGCTCGGCGCGGCGGCTGACATCGGCTCGCTGCGGATGCTTGTGGCCGAGCGCCGCACCGAGCTGGCGGGCGTGATACGGGCCAGGCGGACGCAGACCAACGAGCCGGCGCGCTGCGCCACGCTGCTGCCGGCCCTGGCGCAGCTGCCGCAGCCACTCGCGCTACTTGAGGTCGGCGCCAGCGCGGGCCTGACGCTGCTGGTGGACCGCTACTCCTATGACTATGGCGGTCACCGGATCGCGGGGACCGACCCGGGTGCGCCGGTGCTTGCCTGTCAGCCGCGGGGACAGCTGCCGTTGCCGGACCGGATGCCCGTGGTCACATGGCGGGCCGGGCTTGACCTCAACCCCCTGAACGTCACCGATGCCGACGACGTGCGGTGGCTGGAGTGCCTGCTATGGCCCGGCGAGCACGGCCGCGCCGAGCGCCTGGCCCAAGCCGTTGCCACGGCCCGGCGCGACCCTCCGCCGGTCCGTCGCGGCGACCTGGTCACCGACGTGACCGCCCTGGCCCGCCAGGCGCCAGCCGAGGCCACCCTGGTCGTCTATCACTCCGCCGTCCTCGCCTACGTTGCCGAACCGCTGCGGCAGCAGTTCGCCGCCACGGTCCGCGGGCTGGGCGCGGTCTGGTTGTCCAACGAGGGGACCGGCGTTCTGCCAGGCATTCCGGTGCCGCCTCACGACGGCGCTCCTTTCCTGGTGGTGCGCGACGGCACGGTCCCGATCGCGTTTACCGACCCGCACGGCACCTGGCTGCAGTGGCTGGCCTGATTACGCAGTGGATGGCTGGTCGATCCGTATCAGATTGCCGGACGGGTCACGCACGGCACAGTCCCGCGCGCCCCACGACTGGTCCTCCGGCTCCTGGACGATTTCGGCGCCCGAGGCGCGAATCTTCTCGAAGGTGGCGTCGAGATCGTCGGTGTGGAAGTGGACGCCGTTCAGGGCGCCCTTGGCCAGGAGGGCGGCGAGCGCGTCGCGGTCGGCAGGGCCGCCGCATACGTAGTTCGTGAGGACGATCGCGACGCCCGGCTGGGAGGCGGCGCCGACGGTGATCCAGCGATAGTCTTCGCGGCCGACGTCGTTGCGCAGCTCGAGGCCAAGCACGTCACGGTAGAAAGCCAGCGCGAGGTCAGGGTCATGGACTTGGACGAAACAAGTGGAAAGAGAAAGATCCATGCCCGCCATGCTAGGGAGCAAGCGTCCCGTGCGCTTTTCCGGCCCTGCTCGCGGCCCTGCTCGCGCCCGTACCCGCGGCCTTGCTCGGCAGGCGGCTGGGGCGGGTGAGTTCTTTGGCTATACAGCCAGGCACGCCCACCAGCGCGGCGTGGTTGCGGGCCCGGTAGGCTGTCGGTGTCTCGCCCACCAGTTGGGTGAAGCGCGCACTGAACGAGCCGAGCGACGAGCACCCGACCGCCATGCAGACCTCGGTGACCGACAGGTCGCCGAGGCGCAGCAGCGCCTTGGCCCGCTCGATCCGCCGAGTCATGAGGTAGCTGTAGGGCGTCTCCCCGTATGTCGCGCGGAATTGCCGGGCGAAGTGAGCGGTCGACATCAGCGCAACGCGGGCGAGCGCGGCGACGTCAAGGGGGAGCGCGTACTCACGGTCGATCAGATCGCGCGCGCGACGCAGGCGCGCGAGGTTGGCTAGCTCCTCCGCAGACACGACGCCAGCCTAGCAGCGTGCCAAATTGACCAGCCTTTTCAGCAACTTCGGTGGCGGGAGGAAGCATGGATGACCGGCCAAGCCGGACGGCGTTGGGGAGCGCAGTGCTGCGTGCCGCGCACGTGCGTGAGGACGCGCCGCCGTGGTTGCTTGAGGACTGCCTTTCCGAACAATTGCTGGATAACCGCAGTCTGGAGGAGGTGCGTGCGGAGATCGCCCGGTGGGCACCGGAAGTCAGGGCAGCGTTGCGGCTGGCGCACGCCGCGCGGAGTCGGCTGGCTGAAGACGCAGCCGTGGAGGGGCTGGCGGCGGGTCGCTGTGACTACGTTCTTGTCGGGGCGGGGCTCGACACCTTCGCCTGGCGGCATCCGGCTGCGTCCCGGCTGGGTATTTGGGAGATCGACCACCCGCAGACGCAGCGGTGGAAGCGCCAGGCGCTCCGCGATCGCGGTCTCGCTGAGCCGGCGAACGTCCGCTTCGTGTCGGCCGACCTCACCGCGTCCTCCCTAGGCGACCTTGAGCTTCCGCAGATCGCGACGTGGAACTGGCTCGGGGTGACGATGTATCTGGAGCGTCAGGTCACCCGGGAGGTGCTCAAGGTCATCGCCCGGCAGGACCCAGGGACGACGCTGGTGGTTAATTTCCTCCTTGCCGACGAGGACAGGGACGACCTCAGCCGTGCCGTCCAGGCCGCGGCGGCGGACGTGGTGCAAAGGGAGGGCGAACCCGTCCGGTCCAGGTACACCCGGAGCGAGGTCGCCGAGCTTCTTAGCCGGGTCGGCTTTTCATCGGTCGCGCTGCTTGATGCGGCGGCACTGACGGACCGGTACTTTCCTGGGCGCCATGATCTGCGGCTGCCGGATTCCACGCTTGTGTGCGTCGCCCGGACGTAGGACCGGTCGACAGGGCGTGGGTCGACAGGGCGTGGTCGGCGATGACGCGGCCGATGACCTGGCGTGGGCTGTAGCGCCACCCGAACCGGCGGGCCGCGGCTTGACCGCCATCACCGCTGTGCTTTCCGTCGCTGAGGGTGTTCAGCGCCTTCCACAGCGCCCAGCCGCGGGCCCGGGCCCAGGTGGCCCCGTCGAAGGGCAGGCGGCGCCGGAACACCGCGGCGGGCCGGCCAGGAAAGAACGTCCAGGCCATGACCAGGTCGCAGGCGGGGTCACCGACCGCGGCACAACCGAAGTCGATGACGGCGTGCAGAGCCCCGCCGCACAGGAGCAGGTTTGAGGCCGACACGTCCCCGTGCACCCACACCGGCGGCTGCTGCCATGGGCTGGCCAGAGCCGTCTCCCATACCTGGGCGGCGGACCGGGCGTCGATGTCGTCCGATAGCAAGCGAATGGACGTGCGGGTCTGCTCGTCCCACGTAGTCAGCGGGCCTCCGCGGAAGGCGCTGTGTAGCCCGGGCGGAGGCCCGGCGCTGGCATCCACGGCATACAGCGCGGCGAGGAACTCAGCCAGGTCAGCAGCGAAGGCGGCCAGGTCCGCGACCTGGCCCAGGCACGCGGGCTCGCCTTCGATCCAGCGATAGACCGACCATGGCCAGGGAAACCCCGATGCGGGGTGCCCCAGCGCCACCGGATGCGGGATCGGCAATGGCAGTTGGCCAGCGAGGACAGGCAGCCAGCGATGCTCCTTTCTGACCTGCGCCACGTAATCCTCACCGCTGGGAAGGCGGACGGACAACTCGCTGCCCAGCCGGAACGTGGTGTTATCCCACCCGTTGAGCCCGACCGCGACAACCGGCAGCCCCGCCCACTGCGGAAACTGTGCGGCGACCAGCCGGGCCGCGACCTCCGAAGTGATCTCGTCCCTGTCCATCACGGCGATCATGCCCTGGGATGCCCCATCCGGGCATCGCGATTTCCGCCCCGCCCGATCAGGCTGGCAGCCGCCAGATACGCAGGATGTTGTCGGGAAGGCGAAGAGAGAACCGTCCGGAGGGAGAGGCTTGCGCCAGGACCTGGCGCAGGTCTTTTTCAAATTCCCCCTGGCGGTCGCCGAAGAGGTGCGGCGCGGTCGCGGAGGACGAGAATACCCTGGCCACGACATCGTCGGTCGTTCGCTCGATGACTCGCTGATCGGGCACGATCACCGTCTGGGCCGGCAGGAAGCCGGCTTCCCGGAACACCTGGTCCTCATCGCCAGGTGACGTGTTGCGGATTCCCTGCCCTGCTCGCCTGTCGCTGCCCAGGTACTGGCGCCGCAGATGGTCGAGGGCATCGTCGGGCGGGGGCGGAAACGGAAGCGAGCCCCGCTCCTCCGCTTCCAATTCGTCGCTCCGGTAGCCAGGCGCGTCTACCTGCACTACCGCCCCGCCCCAGTCGAGCATCGTCGCGACGACCGAGGCCACCCGGGGCCGGTCCATCCAGTGAAACGACGCGGCGAAGGTTACGGCGCGGAAGTTGCCTAGGCCGGCCGGCAGGGCCTCAGCCCGCTGGCGTACCCAGGCGACGTTGCCGACGCCCCGGCCGGCCGCCGCCCGGGAAGCATAGGCCAGCATCTCAGGATCGGGATCGAGCCCGACAGCCGCTTCGAACAGCGGCGCCAGCCGCAGGGTCACCGTTCCCGGCCCGCAGCCGACATCGAGAAGCCTTCCCTGCCCGTCAAGAACCAGGCTGCGGGCAAACACGTCAGCTAGACCGGGAGCGTAGGGCAGCCGGCCCTGCTCGTAATATCCGGCCGCTCCGGCGAAAAGAGACTCATCCCAGCTCCATGTCTCCCAGCCGCCAGATTGCGCATTCACGCCGTGAATATAGCGCGGCGGGTACGCAAAGTAGCCACGTTTTTAAGATTCCGTGGCATAGTGACGCCACGAAAAAGGTCGAGAACAGTCATGGAGGGTGGTGCCGTGCCGGGAGCGTGCTTGGGCCTACGGGCTAGCCGCATCAGCTTCTTGCAGGACAGAGCCTGTAGGCGCCGGCACTGTCACGCGTGGCGCCGAGATGCTTTACGCCGCCAGCGGGCACCGTTCGCCGGCTGCGGACCGCAGGCCGTAAAGAATAATTTGACAGATAATGGCCGTCATGAATACCTTGACGCCGTAGCCCGCGGCAAACATCTCCGGGGGATCCGGGGGCGAAGGAGCAGCTATGCCCGTCTGGTCACGCGCGCCAGCCAGCTCGTCACGCCACTGGCGCCGATGCAAGGTCGTGGCGGCCGCCGCCACGACAGCTGCAGTACTGGGCGGCTGCCAGGCCGACCATACGGGTTCGGGCACGGCCACCCCGGCGGCGACCGGCAGCAGCCCGGCCGCGGCCGGAACCGCGGCCCTGCCCGATTGCCTGACCGGGTTGCCGGTCGCCTGCTACACCCCGGGTCGGTTCCGGGTTGCCTACGGCATCACGCCGCTGCTCGACCGGAGCATCGACGGGCGCGGCGAGACCGTCGTGCTGCCCGAGGTCGCCCCGGTGCCTGGCCAGCAGGGGAACAGCGATGTCCGGCAGGACCTTGCGCTGTTTGACCGGAGGTTCGGCCTGCCCTCCGTCCATGTGGAAATCACCACCCGATGGGCGGGCGCGGCATCACCGTACCTGGCGGGCAAGGAGGAACTGGGCGACGCCGAGATGGTGCATGCGGTCGCGCCCGGCGCCGCCATCGCCATCATCCTGCTTCCTCCAGGGCATGTCGACGCTGACTTCGCGCAGATGCTGCGCCTGGCCGCCACGCTGGGCGGCGTAATCTCGATGAGCCTGGGAGTGGGAGAACAATGCATCACCTCGTCCGGGGTGTCGGTACTGAACTCAGCGCTGGAAGCCGACCGGGACGAGGACGTGACGGTCATCGCCAGCTCCGGGGACAACGGGGCGGCAATCGTTCCATGCAAAGGCCTGACAGCGCCGGCTCCGCGGAAAGGGGTGAACCTCCCCGCGTCCAGCCCGCTTGTGCTGTCGGTCGGCGGCACAAGCCTGCGGGCCAGCCGCACCACCGGTGCCTACCAGGGCGAGACCGCCTGGAACACCCCGCTCCCGCCAGCTCAGGCGCGGCTGCTGCCCACGGACGTGGAGCCGCCGGTGGCATCGAATGGCGGTTTCAGCAGCTTGTTTCCCCGGCCTTCCTACCAGGCCGGAGTGGCTGGCATCGGGACAGCGCGGGGCGTGCCGGACGTGGCCGGCGATGCCAGCCCGTACACCGGCATGGCCGCGATCCAGGACGTCGCAGGCAAGGCGATGATCGGCCCCTCGTCCGGCACCAGCGCCGGTGCCCCGTTCTGGGCCGGGATCATCGCCCTGGCCGACCAGTACGCCGGACGGCACCTGGGCTTCATCAACCCCGCCATCTACCGCATCGGCCGCGGCCCGCGCTACCGCGCCGCGTTCCACGACATCACCACTGGCGACAACACGGTGACCTACCCCGCCGGCACCGTCACCGGTTACCGGGCCGCACCGGGCTGGGACCCGGTCACCGGCTGGGGCAGCCCGGACGCCCAGGTCCTCGTCCCGCTGCTCGCCGCCGCCGGCTGAGACCGGCCAGCACCCACCTCGAGGAGCCCAGCATGAGCCTCACAGCGCTGATCATCGGCGGCGCCCTGCTGCTAGCGATGATCTGCGTGTCCCTCCTCGGCGCGGTCCTCTTGCCGCCCGGAGCGCAGATGCCGGTCCACTTCGGTCCCGCCGGGTACAACCGCTGGGTCCCCAGGAACACCGGCCTGGTCCTCCACCCGGCATTCGGGGTGGTGGTGTACGCGATCATCGTCGTTACCGTCCGGGACCACCAGACTCACGGCGGGCTCGGCCCCGCGGCCGGCCTCAGCATCGCACTCGGCGTCGTGCTGATCGCCCAGATCGGAGCGCTGATGGTCGCGCTCAATCGAAGCCGCCTGGGCTAGTGGCAACCGGGAAGCCGGCCTGGCTCGTCAGAACTGGGCCTTGAGCTGGCTGATCTCGTGCACCCGGTCCCGGAGCTGAGGGTAGGCCGGGTGCTCGCGGATGCGGCTGACGGCCCAGCGCAGGATCTCGGCGCGGCTGCTCCCGATGCCGGCGGCGATCAGCGTGTCCACGACCGCCAGGTCGGCGGTCCCGAGCCGCGTCATCACGGGCGTGCGCTGGTCCTGCTCTTCACCCGGGCCGGACAGTTCAGCGAGGCGGTCCCGGCCTTCGTGGGGGTCGAACCTTATGGAGGGGCCGACTCCGGGGGGCGGCTCATCGCGCACGTCGGGGCGGAACTCGATCCACTTGATAAACGGCAGCTTGTCGCTCAGCTGAGCGAGGGCGAGGGGTGCCGGCGCCAGGACGGCTTCGCGGAACGTCGTCAAGATCTCTCTGTCGGCCTCCGGGCCCTCCGGGCGCCCTGCCCGAGTGAGGAGGATGCGGACGGCGGTCTGCCCGGGAGCCACTTCCGGGTCGTCGCCGTGGGCGAGTACCTGAACCCGCTCGATGGCACCTTCGGGGAAGGCTGACCTTATCTGTTCCTCCACCTGGGTCGCGGGCACGTTCCCCATGTCGCCCTCCAAGAACTTACTCGTCCTGCGTTTATTACAGCTGAAACAAGTGTAACACGTGCAATACGCAAAGGCGACATGGGCTAGGCCCCCGTGAGACCGGAGTCAGGCTGGGCATCGACTACCACGCTCCGGTGCGCCACGGTGCGGTCGAAGTCCAGCAGCATCGCCTGCGCTTCCGGCTCAACGACGGACACCGTGATGTCGTCCCCGGCGAATGCACGGATGACCTCGGGAGACTCCCAGAACGTGTGCGTGGTCAGCTCGACGGTGCCGCCCTCGCCGAGGTCGCGGCGCAGCAGGTAGGCGCCGTTGAACCCGGGCAGCTTGCGCAGCTCAGGCAGCAGCGTCCGGTCGAAGTAGCGGCTGTAGTTCCCTGCGCCCGCGGCGTCGGCTGTCGCCGACCAGGTCCTGACGATCATGCCGTTGGTGTGTGTCATGACAGGCATCGTGGCCTGCTTCGATATAAAAAGTAAAGGTGAATAATCTTCCGTTAATCGAAAGCAGAACTTCCGGATGATCGACCCCCGCAGGCTGCGCGTACTGCAGGCAGTCGCCGCGCACGGCAGCGTGGCCGCCGCCGCGGGCGCGCTGCACCTGAGCCCGCCCGCTGTTTCCCAGCAGCTGCTGGCCTTGGAACGGGAAACCGGCGCCAGCCTCATCGACCGCTCCGGCAGGCAGGTTGCCCTGACTGTGGCCGGGCGGCTGCTGGCCGCTCATGGCGAGCGCATCGCCGCGCAATTGCGGCAGGCCGAACGCGACCTGGCCGAGCTGACCGGCCAGGCGGCCGGCCCGGTGCGGATCGCGGCCTTCCAGACCGTCATGAACTCGCTGATCGCGCCCACCCTGCGCGCCCTAGCCGCCGCCCATCCCGCCATCCAGCCTGTCATCACCGAACGCTACGGGCCGCCCGCCGTAGCCGACCTGCGCCTCGGAGACCTGGACATCGTGCTCACCGAGTACGACGCCGCGAGTTCCCCGCCCGCCGAACCCGGCCTGGCCCTGCGCCACCTCGCCTTCGACCCTTACCTCCTGGTCATCCCGCCCGACTGGCAGGTCACCGTCCGCAGCCTGCGCGACCTGGCCGGACGGCCTTGGGTAGCCGGGCCGCCCGGCACCGCGTGCGACCATGCCCTGCGGCGGCTCGCGGCCGCGGCCGGCATCGCCGTCCCGGCCGGGGACGTCTGCGTCGAGTTTCCCTCCGTCCTGGCCCTGGTCGCGGCCGGGCGCGGCGCGGCCATCATCCCCCGGCTGGCCCTCGCGCAGGCTCAGGTAACCATCTGTGCCCTGCCGCCGCTCGGCGGACGGCACATCGCCGCCTGGCACCAGGCCGGCCCGCCTCCCGCCCCCGCCACCGTTCTCGACGCCCTCGCCCGCGCCGCACACGCGCCCTGACTGGCCCGGATGACTGACCTAGCCTGGCGCTCACGCTGAATGCCGGGGCCGCTATGCCTGTCCTGGTTACCAGCTTGGGTATTTTCAAGTTGTACTTCCGGCCCAACGGGTGCGCGACGAGGGGGGAACGCATGACTGACGGAGCCGGGAACGACGAAACGGACGGCGGCTCCCGTTCGCCCGCGCAATCCGCTGAGAAGAACAGACGCCACTCGATGCCTGGCCGGCATGACGAACAGTGGGCCTTGGACGAACACGGTGTGTGGCGCAAGCAGCGCGCTACCACCGGGGACGCCACGCCGCGCCCGCGGCACGGTATGTGGCGCAAGCGGCGCGGCTCCACCGGGGACAGCACGCCGCGCCCGCGGCATGGTGTGTGGCGCAAGCGGCGCGGTACCACCGGGGACAGCACGCCGCGCCCGCGACGGAAACTCGGCGTCGTCGGCGGGATCGGCGTTGCCGGAGTGGTAGCCCTGGCCACGGTGCTGATACTCGCGCAGGTTGGGCTCTTTCGCTCGAACAAGGCGAACACCGGCGGCTTCCACCCCACAGCCACCACGCCGGCCCAAGCTGCGCGGCAGACCGCTCAAGCGTTCCTAGCTGCCTGGGAGGCCGGGCATGTCCAGAAGGCCGCAAGGTACACCGATCATCCAGACGCCGCTGCGGCCGCACTGACCTCCTACCGCGACGGCCTGCACCTTCGCGCTCTGCACCTGGCGGTGCGAAGTGCGACTGCGAAGGGAAGGGTGGCGTTCTCGGTGGACGCCACGGTGGGGCTGCCGGCGACCACGGTGTCGAGTGCGACCGTGCACACCGCGGCGAGCAGCGCAGGCGGCCGGGCTCCGACAGCCACCTGGTCCTACGCATCGGATCTGACCGCGTATGCGAAGAACGGCGCATGGTGGGTCAGGTGGAATCCCGGGCTAGTGGCGCCGAGCTTGACCGCCCGCGAGAAAGTCGTCACCGCACCGATCGCGGCGGGCGCCACCGAGGTCGCGAATGCCGCCGGCGACAACCTCCAGGACTCTGGCGACCCAGGGCTCATCAACATCGCCGCGGCGCTGAGAAAGACGGCCCCAGCAGGCCAGGGCACTCCGGGAATCGAGGCAATGCTCGTAGGCCCGGGCAACAAACCCGTCGCCGGCACGACTGACATCGTCAGCCAACCGGTCGCTGCCAGCGTGGTCAAAACCACCATCGATCCGAGTGTGGAGGCAGCGGCAACGTCGGCGGTCCAAGCGCATGCAGACAGCTCGATGGTCGTGATCCAGCCGAGCACCGGCAAGATCCTGGCGATTGCGAACAACGACGGGGGGAACGACTTCGCACTCACGGCACGAGTGGCGCCCGGGTCGACAAACAAGATCATTACCTCGACCGCCCTGTTCACCACCGGCCTGGTCAAGTCGCCGAGCCAGTCCGTCGAGTGCCCCCCGCAGGTCGACGCCGACGGCGAGGTGATCAACAACGCGGGCGGTGAGAGCGAACCAGCGGGCACGCCGTTCCTCACTGACTTCGCCGCTTCCTGCAACAACGCCTTCGACCGCTGGTACGCCAGCATAGGGCCGAAGACGCTCGCTCAGACGGCGCAGAAATACTATGGCCTGAACCTGCCGTGGGACATTGGCATCGGCCAGAGCGTCCCGTACTACACCATCCCGTCCTCCGCATCCAATGCCGAACTGGCACTGGAATTGTTCGGTCAGGGACGGTTGGAGACTGCCCCGCTGGCCATGGCCTCTGTCGCTGGGACCGTGGACACCGGCTCGTTCAAGCAGCCCATCGTCGTGGCAGGCCAACCGCAGCTCGCCGCCACGCCGCTGCCCTCTACCGTGCGCCAGTACCTGTGGCAGATGATGAAAGCCGTCACTCAGTCGGGCGGTACGGCAGCCGGGGTCTTCGGCGGCGTCAGCTCCGCGGTTTACGCCAAGACTGGCACCGCGGACGTTGGCGGCCAGTCGCAGCCGAACAGCTGGATGGTCGCTTTCGATCCGACGCTAGATGTCGCGATTGGTTGCGTGGTGCTTAACGCGGGCTACGGCGCTCAGGTTGCCGGACCGGAAGCGGCCACCGTTCTACAGCTTCTCTCACAGCGGGGATAGGCGCCAATTTAAGTTGGCTGGCTGTGGGCTCAGGTTTGCAGATCTGCCGATTCAGCGAGGTCGCACAATTGGTCGGCGACTCGCAGCATGGAGGGCCACCATGTTGGCGGCGTGCTGCGCTCGGGGTTACACAGGTGGTCCATGACCAGGCGGAACACTGCGGCGCGCAGGAGATACTGCGCGGCGTGCGGGCGGTGGCCGATGAGGGGGAGAACGGAATTCCCGGCATCCTCCCACACCATGGCGTCAACGACCACGATGGCCGTGGCGAACAGGGGTGGCCGCCAGTATGGGGACAGGTCGATGATCCCCGGCGGCAGCGTGGGGTGAAACAGCACGTTCGTGGTCAGATCGCCGTGGATGAGCTGGTCGTGCCCGTGCAGCGGCCGGAACCGCCCGGCGAGCTGTGCGACTGGCGCTAGCGGGCAGAACTCGCTGAGCGCAGCGTCGTCCCACGCGGCCAGGTCGGCTCGGGCGGAGACGTCATTTCGCTGCCGGTACCACCCGGGAACCGGTATGTCGGCGCTGGCCTGGTGGAACCGCTTGCCGGCGGCGCAGATCTCAGCCCAGCGTCGCGGGAGATGCTCGCCTTCGATCCGCTGCCAAGCGCTCCAGCCGTCCACGGTCAGTTGGCCGTCACAGGCTCGCACGGGCCGCGCCAGGCGGAACCCGTCTTCCCGGATGTGGCTGAGGATCTGCTCCTGCCAGGCCAGCTCGTCCAGGGGCATGTCCAGCGGCTTGAGGATCAGGTTCCCCGCGCTCCACGCCGTCCCCTGGCCACCGCGAAGCGGTCGGAGGCTTCCGGGATCCAGATCGTAGGCAGCCAGAAGCTGGGCAGGAGGCATCGTCATCACGACCACCATCCTCGGCCTGCCGCCCCGGACGTTCCCGCCAGGGCTGGGACCAGCGCGATCTCAGTCCGCCATGGCCAGGCCCTTGACGATGGCCTGGGCCACCGGCGAGGGATCGGAACCGTCCAGGACGAAGCCGTCCGGGGCGTTGACCGCGGGCTGGGCGATCATCCGGGGCCCGGCCCCCCGGTGCGGCCAGGTCGCCGTGTGCACGATGAACGGATGGCACAAGAACACGTCCCCTGCCGTCCCGGTGGCGTGCGCGGCCGTCATGCACAGCGTTGATGGCCGCCAGAACTCGGCGTCGGAATCGGTGCCCGCCTCGCCGTAGGGTGCCAGGAACTGCGGGACGGCCAGGTGCGAGCCGCACAGCAGCCGGGTGGGCGCGTCGTGGCGGCCGACATCGGTGAACAGGAACAGCGCCAGCAGGCCGCGTGCCCTGGACCGGATATTCACCCAGCCGGCGCCAGGGCCGTCGCCGGGCGGGGTATAGCTGCCCTCGATGTGGTACCCGGCGTTGGCCCGCTCGTCTTCGGCCGGGAACCGCACGACCACTGTCTCCCCGATATCCGCCGAGCGCACCGATCGCTGCCACCGGCCCGGGCCGATCAGCTCGTCATAGGCTGCGGTCAGCGCCGGCGCCAGATACGCCGCCAAGAATGGGTCGCCCGCTAGGTCGTCCATGCCCTGCACGAGCGGCGGCCAGCTCCCGGTGTTATCCCGGCGGACGCCGCGCCGCTCCATCGCCGCCCAGACTAGCTCCCGGCACGCCGCCACCGTACCGGCGTCCACCGCCCCGCGGATTGTCAGGTACCCGTCCCGCACGAACGCATCCCTGTCCACCTGGCTATGATGGCCCGCGCCGCGCAGCCCAGTCATCCCGATTAGCTCATACGCGGCTGGACCGCGACTGCGGCCGGGGGGCCACCGCGGGCTGCGGGCCGCTACCTGCGGGGAATCGCCCCGTCGACGGCTCGCACACCGATCGCTAACCGGGCATCCCCGTCGCGCTCGCTTCTTCGGGCGAGGCGCTGGAGTTGCCGTGCGTGCACGCCAGGCACCCAATCGTACGTGGCCGATGGGCCGACCCGCGGGTCGCTGAAAGCATGAGTGTCACGCAAGGCGTGCACGTACGCGCGATCCTGGTCGATCCGTGCGTGTAGCTGATCAGCTCCGCCGATGGACCCGTGGCCGGGGACGAGAACATCGACTTCATCCGAAGCGCCCTCGAGCAGCCCAAGCGCGGCGAGGTAGTCCTCGATCGGGTCAGCGGTGTCGTTCAAGTCGAGCATCGGAATCAAGACGTCAGAAAGCATGTCGCCGGCGACGAGAACCCCGCGCTCCTCGATCACCAGCGCGGCGTGGCCCGGTGCATGCGCTTGATGCTCGACAATCCGGACTCGAGGGCCATCCCAAGGGACCTGTGTCGTCTCGGCGGGCAGGCCAGTAATGAGTCCGAGCAGGTCCAGCGGTACCTGCTCGACGATGTCCGGCGGTATCCACTCGGCGATGCGAGCTTTCCAGCGCGTGTCCGACAGCAGATTTCGGACAGTGGCCGCGCAGCGGACCGTGCCGTAACGGGGCACCACGCCGAGCCGGGCGTCCCAGAGCAGGTGATCCCAATGCGGATGCGTAGAAAACCCTGCCACAACGGGCTGGCCCAGCTCGCGAAGGTCGTCCGCGAGGGCGGCCATTTCGTAGCCGAGCACCCCAGCGTCGATGAGCAACACGCCAGCCCGGCCTTGCACGACAACGGCGTTGCTCTGGCAGAACTCACTCTCGTGGATCAGTACACCCTCCGCGACCTGCCCCAGCACGGATGACTCCCTCCGCTTGTGGTTTGCAATCGCTCATCGAGACGCTAGTGCCTGGCGGTGGTAGATTGCAAGCAGTATGGGCGAAGCATATGAGCCGCGGTCCGGGTGCCCGATCAACGCCGCTATTGAGGTGTTCGGCGATCGCTGGAGCCTGCTCGTCCTGCGCGACATCGTCTTCGGAGACCGCCGCCATTTCCGAGAGCTGCAGGCCGGCTCACAAGAGGGGATCGCCTCAAATATTCTCGCCGCTGACCAGCAGAGGTAGCAGATCGGCTGGGACGGATCGGCAACGTTGTCTCATCCGATCTGCTACGTCAGCATCATTTGTTTCCCGTTGTCTGATCTGATGTGCTCGACCAGAGCCGCGAACAGCATCTGGCGCTAGCCAGGATGAATTCGTAGAGCTCAGGCCGTGACGCGGCTAGCCGCGGGCGAGCTCGGCGTTCGCCCGCTCGGTGATGATGCTGAGCACGCGGCCCGCGGTGGCCAGGTCCTCGGCCGGCAGGTCGCCCCACAGCCGTTCGGTGATCTCGTGGGTCGCGTTGCGGACCTGGGCGAACAGATCCCGCGCGCGCTGGGTGACCGAGTTCCCGTCTGTGAGGTACCCCGCAGTGGTCAGCTGGTTGAGCTGGTCCCGGGCCTGCGGTTCGGTGATTTTCAGCGCGAACGCGGCCTGCTGAGGGGTGATGCTGCCGCCGCCGGTGATGGCGACGGACAGGACCACCCACTGCGGTTCGGCGACTCCGGTGCCGGCCAGCAGTCGTCCGAGGAACGCGTTGAGGGTCTTCTCGGTCTCGCCGATGACGCGAGGAGTGAGGGTCGGATAGTCAGACATTGCCTGCTCCTCCCTGCTTGCTCTGCCACGTGATTCATTGGACAGTCCAACGTTGGCATTCCCAATGATATTCCGGGTAGGCTGACCATCGTGGACGAGGAGAGACGGCCTGCCCGGATCGCGGGGAAGCCCACCTGGCTGATCAGCGAGGTGTCGCGGCTGTCTCACCAGCTGCTCACCGACAAGCTCGCGACGGTCGGTTCGCGGGGTTATCACGCCCGGCTGCTCGCCGCGCTCGAGGAGTTCGGCCCGCTGAGCCAGGCCAGCCTGGGTCGGCACACTGGCCTAGATCCCAGCGACGTGGTCGCCGCGCTCAACGACCTGACCACCCGGGGGTTTGTCGCGCGCTTCCCCGACCCGACGGACGCGCGCCGGAATATCGTGACGCCGACGGCGGCCGGCGCCGAGCACCTCGAAGTGCTTGACCGCCTGCTCGCCGAGGTCCAGGACGAGCTGCTGGCACCGCTGTCCGTACCCGAACGCGCCGAGTTCGTCCGCCTGCTGGGTCGCGTGCTGGATCGCTGAACCACGATGAACTCGCAGAGCTCCACTCGTTGCGTCGGCTGGCTGGCGGCGTATGAACGGGCATGCGCTGTGCGCAACGGGGCGGGTACACCTGCGGAGCAGCGGCGGCGGGAGCGGCTGCAGGCAGCCAAGTTCGGCAGCAGAAAAAACTAGCGGCGGTCTCGCGGTGTCAATGGACGTCTTCGGGTCTACTGGTTCGCACCGAGCCGTTCGAGAACCTCTTCCATGCCGGTCTGGCCTGCGGCCCGGTCACCTCGGCATGCTGATGAAAGGCCATGTGATCATGGGTGACGTGGCGGTCACGCTAGTTGACCTCGCAACCAGGGAACTCCTCCAGATCGAGCCATCCCCCGATGAGCAAGGCGAGGAGTGGATCATCACTTCGGCCCTGGAATCCGTGCCAGAGGACCAGCGCGACGCAATAGCCACTTATGAAAAGACGCTGCTCACTGGAGTGGCGGCACGCCTGGGGCCCGTGGCCACCGACATAGGGCAAATCCGGGTCTGCCGAGACGGCCGTACCCGTCGCAGACGGATCGCAGGCTTTCTCATCGGTGGGGCGTGAAGGAGGTAGAGCAGCTTCCGTTCCTCCCATTCCGCGAGACATAGACATCAACAACAACCCGGTAGCCTGGCGTGGCGCCGCTGATGTAGTACCAGATCGTCCGCTTCCCCGCGCTGTCGGCAGTGCCGTACTTGGGATGAGTGACTGTTCTGTAATGCGCAACGGTCTTAATGTGAGCAAACGCGACTGTACTTACCTTGACGCCTGTAGAGGTATAGTCCGCCGGATGGCGATTGGTCATCGAGGCGCTGCACGTCAGCTGGGCAGCCTGAACCACAGCCGGGGCAGGTTGCGTTGAGCTGGCTGAAGCGGGCACCGAGGGCGCTGCCGTAAGCAGGATGGCCGCAACTGGGGCTGCCGCTACGACGACGGCTGTGCGAAGCAGGCGATTGTTCATATCAGATCCCATCATCGAAGGGTTAACCAGCCATCAGTCCACTACGAGTCTGTGACGCGCGTTGGACTCGCCCGGATTACACGGTAGGGATATCTCACAGGGTATTCTCGCACGGGAATGCGGTACGCTGACGGTAACCGTGACGGCAACGACGGCATCCTGGGGCCTGACCCGCTTTGACGGACATCTATTATCGTTACTGGTCAGCTGAGATGTCCAGTGTCCGCAATACGGATGACATGGAGATCGTCAAGCGTAGTGATTGCGCATGGTGGAATGCCTTCGTGCATCAAGCGCAAGGGGAGCCCATCGTCGCCTAGCAGGGTTCGCAGCAGATCGGTAGTCACTCCGCCGTGGCTCACGACGGCCACCGGGCCGTTTGCGCCGGCCAGGCTGGCGAGGAATTCCCGCAGGCGTTCTCCTGCCGACCGTGAGGATTCACCGTTGCCGAGCACCAGGTCCCGGTCTTTGGTTGAGCGATCCCAGTCGGCCAGGAAGGCATCGAAGGTCTGAGAGCTTTCCCAGTTCAAGCGTTCGCGGAGGCGGCTATCAACCTGTATGGCCAGGCCAGTGGCGTGGCCGATGGGTCGTGCTGTCTCTTGCGCCCGGCGTAGCGGGCTGCTGTAGAGCGCGTCCAGCCCCATATCTTGTAGCCGCTGGGCTGTGACTGCCGCCTGGCCGCGGCCAAGTTCTGTCAGCCCGGGGTCGCCGGGCATGCGCTCCTTGTCGCCGTGCTGCACCAGGTAAATCGTGGTCACCAGTCAGATCGTGCCAGATACCTTGCAGCATTGGCCTGACTGGTGTCATGGGCCGCCGTCGGACAGGTGTATTGGAACGCTCGGTTATTGTGCGGGTGCCGGGCTGGTACCGCGATAATGCGGGGTCGCGGGGGCAGCTGGTCTTGCGTGGTAGTAGCGTCCGGATGTGCCTGGCGATGACGCTGGTTCTGGGGAAGTCATGTCGACCGATCCCGGCTCGCTACTACGTTCATCTCGACCAGAACGGCCTCAGCAACTACACACATTGATGATCGAATTCGACGCGGCAAACGCCGCGGTGGAGGCCGCGCTGGCCGCCGGGGCGCGGTACGCCGACGCTCGGGTGATGCACCGGCGGCACGAGTCGATGTCTGCCCGCAACGGCGAGGTCCGCGAGCTGTCACGTGGCGATGTGCAGATTGCACGCCGCGGTGATGCGATCTGCCGCCTGGCTGGTGCGTTCCGCGCTACTGCGGTCGCCCCGGCGGGCCGAGACTGCTGCCATGAGCGATGAGCCGGCGGAAGCGGGCGCTGTCATCCGCCTGCTGGTGGCGGAGGACACGCGCATTCTCCGCGAGACCCTGGTCACGCTATTCTCCCTGGAGGACGGCATCGAGGTGGTCGCCCAGGTGGCGGTCGGCACCGGCATCGTGCCGGCCGCGATCGAGTATCGTCCCGACGTCGCGCTGCTGGACATCGGCATGCCCGGCGCGGACGGCCTTTCCGCCGCGGTAGAGCTGTCCCGGCGGCTGCCGGACTGCAAGGTGGTCGTGCTGACCGCCCTCGAGACGCCGGATAACCGGCGCCGGGCGGCGGCCGCGGGCGTTTCCGGATTCTTGCTCAAGGGCGTGCCTGCGGCGACGCTGATTGGCGCGGTGCGCTCGGCTGCCCGGCAAGCGGGATCTCGGCGACCAGGCTGAACTCTCCGCCGTTCCGCTGGGCGGAAAGCTGGCCTCCCGCGGCCTCGACGCGGGCGGCGAGGTTGCCCAGGCCGCTGCCGGTGCGGCCGGCCGCGGCCAGCGGTGCGCTCCCGGCGTCGTTGCTGCCATCGTTGCTGATCAGCAGCCGCAGCAGCCCGTCGCCTGCGGTCATCTCGAGCACGCAGTAGCTGGCGCTGCTGTGCTTGAGAACGTTGATCACCGCCTCCCTGACCACGGGAACAAGCACCGCGGCCACCGCGCCGGGAGCCAGGTCCTCCGCCACGCTCGCCTGGACGTCGATGCCCGCCGAGGTCAGGACGTCGCGGGCGGCCGCCAGCTCGGCGTCCAGCGGCAGGTCGCGGGCCTCCCCGGTGACCAGGCGCATGTCGGCGCGGGCCGTAGCGCAGATCCGCGCCAGCTCCGCGATCTCGGGGCCCGCCCTGAGGTCGCCGCGGTCGATGAGCCGCCCGATCAGGTCGGCCTTCATCGCGATGGCGGCCAGGCCAAGGCCGAGCAGGTCGTGGGTGTCTCGCGCGACCCGGAGCCGCTCGCCGAGCACGGCCTTGCGGGCGAGCTCCGCGCGCAGGTCCTCCAGCTGCACCGCCAGCCACGCCAGCCGGGTCAGCCCGTACACAAGCAGGCCGAGCACCACGAACAGGAGCGTCAGGTAGATCTCCGCGGCCACCCCTGCCAGCGGCGTCGGCCCCAGGGAGGAGGACGTAACCGTCAAGAACACGGGCACGCTGGCGATCACGGCCGCGAACGCGATCCGGCCCCACGGAGCCGGGAGGAGCAGCAGCGCCGAACCGGCGAGAAACCCGCACGCGACCAGCGGGCGAAAGCCGGTCACCGGGACCATCGCGTAGGTGAGCAGCACCTGCAGGCCGAGGGTGACCTGCCAGCCCCGAGGTCGGCGGGCGCCGCGCGACGGCCATGAGTGGCGCAGTTGCAGCGCCACGAGCGCGACCGCGTTCGCCGCGGTCCAGGCGATGACCGGGACGCTGAAACTGGCGCCCGGCAAGTCGTTGATGTTCTCCGCGACGACGTTCACGTACTGGACCGCCAATCCGCACAGCACCGTCACGAGGACGGCCTGGGCGAGCCGGGGGGCCAGCGTCGCCCCTGCCTGGGCCGGCACCGCCTCCGGGCGTGCCGCGTCCCGGTATCTGACGGTCACCTCGCGCACGTCATCGAGCGCCTGACGGGCGGCCGCGGCGGTTCCCGCCAGGTGCTCCCGGGCCTGCGGCTGGCTCCTGGTGA